>Ga0118677_10000125_pt1 | contig 154677 bp, 145 predicted proteins | sample AliMusrvi5mmetaG_FD_86154 | JGI IMG/M metagenome (GOLD analysis project Ga0118677, IMG submission 86154) | reverse complement strand
GCCCACCCCGGTGTCGGAGATGTCGACCCCGACCCCCCCGCCCTCGGCGCTGGTGCGGATGCCGATGGAGCGCCGGGCGTCCATGTCCGAGGCCTGGCTGGCCTCGTTGATGGCGTCGCGCGCGTTGGTCAAAAGGTTGAAGAAGACCTGCTGCAGGCGGTTGTCTTGGGCCAGGATGGGCGGCAGGGCATCGCCCAGGTCGAGGTTGAAGCGGATGTTGTCCAGCTCGAACTGGCGGCGCACGATGGTCAACACGCTGCCGATGGGACGGTTCACGTCGATGCGCTCTTTGAGCATCTCGGCCTTGCGGCCAAAGGCCCGCAGGGTGTTGATGATCTCGGCCGCGCGGTCCACCTGGGCGCTGATCTCTACAACCACCTGGTGGAACTGCTCAGGGGAGGCCGTGCGCCCCTGCTCCTCCATGAGGGCCAGAAACTCGCTGCCCATCTTGATGGCGTTGAGCGGCTGGTTCAGCTCGTGGGCTATGCCCGCGCTCATCTCGCCCAGCGACTTCATCTTGCCCGCCTGGATGACCTGGGCGTCCTTTTCGATCATCTCGGTGATGTCGGTGACGGCGATGATGATGGCGTGGCGGCCCTTGTAGGAGATGGGGCAGGCGTGGACGTTGACGTAGAAGGGCTTGGCCCCCTTTTTGTAGTGCAGCACCTTGGGGTGGTACAGGCAGCCCGTGCCGCCGCCCCGGCCCTCGTAGGTGATGAGGCAGTCGCTGCGGTTCTCGGGTCCAAGCGCCAGGTAGCTCATGCCCAAAAGCTCGTCCTTCTCGTAGCCGTACAGCTCCTGGGCGCGCGGATTGGCGTCGGCGATGAAGAAGTTCTCACAGTCCACCACAAACACCGGGTCCGGGCCGGAGTCGAACAGCGAGCGGTACTTCTCCTCGCTCTCGCGCAGGCGCCTGCGGTAGAGCTTGATGCTCCAGACCATGTTGCGGAAGCTGTCGCCCAGTTGCACCACCTCGTCGCCGCTGCGCTTGCGGTAGAACACGCAGTTCTTGCAGGTGCGGTGGGTGGCGGCCTGCCGGGCCGACTGGTCAAAGTGCCAGCAGGGCATCTCGGTGTTCACGTAGGCCGGGCATTCCGTGGGCCGCCAGTTCTGGTCCTCCTCCTGGAAATCCAGCGTGATGTCGAAATTCCCGCGCGAGAGTTCGTCGGAGATGCGCGTAAGCTTGGAGATGGGCCGGGTGATGTACTGGGTGATGCGGTTGGAAAGGAAAAAGATGATGCCGATGATGGCCGAGATGAAGCCCAGGAAGGTCAGGCGCAGCTTGGAGATGAGGCTGTCGATGTGGCTCTTGGACAGGCCCACGTGCACGGTGCCGATGCGGTACAGGCCCTCCTTGATGGGCACGGCGATGTCGTGGATGGAGTCGTTCTCCACGGTGACCAGGCGCACGCTGCGGCTCTCGTTCAGGGGCACCTGGTTGGCCAGGCGCAGCTCGCTGGGGAAGGGCCGGGTCATGGTGTGGGCCAGCACCTCGCCGCCCTGGTCGGTGATGAAGATGTAGGAGATGAGGTTCTTGCGCTCGTGCAGGCGGGCCTCGTCAAAGATCAGCGACAGCAGCTGCGGATAGTTCTTGTCGAGCATGAAGGTGCCGCCGCGCTCGGCTATGGAGTGGGCCACGGCGCTGCCGCGCATCTCCAGCTCGCTGGTCAGCGAGGACACGAGGATGTACCGGGCCACGAAGGCGATGGCCACGCTGATGAGCAGCACCACCACGAGGATGGAGGTGAAGATCTTGTTTTTCAGGCTCAGCGAGCCGTAGCGCTTCAGGGGGTCCCGGGCGAAGCTCATGGCTTTGCCTCGGCCTGGGGCCTGGGCTGCGCGTGCTCCCGGACCTCGTCCAGGGCGCGCAGGACCTCCGCCCAGTCGCTGATGAGCACGAAATGCCCGCCCGAAAGCCGGGTGAAGTACACCCGCTCCATGCCCTGGTGGTTGTCCGGCCCGAAGGAGACCACGGTGCCAGGCCCCAGCGTGTAGTCGCGGATGGACTCGATGGCGTTGATGAAGCCCTCGCGCGTCAGCTCGCGGCCGGCCAGCTTCAGGCCCTCCACCAGAATGCGGGCGTTGATGTAGCCCTCCAGGCCCACGGAGTTGGGCTTGTCATCGGGAAAATACTTGGCCAGCAGGTGCACGTACTCCTCGGCGCTGCCCAGCAGCTGGCGCGCGTCCGGGCCCTCGAAGGGGGGCACCACCTGGGACATGACCACCACCTGCCCGGGGTTGTCGCCCAGGCGGCGGGCCAGCTCCTCCGCGCCGACAAAGGACACGGTGTGGAAGATGGGCTGGAAGCCGCGCTCGGAAGCCAGCTGGATGAACTTGGCGCAGGGGTCGTAGGTGCCGATCATGACCACGGCCTCGGCCCCGGACTTCTGGATCTTGGCCAGACCGTCGGCCACGTCGAGGGTGCCGCGCACGTAGAAGCCTCGCGCCACGGGCTCCAGGCCGAACTCCTTTAAGGCCAGCTCGGTTCCGGTCAGGCCGTCGAAGCCGTAGGCGTCGTACTGGTAGAACACCGCGATGCGCGTGAGCCCCAGGTCCTTGACCAGGTGGCGCACCGCCGCAGCCGTCTCCTGGTAGTAGGAGGCGCGGATGTTGATGACGTAGCGGTGGAAAGGCTCGCGCAGGGCGTTGGCCCCGGTGAACATGCCGAGCAGCGGGATGCGCGCGTCCTCCACCAGGGGCAGGATTTTCACCGTGGTGGGCGTGCCCACGTAGCAGAACAGGGCGAAGACCTGGTCCTGCACGATGAGCTTCTGGGTGTTGGCCAGGCAGCGCGGCGGGTCGTAGGAGTCGTCGTAGGCCGTGAGTTCGATGCGTCGGCCCCAGACCCCGCCCTGGTCGTTGATGTGCTTGAGGTAGGACAGGGCGCCGCGCAGGGTCTGGGTGCCCAGGTAGCTGGCGTGGCCGGACAGGGCCAAGGACGAGCCGAGGGAGATGGTCTTGTCCGTGACGCCCGTGGTGATGCGCTCGGGTTCGGCCTTTTCGCCCTTTGTGTCGCAACCGCCAAGGGCCAGCAGCGACGACAACAGCAGCGCCAGAAGCAGCGGCAAAAAAAGCGGGAAAAGATACGGAAAGAAATGCGGATGTGCTGCGCGCGCGGCGCCCGCCCGGAGAGTCCACATGCTGCGAGAAAAGCCCACCACCACCCCTCCAGGCCGGATGCACCGGCGAGCCAAAGTCGACTACAACAGAAACCCAAGGCCAACGCTACGACAGAAGGGCCAGCGCTTCAACATAAAATGCGGTTGAGACCGCCCCATCCGGCCCGCCCCCCTTGCCAAAACCGGCGCGAGGTGGCATCGCACCCGACATGCCGCACCTCCATGCCCGTCTGCACGTTTTCCGCCGCGCCACCCTGCCGGGACTGCCCCTGGTCCTGGCACTGGCCCTGGCGCTTGTCCTGTCGCTGGCCGTGGTTCTCGGCCCCTTGGCCGCCGCAGGTCAGGCGGCCGCCCCCGCAGCCTTCCCGGACCTGACCCTGGACCTTTCCGGCCAGGACGCCGCCGCCCTGGGGCTTGCCAGCGCCGGGCCAACCAGCCTCTCGCGCATCCCGGCGAACGTGCTGCTGGTCCTGCTGGTCAGCTATTTCTGCCCGCCCTGCCACAAGGAGATGCCGCGCATCAAGGAGCTGGAGCAGCGCATCCGCGAACGGGGCTTAACCGGGCGCATCCGCCTGGTGGGCCTGGCCGCCGGAGACGACCAGAACCTGGTGGAGCGCTTCAAGGCCCGCCATGACGGCCTCAGCTTCGCCCTCGTGCCCGACCCGGCCCTGGCCGCGCACAAACGCCTGGGCAACCCGATGGTGCCAACCCTGTACGCCGTGGCCAGCAGCGGCGGCAAACTGCGCCTGCTGCACACGCACCAGGGAGAATTCGTGGAGAACCCGGACGCCTTTCTGGATGCCCTGCTGCGCGGGCTGCCCGCACGCTCCGAGACCGGCAAAACGCGTCGCGGAAAGTGACAACAGCCTCAACATCTGGCACCAGGGTGTGCACGAGCATGAATCCGGAGTGTGGGGCATGGCGGAGGAAACGATGAACGGGACAGCGGCGCGAGCCGATGCCGAGACCACGGCCAGGGCCGCGCTCTTGTGGCGTTGCTGGCCCGACGGCACGAAGTTCTGCCCGCGCTGCCGGGCCCAGTCGCCCTATGCCCTGGCCGAGGGCCGTCTGCGCTGCGGGGCCTGCCGCTACACCTTCCACGACTTCACGGGCCGCTGGCTCAACTTGAGCGGGCTTTCCGCCGCGCAGTGGCTGGACCTGGCCCGGGCCTTCGCCGTGGACGCCAACACCCGCGAGGCCGCCCTGGCGGCGAACATCTCCTACAACACCGCCTTCAAGGCCTTGACCGTGCTGCGCCTGGCCATCCTGGCCCAGGGCGCGGACGCCCGTCAGCTCCTGGGCCGGCAGACCGGCCTGGGCGACCTGTTCAGCAGCGGCAGGCTGTGCCCCGCGCCCGATACCCCGGTGGGCGAGGTCCCGGTATACGGCATCCTGACCCAGGGCAGACGGGTCTTTGTGGACATGGTGCCCGAACTCACGGCGGAGAGCGTGCTGCACTTCAACCACAACTTCCACCTGCGCGTGGCCCGCCTCGGCCACATCCTGATCACCGACCGCTACAAGACCTACGACGGCCTCGTGCTCTGCGGCGACGACCGCCTGCCCTACCACTACCTGCTGCGCCACCAGGGCTCCCCCTTCGCCGAATCCGGCAGCCCCTTCTGGCTCTATGCCCGCGATCGCCTGCGCCAGTTCAAGGGCCTCTCGGCCCGGCGCTTTCCGCTGTACTTGAAGGAACTGGAGCTGCGCTACAACCGCCGGGACGAAGACCTGCTGCCCCTGTTCCTCGACGCCCTGTGCGCGCCCATTCCAGCCACGGCCGCCTGATCCCGCCCTGCTTCCGCCCGCCCCCAAGCCGCTTCCCCGCACAGGTGCCAAACCTTGCAGTGGATGCGGTCTATTTGACGCAAACCGCACTTCTTGTGTTAGGACTAGCATCATACAGTGGAGGTACGATGGATACCCGAATCAGCGCTCCCCCGGGAGCCAACACACTAACCGGTCCGAGCCTGTTGACCCTGCCCTTCGGGGGTCTTGGCCTGGACTTGGCAAAGGTCCGGCGCCAGGTGCGCGGACTCGTGCTTGTGCCCTTCGTGACACACGAAAGGACACAGGCCGAGCCCCGTCCCGAAGCGCCCCCTGCGCCTTCCGGCTACCGCCTCCTGGTGCGGCTTTGCCGGGAGACCCTGGGCAGCTAAGGTTACGAACACATAACACTGGAGGCCACATGAAGCTTTCGCGCAGAGGGTTCCTGAAACTCTCCGCCGCAGCGGCCTTGAGCACTGCCTTTGGCGGTGTCGGCTTCGCCCTGAAGCCCGCAGCCGTCGACCGCATCGCCATGCTCAAGCCGGACTGGAGCAAGCAGACCACCACTGCCTGCTGCTACTGCGCAGTCGGTTGCGGACTCATCGTCAACACCGCCCTCACCGGCGCCAAGCGCGCCATCAACATCGAGGGCGACCCCGACCATCCCATCAACGAGGGCGCCCTGTGCGCCAAGGGCGCGGCCATTTACCAGCTGACCGAGGGCACCCCCGGACAGCCCAACCCGCGCCTGCAAAAGGTCATGTACCGCAAGCCCTTCGGCACCAAGTGGGAAGCCAAGAGCTGGGACTGGGCGCTCACGCGCATCGCCAAGAACATCAAGCGCGACCGTGACGCCACCTTTACGCTGAAAAACGCCAAGGGCGACACCGTGAACCGCTGCGAAGGGCTGGCGAGCGTCGGCTCCGCAGCCATGGACAACGAGGAGTGCTGGGCCTACCAGGCGTTCCTCCGCTCCCTCGGACTGACCTACATAGAACATCAGGCCCGTATCTGACACAGCGCAACTGTAGCGGCTCTGGCAGAGTCGTTCGGACGCGGCGCGATGACCAATCACTGGATCGACCTGAAGAACAGTGATTGCATTCTGATCATGGGCAGCAACGCTGCCGAAAACCATCCCATTTCCTTCAAGTGGGTCACCAGGGCGCAGGAACAGGGCGCCGTGGTCATCCACGTGGACCCCCGCTTCACCAGGACCAGTGCGAAAGCCGACATCTACGCGCCCCTGCGCTCCGGTTCGGACATCGCGTTTCTGGGCGGCATGATCAACTACATCCTGGAGAACGACCTGATCTTCAAGGAGTATGTGGTCAACTACACCAACGCCTCCTTCATCGTCGGCGACAAGTACGACTTCAAGGACGGCATGTTCAGCGGCTTCAACGCCGAGACGGGCAAGTACGACAAGTCCGCCTGGGCCTTTGCCCTGGACGAGAAGGGCGCGCCCAAACGCGACAACACCCTGGCCGACCCGCGCAGCGTGTACCAGCTGATGAAGAAGCACTACAGCCGCTACAGCCTCAAAAACGCCGTGGACATGTGCGGCACCCCCGAGGCCAAGCTGCTTGAGGTCTACAAGGCCGTTGCCTCCACGGGCAAGCCGGACAAGGCCGCAACCTCCATGTACGCCATGGGCTGGACCCAGCACACCGTGGGCGTGCAGAACATCCGCGCCATGAGCATCATCCAGTCGCTTTTGGGCAACATGGGCGTGGCCGGCGGCGGCATCAACGCCCTGCGCGGCGAGTCCAACGTCCAGGGCTCCACGGACCAGGCCCTGCTCTTCCACATCATCCCCGGGTATCTGCCCACGCCCTCGACGGCGGAAAAATCCATCGAGGACTATCTGAAGAAGGTCGCTCCGGTGTCCAAGGACCCCAAGAGCATGAACTGGAAGAAGAACCAGCCCAAGTACGCGGTCAGCCTGTTCAAGAGCTTCTACAAGAACGCCGCACCGGCCCAGGCCTTCGACTGGTTGCCCAAGCTCGACGTGGGCCGGGACTACTCCTGGCTGACCCTGTTCGACCAGATGGGCAAGGGCGCCTTCAAGGGCTTCTTCGCCTGGGGCATGAACCCTGCGGTCTCCGGAGCCAACTCCAACAAGACCCGCGAGGCCATGACCAAGCTTGACTGGATGGTCAACGTCAACATCTACGACAACGAGACCGGCAGCTTCTGGCAGGGCCCGGGCATGGACCCCAAGAAGATCAAGACCGAGGTCTTCATGCTGCCTTGCGCAGTGTCCACCGAGAAGGAAGGCTCCATCTCCAACTCCGGCCGCTGGATGCAGTGGCGTTATCAGGGTCCCAAGCCCCTGGGCGACTCCCGCCCGGACGGCGAGATCATCTACGAGCTGGCCCAGAAGGTGCGCGAGCTGTATAAGAAGCAAGGCGGCGCCTTCCCCGAGCCCGTGCTGAACATGAACTGGGAGGACATGGGCAACGGACACGAGTTCGACGTCCACAAGACCGCCAAGCTCATCAATGGCTACTACCTGAAGGACGTTTCCGTTAAGCAGCCCGACGGCTCCATGAAGGTCTTCAAGGCCGGCACCCAGGTGGCCGCCTTCCCGGCCCTGATGGACGACGGCAGCACCTGCTCCGGCAACTGGATCTACTGCGGCTCGTACGTCGGCCCGGACCCCAAGGACAACCGCGCGGCCAAGCGCTCCAAGGAGCAGACCCCGGCCCAGGCGGCCATCGGCCTGTTCCCCAACTGGTCCTGGTCCTGGCCGGTCAACCGCCGCATCATCTACAACCGCGCAAGCACCGACCTGACCGGCAAGCCCTATGCCCCGCAGAAGCCTGTGCTGGCCTGGAACGGCAAGGGCTGGGACATCGACGTGGTGGACGGCGGCGGCGCCCCCGGAAGCGTGCATCCGTTCATCATGCAGGTGCACGGCATGGCCGCCCTGTTCGGCCCGGGCTTAAACGACGGCCCCTTCCCCGAGTACTACGAGCCGCTGGACTGCCCCGTGGCCAGCCATCCGTACTCCAAGGTGCTGCACAACCCCACCGCGCTCAAGTTCAAGGGCGAGGAGCTGAACGTCTGCGACCCGCGCTACCCGTTCGTCTGCACCACCTACCGCGTCACCGAGCACTGGCAGACGGGCCTGCAGACCCGCCCGCAGCCCTGGCTGCTTGAAGCCGAGCCGCAGATGTTCTGCGAAATGAGCGAGGAGCTCGCGGCCCTTCGCGGCATCAAGAACGGCGACAAGGTCACGCTGGACAACCAGCGCGGCAAGCTCTGGGCCAAGGCCATCGTCACCAAGCGCTTCAAGCCCTTCATCGTGCAGGGCAACGTCGTGCATGAGGTCGGCATCCCCTGGCACTTCGGCTGGCGCTGGCCAGAGGACAAGAGTGGCGGCGATGCGGCCAACCTGCTCTCCCCGTCCGTCGGCGATCCCAATACCGGCATACCCGAGACGAAGGCCTTCATGGTCAACGTCCGGAAGGCTTAAGGAGGCACGTCATGAGTGGTAAGAGCTTCTTCGTCGACCTGACGAAATGTACCGCCTGCCGTGGCTGCCAGGTCGCCTGCAAGCAGTGGAAGAAACTGCCTGGCGAGAAAACCGTGAACACGGGAAGCCACCAGAATCCGCCTGACCTCTCCGCCACCACCCTGCGCGTGGTCCGCTTCAGCGAGATGGAGCTGGAGGGCAAGATGCACTGGTTCTTCCTGCCCGATCAGTGCCGCCACTGCCTGGATGCACCCTGCAAGTCCGGCGCGTCCCTGCCCGACTCCATCATCCAGGACCCGGACACCGGCGCCGTGGTCTACAACGAGAAGACGGCCAAGGAAGATGCGGCCACCATCCGCTCCTCCTGCCCGTACGACATCCCGCGCGTGAACAAGAAGACCAAGGTCATCAGCAAATGCGACATGTGCAACGACCGCGTGAAGGCCGGGAAGCTTCCCGCCTGCGTGCAGTCCTGCCCCACCGGGACCATGAACTTCGGTGACCGTGACGCCATGCTGAGCCTGGCCAAGAAGGCCCTTGAAACGGCCAAGAAGAAGTACCCGGACGCCCAGTTGGTGGACGAGGAGTCCGTCCGGGTCATCTTCCTGACCCAGAACAAGCCCGGCCTGTACGCCAAGACCCTGATGGCCGACGCGACGCCCACCCGCCGCACGTACACCAGGCAGGAGGCCTTGGCCGCGTTGACCAGGCCCCTGCGGGCCTTCCTGGGCTAGGCCCTTGAAACAAGTGGAACGCACCTCTAGATAGGAAACCGCCGGGAAGGTTGGACCAAACTGGCGGTTTCCCCTTCGGGGGGGGTGATGAGCCCCCCCCGATTGTATTTCCGGCGACGAACGGGGACAGCCCGCTAGCCGACGCAGGGCAACCGCGCCAAAACGCCCCGCAGAGGCGGACGGACAAGGAGCCGGTAGCGCCAGCCCGGACAGCGCAGGCGCAAGGCCCAAGGGCGGCAGGAACACTGTGCGTCCGGCCCGTGCGTTCATCCGAAACCACCATCCGGAATCACTGGCGCAAGGCGCACCCGCCCGCGTCCAGGGTTCAAAAAGCGGCGCTCTTCGCCCCTTGCCAAATCCAGCAAGTGCGCTATTCTTTTTCAAAATCGTCTACCCATCCTTGAGGAGCCGCCCCATGAACCGACTGACCGCCCCCCTCGTCATGCTCCTGCTGCTGGCCTGCGCCGCCCCGGCCCTGGCCGCGCCCAAGGTCGGCGACATCCTGCCCGACCTGGTGATCAAGGCCGCGCCCCTGCCGCACGAGGCCGAGTACCTGGGCCTGCCCCAGGGCGTGAAACAGTTCCGGCTCTCCCAGATCAAGGCCGAGGCGCTGCTGGTGGAGGTCTTCAGCATGTACTGCCCGCGCTGCCAGGCCGCAGCCAGGTCCGTGAACCAGGTCTTCGTGAACCTCACCAAACTGCCCCAGGGCCAAAAGCTGAAGATGCTGGGACTCGGCGCGGGCAACTCGGCCTTTGAGGTCAACGCCTTCCGCAAGCAGTTCGCAATCCCGCTGCCGCTGTTCCAGGACGGGGAATACGAGCTGCACAAGGCCCTGGGCAACGTCTACACCCCGACGTACATGGTGCTTAAGGCCGCGCCCGGCGGCAAGGGCTTTGAGGTGCTCTTCATCCAGGAAGGCCCCTTTGCCGACGGCGAGGCCTTCCTGAACCAGGTGCTGCGCGTTTCCGGCGTGCAGTAACCTCCAGACCATCCGGCTCAGCCCTGCAAGGAGGCCCCATGCGTCAGCACAGCGCCCGCAGCGTCCGCGTCGTCAGCATCGCCTTGGTTTGGGCCGCCCTGGTCTGGGCCGCCCCTCTTTTCGCTCCGGCTTTCGCCCCGGTCCTGGCCCCTGCTCCGGCCCTGGCCGAGGACCTGAAGGACATGATCTACGACCCCGGCCAGCTCAAGCCCGTGGACAGCACCCTCAAGGTGCGGCCCGGACAACTGGCCCCGGACTTCGCCCTGCCCGCCATCTCCGGGCAGACCGTGCGCCTTTCGGACTACCGCGGCAAAAAGAACGTGGTATTGTCCTTCGTGCCTGCGGCCTTCACGCCGGTGTGCTCGGACCAGTGGCCCGGCTACAAGCTGACCCAGGAGATGTTCGAGGAGCGCGGGGCCATCATCCTGGGCATCAGCGTGGACAACGTGCCCAGCCTCTACGCCTGGGTGGTGGAGATGCATGGGCTGTGGTTCCCGGTCCTGTCCGACTTCCCCCACGGCGCGGTGGCCAAGCGCTACGGCCTGTTGCGCACCAGCGGCACCTCCGAGCGGGCCATCGTGATCATCGACAAGAAGGGCGTCATCCGCTTCGTCAAGGCCTTTGACATCAACCGCAGGCCCGACCTCGGCGTCATCATGGGCGAGCTGGACAAGCTGCAATAGCAATCCGCCAGCCTTGCCAGAACCGACGTTTACCATGTAGGGAATGTTCAAACATTCCTGCTCGACCGAGGTGGCCCATGCTGTACCCGCTGCCCCCAGCCCGCACCCGGCTGCTGTTTCTTTCCCTGGCCCTGTTCTGCCTGTGCGGCTGCGCCGGTGGCCTGGGAACCACGTGCGCCTCCGGCGACTGCGTCAACGGGCAGGGCTCCATGGTCGGGTTCGGCGGCTGGAGCTACGCAGGCGAGTTCCAGGGCGGCGAGGCTCAGGGCAAGGGCGCCTTCACCTGGATGGACGGCACCCGTTTCGACGGCCTGTTCGAGGGCGGCAGGCGCGTGGGCCCCGGCGCGCTGACCTTCACCAACGGTCGCGTGGTGCGCGGCGTGTGGAACGACATCAAGGCAGTGGGCTACCAGACCTATGAGGAGTTCAGCGCTACGCCGCCCCGGACAGAGCAACCGGCGCTGGCCGGACAATCCAGGCCGGAACTGGCCGCCGAGCGGGCGCGCCTGGCCGAGGAGCTGGCGGATCTGAAGCGCCAGAAGGCCGAGCTGGCCGAGCTGGCCAGCCCCTCCATGCAGCCTGTCCAAACCATGCAGGCCGAAAAGCCCGCCAGGCCCGCAGCCACGGGCCCGAAACAGCGCCGCGTGGCGCTCGTCATCGGCAACAGCGCCTACCCCACGGCCCCGCTCAAAAACCCGGTCAACGACGCCCACGACATGGCGAACGCGCTCAAGGCCCTGGGCTTCCAGGTCATCCTGCGCGAAAACGCCAGCCTGGCCCAGATGGAGGGCGCGGTGGACGAGTTCTGGAGCCAACTCAAAAAAGGCGGGGCCGGACTGTTCTACTTCGCGGGCCACGGGATGCAGGTGCACGGCAAGAACTACCTCGTGCCCGTCGACGCCAAGCTCACGACCGAGCAGGACGCCAGATACAGGTGCATGGACGCCGGGCTGGTGCTGGGGCGCATGGAGAACGCGGGCAACGACCTGAACCTGGTCATCCTGGACGCCTGCCGCAACAACCCCTTTGCCCGCAGCTGGCGCAGCGCAGAGCAGGGCCTGGCCAAGATGGACGCGCCCAGGGGCTCGATCATCGCCTACGCCACGGCCCCGGACTCCGTGGCTGCGGACGGCCAGGGCCGCAACGGCGTGTACACCGAAAAGCTGCTCCGGGCCATGCGCGCGCCCGGCCAGCCCGTGGAGCTGATGTTCAAGCACGTGCGCGACGAGGTCATGCGCGCCACCGGCGACAAGCAGGTGCCCTGGGAATCCACCAGCCTGCGCGGCGACTTCTACTTCACCACCCCATAGGCGGCCGGAGCCTCCCCACCCGATTCAACAGCCGCCTGAAGCCAGCGCTCCGGGCGGCCTGCCCCTGTCGCCTTGCCCTGTCCCACGGCTATACCCGTACGCCGCCGCCCCCCCCGGGCATGCGGCCAATGCCGTCCGAGTCATTGACGCAGTCCGAGTCCTTGGCTCCGGCCCGGTCATTGACGCGCCCTGGCCGCCTGGGTACAGTCCGGCCACTTGTTCTCAGGGCGGGGTGCAATTCCCCACCGGCGGTATCCTGGGCGCGCCTTGCGCTTCCGGGGAGCCCGCGAGCGCTTGCTCCATCGGGGAGCGGGGTCAGCAGATTCCGGTGCGATGCCGGAGCCGACGGTGACAGTCCGGATGGAAGAGAACGAGGCAGCACGGCGACGGGCTTCTTAGTCCGCGCGCGCCATCCGCCTTGCGCGCCCGTTTGACGGGATCGCCTGGCGTCTGGCGGACTGTCTTGCACGCCCTGATTCTGGTCCCTGGCCTTTAAGGAGGCGCACCATGAATCAGTCCCTTCTCGCAACCTTTGGCGATTCCGATGCACGTCTGGAGGCGGCCCTGGCCTCACTCCGGCGCGGCAGCGGCGTCCTGGTGGTGGACGACGAAAACCGGGAGAACGAGGGCGACCTCATCTTTCCGGCCCAATCCCTCGACACCCGGCAGATGGCCATGCTCATCCGCGAGTGCAGCGGCATCGTCTGCCTCTGCCTGACGGACGAAAAAGCCGACGCCCTGGACCTGCCGCCCATGGTCGCGGCCAACACCAGCCGCCACGGCACGGCCTTCACGGTCAGCATCGAGGCGGCCGAGGGCGTGACCACCGGGGTCTCCGCCGCGGACAGGGTGCGCACGGTGCGCGCGGCGGCAACGCCGGGCGCTGGCCCGGCCGATCTGCGCCGGCCCGGCCATGTGTTTCCGCTGCGCGCCCGGCCTGGCGGGGTGCTGGAGCGCCCCGGCCACACCGAGGCCACGGTGGATCTGATGCGCCTGGCCGGGCTGGAGCCTTGCGGGGTGCTCTGCGAGCTGACCAACCCCGACGGCAGCATGGCCCGCTTGCCGGAGATCGTGGCCTTTGCCGAGGCTGAGGACCTGCCGGTGCTGGCCGTGGCCGACCTGGTGCGCCACAGGCAGGCCACCGGCCAATAGAAATACGGCCAATAGAAAAAGGCCGCCGGGGGTGCTTACGCCTCCGGCGGCCTTTCAGCCTCGCACACGTCCGGCCCGCGCGGTTCCGGCAGCTACTGGGCCTGCGCCCCATTGCCATTCTGGCCGTTGCCGTTGGCCTGCCCGTTGCCATTGGAATGCCCGCTGCCGTTTTCAGGGGCGTTCACGCCGTTGGCCGCAGGCGGGGGCAACTCGGCCAGGGCGCGCTTGCTGACCAGGATGTGCAGCACGCCGGGATTCTTCATGCGCCCGGCCACATACTCCGCGTATGGCCCGGACCCGCAGAACAGGTCCACGTGGTTGCCCACGATGGCCCCGCCCGTGTCCTGGGCCAGCATGATCCCGGACAGGCGGCCCGGCCCGCCCTGCGGAGGCACCGGCAGGGGCGCGCTCATGGCCAGGGCCGCGCCCAGCGGCACCTGCGAGCGGTCCACGGCGATGGAGCCCAGCGGCGTGAGCAGGCTGGCCATGCTGCCAAAGGGGCCGACATCGGACAGCTTGAAGAACACGTAGCTCAGGTCTTCGGACAAGAGCTCCTTGGCCAGGTGCGGGTTCTGCTGCACAAAGCTGCGGATGCGCGGCATGCTGGCCTCGTCGCGGGTCAGGTAGCCGCGCCGGATCACCGTGCGGCCCAGCATGGCCAGGTCGCGGCCGTTCTTGTCCGCGTAGAGCACATGCTTCACGCTGCCGTCGGGCAGAACGAGCCGACCCGAGCCCTGGATATGCAGAAAATACAGTTCGATGCGGTCCTTGACCCAGGCCAGCGCCGTTTCCTTGCCCTTGAGCGCCCCGCCGAAGTCGATCTCCCCGCGCGAGTAGTAGGGCTTGATGCCGTTCTTGGTCAGGCGGTAGCGCAGCTGGTGGCCCTTCCAGCGGGAGTTGAACTCGCCCAGTTCCAACGTCAGCATGTCCTTGGGGCGGCTGTAGATGGCGTACGGAAAGGCCGGATCAGGCTCCAGGCTGGCCTCCAGGAAAGGTTCGTAGTAGCCGGTGACCAGGGTCTGCTCTGGCTGCGCCGGAAACCAGGAGAAGACCCGCGCCAAGAGGGCCGGGTCGCTGTCCAGATAGGGCAGTGCCGCGAGCAGGTCCTCCAGGGTCAGGCGCAGGGCCCCCCAGGTGAGCTTCAGGCCGGGCCGGTCCACGGCTGGCTGCGAGGCGGGCCTGGCCGACACGTACGCCAGGTTGGCCTTAAGGCCGGGCTCCAGGTCGCGCCAGGACTTGAAGCCCTGGCTGGAGGGGTGCATCTGGGCCACGCGGGCCAGGGCTTCATCCACGCTTAAGGGCGCGTACCAGGGTCGCTCGACCTTGGCCGGGGGGGGCGGCGGCGGAGCCACAGGCTTGGCGCAGCCCCAGGCCAGGGCCAGGGTCAGGGCCAGGGCGAAGAGCAAGAGTCCGAGGGGACGGAAGCAGGCGGGCGCAGCCAGGGGAGAGCGCCCGGAGAGCGGCTTGGTCATGGTTCGTTCCTGTAGGACCTGAAGTCCGTCCTCGACGTGAGGACCTCGCTGTACTCGTCGCTGTAGATCTTGAGCATGACCATGAGGAAGCTCAAGATCAGCGGGCCGTAGAAGATGCCCAGCGCCCCGAAGGCGTGGATGCCGCCCAGGATGGCGAAGAAGATGTAGAAGGGCGAGACCTGCGCGGCCTTGCGCATGAGCAGGGGCCGCAGGATGGTGTCGATGCTGGTGACCAGGACGACGTTCCAGAACAGGAAGAAGGCTGCGGTGTTCGGGCTGACGAAGACATAGAGGTAGACCGAGACGGGAATCCAGACCAGCCCGGTGCCGATGACCGGAATGAGCGCGGCCATGCCCATCATGGTGCCCCAGAACAGCGGCTGGATGCCCACCAGGTACAGCCCGAGCGCGCCCACCAGCCCTTGCAGCATGGCGATGAACAGGCTGCCGAAAAGCACTGCGCGCGCCACCCGCTGCAGGCTGTCGATGATGACGTCCTCCTGGTGCGTGGCCATGGGCGCCAGGTACTTCAGCTTCAGCACCATGCCCCGGCCCTCGCGCAGGAAATAGAAGACCATGAAGATCATGAGGAAGAAACGCAGCAGCATCTTGGCCACATTGCCCACCAGGGTGGCGCTGGCGTCGAGCACGGACTGGGCGAAGCCGCGCGCATACTGGACCAGCTTGGCCTGGATGGTGGCCTCGTCGATCTTCAGGAAGGGCAGATTCTCCCGGCACCACTGCAGGTAGGGCTCCAGGCGGTGGTCGCTGAAGAGGTTCGCCGCGTCGGCCTTGTCCATCCAGTGGGTCACCATGCGCACGGAATCCAACCCCTGGGTGACCAGCCCCCAGGCCAGAAAGGCCGTGGGCAGGATGATGGCGAAGACCACGACGGCCACGGTGATCCCGGCGGCGAGGTTGGCCCGCTCGCCCAGGCGGGTGCAGATGCGCAGGTACAGCGGGGAAAAGATGATGGAGAGCACGGCGGAGATGACGATGGTGTGGATGAACGGCTCCACCAGCACAAAGCCCCAGAGCAGGGCCACCACGAGAAAAAACAGCAGGAAATAAGAGAAGATTTTATTGGAATGCCGGGGCGGAGCGATCACGGGGGTGTCCGGGGTCTCCGGGGCGCTGTTCATCATGGGTGGATTCCGGTGGTGTTGAGCCCGCTTGCCCGCACTCCGAAGGGACGGTCATGGCGGCGCGTGCTGTTCGGGTACTGGCCTTGTGGGTCTGTATGCTGCGGGCGCGGCGCGGTCAAGCGGACTGTGCCTGGGGGCCATGTGAGCGAATGCTCAGCACCCTGCCCTGGTTCTCGTATTTTCGACGCGATGTGTTCGATGCCGGAGCCTGCCCCTCCTGCCGCGCGGACCGTCGCCGTCAGCGGGGCTCCATGCGCCCGCCAGCGCGCCAGGCGAGGGAGATGACATGAAGCCCACGCCCCTGGGCCCAAAAACAGCGGGCAAATACTCAGCGCGGCGAGCTGGTTCTTGTTTTTTCGACGCGATGTGTCTAAGGAATAAGCCTGTGCCGTGCGTCATCGACCACCACGGCCCGATGGATCACGGAATCTACCCGGCCGGGCGGCTTTTCCGCCCTTACCGGGAGCGTATTGTCGTGTGATTGCACTCAATGAACGCTTCAACTGGAGGAAATTTCATGAAACGCCTGTTCAAGTCCCTGTTCCTGGTGTCCGCTTGCGCCATCCTCGCCCTGGGCGTGGTCGGCTGCGGCGAGAAGAAGGAAGAGAAGAAGGCCGAGGCCCCCGCCGCTGCCCCCGCCCCCGCTGGTCCCAAGACCATCGTCTTCGCCTCCGACGCCACCTACCCCCCGATGCAGTACATGAACGAGCAGAAAGAGATCGTGGGCTTCGAGGTTGACGTGATCAAGGCCGCCGCCGAGAAGGGCGGCTTCAAGGCCGAGTTCAAGAACGTGGCCTGGGACGGCATCTTCGGCGGCCTGGAGAATGGCAAGTATGACGCCATCTCCTCCTCCGTGTCCATCACCGACGAGCGCAAGCTGAAGATGGACTTCTCCGAGCCCATCATGGCCATTGAGCAGATGCTCGTGGTCGGCACCAAGGAGAAGGCCACCGACCTGGCCGGCCTCAAGGGCAAGAGCATCGGCGCCCAGATCGGCACCACCAGCTATTTCGTGGTCAAGGACGTGAAGGGCTTCAAGGCCGTCAAGACCTACGACGAAGTGGGCCTGGCCATGGAAGACCTGGTCAAGGGCAGCATCCAGGCCGTCGTGGCCGACAGCCCCGTGGCCGTGGAATACACCACCAAGAAGTACGCAGACAAGATCAAGATCGCTGGCGTGCTCAAGAGCGACAAGGTCGAGAACATCGGCATCGCCGTGAAAAAGGGCAACAAGGAAGTGCTTGACCTCGTGAACAAGGGCCTGGCCGCCATCAAGGCCGACGGCACCTTCGACAAGATCAAGGAACAGCACAAGATGAAGTAGACCGGCCCTTTTCGGGTCCGGCTCCACGCACTGCGCACGCATTCCCACCGGGGGGTCGCCGCTTGGCGGCCCCCCGGCATTCCAAACCAGAGGCCATGAACGCATGAGCGAAACACGAATCATCGACGTAGGGGAAGGGGCGGCCATTCCCAGCAAAACCGACTGGGGCCTGTTCAACGCCTGGACCATCAGCATCGTTTTCGCGATCAGCACCATCTTCTACCTGATCGTCTTCGAGCCCGCGCCCTACAAGCGCATCATCCTGTACCTGTCCGACGGCGTCATCATCACCTTCGAGGTGACGATCATCTCCATCATCTGCGCCTGCATCATCGGGTTGATCACCGGCCTGGGCCGCGTGTCCAAGAACAAGGCCATCAACCTCCTGGCCTCCACCTACGTGGAGATCATCCGAGGCATCCCGCTTCTGGTGCAACTTTTCTACATCTACTACGCCCTGGGCCGCCTGCTCAACGTCCACGACCTGACCGCCGCGGTCATCGCCATGAGCGTGTGCTACGGCGCGTATATGGGCGAGGTCTTCCGCGCGGGCATCACGGCCATCGACAAGGGCCAGAGCGAGGCCGCGCGGTCCCTTGGATTCAACACCAAGCAGACCATGTTCCTGGTCATCCTGCCGCAGGCCTGGCGCACCATCCTGCCCCCGGTGGGCAACGAGTTCATCGCGCTCTTGAAGGACACCTCCCTGGTGTCCATCCTGGCGGTGAGCGACCTCTTGCGCCGCGGCCGGGAGTTCAGCAGCGAGACCTTCCTCTACTTTGAAACATTCACCATGGTCGCCCTGGTCTATCTCGTCATCACGCTGCTCTTGTCCAAGGGCGTCAGCTTAATGGAAGCGAGGCTCAGCCATTATGTCCGCCACTAGCGCCCCCTCCACCCTCCCCATCGTCGACATCCGCCACGTGAGCAAGTCCTTTGGCGCGCTCAAGGCCCTGAACAACGTCTCCATGTCCATGAGCCTGGGCGAAAAGGTCGTCATCATCGGCCCCTCGGGCTCGGGCAAGAGCACGCTTCTGCGCTCCATCAACAAGCTGGAGACCGTGGACAGCGGCACCATCATCGTGGACGGCCTGGACATCAACGCCCCCGCCACGGACATAAACAAGCTGCGCATGGAGCTCGGCATGGTCTTCCAGAGCTTCAACCTCTTCCCGCACAAGACCGTGTTGGAGAATCTGACCCTGGCCCCCATGAAGCTCAAGGGCATGAGCCGGGCCGAGGCCGACGAGATGGGCCTGAAGCTGCTGGACAAGGTCGGCATCATGGAAAAGGCCCACGTGTACCCGTCCAAGCTCTCCGGCGGGCAGCAGCAGCGCGTGGCCATCGCCCGGGCGCTGGCCATGTCGCCCAAGATCATGCTCTTTGACGAGCCCACCAGCGCGCTCGACCCCGAGATGATCGGCGAGGTGCTCGACGTCATGGTCACCCTGGCCCGCGAGGGCATGACCATGGCCGTGGTGACCCACGAGATGGGCTTTGCCCGCGAGGTGGCCGACCGCGTGGTCTTCATGGACCACGGCGGCATCATCGAGGAAGGCACGCCCGAGCACTTCTTCAAGAGCCCGGAGCACGACCGCACCAAGCTCTTCTTAAGCCAGATCCTGTAGGCCCCGGCCTCCTGTGAACCCGGTCAAGGCCGTCTCCCCGGAGGCGGCCTTTTTCATTCCCCCCCGCGCCTTCTCCGAGCGACTTCTCCGTGCTTCTTCCCCGTGCTTCTTCCCCGTGCTTCTTCCCCGTGCTTCTTCCCCTTGCTTCCAGGGGCCCGGAAAGCTAGAACTCCGGCTCAACACCGGAGGCATTCATGCGCATCTCGGCCTGCATCCACACCCGGCCCGCCGCCCTTATCCTGGCCCTGACCCTGCTTGGCCCCGCCCTTTCGGGCTGCGGGCTGGAGCTGCGCCCCGCGCCAGAAACCACTGCGGCCGCCAGCCCAACCGCCCCCATGGCCGCCACAGCCGCACCCATGGCCAACGCCACCGCCGTGGCCGCCGCCCAGCCCACCCAACCGCTAACGCCCGCCCAGCACGCGCAAATCGTGGCCCGCCGCCTGAGCGTGCTCGTCAACGACACCGACCCGGCCTCCCCGGAATGGGCGCGGCTGCGCGCGGACCTGGTCCAGAACTCCTCGGCTCCTGCATACTCCGGCGGCCTGTCCCTGCCCGGCGACCTGCGCCTGGCCATAAGCCGCGTGGCGGCCTTCAACCCGCCGCAGCTGCGCGAGCGCTGGCAGCGCCACCAGCAGGCCCTGGACAACGCTGCGACCCTCTACGCCGAGCACCCGCCCGTGGACACCGACGCCCTGAAGGGCGCCAAGGTGCTGCGCCGGCTTGGCCCGGCCCTGTACCTGGTGCGCCTGCCCGGCGGCGACACGGCCTTTTTCTCCACCCCCCTGAGCGCCCGCAGGCTCAAGGTCGGCAAAAGCCTGAGCGGCATCCCGGTGGTGGAGCGGCCCCGGTCCCAGGCGGACAAGGCCTCCGGCGATCTGGTGGACGAGCTGGCCGATTCGGCCCGGACCTTTGTGGCCATACCCAAACAGGAGGCGCGCCGGATCAAGGACGAGCACGCTCCCGTGCTGGCGCGGCTGAAGGAGCTGGAGGCCGAGCGCGACCGGTTCAAGCGCTCCATCGACGACGACCTGGCCAGCCTGGACGCCCTGGCCCGGGACGTGAACGCCGTCATCTGCCCGCGCCTGCTGGGCCTGGGCGGCGGCTTCGGCTCGTACGGCGCTGGCGCGCCCCACGCTCGGCTCGTGCGCAAGGTCAAGCGCCTGTCGCACACTTACAGCCCCAGGCAGTACTACCGCTACACCCTGCCCGTCACCGGCCAGATGCAGCTGGACGCAACCCTGTCCGCCTACATCGCGGAACGCAAAAGGGAGGTCCAGGACCTGCTGCGCGCTGTGGGCGTGGGGCAGGGCCACTTCCGGGCCAATGTGGACCTCGTGGCCTTCAAAAGCTTCACGGCCTCGCCGGGGCTTTTGTCCGTGCGCTTCGAGGCCAGCCGCGACACCGGCGGCGCGCACCCCAACCAGAGCTTCGCCTCCTTTGTGTTCGACGTGGAGAACCAGCGCGTGCTGGGCCTGGCCGACCTGTTCAAGGACCTCCCGGCGGCGCTTAGCCTGCTCTCGGAGCTGGCCGCGCGGCGCATGGAGCTGGTGCTGGACGGGCATGTGCTCCCGGAGGGGGTGGAGCCCAAGGCCGAGAATTTCGCGGTCTTCGTCATTGACGGCCAGGACCTGGTGTTCAGCTTCGCACCATACCAAATGGCGAGCTACGCCGACGGCCCGCAGACCCTGCGCGTGCCGCTGTGCCACCCGCGCCTCTTGCCGCTCTTGTCTCCCCGGCTGGTGCAGCTCCTAGGCGCGCGACCAGGGCAGTAGGGCGGGCGGGCCGCAGCCCCAGATTCCATTTGATTTGCACGCCAATACGCATTGACCGCTCGGCGCGGCTCTGGCAAGGGGGAGTATCCGTTTCCTGGAGGCTCCCCTTGCGCCGCAAAACACTCCTCTTCTCCCTCGTCTGTCTGGTTCTGTTGTGTGCCCAGCCTGTTCTGGCGGAATCACTTGAGGATGCTCAGGCTGCGACTTCCCGTGGGGATTACGCCACTGCCCTCAAGATATTAAGGCCTCTTGCGGAACAGGGGGACGCAAAGGCCCAGTACCGACTCGCGGCCATGTATCACAATGGGCAAGGTGTCACGAGTGATGCCATAGAATCAGCTAAGTGGTGTCGTAAGTCAGCTGAACTTGGGTATGCCGTAGCACAAGACACTATTGGAAGTTCATATGAAGATGGTATTGGAGTCAAGAAAGACATTGTTGAAGCTGTAAAGTGGTTTCGCAAGGCGGCAGATCAAGGTGATCCAGAAGCACAGTACAACCTTGGACGTTTGCACGAAACTGGAAAAGGTGTTCCAAAGGATCTCACTGAATCATCAAGAATGTACAGAATGGCCGCAGAGCAAGCGCACACCCACGCTCAATGTGCTCTTGGCTCATTGTATATTCTTGGAGATGGTGTTCAACAAGATTATATAGAAGCAATAAAATGGCTCAGCATGGCGTCAACTAATGGTGACGCATGGGCTCAGTTCAGTCTTGCCCTCATGTACCGCAGCGGCGTAGTCCCACAAAACCATACTGAAGCTGGAAAGTGGATGACCAAGGCAGCAGAGCAAGGCCTCCCTGCCGCCCAGCACAATCTGGGAGCCATGTATGCCACCGGGCAAGGCGTCCCCCGGGACTACGCACAGGCATTGATGTGGTTCACCCTAGCCGCCAATAACGGCGACACTGGGGCGAAAAAGAATTGTGACAAGATCACGGCGCAAATGACCCCCGACCAAATCGCCAAGGCCCAGCAAATGGCGCGCGAGTGGAAACCGAAGACGGCGCAGCAGCCCTAGCGCCCCCTACTTGCGGCGGCGGCCCTCGGCGTCCGCAGCCTTGAGGGCGGAAAGAACCAAGTCCGGGGAGACCTCCACCGGTTCATTGTGGATGCTCTCGCCCTCGGCGCAGCTCTTTTCGGCCACGCGGCGCAGGTCCAGGTCCGCAACCCCCGCAAGCCCCAGATCGGCAAAGGTGGTGGGCAGGCCCAAGGCCTCACACAGGGCGTACACCTCATCCATGAGCGCAAGGGGCTTGTCCGTGAGGAACAGCGAGGCCAGCACGCCAAAGGCCACCTTTTCGCCGTGGAACAGGTGGTGCACCTGGGGCAGGGCCGTCAGCCCGTTATGGATGGCGTGGGCCGCGCCCAGGCCGCCGCTCTCGAAGCCCAGGCCGCTGAGCAGGGTGTTGGCCTCGACCACCCGCTCCAGGGCCGGGGTGACCACCTGGGCCTCGCAGGCCGTCAGCGCGGCGCGGCCCCAGTCCCGCACGGTCTCGTAGCACAGCCGGGCCAGGGCGTGGGCGGTCATGGAGCCCACGTCGCCCGCGATGTTCTGCCCACGGCTGAGGCGGCAGGACTCCGCCTCGAACCAGGTGGCCAAAGCGTCGCCCATGCCCGAGGCCAGAAACCGGGCCGGGGCCAGGGCGATGACCCGGGTGTCCACCAGGACCAGGTCCGGGTTGCGGGGCAGCAGGTCGGCCCGCTGGAACACGCCCTCCGGCGAGTAGACCACGCAGACCGAGCTGCAGGGCGCGTCCGTGGAGGCGATGGTGGGAGCCACGGCCACGGGGAGCCCGGCGCGGGCGGCCACGGCCTTGGCCGCGTCGAGCGTCTTGCCCCCGCCGATGGCGGTGATGGCCTGGGCCCCGAAGTCCTGGGCCGCAGCCAGCAGCCGCTTGATCTCCTGGTCCGTGCATTCCCGGCCAAAGCGCTCCACATGCACGGTCCCGGCCTGGCCCAGTCCGGGCAGCAGGGGCGGCAGCAGGTGCTCCAAGGGGTGCGGGGAACAGATCAGAAAATGCCGTTTTCCCAGGCGGGCCAGCTCCCCGCCCAGGCGGGACAAGGCCCCGGCCCCCTGCACATAGCGCCCGGGAAACAATGTGGTGCTGATCATGCCTGCCTCCTGTGCCCTGGGCGGAGTCCATCCGCCGCTGGCCGCTTACGATGCACGGTTTCCGCAACTGCGCCCCTAAGCCGACGAAGCCGCCCCACAGCGGAGCGCAAGGCCCCTGCCGGGCCTGTCGCCCTCTGTCTACCGGCTCTCTGGCTACCGGCTCTCTGGCTACCGGCCCTCTTTGCGGTCGTTCATGTTCTTCATGGTCACGCCCGCCAGGCACCCGGCCAAAAGGCCCAGGCCCACGGCCCGGCCCATGTCCATCAAAAACCACCCGGCAATGGCCCCCAGCGACCCGCCCAGGATGATGCCGCGCGCCATGTAATTGAGCGTTCCGGCGAAGCGCTTGTCCGCTGGGGTAAATTCCTCGTTTTGCGGCTGTGCCGTGTCCTTGTCCTTCCTGGCGCTCTTGCCCATGGGTGCCCTCCCGCGATGTGCGTGCCCGCATTGAACCACAAATCCGCAGCGGACTCAACCCCGACCTGGAATCTATAAATCATTGATGGCAAAGACTTCACAATACCACTTGACATCGACTTTCAATATCACTACATCTCTCCTCGACGGCGCCGGTCCGCGTGGACGCGCCAAAAGGAGATAAATCATGTGGCAAAACATTCTCGTCATCACCATCGTCGCCGTGACAGCGGCCCTTGTAGGCTGGAACTTCTACAGGAAGCTCACGGGCAAGGCTTCGTGCTGCGGCGGCTGCTCGGCGTCGGGGTCCACGTGCTGCGGCGACAACCGCAGTGGAAACACAAGCGGCCCGCCAGCGGCGACTCCCTTGCACCCGCTGAAGGGAACCGGCTGCGGCTGCGGGCGCTAATCCCGGCGGCCCATCCCAACAGGTTCAGCCTCGACCAGCACACACCGACAAGGAAACACACGTGAATAATTGCATCACCCTGCGCCAGGCGCAGGTCAATCAGAAGCTGCGCATCTGCTCCGTGGGAGCTCAGGGCGAGTTGGGCCGCAGGATACGCGACATGGGGCTCATGCCCGGCGTGGAGGTGACGGTGGTCGGCAAGGCCCCCTTGCGCGACCCCGTGGCCCTGCGGCTGCGGGACTTCACCCTGGCCCTGCGCAACAGCGAAGCCGACCACATCGTGGTCGAACCTGTGGAGGGCTAGATGGAAACCCTCGTGCAAGAGCACAGCATGACCATCGGCCTGTCCGGCAACCCAAACTGCGGCAAAACCACCATGTTCAACGCCCTCACCGGCTCGCACCAGCATGTGGGCAACTGGCCGGGCGTCACGGTGGTGACCAAGATGGGGCACGCCGTTGTCGCGGGCGCGGGCGGCGGGGTGGAGGTCGACATTGTGGACCTGCCCGGCACCTATTCCCTCACCGCCTATTCCGAGGAGGAGAAGGCCGCGCGCAACTTCCTCATCAAAACACGGCCTGCGGCGGTCATTGACGTGCTCAACGCCGACGCCCTGGAGCGCAACCTTTACCTGGCCGTGCAGATCATGGAGCTGGGCGTGCCGCTGGTGCTGGCCCTGAACATGATGGACGAGGTGCGCAATCACGGCAAGGACATCGACACAAAGCTCTTGACCGAGCTCACCGGCTGCCCGGCCATCGAGACCGTGGCGCGCTCCGGCCAGGGCAAGCTGTGCCTTCTGGAGGCGGCCTACGGCCTGGCCAAGGAGCGAGCTGGCCGCTGGAAGCCCCTGCACATCTCCTACGGGCCGGACCTGGACCCGGTGCTGGACGAGATGGAGGCCATCATCTCCAAGGCCGGGGAACTGGCCGGGGAGGTGCCGCCCAGGTGGGTGGGCATCAAGATCCTGGAGGGCGACGAATCCATCACCCGCCGCTGCCGCGAGGCCGACCCCGAGGCCGCCGCACGGCTGGAGGCCCTGGCGGCGAAGGTGGCGGCGCACCTGGCCAAGACCCTGCGCGCCGCGCCGGACGCCATCATCGCCGACTACCGCTACGGCTACATCGCGGGCATCACGCGGCAGGTGGTGCGCTACCCCAAGGTCGACGCCGAACGCATCCGCATGTCCGACCGCATGGACCAGGTGCTCACGCACCAGCTGGCCGGGCCGCTGGCCATGGCGCTCATCATCTACCTGGTCTACATCCTGACCTTCAAGGCCGGGAAGCTGCCCATGGAGCTGGTGCAAGGGGCCTTTGCCTGGCTGGGCAAGACTGCGGAGGCGGCCATGCCCGGCGGCCTGCTGCGCTCGCTGGTGGTCTCCGGGATCATCGCGGGCGTGGGCGGGGTGCTGGGCTTCGTGCCGCTGATCATGATCATGTTCTTCCTCATCGCCGCCCTGGAGGACTCCGGCTACGTGGCGCGCATGGCCTACATGCTCGACCGCGTGTTCCGCATCTTCGGCCTGCACGGCACCAGCGTGCTGCCGTTCATCGTGGCCGGGGGCATCGCGGGCGGCTGCGCCGTGCCCGGCTGCATGGCCACCCGCGCGCTCCGCAGCCCCAAGGAGAAGCTGGCCACCCTGCTGGTCACTCCGTTCATGACCTGCGGGGCCAAGGTGCCGGTGTTTCTGATGCTGGCCGCAGCCTTCTTCCCCGGCTCCGAGGCCGGGGTCATGTCCCTGGTGACGCTCACGGCCTGGGTCGCGGCCCTGCTGGTGGCCAAGCTTTTGCGCAGCACCGTGGTCAAGGGCGCGAGCACGCCTTTTGTCATGGAGCTGCCGCCCTACCGCATGCCGACCTTGAGCGGCCTGTGCATCCACACCTGGGAACGCTCCTGGGACTACATGCGCAAGGCCGGCACCACCATCCTGGCCATCTCCGTGCTGCTCTGGGCGGCCATGACCTTCCCCGGCCTGCCAGCGGACCGCGCCAGCGCCTTTGACGCCAGGGCGGCGGGCGTGCAGGAGCGGATCGCTGCGGCCACGGCCCAGGGCCAGCAAATCCCGGAGCTTGAGGACGCCCTGAAGGAGGTGGCCGCGCAGCGCTCCGAGGAGGCGCTCAAGGCCTCCGCCGCTGGCCGGGCCGGGGTGGCCCTGGAAGCCGTGAGCCGCCTGGCGGGCTTCAACTGGCGCGTGAACATCGCGCTGGTTGGCGGGCTGGCGGCCAAGGAGGTCATCGTGTCCACCCTGGGCACGGCCTATTCCCTGGGCGAGGTCGACGCCGAGGACGCCGCGCCCCTGTCACGGCTGCTGGCCCAGGACCCGACCTTTTCCAAGGCTGCGGCCCTGGCCTTGATCATCTTCGTCATCCTCTACGCGCCCTGCTCCGTGACCATGGTCACCATGGCCCGCGAGTCCAGCTGGAAGTGGGCGGCCTTTGCCATGACCTTCAACACCGGCCTGGCCTTTGTGGCCGCCGTGGCCGTGTTCCAAACCGCCCGGCTGTTCAGCTAGACGCAACAGGAACAGCCTCCCCTCGCAACACTCCTCCTCCCCCTCCAACAGGAACCCCGACGGTCGCAAGGCCGCCGGGGTTCCCCTTCTAGCTGCCCGCAGTCTGGGCCCAGGCTTCCCTTTCGCGGCCAAAACGACTATCCTTGCCGCGCATGCTCGACAGCACCAACTTTGCAAAAGCCTCCGCCGTCATCGGCGCTGGTTTGGCCACTGGCCTGGGCCCCAGCAAGGGGCGTCGGCCCATGGCCGGGCTCGCCCTGGGGCTTCCGGCCACGGGCCTGCCCGTCTTCCGCCCTACGCGCCCTACGCGCCCTGCGCGCCCTGCGCCGCAACCGGCAGGCAGCCAGCCATGGCCCATTCTGGCGCGCATCCCCGCACCCTGAACCAAGGAGCATTCATGTCACCCGAGCCAAAGATCATCCAGACCGCCAACGCCCCGGCCGCCATCGGCCCCTATTCCCAGGCCGTGACCCATGGCGGGTTGGTGTTCTTGAGCGGCCAGCTGGGCATCGACCCGACCACGGGCGTGATCCCCGAGGACTTCGCCGCGCAGGCCAGGCAGGCCCTGGACAACGTGCGCACCGTGGTCGAGGCCGCCGGGTCGAGCCTCACGCGCGTGCTCTCGGTGGACGTGTTCCTGATCGACATGGGCCGCTTCGGCCAGTTCAACGAAATTTACAGCGGCTATTTCAGCACGCACAAGCCCGCCCGTGCGGCCGTGGCCGTGGCTGCGCTCCCGCGCGAGGCCCAGGTGGAAGTGCGCGTGGTGGCGGCCCTGGCCTAAGGCGCGCGCGCAAAAAAGGCGGCGTCCTTTGTGTCGGACGCCGCCTGTGCGGCGTTCAGTGAAGGTTCGCCGGAGCGGTTCAGGAGCAGCCGCAGCCGCCGGAGCCGCAGCCGCCGGAAGCGCCAGCGCCGCCGCTGCCGCAGCCGGAGCCGCAGCTGCCGCCGGAGCCGCCGCCCAGTTCGTTCTCGGACTCAACCGAGAAGCCGTACTCGCCCGCGTCGATGACGATCTTGCCCGCAGCGGCCAGCAGGGCCTTTTCCGCAAGCAGGGTGTAGCCCAGGGACTCCACGCTCTCGTCGCCGTCGCGCAGCTCGTCCAGGGCCAGGGAGAGCTTGGGCCCGCAGCACCCGCCCGCCAGGAAGATGCGCAGAGGGGATTTTTCCTTGTCCGCAAAATAGCCGTCGAGCTGGTCGCGAGCGGCTTCGCTCAGTGTGATCATGGGACGCTCCTTGTCTGCGTTGATGTTGTTGGCATAGTCTCGCAACAATGAACTGCACAGGGTTGCCGGAAGCCGCCCCCAAAAAAAGGCGGCGCTCCGTGGAACGCCGCCCGTATCGTCGTGGGGATTTTGTCTTAGCAGGAACAGCCGCCGGAGGATTTCTCCCCGCTTCCGCAACTGCCTCCGCATCCGCCGCCGCCCGTGTTCATTGGGTTTTCCGACTCGACTGAAAAGCCGTAGCTCGTCATGTCGATGCGGATGGCGCCGGTTTGCTCTCCCAGGGCCCGCTCCACGCAGAAGCTGTAGCCCATCACTTCGTAGGTGTCGTCGTTCTCACGCGGCTCATCCAGAGCCAGCGACAATCTTGGTCCGCTTCAGCCTCCGGACGCCATAAAGACGCGAATCGGGGTCTTTTCCTTGTCCGCGAAGTACCCGTCGAGCTGGGTCTTGGCGGCTTCCGTCAGTTCAACCATCACAAGCCTCCTTGAACGTTGTTGGGAATTGCCTAGATAATGACGGCCCGCAGCTTTGTCAAATGGGCGTGTGGGCCCCTGTGCAGGCCGTTGCCCCCTGTGCAGACCATCGACCCCTGTGCAGATTGTTGACCCCTGTGCCGCTCTGGGCTACATGGCAACACTTGATGGGGAGCGAATACCCGCCCCCCTGGAACGACTACCCCCCAAGATGAGGATGCCATGAGCACCAAGGATCTCATCCTAGCCACCGCCAAAGACATGATCTCCGAGGTGGGCTTCCACAAGATGACCACGGCCAACCTGGCCAAAAGGGCGGACATCTCCGAGGGCACCATCTACCGCCATTTCGAGAGCAAGGAGGACATCCTCCAGCACATCCTGGACACCTTTGACGAGAAATACCAAACCCTGTCCGAGAGCTGCCGCGCGCGCATGGACAAGGGCACCCTGACCCTGCAGGACCTGCTGGGCAGCCACTTCACCTTTCTCGACGCCAATGTGGCTGACGTCAAGATCGTGCTTGGCACCTACAGCATTCTCGACATCACCCACCGCTCCATGGGCCGCTTCATCGACCACATGCGCACCCTGTTCGAGGACTTCCTGGCCCGCGGGCGCGAGAACGGCACCCTGCTCGAGGTCCCCCTCAAGCCCACGGGAATGATCCTGGCCAACATGTTCTTCGGCCTCATGCGCATCAAGCTCTACTGGCCGGAGATCGAGGATTTCTCCAAGGAGGCCGTGGAGTTCTCCCGCCGCAGCCTGATGGTTCCAGAGGCCGGAAAATGAGCGACCCGCGCACCATCATGACGGCCAAGGAGATGGCCCGCACCTTGGAGCGCCTGGCCTCGGAGGTCATCGAGCGCCGGGGCGAGGACAAGACCCTGGTCCTGGTGGGCATCCAGCGCCGCGGCGTGGACCTGGCCCGCAGGCTCAAGACGCTCCTGGACGCCCGGCTGCCCGCCCCGACCCTGTTCGGCATGCTCGACATCAACCTGTACCGCGACGACTGGAGCAACCTCGGCATCGCGCCGACCATCAGCAGCACGGACATCCCGGCCGGCATCGAGGGCGCGACCCTGATCCTGGTGGACGACGTGCTCTACTCCGGCCGCACCACCCGCGCCGCCCTGGAGGCCATCCTCGACTTCGGCCGTCCCAGACGCGTGGAGCTTCTGGTGCTCATCGACCGCGGCCACCGCGAGCTGCCCATCCAGGCCGACTACGTGGGCAAGCGCGTGAACACCGCCAGCCACGAGCGGGTGGACGTGCTGGTGACCGAACGCGACGAGCAGGACCGGGTCCTGCTGCGCGCCAAGGCCTGAGGCCAAAGCACCGCACGCCCATGCACGCCCGGAACGATTCCGACACGACCCCCTGCACGCGCCTTGTGCCCACAGGCTGCGTCAGCCTCATCGGCATGGCCGGGGCAGGCAAGTCCACCCTGGGCCGCCTGCTGGCCGCCAAGCTCGGCTGGGCCCACCTGGACACCGACCAGCTCATCGAGGCCTACTACGGCCAGAGCCTGCAGGACCTGTTGGACGGCCTGGGCCTGGCCGCCTTCCTCAAGGCCGAGGAGACCCTGGTGTCCATGCTCGGGGTGCGCCGCGCGGTGATCTCCACCGGGGGCAGCGTGGTCTACGGCCCGGCGGCCATGGAGCGGCTGAAGCTTCTGGGGCCGGTGGTCCATCTTTCCGTCAGCCTGCCCACCTTCCTGGGCCGCGTGGGCGAGGCGGGCAACCGGGGCCTGGCCATCGCCCCGGGCCAAACCAGGGAGGACCTGTACCGCGAGCGCCAGCCCCTGTACCAGGCCGCCGCAGACTTCACCCTGGCCACGGACACCCCTGACCGCACGGCCAGCGTGGAGCGCCTGTACGCCTGGCTGATGCAGGAGCCGGACGCATGCTGAGCAAGGCCAAAAAGATCGCAGCCCTGAAGAGACTGGCCGACCTGTACCGGCGCATGGACGAGGCCTACGCCGCAGCCGCCGCGCCCATTGGGCTTTCCTGCGCGGGCTGCGCCGACAGCTGCTGCGAGACCGTGTTCCGGCACCACACCTACGTGGAGTGGGCCGGGCTCTGGGACGGGCTCTTGAAGCTGCCCGCGCCGCGCCTGGCCGAAATCAGGGACGCAGCCGGAGACTGGATCCGCCGCCACCAGAACCCGCTCTTGCCGGGCGTGCGCCCCCGCGTGCCCTGCCCCCTGTCCGAAGAACCGCCCGCCGGATCCGCAGAGGGCCTGCGCTGCGGGCTGTACGAGGTTCGCCCCATGGTCTGCCGCCTGCACGGCGTGCCCAATGTGCTCCTCCACCCGCGCGGCGGGCAGTCCGCCTTTCCCGGCTGCGAGCGCGCCCAGGCCCTGGGCGCGGCCTGCGAACCGGCCCCGCTCGACCGCACCCCGCTGTTGACCGAGCTGGCCCGGCTGGAGATGGACCTGGTGGGCCGGGAGGGCCTGGGCAAGCTGCCACGCGTGGACCTGACCATCGCCGAAATGATCCTCCTGGGGCAGCCCAAAATCTAAAATCTGCCGCGCCCCTTGGCAATGTCCTGTAAATGGTGCTATGTATCGCCTTGAACAAGCCCGCCGCCGGAGGACCGCTGACACGGCGGCTGACACGGGCTGACACGGCGACTGACATGGGAGGACACGCAATGAGAAAACAGACAGGCCTTGGGTCTGCGGTCCTGCGCCTTGGGCCGCCGGTTCCGGCGCACGCACGGGCGGGGAAGCGCCGCCCCGTCTTCGGGCTGCGGGGTTGACCGCCATGGCGCCGCACGACACGCCGCTTATTGCGTGGGACGACGCCCTGGCCCTGGACGGCTCGGCCATCGACCGCCAGCACAAGGCCCTGGTGGACCTCATCAACCAGCTGCGCGGCCACCTGGGCTCCCCGGACCGGGAGGCCCAGGTGATGCAGTGCCTGACCGCCATGTACCTCCACGCCAAGGACCACTTCTGGGACGAGGAGGCGTTCATGGAGCGCATCGGCTACCCTGACAAAAAAAAGCACGCGGAGCTGCACCGCGAATTCGTGCTGAAACTGCACAGCCTCACGGACTGCTGCCTGACTGGCGAAGCCCCCTACGCCGAGCTGCTCGACTTTCTCGTCTCCTGGTTCCAGGAGCATGTGACCACGCAGGACGTCAAGATCGTGGCCTTTGCCCAGAGCCAGGGCGCAGGCTGAGCCGCAAGCGCCCCTGGCCCGGCAGCCTCTACAACCTCACGAACAACCGCACATACAACCTCACGCCTAGCCCTCGGCGCCCGCCTGCACCGGATAGGGCGCGCCGCTGGCGGCCATGGCCCGGCCCAGCCAGTCCACGGCCCGGCCCAGGTGCCGCATGTTGCGCAGGGCCTCGGCATCGCCCGCAACCTCTTTTTCACCCAGGCCGTAGCCCAGATTCCAGTAGGTGGAGCCCGGCACCACCATCTGCGAGATGAAGAACAGGTGGTTGATGGTGTCGAACACGTGGGTGCCGCCGCCGCGCCGCACGGCCACCACCGCCGCGCCGATCTTGCCCGCCAGGGTGCAGCCGTTGGCCATGGCCACAAAGCCAGCGCGGTCGATGAGCGCCTTCAGCTCCGAGGACACGTCGGCGAAATACGTGGGCGAGCCCAGGATGATGGCGTCTGCCGCGAGCATCTTGTCAAAGACCTCGTTGAACACATCCTTGCCGAACACGCAGTGGTTGTCCTTGTTTTCCCAGCACTTGAAGCAGGCCCGGCAGCCGTGGATGCTTTTGCCGCCCAGCTGCACGACCTCCGTCTCCCACCCGGCCTGGGCCAGGGGCTCCAGCACCGTGTCCAGCAAAACGCGGGTGTTGCCGCCCTTGCGCGGGCTTCCGTTGATGGCGATAACTTTCATGAGGTGCCTCCGTGGTTGTTCCGACGTTGTGTGTTTCCGGCGTGGTGCTTTCCGCCGCAGCGATTTTGCTTGACTCGCGAAGCCGGTCTGCCTAGTCCATACGAAACACCTGCCATCTGCGCAAGTACTGATTATTTTGTCAGGTACTGTCGAAAAGTATAGCAGACCAGACCACAGGGAGGCGGACATGACGCAAGCCTGCGCACCGAAGGAACTTGGGGGCAAGACCTACCGCTGCTTTTTCGAGCTGGCGCTCCAGGTCATGGGCGGCAAGTGGAAGCCCATCATCCTCTACCATCTGGGAGTGGGAGGCGTGCTGCGCTTCAGCGAGCTCAAGCGCGGCATGCCCGACGTCACCGACCGCATGCTCACCCGCCAATTGCGCGAGCTGGAGGCCGACCGGCTCATCATCCGCACGGTGTACCGGCAGGTGCCGCCCAAGGTCGAGTACGCCCTGACGGAGCTGGGCCTGGGCCTCTTCCCCATCCTCGGGGCCATGCGCGACTGGGGCGCGGAGTACGAGGCGGCCCTGGGCGTGCCCAAGACCATCGCGAGCGAGGCCTACGAGGCCAACCGCCAGCCAGAGCTGCACCCGCGCTATCTTTGCGCCGCAAACGAAAAGAGCGCGGCGCAGGGTTCGTAGGCCCCACACCGCGCCCGTTGACGCCGTATACTTTTCGCCGCAATCTAGCCCAGGGCCAGGATGGGCTCCACGATCTTCTGCAAGGCCTTGCCCGTGGGCGTGTCGGCCTGGACCTTCATGAACGGGTAGCCCTCGTCGCCGCTGCGCACCACTTCCGGGTCCATGGGGATGCGGCCCAGGAAGCGCACGCCCATTTCCGCAGCCAGGGCCTCGCCCCCGCCTGAGTTGAAGATGTCGTGGGTGGTCTTGCAATTGGGGCAGACAAAGCCGCTCATGTTCTCCACCAGGCCCAGGATGGGGTTGCCCAGCTGGCGGCAGAAGGTCACGCTGCGGCGCACGTCGTCCACGGCCACGCCCTGGGGGGTGGTCACGATGACGGCCTGGGCCGTGGGCCCCAGGGTCTGGAGCGCGGCCAGGGGTTCGTCGCCGGTGCCGGGGGGGCAGTCGGTGACCAGGTAGTCCAGGTCGCCCCAGCTCACGTCGCGCACGAACTGCTTGATCAGCCCGAGCTTCATGGGCCCGCGCCAGATGACCGCAGTCTCCTTGTCCGGGATGAGGAACCCGAGCGACATGACCCACAGGTTGCTGCTGTAGGGCACGGGCTCCATGTGGTCGGCCTCGATGTGCGGCTTTGAGTCGGACAGGGAGAGCAGGCGCGGAATGCTCGGGCCGTGGATGTCCACGTCGAGCAGGCCCACCTGTTTTCCGGCCATGGCCAGGGCCATGGCGATATTGGCCGCCACGGTGCTCTTGCCCACGCCGCCCTTGCCGGACAGGACCACGATCTTGTGCTTGATGCGGCCCAGGGTTTTGGCGATCTTCTCGTCGTCCGGGTTATTGGCGGGCTTCTCGCCGCAGCTGTTGGGGTCGTGGCCGGAGGAACAGCCGCCCGAGGTCGAGGACGAGGGACAGCCTTTGCAGGAATTGCTCATGTGCGTCTCCTTGAAAAGCGCCGGACAGGCCCGGCTGGATTGGTTTGAACTCTGCGTGCGGCCTGAGGTCAAAAACGGACAGCGTCAAATGCGGCCCGGCTGGAAAAAACGCAGAAGCCCTGTTCGAACCCCGCCCGGCCCGGCAGGCTACCACAGGGGCTTGTTCGACTTGGCCAGGTAGTCGTCCAGGTCCTCGATCTCGTCGCTGGGCCAGGGGCAGTTGAGGTTGATGAAGTTCAACAGCTCCATCAGCCGCTCGATGACCGCGCTCTCCGGCTCGCCCTGGGTGAGCGGCACCCAGGCCACGGGATTAAAGCCCCTGGCCTTGCACCAGTCGCGGGTGGCGGCAAAACCGGAGCCTGCCAGAGACTCATCCAAGCAAGGCAGCACCAGCACAGAGGCCCCGACGTGGGCCCCGTAGAGCGCCTCCGGGTCCTGGCCCTGGCGCAGGGCGCGTCCCAGGATCACCAGCGGATAGCCGTCGCGGTGCAGCGTGCGCCACTGGTTCTTGTGCATGTACAGATTCGGCTTGAGGTGGCGGCCAAGCTCCCGGCGCACCAGGGCCTCGGTGGGGCCGCTGACGAGCACGGCGAGCCTGGGCGCGGCCTTGGGCCGGGCAAGGGGCTGGGCTTTGGGCATGGCGCTTAGCGCTTGCCGGCCCGGGCCGTGCGCAGCCAGGCGTACCAGGGCTCCAGGCCCTCTTGCGTGCGGCAGGCCACCGGGAAGATCTCGATGTCCTTGTTAAGCTTGCGCGCGTGGGCGCTGGCGGCCTCCAGGCTGAAGTCCACGTAGGGCAACAGGTCGGTCTTGTTCAGCAGCATCACCGAGGAGAGATGGAACATCAGCGGATATTTCTCCGGCTTGTCGTCGCCCTCGGCGACCGAGAGGATGCTGACCTTGTGGTCCTCGCCCAGGTTGAACTCCGCCGGGCAGACCAGGTTGCCCACGTTCTCGATGAACAGGATGTCCAGGCCCTGCATGTCCAGCACGGCGATGGCGTCCTGGATCATGGAGCTGTCCAGGTGGCAGCCGCCCTCGGTGTTCACCTGCACGGCCTGGGCCCCGGTGGCGGCCACGCGGCGGGCGTCGTTGTCGGTCTGCAGGTCGCCCTCGATGACGGCCATCTTGAACTCGCCCTTGAGGTCGGCCAGGGTGCGCTCCAGGAGGCTGGTCTTGCCCGCGCCAGGGCTGCTCATGAGGTTCAGGCAGAGGATCTTGTTGCCGTCGAAGTAGTCCTTGAGGCTGGCGGCGCGGCGCTCGTTGGCCTCCAGCACGTTGCGGACAATGGTCACGGTCTTGGACATGATGCGCTCCCGCTTGCGGCCGCCTCGTCCGTGTCGCCAGGGACGTCGGCCTCGATTTCTTCGATGTACAGCTCCTTGCCGCTCAGGATGTCGTGCCCCAGGATCTCCTGGCAGGTCGGACAAGGCATGTAGCTGTTGTCCTCGGGCTCAAACTCCTTGCCGCAGGCGCCGCAGGCCACGCGCAGGGGCGCGTCCTCGATGTCCAGGGCCACGCCCTTGAACTCGCCCTCCTGGGTCATGCACTCCCAGCCAAAGGCCAGGGCGTCGCTGACGGCGCCGGAAAGCGCCCCGTTGACCACGCGCACGCGCACAATGCGCTCCATGCCGTGCTTGGCGCGCTCCTCGCGGATGATCTCGATCATGCTCTGGATGAGAGAAAGTTCATGCATGGGTTGTGTGCATAGCCCAAAAGCCGGGGCGCGGCAAGGCGGAACCGGTCGGCGGGTTCAGGGCTTGGGGGTTCCGGATTCGGGCTGGCTGGCCGGGCCGGGCTTCTGCGGCGGCGGCGCTATGCCCAGCGCCAGGCAGCTGATGCACTGGCCGCAGGCGGTGGCGCGGTTGCCCTCGTAGATGGGCCTGCGGCAGGACCAGGTGTGCGCGCGCACCTCCGGCGGCAGCATTTCCCAGACCTCGCGCTTGGTCAGCTGGGCCACCGGGAAGATGTACTCCGAGGGGTTCTTGTTCAGGGACTTGACCGCCCGGAAGATGGCCTGGGCCCGGGCCATGCGCCCCTGAAAATCGTGCCCGGCGTGCTCGATGTCCGTCTTGGTGCGGCCCAGGGCCACGTAGCGGATGTCCGGGGTGGCGTTGCAGATGTTCCCGGCCATGAAGGCGCAGAGGTCCGCGTCCCAGACAATCTGCTGGTTGAAGGCCGGGTAGCGGTGCAGGCTCTCGGAATAGCTGAACTCCCGGTAGCCGCTCTTGCGCATCTGCTCCAGCGCGTTCTGGGTGGCCGCCTGCTCCACCAGGGCGCGGTTCTCCGGGTTCACCAGGTGCAGGTGGTGCACGTGGATGGCGAAGTCCTTGAACTCGTCGCTGGTCAGCAGCAGGTGCAGCATCCCGGCCGAGTCCAAACCGCCTGAATACATGCAGAGGATGACGCCATTCATGTGAGCCCCAGAAGGCTGCGCGCCTCGGCGCAGGTTGCAGGTGTGCGTTCCAGGCGGGCGGCCATTTCGCGCACCCGCAGGACCAGGTCCACGTTGCGCGCGGGCACGCTCCGGCCCTGGTCGAACCAGATGGCGTCCTCCACGCCCAGGCGCACCTGCCCGCCCATGAGCAGCGCGGCAAGGTTCATGGGCAACTGGCCGCGGCCCACGCCCCCGGCGGCCCAGACCACCCCCGGCGGCAGCAGCGCAACCAGGTGGCAAAGCTCCGGCAGGCTGGCCTGGGCCGTGTTCACGCCGCCCAGGATCAGGTTGGCGTAGGGCCGCCCGGCCAGCTCGCCCGTGCGCAAAAGATGCCCCAAAGTGGCCGCCATGCCGGTGTCGAAGATCTCCAGCTCCGGCTTGACGCCGCGCTCGCGCATCCTCCGGGCCAGGGCCAGGATGGTCACGGGATCGTTGATATTGGCCTCGCGCCGGAAATTGAAGGACCCCAGCGTCAGGCTGGCCATGTCCGGCCTGGCCGCGCCGTCCAGGTCCAGCACCGCCGCGCGCTCGGCCAGGCCGGCCCCGGTGCGGCCGCTGGTGGACACGCAGATGACCACCTCGGGCCGCTGTGCGCGGATGCCCGCCACAATGGGCGCGTAGACCTCGGGCGCGTGGGTGGGGCGGCCCTCGGCGTCGCGGGCGTGCACGTGCAGAATGCTTGCGCCCGCGTCCACGCAGGCCACGGCGTCAGCGATGATCTCCGGGACCGTGAGGGGCACGAACGGGCTGTCGGCGCGGGTGGGCACCATGCCGGTCAGGGCCGCATTGATGAGGAACACGCCGGGGATGAGCACGCCAGGGGTGACTGGGCCGGGCGCAGGGGTCATGGGGTCTTCCGCCAGCGGGTCAGGTCGGTCTCAAGCGTGGTCCAGTGGTCGATGTCCGCCGCGCCAAAGGGGTGCAGCTTTTGCAGCGCGCCCACGCGCACGTAGCCGAAATATTTCTCGTACCAGGCGATGGTCTCAGGCCGGTCGGAGTTGGTGGTCAGGGTGCGGACGCCCAGGGCGCACAGCGCGTCCATGCGCCGCTCCTGCAGCAGGCGGCCCACGCCGCAGCGCCGGGCCTCTGGCAGCACGGCCAGCAGCGTGGTCTTGGCCGTGGTGGCCGAAAGCACCTTGTACCCGGCCACGCCCACGATCCGCCCGTCGCCGCCATTGCCCAGGCGCGCCACAAAGGCGCACGCAAGGTCGAACTCCGGCACCTCGGGCGAGGGGATGTGGTGCATGTTGGCGGTTTCGAGCACGGCCAGGATATCCGGCCAGTCGGCAGGGGCGGCGGGCTCGATGCCCACCTCATGCGTGTTGCCGGTCTCGTGGTTCTCGCCGTCGGATACAGCCATGCCCGCTCCAAAGAAATCTGCGCATCCCGGCGCGACTGCGCCCGCCGCCATGCTGTCTGTGTAGTTCAGGCGGACCGGGCTTGGCAAGGCCCGGCGCGTTTCAGCAGGCCCGGCGCGTTTCAACAGGCTGGCGGCGATTCAGCAAGACCCGGCACGGCTCAAGAGGCTGACGGCGCATCAGCCGAGGGCTCTGAGGCGGCCTCCAGCCCCCAGACCTGGCCCAGGGCGGCCAGCACGGCCAGCAAGGCCGGGTCTGTGGCGCGGTCCTTGCGGTGCAGAAAGCAGATGTCGATGGGCAGGCTGTCGTGGGGCCAGACGCAGACCTCGCCGCTCTTCTCCCAGCCCTGGGCCTCGGCCTGGTGCATCAGCCCCAGGCCCGCGCCGCTGGCCACCAGGGCCTTGAGCGTGCCCTCGTAGTCGGTGATGGCGACCTTCTTGACCACGCTGGCGTATGGCCCCAGCTGGCGCTCCAGCAGCGCGCGGCAGGGGCAGGCGTCGGTGTACCAGACCCAGGATTCCCCGGCCAGCTCGCGCCAGGTCGCGTCCTTGAGCCGCTCGGCCCAGGCCGTGGGAGCCACCACGTGCAGGGATGTAGTGGCCAGGGTGACGGCCTCCAGCTCCTGGGCCAGGGCAGGGGGGATGGGCTCGCCCACAAAGGCGAAGCCGCCGTCCAGCCGCCCGGCGCGCACGTCCTCGATGATGATGTTGCTGCTGCTCTGCGGCAGGTGGACCTCCAGCCTCGGGTGGGCCAGGCGCAGGGCGTCCACCAGTTGGCGCATGCGCAAGAGGTCCGGGTCGGTGTTCAGCGCGATGCGCAGGACTCCGGTCAGGTTCTGGCGCAAGGCCCTGGCCTGGGACAAGAGCTCGCCCACGCTTTTGAGCGCCGCCTCGGCCTGGGCCTTGAGGGCGGCCCCCTCGCGGGTCAGCTGCATGCCGCGCGCGCTGCGCAGAAACAGCGCCACGCCCAGCTCCTCCTCCAGGGCCTTCACGTGGGCCGACACCGCAGGCTGGCTGATGAACAGCTTCTCCGCCGCGCGCGTCAGGTGGCCTTCCTCGGCCACGGCCACAAAGGTGCGCAACTGGTACAGCTCCATGCCAAATCCTCCGGCCCATGCAGTACGTGAAACACGGCCCCCTGGGGCATCACGATTGCTGAACCCCTGGTTCAGGCATTGCGATTGGACCCCGGCGCGCGCGGGCTGCTACAACTTGCCCCATGCATCCGCTTCGCCAGACGGATGCACGCGCCCGCCGCCGTCATGCCACGAAGCCGGGCCGCCCGTCCAGACCGCACACACCGCAAGGAGGCCGCCATGATCCCCATGCTCGCAGAACTCGCCCGGTTCCTGCGCTACCTGCTGACCCCGGAAACGCCCGTGGCCGCCGTGCAGTACGAGTGCGCCGCAGCGGGCGCGGCCAAGGCCGGACTGTGGATCGGCCTGGCCGTGGCCGGGGGCATCCTGCTGGCGCGCTGCCTGGGCCAGGGGGCCTAGCCTCCCGTCTGCCATCGGCTCTGCACCCAGCTCTGCAATCAGCCCTGCAATCAGCTCTAAACTCAGCGCCGGGGGGGCCCTCGACCAGGCGCAGACCCTGGGCTGTCCTCGGCCCAGCCGACGCATCTCCTCTCGTTGATGGCGCGCGACACCACCTGCGGCCCAAAATACTCCGCCTGTTTTGCGGCCTGCGCGATCCGGCGAGTCCCGCAACACCCGGCTTCACCATGTCGCAACACACAGCCTTTGCACCAGATTTCCGACGACGGCAGCCCGACGCGCACGCGGCCAGCGCTCCTTGTGCCGCGCCCCTGGGCACGGTCACAGGGCCAGGCATGCCCCCCCCGCCAAAGATATGGCGCACGCCGGAACCGGACAGCCGCAGGCAGGCGAAAGGCTGTGGCCCGGCACCGTCCGCAAACCCCCTTCCGGCCCGTTGCAGCGGCCAGGGGCCTCGATTCTTGAGCTTCTCAAGACTTTCGGGCAAAAACTCTTAAGATTCTCTAGTCATAGCGCTTTCGCCCGCCAAAAATCGCAGGCAACGCCCGTCCGGTGCCGATTTGCGCCTGCGCCGCCACCTTTGCGCCGGGCCCGGAACGCATCGCAGCCAGAAGAACTGCCACGCCCTGCGGGCCGCAGGAAAAATGGCAGGAAGGAGCACTGCTCCAGCGGCCCTATCGGCCTGGGCACTGGGGGTTCGCAAAGGGAAGTGGGCAAGGCTGCGCCGGGTGCTGCCCGCCCGGCGGGGCAAGAGGCAGCGGCTCAGGCCGCCGGGGCTAGCTGTCTTCGTTGGTCGCGGACGAGGGCGCGGGCGCGGGCGTCCCAGACCCATCCGGCCCGAGGGTGGCCGGGGCGCGGCCCTCGCGCAGATCGGCAAAGGCCAGGAGCAGGCGCGCCTGCACCGCCTCCCAGCCGCCGGGCGCATGGGGCAGATGGCAGCCGGTGCAGTCCTTGACCAGGCCGCGCCAGCCGGGCCTGCCCCCGCAATCCTTCAGGAAATACAACGGGCAGTAGCAGAACAGGCAGTTGAAGGTGGCCGGATCAATACCCTTGTGGCCGGGGCCCCTGTGGCAGGGAAAATACTCGCAGGCCGTGTTTTGCACGTGCTTGTAGCGCTCGCTCATCCGCCCTCCCCCGGCTCTTGTTCCGGGCCGCCCGCAGCGGGCAGGAACTGCACCAGCACGCTGCGCCGCCTGGGCCCGTCGAACTCGCAGAAATAGATCTTCTGCCAGGTGCCGAGCGAGAGCCGCCCGCCGCTGACCGGCACCAGTTGCGAGGACCCCATGAGGCTGGTTTTGATGTGCGCGTCGCTGTTGCCCTCGGCGTGGCGGAAATCGGCCCCATCTCCACCAGACATGGGGACAAGCTGCGCCAGGTGCGCCAGCATGTCGCGCCGCACGTCCGGGTCCGCGCCCTCGTTGATGGTGATGCCCGCCGTGGTGTGCGGCGAGTAGACCAGCACCGCGCCTTCGCCGTGGCCGCTCTCGCGCACAAGATCCTTGAGCAGGGCCGCAACCTCGCCGGTGATGTCCAGGAACTCCTCGCGCCGGGTGGTGGAAAGGCTCAGCTGGCGCATCAGTCCTCCTGCGGCCCTGGGCCGGAGTTTTGGCCCTCGCCCACGCCTTCACGCCAACCGTGGGTGAAGCCGGGGTCGTAGAGCCGTGACTGCGATGCACCCGCAGGCAGGTCCTGGCCGGGCAGGACCAGGAACACGGTCTGCCGCGTGAAACCGTGGCTGCGGGCGGCCTGGGCCAGGCCGTCCAGGCGCGTGCGCACAACCTCGCCGCCGGGCCAGCCGATCTTGTGGCCCAGCACCACCAGGGTGTCCGGCGTGTAGCCGCCTTGCAGCAGCTCGGCCTGGACGCGCTCCGGCTCGGATGCCGAGAGCAGCACGGCCAGGGCCGCGCCGTGGGCGGCCAGCCTGGGCAGGGACTCGGCCTCGGGCACCGGGGTGCGGCCGGACAGGCGGGTGATGATGAAGGTTTGCGGCCCGCCGGGCACGGTGAGGGAGACCTTGGCGGCGGCGGCGGTGGCAAAGGCCGAGGACACGCCGGGCACCACGTCCCAGTCGATGCCGTCGGCGTCGAGCAGGGCCGCCTGTTCGCGCACCGCGCCAAAGAGCGCAGGCTCGCCGGTGTGCACGCGCGCGGCCAGGCCGCCGGAGAGGGCGCAGTCACGCAGCAGGGCGTGGGTTTCGGGCAGGGAAAGCGGGGCGGAATCGATGGCCGGGGCCGTGACGCCCTCGAAGAGGGCGCGCGGGACCAGCGACCCGGCGTAGACGATGAGGTCGGCGCTTTTGATGAGCCGCGCGCCCTTGACCGTGATGAGCTCGGGGTCGCCGGGCCCGGCGCCGATGAACCAGACTTTTCCTTGGGCCACAGCCCCTCCCCCGCTCAAGAACAATCGGGACAGAAAAAAAGGGAGGGCGCACGGCCCTCCCTCGATACCCGCAGTCGACCTAGGCTGCGGCCAGCCTGGCCTTGATGGCCTGGCCGATTTTCTGGCCCAGTTCAAAACAGGCCTGGAAGGTCTCGTGGTCCGGGCGGTTTTTCACCTTCACCGCAGGCTCGACCATGTCCATGCCCATGCCGGACAGGTGCTCGGTCAAGATCTTCACGCACTCGCCGCTCCAGCCGAAGGAGCCGAAGGCCGCGCCGATCTTGTTCTGCGGGCGCAGGCCCTTCATGTAGGTCAGCACATCGGCCACCAGGGGCAGGATACCGTTGTTGTGCGTGGGCGAGCCCACGATGACCGCTGCGGCGTCGAAGACCTCGCTCATCACGGCGCTGTGGTGGTTCTGCTTCACGCTCATGACGCGCACGCTGACCCCCTCGGACACCAGGCCGTCGCAGATGGCCAGGGCCATCTTCTCGGTGCTGCGCCACATGGTGTCGTACACGATGACGGCCTTGTTCACGGGCTTTTGCAGGGCGAACTGGCGGTAGCTGTCCAGGGCGAAGGCCACATCGCCCTTGCCGCGCCAGATGAGCCCGTGGTCCGGGCAGAGCATGTCGATGTCGAGCTTCATGGCGGCCAGGGCGTCCAGGGTCTTGAGGACCATGGGCGAGTACGGCAGCACGATGTTGGCGTAGTACTCGGCCAGAAGCCGCGTCAGAATGCCCCGGTCCACCTCGTCAACGAAGCGCTCGGTGGTGGCCCAGTTCTGGCCGAAGGCGTCGGAGCAGAAGGCGATTTTGTCCTCGGGGATGTAGGAGACCATGTTGTCCGGCCAGTGCAGCATGCGCGTCTCGATGAACTGGATGCTGCGCTTGCCGATGCTGATGGAGGCACCCGTGGGCACCACCTCGATGGGCCAGTCCTTGGAGTTGTGGAAGAAGGAGCGCAGGGCCTTTTCGCCCATGGGTGAGACGAAGATCTTCTCCGGCTTGAAGCGCTCCACGATGGTGTCCAGGCAGCCCGCGTGGTCCGGCTCCAGGTGGTTCACCACCAGGTAGTCGATCCTGGGCGTGCCGCCGCAGGCCTGGGACACGGCGCACAAGAATTCGGACAGGTGGTTGGACTTGACCGTGTCGATGAGCACGGTCTTTTCGTCGCGCACCAAAAAGGCGTTGTATGTGGTGCCGCGCGGGGACAGGGAATAGCCGTGGAAGTCGCGGCTGTCCCAGTCCACCGCGCCCACCCAGAAGATGTCTTTCTTGATTTCAACAGGCTTCATGCGCTCTCTCCGTGCGTTGGGTGAAAACAAGGGCGGCCCCGGCTGGCGGGGTTCCCGGCTGGCAGAGGCCCGGCTGCTTCTGCACATTGTGCAAACATGGGGAGCGCCCCCTTGTCAAGAAGGCGCTCCCTTTCTGGTTCAACTGGCTGCCGAAGACCGCCGCGCGCGGCTATTCGGGGCTGAAGTCGTCCTTGCTGGCGCCGCAGATGGGGCAGGACCAGGAGGCCGGAACATCCGCAAACTTGGTGCCGGGCTTGACGCCATTGTCGGGATCGCCAGCGGCGGGATCATAGACATAGCCACAGATATTGCACACATACTTCTGCATGGACTCTTCTCCTGCGACCGATGCGGGGCAGGCCACCTCGCGGGTGGAGCCCGGCCCGGCCAGGGGACGGAAGCACTTCTTGGTGCCCCCGCAGACAGGGCAGCGCCACTCGTCCGGGAGGTCCTCAAACTTCGTCCCCGCCGGGACCTTGCCCTTGCGGTCGCCCTTGTCAGGGTTATAGATGTAGCCGCAATTCGTGGTCTGGCACTGGTGCATGTCTTCAGGCTGGGCCATGCGGCATTCCTCCCGGCGCGTTCGTCGGGGCTGCTAGCCCTTGGCCGACCAGAGGCCGTGGAGGTTGCAGTACTCGCGCGCGCTCACACCTGCCGCGTGGGCGCAGCAGAACTCGGCCTCCGGCGCGTCGCCGGGCTTGAGGATCTTGGTGTAGATGAGGTTGCCCACCATCAGCTCGATCCACTCGATGTAGTGTTTCTCCTCCATGGGGTGCGCCACGGAGCCGACCTTGACCTTGTAGCCGGTGGCGGTCTTCTCGATGACCGGCACATGCTTTTCCTTGGCCGCGTCCACAGTGTTCTCGGCCATGAGCTTCATGGGCTGCCCGCAGCACACCAGGTCGCCGCCGCCAGCGTGGACAACGATGACGATATTGCCGCAAAGGTCGCACTTGTAGACCTGTCCGCATTCTATTCCCATGGTGCCTCCTCGCTTAGATGATTTGGAAATTCTGCCTACCAGTTTTCTTCAACCACTTCAAAGTGGGCCTGGGGATGGGCGCAGGCCGGGCATTTGTTCGGCGCGGCCACGCCCTCGTAGACGTACCCGCAGTTGCGGCAGCGCCAGGTCACGGCCTTGTCCTTCTTGAAGACCTTGCCCGTCTCGATGTTCTTGGCCAGGGCGTTGAAGCGTTTTTCGTGGAAGCGCTCGGCCACGGCGATGGCGTCGAAGATCAGGGCGATCTCGGTCAGGCCTTCCGCGCGGGCGGTGGCCGCGAACTCGGGGTACATGCTGGTCTGCTCGTGGTTTTCCCCGCCGGCCGAGGCCTTCAGGTTCTCCAACGTGCTGCCGATGGTGCCGGCCGGGAACGAGGCCGTGATCTCGACCTCGCCGCCCTCAAGGAGCTTGAACAGGCGCTTGGCGTGCTCCTTCTCCTGGCTGGCGGTTTCCTCGAACACGGCGGCGACCTGGACAAAACCTTCTTTTTTGGCTGCGGCGGCAAAGTAGGTGTAGCGGTTGCGCGCCTGGGATTCCCCGGCAAAGGCGGTCAGAATATTTTTCTCGGTGCGCGTTCCACGGATGCTCATTTCGACTCTCCTGTTCTGTGCTGCCCGGTCATTCCGGTGGTGACCACGATTGAATCCTTAACACATTGTGGTGAGAGCGCCAGTGGAATCGCGACGGAAAATGGCCTCCGTCAAAAATTCATCCCGGCGCACGTTGGGCAGACGCCAACGAACTCCACATCGCACCGAAGACGCACATAGCCCATGGACTGCTCCACAGGAAGCTCCGGCAGGGCACAGGGCCCTTCCAGGTCCTCCACCCGGCCGCAGCTCGAGCAGCGCAGATGCGGGTGGGCAGCCGGGTTGCCGTCGAAACGCTTCTGCGTTCCGGCGCCGCCCAGGCGCAACACCACGCCCTTGTTGCTCAGGAAGTCAAGGTTGCGGTAGACCGTGCCCAGACTGATCCGGGGCAGGATCTTGCGGACCATGTCATAGACTTCGTCCGCCGTCGGGTGGGACGTCACCTTGCGCAGCTCTTCCAGGATCGTTTCACGCTGGCGGGACAGGCGAGCCCCCTTGTTGTCTTCGATCTTCATATGGTGCCTCTCATTTCTGATAATTATTCCTAACAACGCAAGGCGTGCCTGTCAACATGCAGAGTGTTTTTTATATCCAAAGTTGCCCAAATTGCCAACACAGGCAATTCGAGGCTATGTGATATCAGGGATTGTGATGTGGCTGAAGACGCGGCCCCCCAGGCAGGAGGGCCGCGTGCTTCTAGCCGATGAGTTGCTGGAGTTTCGTGAGCGGCAGGTCAAGGGGCGTGTCGAACTGAACGCCGATTTCCTGGCCGGAGCGCCAGCGGATTTGTACGGAAAGGTTCTGCAGAAGCCCTTCGTCCTTGACGCCCTGAACGGACAAGACCAGGTTGTCTGCAAGCTTTGGTATGCTGCCCCGCACCTTGAGGCGTGCGCCCCCCGAACTCAAGTCCACCAGATCCAGATGGATTTGTTCCTGCCCGTGCATGATGGTGCACACCGTGTCGACGCCGTAGGCGCAGAGCTGAACACGGACACATTTTCGTCTATCCTCATGAGTTTCCATAGGATTCCTCCAAGCCCAGTACGTAGCTTGGCGGCATTCTACTCCTCTGAACGGAATTTTTCAACCAGCTTGGCCAAATCCCGCGACATCTCCGCAACCTCGCGGATGCGGTCATTGGCGCTCTGGATGTCCTGGGACATCTGGCCGGACAGACTGTTTATCTCACTGACATTGCTGTTGATCTCTTCGCTTGTGGCGGACTGCTGCTCTGCGGCGGTGGCGATGGAGCGCACCATGTCGGCGATATGGTCGGAGGCTTCGACAATCTCTTTCAGCACGCCGCCCGCGCCGCCCGCAAGCTTGGTGGTCTTGTCCACGCGCTCCTTGGCCGTGTTCATCTCGCGCACGGCGTCATCGGTGCTCTTCTGGATGTGCTTGATGGCCGACTCGACCTCCTTGGTGGCGGTCATGGTCTTTTCGGCCAGCTTGCGCACCTCGTCGGCCACCACGGCGAAGCCGCGCCCGGCGTCGCCCGCTCTGGCGGCCTCGATGGCGGCGTTCAGCGCCAAGAGGTTGGTCTGGTCGGCGATGTCGTTGATGACGCCCATGACCTGGCCGATATCCTTGGCGCTGAGCGAGAGCTGGCCCAGGGCCTGGGACAGGCTCTCCGCCGTGTCGGCCACCTGCTGGATCTCGGTCAGGGTGCTCTGGACCATGGTGCCGCCCTCACGGGCCACGCTGTTGGCCTTGCCCGAGGCCTCGGAGGTTTCGCCGGCGTTCTTGGCCACCTCAAGCACGGTGGAGTTCATCTCCTCCATGGCCGTGGCCATCTGGGTGGTGCGGTCCGCAGCGGAGTCCATGCCCTTGGTCAGGTCCTCCATCTGCCCGCTGATGGTCTGGGAGGCCGGCTCCAGCCTCAACGCCACCTCGGTCACCTCATTGGCCACGTTGAGCAGGTTCTGGCGGTGCGCGTCGATGCGCTTGCGGGCCTGCTCTTCCTGGGTCAGGTCCACCAGAACGCAGACCACGCCCACCAGGCCACCTTGGGCGTCCTTGAGGGGCGAGGCCTCGGCGTAGAGGGGGAAGCTCACGCCGTCGGAGCGGGTGTAGGAGAGCTTTCCGCTGGCTGCCGCGCCGGTGTTGAGCACCTTGGTGGCGAGGGAGTCGCGGCCCGGATCGTTGTAAAAGACCATGCTCACGGACTGGCCGAGGGTTTCGCTGTCCGGCCGGCCCAAAATGGCCCGCATGGGGGAGTTGACGTAGCTCAAGTTGCCCTGCTTGTCGGCCACGTACATGGGCACGATGATGCCGTCGAGCAGGCCTTTGCTGTATTCCAGCTGGTCCTTGATGCGCCCGACCATGACGCCCAGATGCTCGGCCAGACGCGCCAGGCGGTCCTGCCCGACCACATGGAACTTGGCGTTCAGGTCGCCCTGCAGCACCATGTCCGCGCTCTGCTCAATGGAGGTGATGCGCTTGATCACGACGCGCTTGAAGAAGCTGAACAGGACGATGCTCAGGGCCAGCATGCCGCCCAGGGACAACAGCGCGGTCATGACCTGGGTCAGGCGCAGGGAGCTGAACTGCTCGGTCAGGTTCTGGCGCATGATCATGGCGCCCAGGATGGGCCTGCTCTTGCCGTGGCAGTGGTAGCACTCCGGCTCGTTGGCGATGGTTTTCACTTCGGTGTAAAAGTTGGTGCCGGCCATGTTCATGACATCGCCGCCCTCGAATTTCTCCTTCAGGCTGCGGGCCACCATTTCGTTGCATTCCGCGTGGGCCAGCACGTCCTTGGCGTCCTTGCGCTCGGTGTCGCTCTGCGAGGCGTAGGTGATGTTCCCGGCATAGTCCACCATGTAGACTTCGATAGTCTTGTGCTGCTTGCCGATGTCGGCGAAGCGGGCCCTGGTGGCCTTGTTGTCGCCCAGACGCATGGGCTCCTCCACTGCCATGGCGATCATCTGCGAGGAGCGCAGGGCATTGGCCTTGACCTCGGTGAGCATGGTCTTCTTCTGCCAGAAGGAGGTGGCCAAAAACAGGCACAGGAACACCACGCCGGAGACGGCGCAGGTGAGCACGAGGATGCGGAAGGTCAGGGAGGTGTTGAAGCGTTCGGTGAGTTTCATGCATGCCTCCTAGTGGGCTCCGCCATAGAGCATGGGCTTGAAGCGGAAGTTGGAGACCCGCTCGGAGTTGTGGCACTTTTCGCATTCCTTGACGTTCATGCGGCCCTTGCCCTTGATGAGATCCTTCTTTCCGCCGGCGTCCACGTGGGCCGAGCCCGGACCATGGCAGACCTCGCAGCCGGCGTGGCCCAGGTCCGGGGTCTTCTCGAAACTCACGAAGCCGCCCGGCTGGCCGTAGCCGGTGGTGTGGCAGGCATAGCACTCCTTGAGTTCCTCGGGCGTAAGCTTCTTGGCCATGACCTTGATGCTGCGGTCGGAGTGCGCCTTCTTGGCGAACTTGGAGAAATTCGTGTATTCCTTGTCGTGGCAGCCCGAGCAGGTAACGGTGCCGACGTAGGAGCTGGCGGCCTGGGCAGGCCCTGGCAGGAAGGATGCTCCGACCAACAATACTGCTGCAGTAAAAATAGAAATGAGTATCATTGTCCCTTTCACCAAGCACCTCCTCGGGTCCGCAATTCTGTTACGTAATACGTCGTTTTAGGCTTCTTCTTTCCAGTCTACACAACCAGTGCAATTTTGTAAACGCTTGCAAAAGCATGCGGCAGCCATGTCGCCATGACTGCCGCTTCTTCATCGGACAATTGCACAGGAACTTGAGGGGAAATCACCAATCAAGCGGGGCCTTGAAGGCCTGGGCCAGGGTCTGCACCGGGGCGCAGAGCAGGTTCGATGCGCCCACGGCCACGGTCAACGCCGCGCCGCCCACCACGCCGATTCTGGCGCAGTGCTGCCCGGCGAACAGGGCCTCGAAGACGGCCTGCTTGTCCGGGGCCACGCTGACCACAAAACGGCTGGTCGACTCGCTGTAGAGCACCTCCAGCGCGCCGGAGCAGCCGCACTGTGGCACCTCCGCGAGGTCGACCTCCGCGCCCAGCCGCCCGCCGATGCACATCTCGGCCAGGGCCACTGCCAGGCCGCCGTCGGAGCAGTCGTGGCAGGCGTTGACGAGCCCCTGCTGCGTGGCCTCAAAATAGGCCAGGTAGCGTTCGCGCGCGCTCACCAGGTCCACCTGGGGCACCCCCCCGCGCGAAACGCCAAGCTCGCTTGAGAGCTCCGAGCCGCCCAGCTCCGCCCTGGTCAGGCCCAGGACGTACACCAGGTCGCCTGCGGCCTTGAAGTCCGAGGTCACGGCGAGGCGCACGTCCGGCATCTTGGCGACCACGGAGTAGAGCACCGTGGGCGGGATGGAGATCTTGACCCCGCCGCCCTTGTAGTCGTTCTTCATGCTGTCCTTGCCGGACACGCACGGCACGCCGAAGCCCCGGCAGAAGTGGTCCAGGGCCTCGTTGGCGCGCACCAGCTGGGCCAGCTTGTACTCGCCGTCGGGCGTGGTCTCGCTTTTCACCGGGTCGCACCAGCAAAAGTTGTCCGTGCCGGCCATGAAGCGCAAATCGCCGCCCACGGCCACAGCCCCGCGCACGGCCTCGTCAATGGCCGCGGCCATCATCCAGTAGGTGTCCAGGTCGCTGTACTTGGGGCAGATGCCGTGGGACAGGACCAAGCCCTCGTCGGAGGCGAAGTCCGGCCGGATCACCGCCGCGTCCGACGGGCCGTCGCGCTTCACGCCGCATAGCGGCTTGACGATGCTCTTGCCCTGGACCTCGTGGTCGTACTGGCGGATGACGTATTCCTTGCTGCAGATGTTCAGCCGCGAGAGCATGCGGCAGAGCAGCGCCTCGTGGTCCACGTCCATGGGCAGCGGGTCCGTGGGGATGCGGGGAAGCTCCCAGCGGGCGGCCAGCTCCATCTGCGGCAGGCCCTCGTGCAAAAAGTGCATGGACAGGTGCGTCACGCATTTGTCCGCGTAGCGCACCAGGAAGGTTCCGGAAGCGGTGTAGGTTCCAAGGGCCGTGGACTCCACGTCCATCTCTTCGGACAGGGCCAGAAAGGCCGCCAGCTTGTCCGGCGGCACGGCGCAGGTCATGCGCTCCTGGGCCTCGGAGATGAGGATCTCCCAGGGCTTCAGCCCGTCGTACTTGAGCGGGGCCTTGGAGAGGTCAAGATCGCAGCCGCCGCTGTCCTGGGCCATCTCGCCCACGGATGACGACAGGCCGCCTGCGCCGTTGTCGGTGATGGCGTTGTACAGGCCCAGGTCCCGGGCGCGCATGAGGAAATCGTACATCTTGCGCTGGGTGATGGGGTCGCCGATCTGCACGGCCGTGGCGGGCGAGCCCTCGTGCAGCTCCTCGGACGAGAAGGTCGCGCCGTGGATGCCGTCCTTGCCGATGCGTCCGCCGCTCATGACGATGACATCGCCGGACAGGGCGCATTTCTCGTGGCTCAGGCGCCCGGCCACGCGCACCGGCATGGTGCCCACGGTGCCGCAATAGACCAGGGGCTTGCCCAGATAGCGCTCGTCGAACACGATGGAGCCGTTGACCGTGGGGATGCCGCTTTTGTTGCCGCCGTGCTCCACGCCCTCGCGCACGCCTTCCAGCACGCGCCTGGGGTGCAGCAGCCGGGGCGGCAGCTCGCCCTCGAAAAACGGCGAGGCGAAGCAGAACACATCGGTGTTGCACAACAGGTTCGCCCCCAGGCCCGTGCCCATGGGGTCGCGGTTGACGCCGACGATGCCCGTGAGCGCGCCGCCGTACGGGTCCAGCGCGGAGGGCGAGTTGTGCGTCTCGACCTTGATGCAGACGTTCATGTTCTCGTTGAAGCGGATGACGCCCGCGTTGTCCTTGAACACGGACAGGCAGAAGTCGTCTGTGCCCTTGGCCTGGCGGATGGCCTGGGTGCTGCCCTTGATGCAGGTCTTGTACAGGCCGTCGATGCTGCGCCTGACCCCATGTTCGGCGTCCTGGTAGTCGATTTTGGCGGTGAAGATCTTGTGCTTGCAGTGCTCGCTCCAGGTCTGGGCCAGCACTTCGACCTCGGCGTCGGTGGGGTTGTCCACCAAGGCGGGGGCAAGGCCTGCGGCCTTTCTCGCGCTGCGGGTGGCCGGGTCCTTGAAGTAGTCCACGATGGTGCGCATCTCGCTTAAGGACAGAGCCAGGGTGTTGGCGCGGCTGAAGGCCACCAGCTCGTCGTCGGTCATGCTGGTCAGCGGAATCACCGCCACCTCGTCGCTGGCCTGGCCGGTGACGCGCGCGGCGCGCGGCTCAAAGCCGGGCTTCTCGATCCAGGCGGCGGCGGACTTGATCTCGAAGCGCTGGATGAGCTCATTGGCCAGGAGGTCGCGGGCGATGCGCAGCACGGTCTTTTCGTCCAGCCCCGTGCCGCTGCGGGCGCGCAGCAGGTACTGCACGCTGGTGTACACGGCCAGGCCCGGAGCGGCTTTCGGCAGTCCCAGCACCAGGGCGATGGTCTCGCGCGCGGTGCGGGCCTCGTTGTCGGTCACGCCGGGGCGGAAGCCCACCTCCAGCGCCCAGTCGAAGTCTCCGGGCAGGGCCAGGGCCAGCGGCGTCAGCGACACCTGGTGCAGCACAGGGTCGTGCAGGGCCCCGGCGTCGAGCACGGCCCGGGCCTGGCCCTGGTCGATGCCCTCCACCGTGTACACGCGGACAATGCCCACACCCTCAAGGTCCAGGCCGAGTTCGCTCTTGATCTTGCGAGCCACGCGGCTGCCCACCACATCGCGCACATGGGGCTTCAGGCCCACCTCGAAACGCAAAAGCATAGGATGCACTCCTTCAAATATCCGGCCCGTCGTGCTTGAGCGTGGCCGTTGGTCCCCGGGCTCAGCCCTCGGAAAGGGTGTCGCCCCCGGCGGTCTTTGATGTGTAGGCCAGGTTGTCCACGCGCCCCAGCAGGGTCTCCGGGGTGTCGTCCGCCCGCAGCATGGACGCGCCCGCGCTGATGGTCACAAGGCCCTTGAACAACTCGCGCACGTCGGTCAGCATGCGCTGGCCGATGGCCCGCAGGCGCTCCTGGTCGACCTCGGTGACGATGACCACGAACTCGTCCCCGCCGTAGCGGCAGGGATAGTCCATGCCCTGGCGCACCTGTCGCAGGAGCATGGCCCCCACGCCCCGGAGCACGGCGTCGCCTGCCAGGTGGCCCTGAGTGTCGTTGACGGCCTTGAATTTGTCCAGGTCGAAGAAGACCATGCCCAGCCCCCGCCCGGTGCGGCGGCAGCGGTTCACCTCGCGCTCGAGCGTGGTGTGGAACTGGTAGTGGTTGAACAGGCCCGTGAGCCCGTCGAACAGGGCGCGCACCTTGAGCTTGGCCTCCAGGCGGCGGATCTGGGTCAGGTCGCGCCCGACCACCAGGTACTCCCGCGCGGTTCCCGGCTTGCCCGTGAGTGGGGCCACGGACAGCTCATAGGGCAGCTGCGAGCCGCCCTGGGTGGTCAGCAGGGCTTCCACCGGTGCAGGCTGGTCCACGGCGAAAAGCTCCGGCCCCCAGACTCCCGCGTAGGACTTCTGCGGGGTGAAGGTGCTGAAGAACTCCCGCCCGGTGAGCCCCAGCTCCTGGCGCGAGCAGAAGTCCACCACGCCCTTGGCCGTGACGGTGAGCACCAGCTCCTGCATGGAGCCCACGAGGCGCTCCAGAAAATTCTTGCGGCGCAGGGTCTGCACCTCGACCTCGGAGAGCTCGCGCAGGTCCTCCAGCAGGAGCAGCACGCCCTGGCCCTTGGCCTCGGCGCTGCGATGGGCCGAGAGGTACACGCAGCCGTCCACGCTGCGCCCGCCGCTGCCCTGCTCCACAAAGTAGACGATCTTGCCGAAGCTCACGCGGGAGGTGTCGGTCAAAAAGGCCTCGACCTCGGCCACGGTTTCGGCGGCGAGCCTGCGGCGCAATATCTCCGCCAGGGCCTGCCCGCGCGGCGCGGCGTCCAGGCCCAGATACTCGCCCATGAGCTTGTTGGCCTCCACCACAACCCCGGCCCCGTCGATGCGGGCCACGCCGATGGGTATCTTGTCAAAGGCCAGGGCCTTCTCCTCCAGCACGGCCTGCCGGGCGCAGTAGTATTCGTAGCCCTGGCTGAAAAACCGCAGGTACAGGCTCAAATTGTCCAGCTCGTCCTGAGGCAGGTTGGCCTCGCCCAGGCGCAATTCGCCCAGGCGCTTGCCCGAGCTGGTCAGCTCCAGGCCGGGGCGCTTGATGCGCCAGGGCAGGCGGCCCTCTGTGGGCGGGACCTCGGACTGCTCCAGCAGGCCGCCCGGAGTCAGGTGGAACAGGCTGTAGGTGCTGCCGTGGGGCGTGCGCAGGGCCAGGTCCCAGGACTTCACGTCCCAGTTGAGCTTGATGTGCTTGCCCAGGGCGCGCGCCACGGAAAGCCGCCCGCCCTCGGCGGTCAAAAGGTCCATGCTGAGGAAGCAGTACCCCTGCATGACCTTGACGGAATGGCGGTAGTAGGCCCGGCCCTGGTCGCCCTCGCCGATGCCCAGGGAGTCCAGCATGGAGCGGAACTTTTCCAGGCACTCGCTGCGCAGGCCGTCCACCTCGCGTTCGCTCATGCCCAGCACGCCGCGCAGCAGCACCTCGAACTGGACCACGCTGAACGGACCCGAGGCGTGCCCCAGCTCCATCTCCGACCACTGGGTGGCCAGGATCACGGCCTGGGTCAGGGGGCTCTGCTCGGACAGGGTGTCCAGCGCGTGGTGAGCGCGGATGCTCTCGCACATGTCCGTGGGAATGCCCCAGCGGGTGAGCAGCATTTGCGACAGGGCGCCGTGCTGCATGCCCCAGTGCTCCTCCTCGTACGCCAGCTGGTCCTTGTCCAGCACGGTGATGCGGTCGCGCTGGTCCGGGTCGGGCAAAAGCTCCTTGGCCGCGCAGCGCAGAAAGAGCAGGCTGACGTCCTTCAACAGCGCGCAGAGGTAGGCCTGATCAGCCTGGCGCGGGCAGAGCCGCGCGGCCAGGAGCTCGGCGGCGATGGCCGACCAGATGATCAGCCGCCAGTCGGGAAAGAAATCGTACTCGCAGTCCGGAAAGCCCTGCTCCAGATCCTTTTGCAGGCTCATGGCCACGGCCACCTTGAGCAGTTCGCGGCTGCCCAGCACCGACACCGCGCGGTTCAAGTCCGTGACCTTCTGGGGCAGGCCGTAAAAGGCGGAATTGACGAGATTGAGGACGGTGGTGGCCAGCGCGGGGTCCAGGCGGATGATCTCGGCCATGACGCCGAAGTCGGGCTCGGGCTTGACGGCCTCCTGCATCAGCCGCAGCATCACCGGGGAGAGGGAGATCTTCTGGAGCAGATGCGGCGAGTTGAGCAGCAGATTTTCGGCCATCGGCCCCCCGGTCACTTGCGCCTGGTCAGGACATACTCCGCAGCCTGGGCCAGGACCTCACGCTCCGGGGAGACGGGCAATGCCTCCAGATGCTTCACTGCGTCGGCGATGTAGCCTGCGGCGGCCGCGCGCGTCTTCTCGGCCAGACCCTTTTCCCGCACATCACGGACTATGCCTTCGGCCTGCTCCACGGTCAACCGTTTTTCCCGGAGCGCGCCCAAGAGCTCCCCGGCCTCGGCCTGGGCCAGACCCTCCAGGTGCAGGATCAGCGGCAGGGTCATCTTGCCCTCGCGCAGGTCGCCCCCGGCAGGCTTGCCCATCTCGTCCTCGCTCACGGTGTAGTCCAGGGCGTCGTCCACCAGTTGGAAGGCGATGCCCAGGTTCAACCCATACTCCCCGGCCAGATCCTCCAGGCCGCGCTCCGGGCTGACCAGGGCCGCGCCGCAGCGGCAGGCGGTCTCGATGAGCCGCGCGGTCTTGCCGATGATGATGTCCATGTACGCCCCCCGGTCCGCCGTGGGGTTTCTGGTGTGGGCCAGCTCGCGTATCTCGCCGTCGGCCGTGGCCATGATGCCCCGGGCCAGCAGCGCGTTCAGGCGCGGGATGTCGTAGTCCGCGCCGAGCTTGTTGGCCAGGGCCAGCAGCACGTCTCCGGCGAGGATGGCCTCGGTGGTGCCGAAGCACACATGGGCCGAGGACCTGCCCCGGCGCGTCACGGCCTCGTCCAGCACGTCGTCGTGCAGCAGCGTGGCCGTGTGCAGCATCTCCAGCGCGCAGGCGATGGCCGTGACGTCGGCCTTCTGGCGGCCCAGGGCGCGGGCGAAGAGGATGGTCAGCATGGGCCGGATGCGCTTGCCGCCGGAGAACAGCACGTGGCGGGCCACCTCGCGCACCAGTCCGTCGAGCTTGTCCGCCTCGGCGGTCAGGAAGGCGTCGATGCCGGGCATCTCCCGCATGAAATAGGCCTGTAGTTCGTTCATCGCTTTTGTCCGCTCGTCCAGTGGTTGTGTCATGTCAATTCCCTGGGCTGGCGTTGCCGGGTATGGTCAAAAGCCGCTCTGCGGCCAGGCCCAGGGCCGCAAGCGCGCCCGGCAGGTCCCAGGACAGGGGCGGCCGCGCGCCCACGGCGTTGCACACGGCGCGCAGTTCGACAAAAGCCAAACCGGCCAGGGCGCAGCCATAGGCCAGGGCAAAGCCCTCCATGTTCTCCAGGCCCGGCTGGTGGCGCTCGCGCAAGAGCTCCGCGCGCTCCGCGTCAGCCGTGACGCCGCTCACGGTCAGGCTCCTGGCCGTGGCCCAGGGGCCGGGGCACAGCCCCAGCCGCTCCAGGGCGGCGGCGGCGTTCCAGGTCACGCGGTCCCACACGTCCTGCCCGCCGGTGGAGCCCCCATCGGGAACGCCCGCCGGACCTCCCCCGGAGCCGGAAACACGCCCCAGGGCAAAACCCAGGCCAGCGGCGTCGGCCGAGCACCAGCCCGTGGCCAGCAGGCCGTATTCCGGCCAGATCTCCTTGTCCACCAGGCGCACGCAGCCCAGGGGATGGACGCCGAGGTCAAAGCTTCCGGCCACGCCCAGGCAGACCACGCCATCCACGTCGCCCCGAGCCAGGGCCGCGCCCAGAGCCAGGCTGGCGTTGATGACGCCGAGCCCGGTGACGCAGCACAGCACCGCGCGGCCATGGGCCGACACGGGAAAGACGGCCCCCTGCCCCTGCCCCATCAACTGACCGTCGCGCACATCCAGGGCGGCGGAAAGCTCAAGGGCGGTGGAGGCCAGGACAAGCAGCTGCATGGCGGGCCTACAACCGCCAGAGGCGGAAGCCTGCGGCCCCGGCCTCGGCCTGGCTGAAGCGGCCCTTGACGTCGAGCAACAGCGGCGTGGCCGGGTCGCGGTACCAGCCGCGCAATTCGGACAAGCCCAGCTCCTGGTACTGGGCATGGGGCACGGCCAGGATCAGCGCGTCCAGGCCGCGCAGCTCGGACAGGGCGCACAGCTCGATGCCGTACTCGTGGCGCGCCTCGTCCCCGTCGGCCATGGGGTCGTGCACCAGCACCGAGATGCCGTAGTCGGCCAGTTCGGCCACCACGTCGATGACCCGGGTGTTGCGCAGGTCCGGCACGTTCTCCTTGAAGGTGAAGCCCAGGATGCCCACGCGCGCGCCCTTGACCAGCACACCGCCGTCGATGAGGCCCTTGATGCAGGCCTGGGCGATGAACCGGCCCATGCCGTCGTTGATGGCGCGCCCAGCCAGGATGACCCGGGGCGCGAAGCCCAGAGCCTGGGCCTTGAAGGTCAGGTAGTAGGGATCCACGCCGATGCAGTGGCCGCCCACCAGGCCGGGCCGGAAGGGCAGGAAGTTCCACTTGCTGCCTGCGGCCTCCAGCACCTCAACGGTGTCGATGCCCATGCGGTCGAAAATCATGGCCAGCTCGTTCATGAGCGCGATGTTCAGGTCGCGCTGGGTGTTCTCGATGACCTTGGCGGCCTCGGCCACCTTGATGCTGGAGGCCCGGTAGATGCCCGCGCGGACCACGCTGCCGTATACCCCGGCCAAAAGGTCCGAGGTGGCCTGGTTCTGCCCGGCCACCACCTTGACGATGGTCTCCAGGGTGTGGGCCTTGTCGCCGGGGTTGATGCGCTCCGGCGAGTAGCCGACGAAGAAGTCGCGCCCGCAGGTAAGCCCGGAATGCTGCTCCAGAAGCGGCATGCAGACTTCCTCGGTCAGGCCGGGGTACACGGTGGACTCGTACACCACCACGGCGCCCTGGGCCAGGTTCGCGCCCACGGTGCGGCTGGCGGCGATGACCGGGGTCAGGTCCGGGGCGCGGTGCAGGTCGATGGGCGTGGGCACGGCCACGATGACCACGGCGGCCTCTTTCAGCCGCGCGGGATCGCAGGTGTAGGCGACCGTGGCGCAGCTCAGCCCCTTGGCGTCCACCTCGCCCGTGCGGTCGCGCCCGGCGGCGAGTTCGTCCACGCGCTTTTGCGAGATGTCGAAGCCGATGACGGAGAAATGCCGGGCCAGGGCCACGGCCAGGGGCAGGCCCACGTAGCCCAGGCCGACCACGGCGATCTTGGCGCGCCGCGCCTTCAATTCTTCGAGTGTGGTCATCCAATCCCTCAAGGGTTTATGCCGGTCCGGCGGCCCCGCCTGTGGACAACCCGCGCCGGCGCGGATACAAGGGGCCGCATGGAACTCAACTGGCAGCTTTTCTTCATCGCCCTGGGCCTGGCCTTCCTTCTGGAGGGTCTGCCCTATTTCATCCTGGCCGAGCGCATGCCGGCCATCCTCTTGACCCTGGCCAGCCGCCCGCCGCGCGCCCTGCGCATCCTGGGCCTGACGTCCATGATCCTGGGCGTGCTGCTGGTGGCCCTGGGCCGGTCCTTCTAGACAGGTCCGTCTCAAAACACCGGGGCTTTTCTGGGCCGAACCCCTTGGCCTGACCTCTTGGCCTGACCTCTGGGCCTGACTTCTGCAAACTGCACACCCTACCGGAGAGGGCCTTTTAGACCGCTTCCGGGCCCGGCGGCAAGGGGCTTGCCGAGTCTGACGCGCCCGCCTTTTCCGCCACATGCAGGTACACGATGCCGGAGAGCATGGCAACGTGAAACACGCGCGCGTACCCGGCGTCCAGAAGCTCCCGGGCCAGCTGCCGCTCGTCCGGGAACTCGCGGATGGTCTCGGCCAGGTAGCGGTAGGCCGCGCGGTCGCCGGAAATCAGCTTGCCGAGCCCCGGCAGCACCTTGTCCAGGTAGAAGTTGTACAGCCCGCCCCAGACCTTGCGCCGACCGGTGCCAAACTCCAGGATGCAGAAGCGCCCGCCGGGCTTGAGCGCCCGGAGCACCTCCCGGTGCGCGGCCAGGCGCGGGCGGATGTTGCGGATGCCGAAGGCGATGGTGGCGGCGCTCACGCTTTCGTCCGGCAGGGGCAGCTGGCGGCCGTCGCCCTGCACGGGCAGGATGCGCCGCTCAAGCCCGCCGGTGAGCTTGCGCTGGCCGCGCTCCAGCATGGGCAGGGTGAAGTCCACGGCGGCCACGCGCACCCCCGGATACTGGCGGCACAAGGCCACGGACACGTCCAGCGTGCCTGCGGCCAGGTCCAGCGCCAGGCCGTCCGGCTCGGGCCGGGCCGCGCGGGCCAGCCGCCAGCGCCAGTAGATGTCCAGGCCGAGGCTTAAGGTATGGTTGAGAAAGTCGTACCACCCGGCGATGCGGCCGAACATGGCCGCCACCTGGCGTCCGTGGAGGACATCGCGCTGGTCCTTCTCGTTCATCTGGTCCTTCTCGTTCATCTTGTCCGGCTGGCCATGCGGGTCCATATGCGGGGCAGGGGAACGCTGCATGCGCTACTCGGCCTTGTCCTTCTTCTTGGTTGCCTTGGCCGGGCTGCCTGCGGGACTGGCCGAAACTCCGCCCACGGTGGACAGGATCTCGGTGTAGATCTCGGCAAAGTGCTCGGCAAAGTTGGCCGGGGAGATGCGGCCCACCTCAATGAACTTGACCACGATCTCCTTGGCCACCTGCAGGGCCTGCTTCTCCAGCGATTCCATGTCCGTATACCCCTGTGTTCCAGGCCCTGCGGCCCGGCTTCATGACCGGAAAACCCGCCCGGTGGGAAATGGCCGTGACCGCAACACGCGGGGACCCCGGGCGGGAAAAGGGAAAAAACCGGCAAGGCCCCTCCCCCTTTGTTTCGCAGTTTCCTAGCACGCGCCCCCCGGCCTCGTCGAGTCCGGCGCGGGGCGGAAATGTCCGCTGGTGCGCCCCCTGCCCCAAATTCAGCCCGGACCTGGCCGTGGGGCTCCCGCCTTCAGGCGCGGGACGCGCCCGGACCGGCCCGGCTGCCCCGGGGACACGCGGGGCGCGGCAGCGCATGTCGGCGGAAAGGTCATCCGGCTCCAGCTTCGCAGGGTGATCGCCGAGGAGCGCTGCACGCCGCAGCCCGGCACAGCGCGTGGACGATATGAGCAAAGCCAACGACAGGCGCAAGGCCAACGCCATGAGCACGATCGACGATCTGCGCATGGTCAACGGCCTGCAGACTTCAGCGGCCTGTGGACCGCAACGTGTCGACCGGCGCTGAGGCTGCTGGCCCGGCGGCGCGGCGCGGCGGGCAAGGGCGGGCTCTGCAAACCGCTTGCGCGCGCCCCCGGCCGCCCTCCGCAAAAGCGGCGATATTTCGGCCGCTCCACAGCCACGGAAAAGGCCGCCTCCCTTGAGGAAGCGGCCCGTGTGCTGTTCGGCTGCGCTGGCGCTAGTCGTCGTGCATGCTCGCGGCCAGGGCGGCGATCTCCTCGCGGATGACGCGGGCGGCCTCGCGCGGGACGGCGCGCTCGATCTCGGTGCGCACCTCGCGGTTGATCTGGATCTGGCGGTCCTCCACCAGGGCCAGGCGCTCCTTGAACTCGTTTTCGGCCTTGTCGCTGGCCTTGGCGCGCTGGCGCAGGGTTTCCTCCAGCTGGGCTCGCAGTTCGGCCAGTTCGCGCCGCAGGGAGTGGGCTTCCGACTGGGACAACTGCAGATGCTGCTCCATGGCGCTGATGGCGCGGTCCTTCTCGGCCAGCTGGCCTTCCAGGCGCACCACGGCCACGCTGCCGCCCATGACCTGGGTGGACAGGGCCGCCAGCCTCTCCTGCAAGGCCTGAAGATCCCCGGCCGGGACAGAGGCCACTGGACCGGACCGGGCCTGCCTGGCGGCGGCAGCACCAAGGGCCGCCGCACCGGCTGCGGCCACGCCAATGCTCACGTCGCCGAGGCTGACGCCGTTCAGCAGCCCGCCCTTGCGCTCGGGTTCCGGCGCGCCGGGCCCGTCAACGATCTGGTCCAGCAGATCAGAAGCGGCCAGGGATTTCTCGGCGGCGGGCACTTCGGCCGGGGACCCAAGGCCCTCCATCATTCCGCCTTCCATCAGGCCACCCTCCATCAGGCCGCTGATGTCCAGGTCGTCGGCGTCGAGGAACTGTCCAGCGCCCTTGCCCGGCCCGTCCAGGCCCTCGTCCGACAGGGCCAAAGGCTCCGGGTCGGCCAAGGTCATGGGCTCTGGATCAGAAAGATCAGGCAGGGAAAAATCCAGGTCGAGCACTTCCGCCGCTGGGGCCGCCGGGGACGCGGCTTTTGGAGCGCGCGCCGGGGGCACGTTCAAGGTGTCCAGCTGGCCGCTCATGTCGGTGTCGTCATGAGGACGCTCGTCCTGCTTGGGCGCATGCGCTTTGGCCTCGCCCAGGCCGGAGATCAGCTCGTCCAGGCCTGCGGTGTCGATGCCGCCATCCTTGCCGCCCGGAGCATCGCTCGGCAGGGTGAGGTCCAGGTCCGTGTCTGCGGTGAAGAAGCCGAGGTCGAGCACCTCGTCGTTCCCGTCCCCGTCGGCGGCGGGTGCGGCAGCGGCTGCGGGCGCGGCGAACGCGCCGAGGTCCAGGATGTCGTCGCCCTGGGCCGGGGCAGCGGGCGCGGCAAAGGCGCCGAGGTCCAGGATGTCGTCGTCCTGGGCCGGGGCAGCGGGCGCGGCAAAGGCGCCAAGGTCGAGGATGTCGTCGTCCTGGGCCGGGGCTGACGCGGAAGGCGGCGCAGGCTCGGACACCAGATCATCAAGCGAGAGGATGTCCTCTCCGGCATCAGCGCCGGAAGCAGGGGACTTGACCTCGGGTTCGGTCAGGTCCTCGGCGAAAAGGGCCTCCAGCTCCTTTTCGAAATCGCTCTCAGGAGTCTGCGCCTTGGCCTTCTTGGGCTCAAGGTCCAGTCCAGCCAGATCGAGGATGTCGGCGTCAGGAGAGGGGGGACTCGGCGTCATTGTCTCCTCCTCCACAGGGAAACGTTAAAAAAGGGGGCCGCTTGCGCAGCCCCCAAAGTGAGCAAGATCGTGTCTAGCCCTTCACGTGGCACTTGGGGCAAGCGGAGGGAGCGTTGGGGCTCTTGTCCTTCACGGCCTTGTGGCAGCCCAGGCAGCTCTTGGCGGCGGGGCCGTGGAAAGCGGCGTAGAAGGAATCCTTGCCGGTCTTCGCAGCGTAGTCGGCGTGGCAACCCTTGCTGTCACACTTGACGAACTCGGTGTTGCCGACCTTCTTGTGGTGGCAGTCAACACACTTGGCGCTGGCATGCTTGCTGTGGTTGAACTTCACCACAGGCTGCTTGGCGCCGGCGGGCGCCTTCATGGCCAAGCCATCGGCCGGGGCCTTGGGGGCGGCGGCATACAGGGGCAGCGCCAGGGCCAGGCCCAGGGCGACAACCATCAGGGTCATAAAGAGAGAACGTTTCATGCTCCTCAATCCTCCTTTCACGTACGTGAACACTCCATTATCCTCTGCCTATCAATGTGGCGCCCCCTCGTGAGGGGGGACCAATCCGAGACGAACAATAGACAATTACTCCCAAATGGCGCTTCCTGGCAAGTGAGACGGCACACTTTTCCGGGATTTTTTTCACGAGCCCACAGGGGCCTGCTCCCCGGAAAGCCCATATTTTCCGGCATAGCCGCGCGGGGTGAGCATGCGCTGCCCACGCGCCGCGTCAACGAGCCTGGTCGCGCTGTTGCCCACGATGAGAATGCTCTGCATGTCCACAGCCTCCGGGTCCAGGGCGTCCAGGCTGGTCGCCAGGACCTCCTGGCCAGGCCGGAAGGCGTGCCGCACCAGCCCCACGGGCGTGGTTCCCGGCCGGTGCGCGGCGATGGCCGCCAGGGCCCTGGGCAGATGCTCCCTGCGCCGCGTGGAGCGCGGGTTGTAGAACACGATGACGAAGTCGGCCCCGGCTGCGGCGCTAACCCGGCGCAGAATGACCTCCCAGGGCGTAAGCAGGTCGCTGAGGCTGATCACGGCGAAGTCGTGCATGAGCGGTGCGCCCAGAAGCGCCGCAGCCGCGCACAGGGCCGGAATGCCCGGCACCACCTCCACGTCGAGCTCCCGCGCAAGCGCGCGCGCCTCCACCAGTTCCAGCACCAGCCCGGCCATGGCGTACACGCCCGCGTCCCCGCTGCTGACCACCACGGTCTCCACCCCGGAGCGCGCCAGGTCGATGGCCGCATTGCAGCGCTCCACCTCGCCGGTCATGCCCGTGGACACAACCTGGCGTCCGGTCAGGATGTCCGGCTCCACCAGCTCGATGTAGCCCTTGTAGCCCACGATGGCCTGCGCGCGCAAAAGCGCCGCCCTGGCCATGGGGGGCAAAAGGGCCGCGTCGCCCGGGCCGAGCCCGACCACAGTGATCCGTCCGCTCAATGCATGCTCCCTTGCGCCCGGAGCGCCACCGCGCAGGTGACGCGCCCGGTCTTGGATTTGGGCGAGACCAGCTCCCCGCCGCCCGCAAGCAGCAGGGCCGCAGCCTCGCTCACGCTGCCCGTGCCGGTGCGGCGCTTGACCGTCTCGGACTGCCCGGCGGACGCAACCGCCGCCAGGGCCTCTGGTTCATAATATACAACTTCCGGGCCAAGGGCCGCAGCGGCGGCGCAAAGGCCCGGATCATCGCGCTTTATGCTCGCGGTGCCCACGGCGGCCACGCTCTGCGGGCACAGGCCCTGCTGCGCAAACACGGTCGCAATATGCGCAAGGATTTCCATTTCCGGCACATTTTTGCGGCTGCCCAGGCCCAGGCAGAGGCAGCGCGGGTACACCCGGAAGGTGGCCGCGAACTGCCCGCCGGTCCGTCCCCCAGTTGGCCCCCCTGCCTTCCAGTGACACCAGACCCCCGGCGCGCCGGGGTCCCAGTCCGCAGGCGCTGTGGCGACAAAGAGCCCGCCGCAGTCATCCCCGTCCAAGAGCCGCCCCTCGGGATCGAACACCTGCACCGGACGGCCTTCGAGCAGGGCCACGCTCACGGCCTTGGCCGCAGGCAGGTTGTCCATGGCCATGCCGCGCGCGCGGGCCAGCTCGTCCACGGCTGGCACACCCGAGACGTCCGTGCCCGTGGTGATGACCGCGACAGCCCCGGTGAGTTCCGCCAATTCACGGGCCAGGGCGTTGGCCCCGCCAAGGTGCCCGGACACGAGGCTGACGGCGAAGCGCGCGGCCTGGTCCAGCACGGCCACGGCCGGGTCCTGGGCCTTGCCTCGCAGGTGCGGGGCGATGGCGCGCACGGCGATGCCCGCCGCGCCGATGAACACGTGGCGCGGGTAGCGGGCGAAAGTTTCGGCCATCAGATCATGGATGCTGGAGAACGGGAGCGCGTCCTGCCCGGCCAGGCGCTCCGGAGCATACACGTCCGCCGGGAGGCGTGCGGCGATGCGCCGGGCCAGGGTCAGGCCCTGGGCGCTCAGGGCATACAGGGCCGTGTTCACGCGTTGCACGCCTGTGGCGTGCTCATGGACTTGTCGGCCCATGGCGCTCACGCCTTGTCGGCCCAGATGATGAACACCGGATTCTGGGCGCGCAGGCGCAGGTCCCCGGCCAAGCGGTCGGCTGTGGCGGCCTGGATCTGGGTGATGCCGAACTCCCAGTTCATGGTCTGGAAATAGTCCTTCACGCGCATCAGCGTGTCGAGCAGGATGGCGTGCACCACCAGCCGCCCACCGGGCTTGAGCCGCAGGCAGGCGTGGGACAGGGCGCGGGTGTCGCGTCCCAGGCCGCCGCCGATGAACACGCGGTCCGGGTCGGGCAGGGCGGTCAGGCAGTCGGGCATCTCGCCGGCCACGGTCTCCACCAGCCAGGCCCCGATGCGCCGCACGTTCTCGCGGATCATGGCCGCGCGCCTGTTCTCGCGCTCCACGGCGAAGATGCGCCCCTCATGCGCCAGGTGCGAGGCCTCGATGGCCACGGAGCCGCAGCCCGCGCCCAGGTCCCAGACCACGGAGTCGGGCATGACCCCGAGCATGGCCAGGCCCACCGCCCGCGCGGCCTGCTTGGTGATCAGCCCCTTCTCGTGCAGGTAGTAGTGGTCCGGAATGCCCAGCATGAGCGGAATCTCCGGGGGCGCGGTGCGCTCCACCAGCACCAGGTTCAGGTCGGCGAAGGGCAGGTCCCAGGCCTCCTCCAGGCGCATGCGCCGGGCGGTCTCGTTCTCCGCGCCGAGGTTCTCCAGCACGATGAGCTGGGCGTCGACCACGCCGCGCTCCAGCAAGGCCTGGGCGATGACGGCGGGCGAGTTCTGCTGGTCCGTGAACACGGCCAGGCGCTCGAAGCGGGCCAGGGCGGCGAAGAGCGGGGTGAAGTCGCTGCGGCCATGCAGGGAGACCACGCGCACCTCGTGCCAGGGCAAGCCCACGCGGGCGGCGGCCAGCTGCAGGGTGCACAGGTTGGGGTGCACCTGCACGCGCTCCGCCCCCAGGTGCTCGATGAGCCTTTTGCCCAGGCCGAAGAACAGCGGGTCGCCATCGGCCAAAACCACCACGGCCTTGCCCGCGTCCAGCTCGCGCTCGATGTCCTCCATGATGGGCGCCAGGGAGCCCACCACGGGGATGGTCTTCTCCGGGCGGCAGATGGCGGGCGCGGCTTCGAGCAGCCTGCGGCCGCCGACCAGCACCTGGGCGCGCTCAAGGATGTCGTCCACGCCGGGCGGCGGGGTCAGGGCTCCGGGCCGCAGGCCGATCACCTGCACGGGATTCTGGCGTTTTTCGAACATGGGTTCCCCTTAGCGCGAACCCGCGCCCGGGTGAAGGGGGTCGGCGGGGGCAAAAATGGACTGCGTCGCCGGGTCGGCATAAAGGCAGGCCCCGGCCAGATCAAAGACCACGTAGCGCACAGCGACCGCAGGCCCGGCAAAGCCCTGGGCCGCTGCGCGCGCGCGCGCCACCAACAGTTCGACGAGCCTGCGGCCCGCTGTTTCGTCCGCCCCGTCTGCATGCCCGTCGCCGCCCCTGCCCGTCCGGTCCGGGGCCAAAACCAGGGCCAGGGCCTGGACAGCGGTGTTGGCGCAGGCCACGGCGGCGATTGTCGCCTCGTCCGCCCCGGCCTGCCGCGCCCAGTCGGCCAACAGGACAAAGTCGAGTTCGGCGGCCTTGGCGTGGGTGTTGGCAAAGCCTTGGGCCTGCTTGACCAGCTTGCCGGGGAACACGGCCCAGACCACGTCGGTGAAGCCGCGCGCAGCAGCCGCCTGCAGGGCGTGGGCAAAGAAGTCCGCCGCCTGGATCAGGCAGACCTCGGGCACAGCAGGGTAACGCTCCTTCAACAGGCGCTCGCTGCGGCGGCCCGTGGTCAGCACCACACTGGCGTTCCCGGCGGCCCGGGCCACGTCCAGGCCCGCGTCGATGCATTTGGCCCAGGCCTCGTGGCTGTAGGGCCGCACAATGCCGCCCGTGCCCAGGATGGAGATGCCGCCGGTGATGCCCAGGCGCGGATTGAGCGTGTGCCGGGCGATGGCCTCGCCGTCCGGCGCCTCGATGACCACCAGCGCGATGCCTTTAAAGTACGGGGGGAGCACCTCCAGAATGCTCTGCCGGATCTGCGCCTCCGGGCCGGGGTTGATGGCCGCGCCGCCCACGGCCACGGGCAGGCCGGGCAGGGTCACGCGGCCCACGCCCACCCCGCCGCCGATGAGCACGTGCGGACCGACCCCGGAAAAGGCCGGGTCAAGGGTCACGTGGGCCTCGATGCGCGCGCCGTGGGTGGCGTCCGGGTCGTCGCCCGCGTCCTTGATGACCGTGGCGCGCACGCCAAGCTCGTCATCGCGGACACAGGCGATGGGAATGGTCAGCCGCCCTGAGTCGGACGGATGCGGGGGCGGCAGGGGAATGTCCACGCTCTGCGGAACCTCGCCGGTGAGGGCGAACAGCGTGGCCGCCCGCGCCGCAGCAGCCGCCGCCGAGCCCGTGGTGAACCCCTCGCGGAGGTGACCCTCGCGGAGGTGACCCTCGCGGAGATGGCCCTCACGGAGGTGGCCCTCTCCCGGCTTGGCGTCCGGCGATGACGTGTTGCGGCTCATGCGCTGGCTCATGCGCTGGGCCTTTGGGCCAGGGCTCTCGGCCCTGCGGCCAGGGCTCTCGGCCCTGCGGCCAGGCGCGCCCCGGCGGCCTGGGCGATGTTGCGCAGCATGGCCGGAAAAAGCAGGCCGTGGGCCGGCCACATGGCCCACCAGTAGGCCAGGCCCCACAAGCCGCGCGGCTGGAAGCTGGTCAGCAGCAGCAGCTCCGTGCCGCCCTCCACAGGCTCCAGGCGCAGCTCCAGGGTGGCGGCGCCCGGCAGCTTCATTTCCGCCAGCAGCAGCAGGCGGCGGCCCGGCTCCACGGCCAGCGCCCGCCAGAAGTCCACGGTGTCGCCCTCGACCAGATGCTCGGCGTTGCGGCGGCCACGGCTGTGTCCCGGCCCGCCCAGCAGCTTGTCCGCAAGGCCGCGCACGCGCCAGAGCAGGTTACCCGCGTACCACCCCGTGTCCCCGCCGATGCGCTGCACGGTCTCCCAGACCTGCGCCGGGCTGGCGGCCAGGGTGGCGGCGTAGTCGGCGCGGAACACGTGGCCGCCCGCAAAGCTCGCGTCCCCGGCCCTGGTCCATTCCGCCGGGCAGGCCGCAGCCTGGCCCAGCTCCGGCGGGGCGCAGGGCGCTCCGGCGTCGAAGCAGCAGGTGGCGGCCCCGCCCTGGCGCATCTCGGCCAGGGCGGCGGCGATGGCCTCTTCGCAGGACAGAAGCCTTTGCGGCGCAAGATCCAGGATGCGCCGGTCGTGGCACACGACCTCGTTTTTCAGGCCCAGGATGAGCGGGCGCACCAGGTGCGCGGGCACGGGCGCGACCAGGTTGACCCAGAAGGCGGAAAGCCCCGGCGACAAGAACGGCACAGGGAGGATCAGCGGCGGGCGTATCCTGGCCGCGCGGGCGTATATGTGGAACAGCTCCTCGTAGGTGATGACGTCCGGCCCGCCGATGTCCAGGGTCAAGCCCGTTGTGGCCGGGTTGTCCAGGCAGCCCGTGAGGTAGCCCAGCACGTTGCTGATGGCGATGGGCTGGCAGCGCGTGCGCACCCAGAGCGGGGTGATCATGACCGGCAGGCGCTCCACCAGGGCGCGGATGATCTCAAAGGACGCGCTGCCCGAGCCAAGGATCACGGCGGCGCGCAGCACGGTGGCGGGCACGGGCCCCTCGCTGAAGATGCGCCCGACCTCGGTGCGCGAGCGCAGGTGCTCGGACAGGCCAGGAGCGCCCGTCACGCCATCAGCGCCCAGGCCGCTCAGATAGATGATGCGGCCCACCCCGGCCTCGGCAGCGGCCTGGCTCATGTTGGCGGCGGCCTGGCGGTCGGCCTGGGCGAAGTCTCCGCCCGCGCCCATGGAATGCACCAGATAGAAGGCCGTGGAACAGCCCTGCATGGCCGCCGCCAGGCTGGCTCTGTCCGCGACATCGGCCTGGTGGATGCGCAGGTTCGGGTGCGCGCCCCAGGGCCGGGCCAGCAGCTTGCGCGGGCTGCGCACCGCCGCGTGGACCACGTGGCCCCGCGCGAGCAAAAGCGGCGTGAGCCGCCCGCCCACGTAGCCGGTGGCCCCGGCCACGAACACGGCGTCGTGCGCCACGGGCTAGTCCCTGTCCTTGGGCACCCAGCCCAGACGCTTCAGGCAGTCGGCCATGTCCGCCTCACGGGCTGCGCCCTGGGGCTGGCTTCCGATCTTGTCCTCGCAGAACTTGGAGTCGCTCTCAAAAAGCAGGTCTTCCTTGCGCGGGTTGGGCTCCCTGGGATGGGTCCAGGCCTTGGACTTGGGCAGGCAGCCGCCCAGGCTCAAGGCCAGCAGGAAAAGGGCGCACAGGGCAAGACAAAAACGGACGGCACGCTGGCGTGCGGGGCGGGACATCAGGGGCATACTTCCTCCGGTCAGGGGCATACTTCCTCCGGGTTGATGGCGGCGACGACAGGCGTCAGGGCAGGGCAAGCTCCGCAGCCGGGGCCACCTGGGCGAAGACCGCGCCCAGGGCGGCCAGATAAGCGGTCTGGACATCGGCGGCGGCCACGGTGCGGCCCGCAAAGGACAGGTCGCGGGTGGCGCAGGCGTCTGCCGCCAGGCGCACGGAAAACCCCAGGTCAAAGGCCGCGCGCACGGTGGTGTCCACGCACATGTGGGTCATCATGCCGCACACGGTGAGCCGCTGGGCCGAGAGCCCGCGCAGAAGCTCCAGCAGGTTCGTCTCGCGGAAGGAGCTGGGGAAATGCTTGAGCACCACGGACTCGCCCGGCAGCGGGGACACGCAGGGGTGGATGGCCGCGCCGCTGGTTCCGGGCAAAAAGAAGGTCGCGCCGGGCCGCAGGTTCTCGTGGCGCACGTGGATGACCGGCAGCCCGGCCGCACGCTGCCGCGACAGAAGGCCCTGGGCCACCTGCCCGGCCTCGTGCGCGCCCGCAAGCTCCATGGTCCCGCCGGGGAAGTAGTCGTTCTGGATGTCGATGATGACGAGCACGTCAGAAATACCGGGTGTGTTGGGCATGGCCTTGCTCCGCAAGCTGGCGTCGCGGCCTGTTGCGGCCCGCGCGGACGGACCCTAGCAGAAATTCGCGGAGCCGCCAACAGCCGCATGGCCCGGGGGCGGCGACCGGTCCTCCATTGCGCCCCCGCCCCTGGCAAGGTATACGTTGTGGGTCGAGACGAATCAGGACGCGGTGGTCAGGCCAGGATGCGCCGGTACACGGAGCGCTCGTAGGCCACGCACAGGCGGCGGGCGGCGGCCTCGGTCAGTCCGGCCTGTTGCAGCCGACAGTACAGGTGCAGGGGGTTGAGCAGGTGTTGCAGCTGGTGGCGCAGGTTTTTCATGGAGTCCCCCTCCTTGCCGGGGAGCCTCTTCTGTCATAGGAGTAGCAAGAGCCATGCCCGCAGTGAAAAACCCAGCAAATCCCACGGGGCCAGTTTCCAGGCCGGTTTCCAGGCCAGTTTCCAGGCCAGTCCCCGGTGCAGAAACGGGCCGACTGAGCCCCGCCGAGGCGGACGTTGAACCCCTGATCCTGGATGTCCGCCAGGCCCCGGATGCCCGCCAGGCTCTGGATGCCCGCCAGGCCTTTGACAGCGCGGCCCCGCCGCCCTGGAGCCTGGCCGCGCCCTCCTGCGTGCTCCCGGCGGGCGTGGCCCAAAATTGCGCAGCCCTGGCCCGCCACTTCCCGGAGCTGGGACTGTGCTTTTTCGAGACCGAGGCCTGCCTGGCCTACACCGAGGCCGACCTGCCCCCGGACTTAAGCGCCCTGCCCGTGCGCTGGCACGTGCACCTGCCGCTCGACCTGCCCTGGGACCAGGGGCCCCTTGCCGTGGCCGGGGTCATCCTGGCCCTGGCGGAAAAGGTTGCCGGTCTGGCGCCCTGGGCGTATGTCTTGCATCCCCCGCAGGAGGCCGAAGCGCTACGCGAGGTGGCCCTGGCCCTGGCCGAGGGCGGCCTGGCGCCTGAGTCGCTGCTGGTGGAGAACATCCAGGGCCGCGACCTGGAGGCCATGTGGCCGGTGGTGCGCGAGCTCGGCCTGGGCGTGTGCCTGGACCTGGGGCACATGCTGGAGCGCGGCCAGCAAAGCTTTCTGGACCTGCCGGAGCTGTGGGCGCACACGCGCATGCTGCACTTGAACGCCCCGGACCCGGCCAAATCGGGCCGCCACGCCGCGCTGGATCAGCTGGACGCCGCCGGACAGGCGCTGCTGGGGCGGATGCTCAAGGCCTTCGCCCCAGGCGGCAGCGTGGTGCTGGAGCTGTTCAGCCCGGGCGAACTGTTCGACTCGCTGCGCTTTGTCTCCGGCTTCTGGGCCGGACTCTGCGCGCGCACAAAGGAGACTGCGTGATCACCTTCGTCATCGGCGGCAACAAGTCCGGCAAGTCCGACTTCGCCATGAACATGCTGGAGCGGGTGGATGGGCCCAAACTGTTTTTGGCCACAGGCCAGGCCAAGGACATGAGCTTCCGCAAACAGATCGCCCGGCACCGCGACCGCCGCGACCCGGCCCTGCCCGTGGTGGAGGTCGGCTGGGACTTGCCACGCGCCCTGCTGGAGGCTAAGAAGGGGCATGCTGCGGTGCTTGTGGACAGCCTGGATTTCTGGCTGTACCTGTGCATGCAGGAGCAGCGCGAGGCCGACCTGACCCAGGCATTGCTCGATATCCTGGCGTCCTGGTCGGGCCCGGAGCTCATCCTGGTGTCCTGCGAGATCGGCTTTTCCCCCCTGCCGGGGTCGAGCGAGGCCAGAACGTTTTTGAAGAAGCTCGGCCGGTTGAACCAGGCCGTGGCGGCCCTGGCCCACGAGGCGCACCTTGTGGTGGCGGGCCTGCCCCTGGCGCTGAAAAAGGCGGAACATGGCGATCCCGAAACTGATTGACGAGAAGGTCCAGACCCTGCTCTCGCTCCTGAACAAGGACCAGCGCTGGCTCATCGTCATCAACGCCGACCCGGACTCCATGGGCTCGGCCCTGGCGCTCAAGGCCATCCTCTCGCGCAAGGTCCTGGACATCGGCATCGGCCACGTCAACGAGATCAACCGCCCGGACAACCTGGCCATGATCCGCTATCTGCGCGTGCCCACCCGGCGGCTCATCCCGAACTTGATCGCCCAGTACGACCGCTTCGCCCTGGTGGACTCCCAGCCGCACCACCACCCGGAACTGGAAAAGCTCACCTACTCCATCGTCATCGACCACCACCCGCTCTTGCCGGACAAGCCCGTGCATGCGCCCCTGACCGACATCCGGCCCAAGTACGGCTCCACCTGCACCATGCTCACCGAATACCTGCAACGCTTGCAGATCCGCCCGGCCAAGCTCTTGGCCACGGCCCTGGTCTACGGCATCAAGTCCGACACCCAGAGTTTCCAGCGCAAGTTCATCGACGCGGACATCAACGCCTTCAAGCACCTTTCCAAATACGCCGACCACGCGCTCATCACGCGCATTGTGCGTAGCGAATACCACCTGGAGTGGATGCGCTACTTCTCGCGCGCGTTCTACAACCTGCGGCGCATCGGCTCCGGGCTCACCGCGCACCTGGGCAAGGTGCAGAGCCCGGACATCCTGGTGGTCGTGGCCGACTTCTTCATGCGCGTGCACTCCATCTCCTGGGACGCGGTCAGCGGCGTGTTCGGCGACAAGCTCGTGGTCATCTTCCGGGGCGACGGCATGCGCAAGGACATGGGCAAGTTCGCGGCCTCGCACTTCGGCGACATCGGCTCTGCGGGCGGGCACAAGGGCGTGGCCCGGGCCGAGGTGCCCATGGAGGCCCTGGACGGCAAGGACCCGGAGATGTTCGTGCTCAAAAAGCTCACGCGCGGGAAAACCGCCAACATCCAGCGGATCTGACGCCCATGTCGCTCAAGCACCGCCTGAACCTCGACGACCGCGACCCGCTCTTCCTCGTCGACGGCACCAGCTTTCTCTACCGGGGCTTTTACGCCTTCCCGGACCTGAAGCGCTCCGACGGCATGCCCACGGGCGCCATCTACATCGTGCTGCGCATCCTGCTGCGCATCTTGAAGGACGAACGGCCCAGGCACCTGGGCTTCTTCATGGACGGACGGGGCCCGACCTTCCGCAACGCCCTGTACGAGCCGTACAAGGCCCAGCGCCCCAGGATGCCCGAGGACCTGGCCGCCCAGATCGAGCCCCTGCGCGAGGCCATCCGCCTGCTGGGCCTCTCGCTCACGGTCAGCGACGGGGTCGAGGCCGACGACTGCATCGCCTCCCTCGCCGCCGCGCACCACGAGACGCGGCCGGTGATCATCGTGGCCTCGGACAAGGACCTGAAACAGTGCCTGACCGACAACGTCTACATGTGGGACCCGGCGGGCAAGAACGAGAAGGTCGGCGGCATCAAGGAATTCGTGGCCGAGAACGGCATCGCGCCCAGCCAGTGGCCGGACCTGCAGGCGCTGATGGGCGACAGCTCGGACAACATCCCCGGCCTGCCCGGCGTGGGACCGAAAACGGCCATCAAGATCATCCAGGAGTTCCCCACCCTGGAGGCCGTGCGCGACGCCTATCTCGCAGGAGGGGACAAGCTGCCTGAGTCCTTCCGCAAGAAGCTCGACGGCCATGTGGACGACATCTTTCTGTACCGCGAGCTGACCCGGCTCAAGGTGGACTGCTGCCCGGACCTGGACCTGGAGACCCTGGCCGTGCGCCCGCCGGACATGGAGCGCCTGGCCGAGTTCCTGCGGACCTTTGAATTCAAGAGCCTGCTGCGCGAGATTCCCCAGCCGCCCCGGCCAAAAACTCAGGCCGAGGCCGCCGCTGCCGCGTATTCCGGCCCGGCCCCCTGGGAGAACGGGGCCTTCCATGTGGGGCCGGATGCGCCCAGGCCAGCGCCCGCAGCCGCCGCGCCTGCTTCTGCCGCCACCAACGCCGCGAAACGCCCGGCTTCCGCTACGTCCGCCCAATTCTCCCTGTTCGGCCCGGCCACCGGCAGCGGCCCGGACGCCGCGCCCCAGCTCTTGCCCCGGCCCGCCAGCGACCTGCCCCTGCGCACCGTTGCCGCTGCCTCGGCCCTGCCCCAGGTGGCCGGAAGGGCCGTCGGCCTTGTGCCGCCGGAAACAGCAGGCCAGCCTTTCCGGTTGGCGCTTGATCCGGTGGACGATCCGGTGGACGATCCGATGGGCAGCGGCGAAGCCGTCGAGATCGCCTACACCGGACCGGAGGAAGCGCTGGCTGCGCACCTGGCCGGGGCCGCGAAGATCGCCGCGCCGAGCCTGCAGGAGCTGCTGCGCCGCAGCCCGGCCTGGGGCCTGCCCGCGCTGGCCCTGTGGTTCGACCTGGGCCTGGCCGCCTACCTGCTCCGGCCCGAGGACCGCAACTACTCCTTCGAGCGCCTGCGCCTGTCCTTGTATGCGCCCCAGGGCCTGGACGCCGACGGCCTGGACGCCGATGGCATGGGGGATGGCGGCCTGCCCGATTCCGACGCGCCCGCGCCCGCGCCCATGCCGGAAAACACACACAGCAGCCCCGCGCCGCACCCGGACGCCCGCGCCCTGGCCGCCCTGGCGCTGATGCGCTCCCTGGACAAGCGCCTGAAGAACGCCGGGCTGGCCGAGCTCATGCGCGACCTGGAGCTGCCGCTCATCCCGGTGTTGGCGGACATGGAGCGCCGGGGCGTGAAGATCGATTTCGCGGCCTTCAAGAGCTTCCTGGCCGAGGTCAGCCAGCAGATCGAGCACCACGGCGCGCGCGTGCAGGAGCTGGCGGGCGGTCCGGTCAACGTGCGCTCCAGCCAGCAGCTGGCCGAGGTGCTGTTCAAGAAACTGGGCCTCAAGCCCGCAGGCAAAACGCCCGGCGGGGCCCTGTCCACCGGCAGCGACGCCCTGGAGCGCCTGGCCGGACAGCACCCGATCATCGAGGAGATATTGGCCTTCCGCGTGGCCGAAAAGCTGCGCAGCACGTACCTGGAGCCCATGCCGCGCCTGGCCGACGCCGAAGGCCGCCTGCACACGCGCTTCAACCAGCTGGCCACGGCCACGGGCAGGCTCTCCAGCTCCGGCCCGAACCTCCAGAACATCCCCATCCGGGGGCCCCAGGGCGCGCGCATGCGGGCCTGCTTCATCGCCGCGCCGGGCAAGCTGCTTGTGGGCGCGGACTACTCCCAGGTGGAGCTGCGCGTGCTGGCGCATTTTTCCCAGGACCCGGCGCTCATCGACGCCTTCCAAAAGGACCAGGACATCCACGGCCGCACCGCAGCCCTGCTCTTTGACAAGGACGCGGGCGAGATCAGCCCGGACGAGCGGCGCGGGGCCAAGACCATCAACTTCGGGCTGATCTACGGCATGGGCCCGCAGAAGCTGGCGCGCGAGCTTTCCATCAGCGTGAACCAGGCCAAGGAGTTCATCGCCCGCTACTTTGAAAAGCTCGGGGCCTTGAAGGCCTTCTACGAAGAACTGGTGGAGGACGCCATGCTGCGCGGCTTTGTGACCACCCTGGCCGGTCGGCGCAGACTTTTGCCGGAGCTGCACTCGCGCAACCAGCAGGCCCAGGCCCAGGCCCGCAGGCAGGCCGTGAACACGGTGATCCAGGGCAGCGCGGCAGACATCATCAAGCTGGCAATGCTGCGCGTGCACGCCGACCAGCGCCTGGCGGACCTCGACGCCCGGCTCATCCTCCAGGTGCACGACGAACTGCTGCTGGAGGCCCCGGAGGCCGCAGCACAGGAGGCCGCGCAGATCCTGGGCAAGCTCATGCAGGAGGTGACCACCCTGCTGGTGCCGCTCAAGGTGGACCTGGGCACGGGCCGGACTTGGGCAGAGGCGCACTGAGGTGCGCGGCCAGACCCGCACCGGGGTGCGCTGCCAGACTCGCACCGGGGCGAACCGCTTGACGCGCACAGCCAGACCTGCACCACCGGCCCGCCACAAAGCCCTTTCGGCCCGGGCGCATCTGCGCTAGGGAGAGGGTCCATGCAGTCCCCCCACACCACCATCCCGAACACGGCCGCCCCGCACACCGCCATCCTGCTTGCAGCCTTCGGCTCGCGCCTGCCCGACGCCTCCCAGGCCCTGGAGCGCATGCGCGAGCGCACCAGCGCCCTGTACCCGGACTTTCGCGTGGAGACGGCCCTGACCTCGGGCACGGTGCGCCGCCACAAGGGCGCGCAAAGCCGCCACAGCCGCTCGCCGGAGGACATCCTGAAGGCCCTGCGCCGGGAGGGCGTCACGCGCCTGGCCGTGCAGTCCCTGCACGTCATCCCCGGCGACGAGTACCGGGGCCTGGAGCGCCTGGTGGAGAGCCTGCGCGGTGGGCCTGGGCGTCCCGGCGGGTTTGAGCGCATCGAGCTGGGCCGCCCGCTTTTGGGCAACCGCGAGGACATCCGCCGCGTGGCCCAGACCATCCTGACCGTGCTGCCGCCGGAGCGGGCCCCGGACGAGGCCGTGCTGCTCATGGGCCACGGCACGCGCGGCAAGGCCAACGGGGTGTATCTTGATCTGGCCGACGAGCTGCGCGCCCTGGACCCCCTTGTGCTCATCGGCGCGCTGGAGGCCGAGCCCGGCCTGGCGGCCAAGGTCGACGAACTGCGCGGGCTGGGCGCCCGGCGGGTGCATCTGATGCCGCTGCTGTTCGCGCGCGGGGTCCACGCCGTGTGCGACATGGCGGGCGGCCTGGCGGATGAAATGACGGGCGACATGGCCGGGAAGGCCAGGAACTCCTGGCAGGCCGGGCTGACCCGGGCGGGCTTCTCCTGCGCCGCCCACGTCAAGGGCGCGGGCGAGCACCAGGCCCTGGCCGGAATCTGGCTGGACCACCTGCGCGAGGCCGTGGAGCGGCTGAACGGGGCCGCGCCCCAACCAGTCGCCTGAACCCACGGAATTCCAGCCCGATACGCCAGTCTGCGACGCCGACCTGAAACGCCGACCTGAAACGCCGGCCTGAAACGCCGGCCCAAAACGTCAGGTCAAAACGTCGGGCCGAAACAGGCCCAGCCCCCTCGACGAACGTCCAATGATCTGGCATGCTGGCGCGAGCAAGATTCTTTGACCGCAACCCCAAGCAAGGAGCGGACATGGGCGAAGAAATCAAGGTGCTCGTGGTCGACGACGAAGAGCGCTTCCGCAACACCCTGGGCAAACTTCTGACCTCCCACGGCATGACCGTGACCATCGCCGAAAGCGGGGCCGCGGCCCTGGACATCCTGCGTCGCGAGCCCCACGACATCGTGCTCCTGGACGTGAAGATGCCGGGCCTAAGCGGCCAGCAGACCCTGCCGGAAATCAAGAAGATCGACCCGGACATCGAGGTCATCATCCTCACCGGCCACGCCTCGGTGGACATCGCCGCCGAGATGATGACCCACGGCGGCTCGGACTACCTGCTCAAGCCCTATCCCATGGACGAACTGCTCGGCATCATCCACATCGCCTTTGACCGCCGCAAGACGGCAAAAGGGCAGTAAGGCCGCGCATGCGCATCATCCGCGTCCGCCACAAGGGCCAGGCCTTCTACGCCTCCATCGTCAGCCCGGACAGCGTGCGCCCGCTGAACCGCGAGAACGGCCAGGACGAGGAGATACCCCTGGCCGAGTTGGAGCTCTTGTCGCTCATCCGGCCGACCAAGATCGTCTGCGTGGGCCTGAACTACCTGGACCACGCCCGCGAGCTGGGCTTGGCCGCCCCGCCGGAGCCCATCCTCTTCCTCAAGCCGCCCTCCTCGCTCATCGGCGCGGGCGAAACCATCGTGCTGCCCGGCTGCTCCATGCAGGTGGACTATGAGGCCGAGCTGGCCCTGGTCATGGGCCGCACCGCGCGCTTTGTCAGCGAGGCCGACGCCCCCCGCCACATCTTCGGCTACACCTGCGCCAACGACGTGACCGCCCGGGACCTGCAGAGAAAGGACGGGCAGTGGACCCGCTCCAAGAGCTTCGACACCTTCTGCCCGGTGGGCCCGTGGATCGAGACCGATCCCGGCGACCTGAACAGCCTGACCCTGCGCACCATGGTCAACGGCGAGCTGCGCCAGGAGGGCAGCACGGCGAACATGATCTTCCCGCCGCACCTGCTGGTGAGCTACATCTCGCGCATCATGACCCTGCTCCCCGGCGACCTGGTCCTGACCGGCACTCCGGCGGGCATCGGCCCCATCAAGGCCGGGGACGAGGTCAGCGTGGAGATCGAGCGCGTGGGCTATCTGCTCAACCCGGTCGTCGACGAAGGCCTGGGCGAATCCACGGCCATGCAGTAGCTTCCCGCCGCCGACCGCAGCCCCAGTCGCCTGGATATTTTCCGCTTGCCAAGCGCGCGTGCCTGGCGTAAAAGCACACGTTTCACAAATCACACGCCCTGGCCACATACTGGGTGCCCCGGATGTTCCGGGGAATGGCCAAGCGCCAGGGCGGAGGAAAAACCCAGGAGGATCCATGGCTTACGTTACCATGAAGCAGATGCTGGAGACCGGCGTCCACTTCGGCCACCAGACCCGTCGTTGGAATCCCAAGATGCGCACCTTTATTTTCGGCGCGCGCAACGGAATCCACATCATCGACCTGCAGCAGACCGTGAAGCTGTTCCAGAAGGCCCACGACTTCATCGTCGAGACCGTGGCCACCGGCGGCAAGGTGCTCTTCATCGGCACCAAGCGCCAGGCCCAGGAGGCCATCAAGGCCGAGGTGGAGCGTTGCGGCATGCACGCCGTGACCCAGCGCTGGATGGGCGGCACGCTGACCAACTTCCAGACCATCAAGAAGAGCATTGAGCGCCTGAAGAGCCTGGAAACCATGTTCGCCGACGGCACCATCAACAAGTTCCCCAAGAAGGAAATCGTGCAGATGGGCCGCGAGGTGGTCAAGCTGAACGACGCCCTGGGCGGCATCAAAGACCTGAACGAGTCCCCGCGCGCGGCCTTCATCATCGACCCCAACCGCGAGCACATCGCGGTCAAGGAATGCCGCAAGCTCGGCATCCCGGTCGTGGCCGTGGTCGACACCAACTGCGACCCGGACCTCATCGACTACGTCATTCCCGGCAATGATGACGCCATCCGCGCCATCAAGCTGTTCGCCACGCACATCGCCGACGCCTGCATCGAGGGCGCGGCCGTGCTGAAGGAAAACGCCCCCGGCGGCGCCAAGAACGCCCCCGGCAAGGACGAAGCACCCGAAGCCGCCGAAAAGGCCGCCGAAGGCGGAGAGGAGTAAGCCATGGCTGAGATCAGCGCCAATGCGGTGAAGGTCCTGCGCGAAAAAACCGGCGTGGGCATGATGGATTGCAAGAAGGCCCTTGTGGAGTGCGCGGGCAACGAAGAAAAGGCCATCGCCTACCTGCGCGAGAAGGGCCTGGCCAAGGCCGCCAAGAAGGCCGGCCGCGCCACCAGCCAGGGCCTCATCGGCTCTTACATCCACAACAACGGCAAGATCGGCGTCATGGTCGAGCTCAAGTGCGAGACCGACTTTGTGGCCAAGAGCGACAAGTTCAAGGAGTTCGCCAAGGACCTGGCCATGCAGATCGCTGCGGCCAGCCCGGTGTGCGTCAGCCCCGAGCAGGTTCCGGCCGACCTGTTGGCCAAGGAGCGCGAGATCTTCAAGCACCAGGCCATGCAGGAAGGCAAGCCCGAAGCCATCGCCGAAAAGATCGTCGACGGCCGCGTCAAGAAATTCTACTCCGAGGTCTGCCTGCTGGAGCAGCCGTTCATCAAGGACGACAAGAAGACCATCAAGGAGCTCTTGAACGAGCTCATCGGCGTGCTCGGGGAAAACATGCAAATAGGGCGCTTTACGCGCATGGTCCTGGGCGAGGACGCCGAGGCGGATGCAACAGAGGAATAGGAAATCTGGAACGGGCCGCAAGGCCCGTTTCTTTTAACACCGCCCAGGGTCGCATCAACACCGGAAAAGGCCAGGAGTGAACATGGAAAAGCTGCGCTACTCACGGGTGCTGCTCAAGCTCAGCGGCGAGGCCCTGGCAGGGGAGCAGAAATTCGGCATCGAGCCCAAGGCCAGCGGCATCTTCTGCGGCGAGATAGCCGCCGTGGCCAGCATGGGCGTGCAGGTGGCGCTGGTCATCGGCGGGGGCAACATCTTCCGGGGCATGGCCGCCAGCGAGCAGGGCATGGACCGCGCCCAGGCCGACTACATGGGCATGCTGGCCACGGTCATGAACGCGCTGGCCGTGCAGGACGCCCTTGAGAAGCTCGGCTGCGACACACGGGTCATGACCGCCATCGCCATGACCGAGGTGGCCGAGCCCTATATCCGCCGCCGGGCCGAGAGGCACCTGGAGCGCGGCCGCGTGGTCATCTGCGCCGCAGGCACGGGCAACCCCTATTTCACCACCGACACGGCAGCCGCCCTGCGCGCCTCGGAACTCAAGTGCGAGGCCATCCTCAAGGCCACCAAGGTCGACGGCGTGTACGACAAGGACCCCCGCAAGCATGCGGACGCGGTGCGCTACAAGACCGTGACCTACATGGAGACCCTGGAGAAGCGCCTGGGCGTGATGGACGCCACGGCCATCTCGCTGGCGCGTGACAACCGCCTGCCGATCATAGTATTCAACCTGTTCGAGCAGGGGAACATCCGCCGCGTTATCCGGGGCGAAACCGTCGGAACCATCGTCGAGGGAGGAAACTGATATGCATGCTGTGATCGAAGATGGAAAAAAACGCATGGACGGCGCTCTGGCGAGCCTGGTCAAGGAATTTTCGCGCCTGCGCACGGGCCGGGCCTCGGTGTCCTTGATCGAGCCCATCATGGCCGACTACTACGGCACGCCCACGCCCATCAGCCAGATCGCCTCGCTCTCCGTGCCCGACGCGCGCACCATCACCATCCAGCCCTGGGACAAGCAGGCCTTCGGCGCGGTGGAAAAGGCCATCCTGAAGTCCGACCTGGGCTTGAACCCCGTCAACGACGGCAAGATGATCCGCATCAGCATGCCGCCCTTGACCGAGGACCGCCGCAAGGACCTGGTCAAGGTGGCCAAGAAGTTCACCGAGGAGGCCAAGGTGGCCGTGCGCAACGTGCGCCGCGACCTGAACGAGCTGCTGAAGAAGCTCCACAAGGACAAGGACATCAACGAGGACGAGCAGCACCGGCTCACTGACGACGTGCAGAAGCTCACCGACGAGACCATCAAGAAGTGCGACGAGATCTTCACGGGCAAGGAAAAGGAAATCCTGGAGCTGTGAGCTGATGCCAGGATCATCGTTGCTTGAGCCTTCCGGCGCGCCCGCGCACGTCGCCATCATCATGGACGGCAACGGCCGCTGGGCCACGGCCCGTGGACTGCCCCGCAGCGAGGGCCACCGCGCAGGCACCCGCGCGGCCAAGGCCGTCGTCACCCGCTGCCGCGAGCTCGGGGTGCGCCACCTGACCTTGTACACCTTCTCGCGCGAGAACTGGTCGCGCCCAAAGGACGAGGTCGGCCTGCTCTTCGACCTGCTGGTGGACTACCTGAGGGGCGAGCTGGCGAACCTGCTGGAGCAGGACATCCGGCTGAAGGTCCTGGGCGAGATGGACGGCCTGCCGTTCATCGCCCGCCAGGCGCTCGGCCACGTTATGGCAAAAACCACCGCCTGCGCAACCATGACCCTGAACCTGGCGCTGAACTATTCCGGGCGCGAGGAGATCCTGCGCGCGGCCCGCGCCCTCTCGGCCAAGGGCGTGGCGGGCGAGGACTTAAGCGAGGAGGCCTTTGCCGCAGAGCTGTACACCGCAGGCCAGCCCGACCCGGACCTGATCATCCGCACCAGCGGGGAGCTCCGGCTGTCCAACTACCTGCTGTTCCAGGCCGCCTACAGCGAATTCTACTTCACCGACACCCTCTGGCCGGACTTCGGGCCGGAGGAGCTGGAGCAGGCCCTGGCCGACTACCAGGGCCGCCAGCGGCGCTTCGGCAAGACCGGCCAGCAGCTGGAGCCCGCCACCTAGCCCAGGCGCTGCAAGGGTGTCGCCCGGTGGACGTTCATGCGGCTGCGGACGTTGACGTACAGTCCGCAGATGCGCTGGACGCAGACCCAGGACGGCGGAGGACATTGGCGCGATGGACATTGGCGCGATGGACATTGGCGCGATGGACGTTGAGCGGGTGGACGTTGAGCGGAGAAAGTTGACGCGGAGGCCCCCATGCAGAGCCTGCTGACGCCGGGCCGCACGCCGCCCGGCCCGGCCCGTTGCCTGGCCCTGGGCCTGCTCTGCGCACTCGTGCTGCTCCTGCACGCGACACAGGCCATGGCTGGCGGCCACGCCGAGGCGCCCATGATCCACCAGACCGACATCCCCATGCCCATGCGCGACGGCGTGCTCCTGCGCGCGGACATCTGGCGTCCTGCCGGGCCTGGCCCGTTCCCGGCGCTCATCTGCCGCACACCCTACGGCAAGGACACGGACCGCGACGAGCTGCGCTTTGCCCGCAGCGCGGTTGCGCGCGGCTATGCCGTGGTCATCCAGGACGTGCGCGGCCGCTTCGCCTCCGGCGGCGAGTTCGAGCCGCACAGAAACGAGGGCCGCGACGGGTACGACAGCATCGAATGGCTGGCGGCCCAGCCCTGGTGCGATGGCCGCGTGGGCGCCTTCGGCCTGTCCTATCCCGGTTCGGCCCAGTGGCTGGCCGCCCTGGAGCAGCCGCCGCACCTTTTGGCCATGGCCCCGGCCATGACCTACGCAAGCCTGCGCCAGTCCATCTACCCCGGCGGGGTCATGGACATGGACTGGACGCGCTGGGCCCTGGTCTCCATGGCCCCGGACCTGCGCGTGCGCAAGCACCTGCCCGGCCCCAAGACCGGCCACGAGGCCTGGCTCGACTGGAAGCGGCGCGGGCCGGAATACTTCGAGGGCCACCTGCCCCTGCATACCCAGCCGGACCTGACCAGCTCCCCGGGCGCGCCGGGCTTCTACGCCACCTGGCTGCGCCACCCCTACGCCGACCACTGGTGGGACTACGCCGACCTGGCCGGGCGCTACGACCGCGTGCACGCGGCGGTGCTCAATCTTTCGGGCTGGCACGACGACGCCTTCAGCACCCACGGCGCGGTGGACAACTTCGTGGGCCTGATGCAGGCGCGCACGGGCCAGCACAGCGGCAGCGAACCGCGCAACATGCTCGTGCTCGGCCCCTGGACCCACGGCATCAAGGCCATCACCGGCGAACGGGACTACGGCACGCGCGAGTTCGACACCGCGGCGCACCTGGACTACGACGCGCTGGTGCTGGACTTCATGGACCTGCACGTGCGCGGCCTGCGCAACCGCCTGGCCGGATCCAAGCCCGTGCGCTACTTCATCATGGGCGACAACCAGTGGCGCGAGGAGGATTCCTGGCCGCCAGCCGGAACCAGGGCCTACGCCGTCAACCTGGGGCCGCGGCGCCAACCGTCTGAACTGCGCCGCGCCCCCAACCGCCTGAGCCACGCCGCGCCGCTGCCCGGCCCCTCGTCCAGCAGCTTCGTGGCCGACCCGCAAAAGCCCGTGCGCGCCATCCCCGGCTCCGACGTGGGGCCCATCGACCAGCGCGAACTGACCCCCCACGGCGACCTGCTGCTTTTTGAAACCCGCCCCCTCAAGCGCGACACCACCGTGGCCGGGCACATCCGCGCGGAGATCTACGTCTCCACCGACGCCCCGGACCTGGACCTGTACGTCAAGCTGCTGGACGTGGCGGCGGACGGCACCACCTACAGCCTCATGAGCACCGGGTCCGAGGTGCTGCGCGCCAGCCTGCGCGGGCCGGGCCGCGCCAAGCGCCTGCTGGAGCCGGACCAGGTGTACCGCCTGGACGTGAACACCCTGCTCACGGCCAACACCTTCCACACGGGCGACCGCATCCGCGTGGTCCTGTGCGCCAGCTGGTACCCGGGCATGGCGCGCAACCTCCAGACCGGCGAAAGCGAACTCGTGTCCGCAGTCACCCGCCCGGCGCGGATCACCGTGCACCACGACGCCGAGCACCCCAGCAGGCTCATCCTGCCCGTGCTGCCCAGGCCGGAGCAAGCAGGCCAGAAGGCTGCGGACGCCGTGACGCCCCTCCCCGCTCCAGGCGCAAGCCCGCCCTGAGCGCGCGCGCCTTCCCGCCCCCCGGATTCATTCCCCATTCGGAAAATTCGTGTTGCAATTATAGTTCGATTGCTATATCCTGGCTTCACACGTACGCCACTGGGTGCGCCGTGCGGATAGCCCGCCATTCCGGCGCGAACCACACCCCCTGGAGGAGGAAGCCATGACCCGCTGGATGCCGCTCTTGCTGGCTCTGCTCATGCTGCCCGGTTGCGCCGCAACGCAGGTCGCCATTGAGAAGAAGGACCTCAAGGTCGATACGCTCATGTCGCAGAGCGTCTTCCTGAATATCGAAGCCCCGGTGGCGCGCAGCATCTTCATGGATGTCAAGAACACGTCCGACAAGGAGCTCGACCTGGCGGCGAAGCTTTCGGACAAGCTGCGCGGCAAGGGCTACACCATGGCGACCTCGACCAAGGACGCCGGGTACATCCTCCAGGTCAACGTCCTGCAGGTGGGCGAGGCCAACCCCTCGGCCCTCAGGGAATCGGTCTATGGCGGCTTCGGCAGCACCGCCGGGGTCGCTGTCGGGGGCGCGGTCGCGGGCGGGGTCGCGGGCGGCGGCAAGAGCCGGTCGACCAACATGCTCATGGGCGGTCTGCTGGGCGCAACCATCGACATGGTCTCCGGCTCCATGGTCAAGGATGTCACCTTTTCGATCCTGACGGATGTCCAGATCACCGAGAAGCTGCCGCAGGGGCCGGAAGAACAGCCGCAGGCCGCCCCAGGCTACGACAACGACAAGGGCAAGGGCAACGACAAGGGCAAGGCCAGGGCCAGGGTGGCCGCAGCCGCGCAGCCCGCGCCCAGGGAGCCCATCCGCAAGCTGCACCAGACGCGCATCGCCTCCTACGCCAACCAAGTCAACCTGAAGTTCGACGAGGCCGCCTTGTCCGTGCAGGAGGGCATCACCAAGTCCATCTCCAACATCTTCTAGCCGGGGGGAATCAGCCCTGGCTTTGCCCGGCTCGCCCTGGATCGGGACTGTTCGGGACGGTTCGAGCTGGTTCGGCCCGCTTCGGCCAGGAAGGACAGTCGGCGCCACACACAAACCAAAGGCCTGCCATTGCGACACGTGGCAGGCCTTTTCCTTGCCCGCTCGCAGCGCAAAAGGCCCAGCGCCCGGCGCGCATCCCCTGCGCGTCACCACCACGCCACGCACCACCACACAACGCCACGCGACGCCACGCAACGCAAAGCCGCGCGGGCCGACAACGCGGCCCGGCCAGGCCGCAGCCGCCGTGCGGGCCCATGGCCTCGCACACGCCGGACAGCCGGGGCAGGCCGAGACCCGGTCCTGAAACACTGCTGCGCAGCGTGGTCGGCGCCCGGCGGACAGCCGTTGCATCCGGGGCTTGCGCCGCGCCGCCAGGATTCTCTTTCGTGAAGCGTCTTGGCCTTGCCTTCCGGGCGAATCCGTGTTTGCGTGCGGAAAATACCGGAGGTCCCATGCGCCGCATCCTCATCACCCTAATTTTGTGCCTGTGCCTGGCCGCACCGGCCCTGGCCGCCACCCCGACAACGCCCAAGGACGCGCCCCGCGAGCAGGACGTGCTGACCTACATCGACCTGTTCGGCTACCGCGAGATGATGGAGATCTCCGTGGACCACCAGCTGGCGGCCATTGTGGAGTTCATCCGCACCCAGCGCGAGGATGTGCCGCAGAACTCCCTTGAGGTCATCCAGCAGGAGCTGCACAAGGAGCTTGGGGACGCCACCGAACGCTCGCTGCACGAAATGGCGGCGGTGTTCCAGCGCCACCTGACCCAGGCCGACGTGGACTACCTCATCAGCGTGGGGCGCGACCCGCGCATGCAGAAGGTGGTCAAGCTGCAGCCGACCCTGGCCGTGGAGCTGGAGAAGGTGGGCGAGACCCTGGCCGACGACGTATACCGCCGGGCCGCGCCGCGCATCGAGCAGCGCCTGAAGATGCTGGAGAGCGGGGAGAAGATCTAAGCGACAGCGTTTGCCCCAGACGCGCCGGACACCAAATCATGCAGGTGAACTCATGCTGAAGCGACTCGCCCTTGCGGCCATTCTTTGCGGCCTGCTCTGCCAGCCAGCCCTGGCCGATGACCTCACCCCGGCCAAGCGCGCCGACATCAATCGTCTCATGGAGACGACTGGCAGCGCGAGCCTGGGAATGCAGCTAGCCGAGGCCTTTTCCACGAACGCCATCAAAATGATCAAGGCCAACCAGCCGCTTGTCTCGGACAGCACGCTGAACGTGCTGCACAAGGAAATCATGGGTTTCATGGCCGAGAAGATATCTGCGCCTGGCGGGATCATGGGCATGATAGTGACCATCTACGCCAAGCACCTGACCCATCAGGACATCCGTGACATCCTCACTTTCTACGAAACGCCTGTGGGCAAGAAAACCATCCGGATAATGCCACAGATCATGCAAGAGACCATGCAAGCGAGCGAAAAGCTGGGGGAGTCCTTCGGCCCGGAACTCGATCAACGCATTCGCGCAGCCCTGAAGCGCGAGGGAGTGCAGCTCAAGGGCGGCCAATAGGGACACGAAAGCTACAAGAACCCGGCGTCCTGAAAGCTGAAGTGCGCGCCCTCGGTGACCACCAGGTGGTCCAGCACGCGCAGGCCGAGTTCCTGCGCCGAGCGGTTGATGCGCCGGGTCAGGTCCAGGTCGGCCTGTGAGGGCTTGGGGTCGCCACCGGGATGGTTGTGCGCCAGGATGAGCCCGGAGGCCGAGTGCTTGAGCGCCAGGGCCAGCACCTCGCGCGGGTACACCGTGGTCTGGTCCACCGTGCCCCGGCCCACGCGCTCCCAGGCCATGAGCCGGTTCTTGTTGTCCACCAGGGCCACCCAGAATTCCTCCACCTTGAGATGCCCGATGCGCGCGCGCGCGGCCTCGGCCACCACCTCCGGCCCGGAAAAGACCTGCCTCTCCCGCACCGGCGCTTCACTGATCCGGGCAAAGACCTCGCGCAAGAGCGCCCAGTGCCCGCACAGAGCCTCGCCAAATCCGCTCACGGATTGCAGCTCCTCGGGCGCGGCCTGGATGACCCCGCGCAGGGAGCCGAAGCGCGTGACCAGCTCCTTGGCCAGGGGCTTGGTGTCGCGCCGGGGCAGCACCTGCCCCAACAACAGCTCCAGCAGTTCGTAGTCGGCCAGGGCCTTGGGCTCGGCCAGCAGCTTCTCGCGCAGGCGCTGGCGGTGCCCCAGGTAGTGCGGCGGCGGGCTTTCGGCGGCCTTGGCCGCAGCGCCGGGCGCGGGCTTGCCGGACTTGCCGGACTTGTTGGCCGGGCTCATGCGGGCCTGCCCAGGCTGGTGCGCGGTGCGGCGTTGTGTGCGGAATTGGGCGCGGGAGTGCGCGTCGAATTCGGTGTGGAGCTGTCCGCCCTGCCCTGCCCACCCTTGCCCATGAGCTCGGCCAGGTCGGCCACGTAGCTCTCCAGGGCGTCGTCGGGCCGCCTGGCGCCGCCGATGACCGCCAGGTTGGCGTCCAGCGTCAACTCGATGATCCGCGCGATGCCCGCCAGGCCCAGGCGCTGGGCCAGCTTCTGCATGGCGGGCTTGTCGCTGGGGCGCATGCGCACTTTGGCCGCCTCGCCCTGGCCCAGCATCCACAGCTGGCGCGCCTGCCAGGCCACGTAGCCCAGGAGCTGGAACAGAATCTTGTCGCCCGAGGGTCGCAAATGGTCGTCCAGCACACGCGCCCAGACCTCGCGCGCGGCCTGGGGGTTCCTGGCCGATTCCGAGAGCGCCTTCATGAAGTCGAAGAACTCCATGTCGCCGTGGGGGGCGATGAGCGCGGCCAGGTCCGGGGTGATCACGAGCCCGCCGCTGCCGACCTTCCCATCTGCTTCGGCCCCAGCTGCATCGGTCCCAGCTGCAACGGCGGCGGCCCCGGCTGCCAGCTCGATCTTGTCCAGCTCCAGGCCCGCAGCCAGGCCGTCGTGCGGCAGGGCGGCAGCCAGGGCCTGGCGGGCCGCCGGGTCCAGGGTCAGGCCGCGCTCGGCTGCCCAGGCGTCGAGGAATTTCGGCAGGGAGGCCTCGGTCAGCCCCGGGGACTGCCAGACCCACTTGTTCTGCTCCGCCGCCTGCCAAAAGGCGCGCCGGGGCAAAAAATTCGGCACCGCGGGCTTGCCCTCCTTCCACGCGCCCTCCAGGCAGAACACAGGCAGCACGGTGCTGGCCGTGTTCTTCAGGCCCTCGCCCAGGCGGTCCCAGACCTCGGCCTTGAGGGCCTCGGCCCGGCGCAGCAGCAGCACCGTGGGCGTGGAGAAGAGGTTCTGGGTGGTCAGCTCGCTCCAGTAGGCCGGGGGAAAGGGCTCCTCGTCGCCCCAGAAGACCTTGCGGGCGACCCCGACGGTCGGGCCCAGGCCCCCGGCCAAGACCGCCGCCTGCCGCCGGAGCAGCTCGGCATCCGGGCAGACGAGGAAGCGATAGCCGCGACGGGCCGATATCGGGTGTGCCGGGGGTCGGGCCGATGATTGGAGCATGGGACGCGCCCCTAGTAGTTCTCGGTCAGGCGGTCGGCCATGCGGCGCACGGCCAGGTCCGTAATGCGCAGGTCTGCGCCCTCGGAGTCGCCAGGAAAGAACGATTCGCTCTGGTTCTGCTCGCCGGAATCCCACAGGATTGCGCCGTCGCTGGCGCGGTGCACCCGGAAGACCAGGGTCAGCCCGGTGGAGAGCTTCAGGGACTGGTCCTGCTGGCCGGCCACGGCGGTGGAGCGCGTGAATTTCTTGATGATCACCGTGAGCAGGGACGTGGCCTTGTCCTTGTCCGCCCAGGTGACGAACCTGCGGCGGGTGAACTCGTCGCGGATCAGCGAACGCAGGCGGGGTTCAAGCCAGGGCTCGATGGTGGGGTTTTCCACGCGCGCTATGGCCATGGTGCGGAAGGCCGGGTCCAAGCGCGAGATCGCGCCCGGATCAGGGCCCAGGACCGTGCCCTGGCCGGTGAAGGAATACCCGCAGGCGCACAGGGACCAGGCGCTCGCCAAAAGCAGAGTCAGGCCAAGAAGCCGCTTCAACCCGCGCATGTCACCCCTCCCTGTCGAATTCTAGCCAGCCACCACATTAACCAGCTTGCCTGGCACCACGATGAGCTTCTTGATGGACTTGCCCTCCAGGTGGCGGACAACGTTCTCGTGCGTCATGGCGAACTGGCGCACGGCCTCCTGGTCCGCATCCGCAGCCACCATGAGCCGCCCGCGCACCTTGCCGTTGACCTGCACCACCAGCTCGATCTCGTCCTGGACCAGGGCGGACTCGTCGTACCCCGGCCAGGCCAGGGTGGCCAGGTGCTCCCGGTGGCCCATGCAGCCCCAGAGCTCCTCGCACAAGTGCGGGGCCACGGGGGAAAGCAGGGTCAAAACCGTGGACAGGGCCGAGGACAGCGCCACCCCGCCCTGCGACGTGACCTTGAGGCCGTCCTTCAGGGCGTACATCTCGTTGACCAGCTCCATGAGCGCGGCGATGGCCGTGTTGAACTGGAACTTGTTCTCCATGGCCCGGGTGACCTTGCGCACGGTGTCGTGCTCCTTGCGCCGCAGGTCTTTGGCCAGGCCCGTGGGCTGGCCCTGCTCCGCGCAGACCTCGGCCAGGACGGCGCACGGCCCGACGGGTCTAAGCGCGCCCGCCTCGGCCAATTCCTCGGCCAAGCGCCAGACGCGGTTCAGGAAGCGGTACGCGCCCTCGATGCCCGCATCGCTCCACTCCAGGTCCTTTTCCGGCGGGGAGGCGAAGAGGATGAACAGGCGCGTGGCGTCGGCCCCGTAGCGGCCGATCATGGAATTGGGGTCCACCACGTTGCCCTTGCTCTTGCTCATCTTGGCCCCGTCCTTCAGCACCATGCCCTGGGTCAGCAGGTTCTGGAAGGGCTCGGCCAGGTCGGTGTAGCCGCAGTCGCGCAGGGCCTTGACGTAGAAGCGCGAGTACAAAAGGTGCAGGATGGCGTGCTCGATGCCGCCGATGTACTGGTCCACGGGCATCCAGTACTTCAGCGCCTCGGCGTCAAAGGGGGCGTCCTCCTTGCGCGCGGAGGTGTAGCGCATGAAGTACCAGCTGGACTCCATGAAGGTGTCCATGGTGTCGCACTCGCGCCTGGCCGGGCCGCCGCAGGTGGGGCAGGTGGTGTTGACGAAGCTGTCCAGCAGGGGCAGGGGCGAGCGTCCGTCCTCGCGCGCGCTGGCGTCCTCGGGCAGGCGCACGGGCAGCTGGTCGTCGGGCACGGGAACGATGCCGCACTTTTCGCAGTGGACCACCGGGATGGGCGCGCCCCAGAAGCGCTGGCGCGAAACGCCCCAGTCGCGCAGGCGGTAGTGCACCGTGGCCTTGGCCAGGTTGTTCTGCGCCAGATGGTCCACAATGGCCTGCTTGGCCGCGTTGTTGTCCTGGCCGTCGAACTGGCCGGAGTTCACCAGCTGGCCTGGGTCGGCGTAGGCGGCGGTCATACAATTCGTTACACCGCCATCCGAGAGGAAGCTGCCAACCTCGCCAAGCAGCCTTGGCGACATTTCCTTGTATCCAGGAAAGACCGCATCCCATTTCTCTTGAGAAGGCGCGATCACCAGCTGCATGGGCAGGTCGTACTTGCGGGCGAACTCGAAGTCGCGCTGGTCGTGGGCGGGCACGGCCATGACCGCGCCGGTGCCATAGCCCATGAGCACGAAATTGGCCACGTGGATGGGCATGTCCTTGCCGGTGAGCGGGTTCACGCAGTAAGCGCCGGTGAACACGCCCTCCTTCTCCAGGTCCTCGGCCCCGCGCTTGATGCGGTCCATGTTGGCCACGTCGCGGCAGAAGGCGCGGACCTTTTCGGCATTGGGCCCGCCCTGGATGAGCTTTTCCACCAGCGGGTGCTCTGCGGCCAGGCTCATGAAGGTGGCCCCGCAGAGCGTGTCGGGCCGGGTGGTGAAGACCTCGATGGCGGTGTCGGAGCCTTTGACCTGGAACGTGAGCTGCGCGCCCACGCTCTTGCCGATCCAGTTCTGCTGCATGGTGATGACGCGATCGGGCCAGCTGCCGTCGAGCAGCTTCAGGTCGTCGATGAGCTCCTCGGCATAGGCTGTGATCTTGAGGAACCACTGCTCCAGCTGCTTCTGCTCCACCTCGCCGTCGCAGCGCCAGCAGCGGCCCTCCTCCACCTGCTCGTTGGCCAGCACGGTGTTGCAGCCCTCGCACCAGTTCACGGGCGAGTTCTTGCGGTAGACCAGGCCCTTTTCCAGCAGGCGCAGGAAAAACTGCTGCTCCCACTTGTAGTACTCGGGCCGACAGGTGGCGATCTCGCGCCGCCAGTCGTAGGAATAGCCCAGGCGCTTGAGCTGGGCGCGCATCTCGGCGATGTTGGCGTAGGTCCAGGCCGCCGGGTGGGACTTGTTCTTGATGGCCGCGTTCTCCGCAGGCAGGCCGAAGGCGTCCCAGCCCATGGGGTGCAGCACGTTGAAGCCGCGCATGCGCTTGTAGCGCGCCACCACGTCGCCGATGGAGTAGTTGCGCACATGCCCCATGTGGATCTTCCCCGAGGGATAGGGGAACATCTCCAGCACGTAGTACTTGGGACGCGCAGGGTCCACCTCGACCTCAAAGCAGCGGGACTCGGTCCAGCGTTCTTGCCACTTGTCCTCTACCTGCTGCGGATCGTATTTGCCGAAACCCATCTGCCCCCCCTGGGAAAAGGCGGCTCTTTCGCCGCCGTGGTCTTCATGTCAGTGGACTGGTCCTATTTTTCGCCCGTGGTCTGGGCGTCCGCCTTGCCGGTCTTCGTGCCGGTCTTCATGTCGGGCTTCATGCCGGTCTTGGCGTCGATTTTCTTGTCGATCTTCTTGTCGATCTTTTTCTCGATGCCGAAGCGGCCCTCGTCCACGGCCCTAGCCACGGCGTCCAGGATGCCGTTGACAAAGGAGCGCGAGTTCTCGTCGCCAAAGCTCTTGGCCAGCTCGATGGCCTCGTTGATGGCCACCTTGAGCGGGATGTCGGAGCGGTGCAGGATCTCGAAGAGCGAGAGCCGGAGGATGGCCAGCTCGACCTTGCCGATGCGCCCGATCTTCCAGTGGTCCGAATGCTTGCCGATGACCTTGTCGATCTCGGCCAGGTTGTCCGTCACGCCCTGCACCAGCTGCGAGGCGAAGGTCTTGGCGTCCTCCAGCTCGCACTCCTCCACTGCGGGGTTGCGCCGGAAGGCGAGACGGACCTCCGCCTCCCCCTCCTGGGGAACAAAACCCAAACCAAAGAGGACCTGGAAGGCCAGGGTGCGGCCCTGCCTGCGCGAGCCCTTGCGCTTGTCCGGAGCTGCTGTCACCAATGACTCCGGCACCTAGAGCTGGGCCAAAACGCGGGCGGTCTCAAGCATGGCCATGGCGGCGTCCACGCCCTTGTTGCCGGCCTTGCTGCCCGCGCGCTCGATGGCCTGCTCCAGGTTGTCCGTGGTCAAAACGCCGAAGCCCAGCGGAATGCCGTGCTCCATGCTGACCTGGGCCAGACCCTTGGCGCACTCATTGGCCACAAAGTCGAAATGCGGGGTGGCCCCACGGATCACTGCGCCCACGCAGACGATGCCGTCGAACTTTTTCGAGGCGGCCAGCTTCTGGGCCACCAGCGGCATCTCAAAAGCGCCGGGAATGCGCACCAGGGTCAGGTCCTCGCGGCTGGCGCCGTGCCGGGTCAGCGCATCGACCGCGCCGCCCACCAGCCTGTCCACGATGAAGTCGTTGAAGCGGCTGGCCACGATGGCCACCTTCAGTCCCTTGGCGTCCAGCTGTCCTTCGATGGTCTTGATATGGGCCATGTGCGTCCTCCGGTCGGGTAGCGTCGTTTTGTGCCTACGGGGCTTGCCGCTATTTCTGGGGCTCGCCCAGGTGCAGCAGGTGGCCCATCTTGTCCTTCTTGGTCTGCAAATAGCGCTCGTTCAAAGCGCAGGCGGCCATCTCGATGGGCACGCGCTCCACGACCTTGAGCCCGTAGCCCTCCAGCCCCACGATCTTCTTGGGGTTGTTGGTCATCAGGCGCATCTGGCACACCCCGAGCGAGACCAGGATCTGCGCGCCGGTGCCGTACTCGCGCAGGTCCGGCTTGAAGCCCAGCTTGGCGTTGGCCTCCACCGTGTCGTAGCCCTCGTCCTGCAGGTGGTAGGCCTTGATCTTGTTGCCCAGGCCGATGCCCCGGCCCTCCTGGCGCATGTACAGGAGCACGCCCGCGCCCTCCTGCTCGATCATGCACATGGCGGCGGCCAGCTGGTCGCCGCAGTCGCAGCGCACGGAGCCGAACACGTCGCCGGTCAGGCACTCGCTGTGCACGCGCACGAGCACGGGCTTGTCCGGCGTGATGTCGCCTTTGAACAGGGCGATGTGGGTGCGGTGGTCGGCCTCGGAGGTGAAGGCCGCCGTCTTGAACTGGCCCCAGCGGGTGGGCAGCTCGGCCTCGGCGATCTTGGTCACGGCCTTGCCGCCGAACTTCATGCGGTGCTTGATCAGGTCGGCCACGGAGCAGATCTTGAGCCCGTGCTCGGCCGCGAAGATCCGCAGGTCCGGCAGGCGGGCCATCTGGCCGTCCTCGCGCATGATCTCGCAGATGACGCCCGCAGGCTTGCAGCCGGCCAGCCGGGCGATGTCCACGCTGCCCTCGGTCTGCCCGGCGCGCACCAGCACGCCGCCGCTACGCGCCCGCAGCGGGAAAATATGCCCGGGGGTGACGATGTCGGTCGGCTTCACGCCGTCGGCCACGGCGGTCAGGATGGTGTGGCTGCGGTCAAAGGCCGAGATGCCGGTGGTCACGCCTTCCCGCGCCTCAATGGACACGGTGAAGTTGGTGCCGAACTTGCTCTGGTTGCTCTGGGCCATGAGCGGCAGCTCCAGCCGGTCGATCATGGCCGGCTCCATGGCCAGGCAGATCAGCCCGCGGCCGAACCTGGCCATGAAGTTGATGGCCTCGGGCGTGGTCTTTTCAGCGGCGATGACGAGGTCGCCCTCGTTCTCGCGGTCCTCGTCGTCCACCATGATGACCATCCGGCCCTGCCGGATGTCCTCAATGGCTTCCTCAATGCTGCACAGGGGCATGGGTGAACCTCACTCGTAAAGCCGTGGGGGCAAGCTCCCGCCAGGCCGGATTTTCAAACATCAGAACCAATCCGTTTATCCCAAAACCATGCGGCGGGGAAAGCTGTTTTTTTATCCCTTAAAAATCGATTGGTTATGCCTTGACAGGCGAGAGGAAGGATTGCGGCTTCAGGCGGGGTTGTTCTCGCGGTCGTTTTCCCCGTCCACCTCGACGCAGTTGCGGCCGCTGTTCTTGGCCCGGTACAGGGCCTGGTCCGCGCGCTCCACCAGCGACTTCACGCTGTCGCCCCGGGTGAACTCCGCCACGCCGAAGCTGGAGGTGACCCGCCCGACCAGGGGGAAGTCCGTGGTGGTGAATTCCGTGCGCAGCCGTTCGGCCAGGGCCGCCACCACCGTCAGCTCCGTTTCCGGGCAGACCAGCAGGAATTCCTCGCCGCCGTAGCGACCGGCCACGTCGGTCTCGCGCGCGGTGCGCGTCAGGAGCCCGGCGATGGCGATGAGCACGCTGTCGCCCACCTGGTGCCCGAACTTGTCGTTGACGTCCTTGAAGTGGTCGATGTCGAGCAGGATGACGGAGAAAGGCTTGCCGTAGCGCCGGGCGCGCAGCACCTCGGTCTGCAGCGCCTCCTCCAGCCTGCGGCGGTTGGCCAGGCCGGTCAGGCGGTCGGTGCGGGTCAGAACCTCCAGGGCCTGGTTCTTCTCGTCCAGCTCGCGCACGGCCTGCTCCAGCTTGTCGTTGGTGGCGGCCAGCTCCTCGGTGCGCTGGGCGACCTTGGACTCCAGGTTGGCCACCAGGTCCTGCATGCGCGCCACCATGTCCCTGAAGGTGGCGGCCAGAACGCCGATCTCGTCGCCGGCGGTGGTCTGGGGCCGGACCTCCAGGGCGTCTGCGCGCAGCTGTGCGGCGGCCTGGGTCAGGGCCACGATCTTGCGGGTCACCGTGGCGTGGATCAAAAGCGCCACCACCAGGGCAAAGCCCAGGCCCGTCAGGGCGGTGGCCACGATGGTCACGCTGGCCACGCGGCTGACCCCGGTGATGCGGCCCCTGGCCCGGTCCACCTCGATGGCGGCCAGGGCCTTGAGGTCGCGGGAGATGGGGTCCACGGCCAGGGCCTGCAAGGCGAAATCGTTGAACAGGCCGCGAATCTTCACGTCCACGTCCGGGATGCGCCTGGCCACGGCCAAATACTCGCCCAGCAGCCTGCGGGCGTCCTCCCGGCGCGCGGGGGTCAGCCCCGGGGCGGTTCCCAGGGCCTGGTCCAGGTTGAAGCCCACGTTCAGGGCCGTCTGCATGTGCGGCCGCTGCCGGGTGATGAGGTATTCGTGGGCGTGCCGACCCATCTCCAGAAAGAGCAGGGAGACCCCGGTGGACCCGCGCAGCCTGTCGCCCAGGCGGTCATCCAGGCGCTCCAACTGGGCCAGCAGGCCGCTTTCCGGCGCGGCCATGACGGTCACCTGGGTCACGATCTCCTCAAAGATGTCCCCGAAGCGCTGGGCCGAGGACAGGTACAGGGCGATGTCCTTGTTGCGCTCGCGCAGGGTCACGCTGACGTTGGAGGCCTCCACGATCTGGCCCAGGTCCTCGCTCAAGGCCACCACCCGGGCGATGACCGCCTTGGCGGGCAGGAAGTACTGCTCGTGCGCCTTGGCAAAGCCGATCTCGGGATACCTGAGGAAGAAGTCGCGGTGCAGGCGGCGGGCCTTTTCCAGCTCGCCGTCCATCTCAAAGACCCGCTGGCGTATCTCCACGCTGGCCAGGATCGCGGACTCGGCCTGCAGGACCACCCGCAGGGCGCCGTAGCCCACCAGCGCCTCCAGCGCCAGCAGGCCGAACAGCAGCGAAAAGGCGCAGCCGAACTTGACGCTGATGCTCAGGTTGCGCCAACGGCGCGAAATAGCGTCCAGACCCTTCATTGTCCCGGCGCGTAGGTGAAGACCACATTGCCCTTGAGCCCCTCGACCCCGCTGGCGGGATCGGTCAGCTTGAGGACATTGAAGCTCTGGGCCGCGCAATCGCCGAACTCGTTGCAGGTGAGCTGGCCGGACAGCCCGGCATGGCCGGAGGTGGCGTACAGGGCGTCGCGCAGGGCCTGGCGACCGATGTGCAGGCGGCCGTCCCGGCCCTGCACCGCCGCCTTTTCGATGGCCGCAAGCAGGATGTTCGCGGCGTCAAAGGCGCTGATGTAGTAGATGGTCGGTGCGGGCATATTGTAGCGGGCCCTGTACTCGGCGGCCAGCTTTTCCAGTCCGGGCGTCATCTTCGGCGGGGTGGGCCCCACGAAGTACATGCCTATGGCCGCCTTCTGCACGGCCTGGATGAAGCTGTCCTCGATGAGCGAGCCGTCGCTCATGAGCACGGTCTTGGCCAGGGGAGACATCTTCCTGGCCTGGAGCAGCACGTGGTTGCCCTCGGGCTGGAAAAGCGGGAAGAACACCAACTGGGCCCTGGCGTTGACCACGCTGGTCAGCACCGGCTCCATGTCCGTGTCGTTCTTGTTCACCGTGGCGTCGAGCACGATCTGGCCGCCGAGCTTCTCGAACTCCTGGCGGAAGCCGTCGGTGAGGCCCCGGGTGTAGATATCGCCGTCGTTGATGGTGGCGGCCTTGCGGATGCCCAGCTTCTCGAAGGCGAAGCGCGCTGCGGCCGGGCCGGAGGACTCCTCGTTGGGCGCGGTGCGCAGGTACCCGGCAGCCCACTTGGGCGCACGCTTGCCGCCGATGGAGGTGAGGAACGGGGCGGAGTTGTTGCCGGAGATCATGGACAGCCCGGCCTTGCTCATGACCTCGGCCGCAGTGGCGGCGTCGCCGGAGCAGGTGGTGCCGAAGATGGCCAGCACCTTGGGGTCGGCCACGAGCCGCAGGGCCGCATTGGCGCCGCCCTCGGGGTTGCAGCCGGTGTCTTCGCTCAAGAGCTGCACCGCATGGCCCAGGACCTTGTTGCCGCGTCTGGCCAGGGCCAGCTCCAGGCCGCGCACCTGCTCCCGGCCCAGGGCGGCCACCTTGCCGGTGAGGGCCTGGACAACGCCAAGCTTCAGGGGCTCATCCGGCCCGATGTCCACGCAGCCGAGCTTGTCGGTGCAGGGCTCCGGCGCGGGCGCGCAGGTGCACAGCAAAAACAGCGCGGCGAACATCACGGACAACTGGGCGGAAAAAACGGCTCGCCTCATTGGACACCTCCACTGCTCATTGGCCCCAATGTATTACACTTGGGGTCCCATCACGTAAACCCCTCCGCCAAGATTTCCGACAAAAAGTGCAACAAACAGCGTCCGCCAGCAATCGGATGCCGCCTGCACGCGGCAAAATGACCGCAACCTTTGTGGATTGCAACCCCGTTCTTGCGCTGCCAAGGGGAAAGAGTCGAACCGCCGCCGCCCTGCACAGGCCGAAACGCTTGCCACGACAATATCCAGCCCGTACAATACACAATCACGAATACGCGCAAGGCGTCAAGACTGGCCTTCAAGGCGACCCTTCAGGACGCCGCCACCAACCGCACACTGTTCGCTGCAATCCCGGCAGGACCGGCCAAAGCCAGGCCCCAGAGCCAGGCTGCCCAGATCCAGGATGTTCAGATCCGGGCTGCCCAGACTCAGGATGCCAGCATGGACCATGTGCAAATCCACGCACAATTTGAAGCCTGCGCTTTACATGAATTGCGTGCTTGGTGTATAACTTAGTGAAATTAAATATCACCGACGTGTTGCCGTGGCGCATTAAGATTATCACTCAGAAAACAGCATGTTGGGCCGACGGGCAGCCAGTCAGGCCAACGGAGCGCACGGCTTCCCGGCGCCATGGCTCCGCCGCAGGAAGACCTAGCCCTGGGGAAAACACAGCATGAGCAAGCAAAAGGAACCGAAGCCCTCCCCCGGCAAGCCAACGGAAGCGGGCGCCCCAAAGCCCCATGCCCCGCTGCCCTTCCCTGTGGTCGCCCTTGGGGCCTCGGCCGGGGGCATCGAGTCCCTGCGCACCCTGCTGCACCATCTCAAGCAGACGCCGCAGGCCGCGATCGTGGTCATCACCCACCTGCCCCAGGACAAGAAGAGCCGCATGGCCGAAGTCCTCTCCAGCTTCACCACCCTCGCTGTGCGCGAGGTGGAGGAGATCACCCTGCTGGAGTCCGGCGTGGTGTACACCGCGCCCGCAGGCCATGACCTGCTCATCGAGGGCGGGGTGCTGCGGCTGGTGGCGCCCGGGCACGACCTGTCCTACAGGATCATCGACCGCTTCCTGGACAGCCTGGCCTGGGACCAGGGCCCCAACGCCGTGTGCGTCATCCTCTCCGGCTCCGGCTCGGACGGGGCCAACGGCGCCGTGCATGTGGCCAAGGCCGGAGGCCTGGTGCTGGTGCAGGACCCGGACACCGCCGTGCAGCCCGGCATGCCCAACAGCGTCCTGGAGTCCGGCGTGGCCGACGCCGTGCTCTCGCTGGAGGAACTGGGCGAAAAGCTGCCACAACTGGAGGCGGCCCACGGCCAGATCAAGCCCGGAAAGGCGCACCTGATCCAGAAGGTGCTGGAGCTGCTGCACCAGCAGACCGGCCAGGACCTCACGGGCTACCGGCCCAGCACCATCGCCCGGCGCATCAACAAGCGCAAGTTTCTGACCGGACACACGCGGCTGGACACCTACCTCAAGGAGTTGGAGGGCAACACCGAGGAGCAGCTGCTGCTCTTCAAGTCCCTGTTCATCGGGGTCACCTCGTTTTTCCGCGATGCGGACGCCTTTGCCCTGCTGCAGGACAAGGTCCTGCCCGACATCATGCGCGACCACGCCGCTGACGAGCCTGTCCGGGTCTGGGTTGCGGGCTGCTCCACGGGCGAGGAAGCCTACTCCATCGTCATGCTGTTGGACGAATACATGGACCGGGCGGGCCTGGCTTGCGGGGTCAAAATCTTCGCCACGGACATCGACCAGGAGGCGGTGGAGGCCGCGCGCAAGGGCGCCTACCCGCCGCGCACGCTGCAATACATCTCCCCGGAGCGCCTGGAACGGCATTTCCGCTGCACCAGCCGCGAATGCACCATCCTGCCGCGCCTGCGCGAACGCATCGTCTTCGTGCACCACAACCTGCTGCAAGACCCGCCGTTCCTGCACATGGACCTGGTGATCTGCCGCAACCTCTTGATCTACCTCACGCCGCCCTTGCAGGAAAAGGCGCTGGCGCTGCTCACCGCAGCCTTGAACCCCGGCGGGCACCTGTTTCTGGGCTCGGCCGAGAGCCTGAACCTGGCCGCCCTACAACTGGAGGCCATCGACAAGAAGTGGCGCATCTTCCGCAGCCCCGCAAACGCCGACAGGCCCGGGCTGCGCCGCCCCATGGCCCTGCGCAGGGCCCTGACCCTGCCCGAGCTGCCCGAGATGCCGAACCACCTGCAGGCCATCAAACCCACGGCCATGGCCGCCGAGGCCCTGCTGCGCCACTTCAGCCCTGCGGCCGTGCTGGTGAGCCCGGGATTCGAGGTCCTGCACCTGAGCGGCGACACCAGCCCGTATCTGTCCCTCAGCTCCGGCGAGCCCAGCCTGCAACTGCTCAAGCTGGTGCGCAAGGATCTGCGCCTGCACCTGCGCACCGCGCTGAAAAACGTGGACGCCTCGCGCCAGCCGAGCCTGACCCCCGGTGTGCGCCTGACCGGAGCGCCGCAGCGTCTTGTGGACCTCTGCGTGGACCCCGTGCAGGACGATGGCGGCCACCTCCTCGCCTTTCTGGTGGTGTTCAAGGACAGCACGCAGGCCCACGCCGAGACCTGCGGCGACGGGCCCGAGCATATGCCGGAAAGCAGCCTGGTGCTGCGCTACGAGGACGAACTGCAGCTGGCGCAAGGACAACTGCAGAAGGCCATTGAGGAATACGAGCACCTGAACGAGGAGCTGCGGGCCTCCAACGAGGAGCTCACCAGCATGAACGAGGAGCTGCAGTCCTCCAACGAGGAGATGGACGCCTCGCGCGAGGAGCTGCAATCGCTCAACGAAGAGCTGACGGTGAAGGTGGCGGAGCTGGCCCAGGCCCACAGCTTTGTGGAGAACCTGCTGCGCAGCACCAACGTGCCCACCGTCTTTCTGGACAACAAGCTGCGCGTCATGCGCTCCACACCGCAGTCCACGGATATCTTCCACCTGGCCGTGTCGGACCAGGGGCGGCCCATCGTTGAGGTGAAGGCCCGGGTCCACGACGACTTTCTCCTGGCCGATGCGGAGCTGGCCCTGCGCGAACGCCGCGACAGCGAACGCGAGGTGGAGGACAGCGAGGGCCGCAGCTTCAGCAAACGCGTGTTCCCGTACCGCGGCATCCGCGGCGAGGTGGAGGGCGTGGTGCTGACCTACACCGAGATCACCAAGCTCAAGGCTGCGGAAGAGGTGCTGCGCCTGAACAACGAGGAGCTGGAGACCCTGGTGGCCGAGCGCACCATGCAGCTCGACCTGGCCCGCAAGGACTCCGAGCGCCGCGCCAGCGAGATGGAAGCCATCCTGGGGCAGACGCCCGCAGCGGTGTGGATCACCCGCGACACCGAGGCCCGCACCATCATCGGCAACCCTGCCAGCTACCGGCTGTTGCGCATGGATCCCGGCACCAATATCAGCAAGATCAATGAGGACGTGCCCTACACCCCCATGCACGACGGGCGCGAGCTGGCCCTGGACGAGCTGCCCATGCAGCGCGCGGCCCGGGGCGAACTCGTTGTGGGCCAGGAGGTCGACCTTGTCTTCGCCGATGGCCAGACCCGGACCATGGTGGGCAACGCCGCGCCCCTGCGCAACTTCCTGGGCGAGGTCTCCGGCGCGGTGGGCGCCTTCCTGGACATCACGGATTCCAAGCGCGCCAGCGAGCAGGCTCGGCACTGGCAGCACGTGTTCGAGCGGGCGGATTTCGGCCTGGCCATTTCCCGCGTGGCGGACAACACCCTCTTGTCCGTCAACCCCTCCTTTGCCCGGCAGCGTGGGTACGAGCCGGAGGAGCTCATCGGGCTGCCCGTGGCCACGGTCTACCCTGAACAGGCCCGGGCCGAGCTTGCCCGAACCGTCAAGGCCCTGGACGCCTCGGGGCACGGGGTGTTCGAGTCGGTACACAGGCGCAAGGACGGCAGCACCTTCCCGGTGCTGGTCGAGATCACCGTGCTCAAGGACGATGCCGGGCAGGCCCTGTCGCGCGTGGCCTACTGCCTGGACATCACGGAATCGAACCGCACACGCGAGCAGACCTCGCGCTGGCAGCGCGTGTTCGAGCAGGCGGATTTCGGCATGGCCATCTCCCGCGTGGCGGACAACACCCTCATCTCCGTCAACCCCGCCTTTGCCCGGCAGCGCGGGTACAAGCCGGAGGACCTGTTGGGCCTGCCTGTGGCCGAGCTCTTCCCGCCGGAGGAGCGCGCCAACCTGTTCTCGCGGCTGACCGTTCTGGAGGAGGCCGGGCACGGCACGTTTGAATCCGTGCACCAGCGCAAGAACGGCAGCACCTTCCCGGTGCTGCTGGACCTGACCGTGCTCAAGGACAACGAGGGTCGGCCTGTTTCGCGCGTGGCCTACGCCCTGGACATCAGCGTCCGCAAACGGGCCGAGGCCGACCTGCGCGAAAGCGAGAACAAGTTCCGCACCGTGGCCGACTACACCTTTGACTGGGAATACTGGCGCACGCCCGACGGCCAGATGGTCTGGGTCTCGCCCTCGTGCCTGCGGGTGACGGGCTACAGCGCCGAGGAGTTCCAGGCGGACGCAGGGCTCATCCTGCGACTCATCCACGCCGAGGACCTGGAAATGTACACGCAGCACCTGCAGGAGACCCGGAAAGGCCTCAACAGCACGGCCAGCCTGGACTTCCGCATCGTCCGCCGCGACGGCCAGGTGATTTGGATCAGCCACCACTGCGTGGACCTGCGGGGACCGGACGGCATCTCCCTGGGACGGCGCATCAGCAACCGCGACATCACCGACCGCAAGCAGGCCGAACTGGAGGCCCAGAGCTGGGCCAAGTTCCCGGAGGAGAACCCCTCGCTTGTCATGCGCGTCGGGCCGGACATGGTCATCACCCACGTCAACAGGTCCAGCCAAGACTTCCAGGAAATGTTCGACGCGCACGTCGGCCAGGGCTTCCCCGCGTCCCTGGCGGGCTGCGTCGAGGCGGCCAGGCGCTCGGACGAGCCCATTCATTTCGAGGTCGGCCTGGGCGAACGGGTTCTGGACATGGCCTTCACCCCGGTGGCCGGGCAGAACTACGTCAATGTTTACGGTGAGGACATCACCGAGCGCAAGCAGGCCGAACTGGCCATCATCATGGCCAAGGACGCCGCCGAATCCGCCAACAAGGCCAAGAGCGAATTCTTGGCCAACATGAGCCATGAGATCCGCACCCCACTCAACGGGGTGCTGGGCATGCTCCACCTGCTCAAGGAAGGGGCCACGCCCGAAGAGCAGGCGACGTACTCCAACATGGCCTACGACGCCGCAGGCAGGCTTTTGTCCCTGCTCAACGACATCCTGGACTTTTCGCGCATGGAGGCGGACCGCATCGCGCTTTCGAACAAGCCATTCACGCTGCAAGACATTTTCGACTCCGTGGTCAATGTTTTCAAGCTGGCCTGCCTGTCGAAGAACCTGGAACTGACGTGCAGCTTTGCGCCGGGCATGCCGCCAAGGCTCCTGGGCGACGAGGCCCGCGTGCGCCAAATCCTGTTCAACCTTGTGGGCAACTCCATCAAGTTCACGCGTGCCGGGTCCGTGCGCGTGGAGGCCTGGTCGCGGCCCTGCGGCACAGACACGGCCAAGGTGCACCTTTACATCTGCGTCAGCGACACCGGCATCGGCATTCCAGACGACAAGCTGGACCACGTGTTCCAGCGCTTCACCCAGACCGACGCCTCCTACACCCGCCAGTACGAAGGGGCCGGGCTTGGGCTGGCCATCGTCAAGCGCCTGATGCAGATCATGGGCGGAGACATCACCGTGGACAGCGTTCTTGGCCAGGGCACAGCGATCTACCTGCACTTGATTCTGGAACAAGCGCCGGGCGACAGCACCAGCGAGCGCCGGAACGCGCCCGCAGCCAGGGAGCAGAACCAGCGCCTCAGCATCCTGGTTGCGGAGGATGAACACATCAGCCAGATGGCCATCCGGGTCATGCTCCAGCGCATGGGGCATGAGGTGCTCTGCGTGAGCAACGGCCAGGAGGCCTTGGACCTTGTGCGCCAGCGTTCCTTCGACTGCATCCTCATGGACATCCAGATGCCGGTGATGAACGGGGTGGAGGCGACCAAGCAGGTGCGGGCCCTTGCCGACCCCGGCCGGTCGGCGGTCTGGATCATTGCCCTCACGGCCTATGCCCTGGCCGGTGACAAGGAAAAGTTCCTGACGGCCGGGGTGGACGACTACGTGAGCAAGCCGGTTCAGGAAGAGCAGCTGAACGAGGCGCTGAAGCGGGTTGTGCTGCGCAGGCCCGGCCAAGGGCCCATGGACAGGCCGTAAGGGACGAGGGGAGGGGGCAGGAGCAGCGGCGGCAGGCCGCAGCGGCTGCGATTGGCGCAGAGGCGTCGGCGCAGCACAGGCGTCGGCGTGGATTCACCCGGATGCGGGTGTTCCAGGGTTTTGGGCGGGACGCGGGCGGCAACAAAAAAGGGCCCCGCTGCTAAAGCGGAGCCCCGTTCTTTTTGGTGCCGAAGGGGAGACTCGAACTCCCATGGCCTTGCGACCACTAGACCCTGAACCTAGCGTGTCTACCAATTCCACCACTTCGGCATGCAGCGGTCAGCTAATGCTGTTCCGTTGTTGCGAGTGAAGCATTTAGCCGCATCGAGCAGCCTTGGCAAGGACTTTTTTCCCGTGGAGGGCAAATTTCCTGCCGGGCGCGGCGCGCCGGAACGCCTCTTTGCTTCTATCTCTCGTCAATGGGCACGTAGTCGCGCCGGTCAAGCCCGACGTAGACCTGCCTGGGCCGATGGATCTTGGTCGTCTCCAGGTGCTCCTCGTACCAGTGGGCTATCCAACCGGGCATGCGCCCGATGGCGAACATCACCGGGAACATCTGCACCGGAATGTTCAGCGCGCGCAAGATGATGCCTGAGTAGAAGTCCACGTTGGGGTACAGCTTGCGCTGCACAAAGTACTCGTCGGCCAGGGCCAGCTGCTCCAGCTCCATGGCCAGGTCCATGATCTCGTCCAGCTTGCCCAGCTTCAGGAGCAGTTCGTGGGTCGCCTGCTTGAGGATCTTGGCGCGCGGGTCGAAATTCTTGTAGATGCGGTGGCCGAAGCCCATGAGCCGGAACTTCTTCTGCTTGACCATCTCCAGCACCTGGCGCGGGGAGTTCTGCCCGTCGCGGATCTGCTCCAGCATCTCCACCGCGCCCGCGTTGGCGCCGCCGTGCAGCCGCCCCCACAGCGCGCAGATGCCCGCAGAGACCGAGGCGAAGAGATTGGCCTGGGTGGAGCCCACCATGCGCACAGTAGAACAGGAGCAATTCTGCTCGTGGTCCGCGTGCAGCACCAAAAACAGGCTCAGGGCGCGCACGGCCTCGGGCGAGGGGTCACAGTGCTTGTGCGGGATGGAGAACATCATGTGCAAAAAGTTGCGGCAATAGGACAGGTCCGGGTTGGGGTACATGAACGGCAGGCCGCGGCTCTTGCGGTAGCTGAAGGCGGCGATGGTGCGCACCTTGCTGATGATTTTCGAGGCCGCGAGGTAGAACTCGCCCCGGCTCTCGATCTCCAGCAGATCCGGGTGGTAGCAGCCGAGCGAGTTGATGATGGCCGAGAGCATGGCCATGGGGTGGCCGTTGGGCGGAAAGCCCTCGAAATGGTGGCGCATGTCCTCGTGCAGCAGTTCCTCCGCGCAGAGCCCGGCGGAAAAGCGCGAAAGCTGCTCGCGGGTGGGCAGCTCGCCGAAGATGAGCAGCCAGGCGGTCTCGGTGAAGGAGCCGCGCTCGGCGATCTGTTCAATGGGATAGCCGCGGTAACGCAGGATGCCCTTTTCGCCGTCCACAAAGGTGATGGAGCTCTTGCACGGGCCGGTGTTCACGTAGCCGGGATCATAGGTGATGAACCCGGTGTCGGCCCGCAGCCGCGTGACGTCCAGGGCCTTTTCGCCCAGGGTGCCCTCGACGATGGGCAGCTCATAGGTCTTGCCGTCGATGATCAATTGCGCAGTCTTGGTCATTGTCTGTACACTCTCTTCAGTAGGCTGGGGCAGGGCGCCGACGATTCTTCGCCCCCCCTCTCCGGAGCAAACCCGGAAACTCAATGGCCCTCGTACCCGGATTCGTTGCCCTTGTCCAGCGCGCCCCCTTGAACCCGTTGACAATTATGTCACATTCTGCCAGACACACTTCCGCAGCCCCACCATCCCCCGGATGTTGCGCTTTTCAAAAATCGTCTTATAGTTTGGGAGCGTAACAGCGCACCACCAATTGGGAGCACCTGTGAAGAAACATACGCCCTGCACCCCCAACCTCTCGCGCCGACGTTTTCTGGCCAGCCTCGGCCTTGGCGGGCTGGGACTCGTTTTGCCGAGCGCGTCCCACGCGGCCAAGTCGCTCGCGGACGAGGAGCTGGTGACCCTGCATGACCTCACCAAATGCGTGGGCTGCGGGGCCTGCGTGGACGCCTGCCGCGAGGCCAACGCCCACAAGTTCCCGGAGCCCGTCCGGCCCTTTCCGCCCATGTTCCCGGCCAGCGTCAAGGTCGAGGACTGGTCCACCAAGCGCCAGATAATCGACCGCCTGACGCCCTACAACTGGCTCTACATCCAGTCCGCCCACGGGCAGTTCCAGGGCCAGCGCTTCGACATCCACATCCCCCGGCGCTGCATGCACTGCCAGAACCCGCCCTGCGCCAACCTCTGCCCCTGGGGCGCGGCTGCGCGCGAGAAGAACGGCGTGGTGCGCATCGACCCCGAGATATGCCTGGGCGGGGCCAAGTGCAAGACCGTGTGCCCCTGGGCCATCCCCATGCGCCAAACCGGCGTGGGCCTGTACCTGAAGCTCATGCCCCGCTATGGCGGCAACGGCGTGATGTACAAGTGCGACCGCTGCTATGACCGCCTGGCCAAGGGCCAGAAACCGGCCTGCGTGGAGGCCTGCCCTTACGGCGTGCAGGAAATCGGCCCGCGTTCCGACATCGTGGCCAAGGCCCACGCCCTGGCCCGCAACATCGACGGCTACATTTACGGCGAGACCGAGAACGGCGGCACCAACTCGCTCTACGTCTCGCCCGTGCCCTTCGACATCCTCGACGCCGCCGTGACCGCCGGGCCGGGCAAGCCGGACCTGGCCAAGGCCCCGGACAAGATGGCCGACGAGACCCGCATGGCTTACGCCGCGCTGTTCGCGCCCGTGGCCGGCATCATCGCCGGGGCCCTGCGCCTGGGCTCGCGCCTGTCCGGCGGCGACGACGCCGACGAGACGGACGACACGCCCAAACGCCCGCCGGACGCGGGCACGCCAGACGACGAACACAAGGGGACCTGGTCATGAGCCTGCCTGTTTCGCGCCGCATGTCCTGGGCCTACGTGCTGGTTTTGTCCCTGCTGGCCGTCACCGGCGCCATGCAGATGCCCATCGCCAGCCGCTACCGCATCGTGGCCGTGCCCGGCCTGGCCTGGCTGGGCGACTTCTGGCTCACGCACAGGCTGCACTACCTCGGGGCCATCGCTCTTTTGGCCCTGTGCAGCTACCTGACCACCCGCTGGCTGCTCGAATGGCGGCGCAGCTATGCCCTAACCGCCTTCGGCCTGGTCCGGGCCGGGCTGCTGGCCGGGATCATCGCCACCGGGGCAGTGCGCGTGCTCAAAAACCTGCCGAACGTGTCCTTCGCCCCCGCGCCGACCATGCTCGTGGACTGGACGCACCTGGGCCTTGCCGTGCTGCTGGGCCTGCTGGCCCTGGTCAGACTGGTCCTGGCCAGGCTGGCGGTCAAGGCCAGCAGCTTCCGCCCGCGCTGAGGCCGGTCGAAAACGCCAAAGGGGCCATGCCGAACATCTGCGGCATGGCCCCTTTTTTCGGGCGCTGATTCAGGCGTGGGGCTAGGGCCTGTTTCCAAAAGATGGATTTTGTCCCCTGGTGAGGAGAGAGACGATTTAGGGCCAGGGATAGTGCTCAGGCGGTACAGCCCTGGACCAAAACCGGCTCACGCCTGTAGACAGGCAAAGGCCCAGGGGGGAAAAGACACTTTGAGAGACAGGCCCTAGACCACGCAGTCCTGCACGATGCCCGCCTCTTCGGCGGCGGCCATGACGTCGCGCAGGACCTGGAGGGTCTCGCGCGCCTCCTCGGGGTGCAGCTTGCGGATGGCGAAGCCCGCGTGGATGATGAGGAAGTCGCCCAGGGCCACCTCTTCGTCCAGGATCATGAGCGAGGCGTGGACCGTGGTGTCGCCCTCGCCCACGCGGCAGGTGGCCACGTCGTCGGAAATTTCGATGATCTCAGCCGGGACTGCTAGGCACATGGTTCTCTCTCCTGTGTGATCGGGCTGGGATTGGCCTTGAGGCTGCACGAGCCCCCGGCCTTGACGACCTCTTCCAGCACAAAGCCCATAAGGGCCTCCTGGCGCCCCTTGGCGACCTCGGAGATGCCCACGTTCAGGGTGTGGTAGTCAAAGGGCTCCATGCCGATGATCACGGCATCGGGCCTGGTGCCCACAATCTCGCACATGATGAGCGTGTCCACAAGGTCTGTCTGGTGCATGGAGTCCTTGAAGGCCAGGCTCTTGCGCAGGTCCTCCCCGGTGAGCCGGTAGATGCTGCCGGGCTCGCCGTCGCCCAGGACCGCATCGACCACGATGAGCAGGTCGCAGCCCATGATCGGGTCCATGAGCCGGGTGCCCAGGGTGCCGCCGTCCATGACCGTGACGTTGTCGGACAGGTCGTACAGCCGCGCTATCTCGTCCGCCGCGCAGACGCCGATGCCCTCGTCGGTGAAGAGGATGTTGCCCACGCCAAGGACCAGGATGCGTTTGGGAGAATCGGTCATGCGGCCTCTTTGCTAAAAAAAGTGAAAAGGGACGGGAACCCGGTTGCCCGGATTCCCGTCCTTACATGATGCGTCTACAGTTTACAACACCTTGAAGCTGGCGGTCTGGCCGGTCTTGGCGTCGAGCACGTGCACGCCGCAGGCGATGCAGGGGTCGAAGCTGTGGACCGTGCGCAGGATCTCAACCGGGCGGGCGGGATCGAAGATCGGGGTGCCCATGAGGGCTTCCTCGACCGGACCCAGCTTGCCATTGGCGCAGCGGGGGCCAAGGCTCCAGGTGGAGGGCACCACGAGCTGGAAGTTCTCGATCTTGCCCTTCTTGATCTTGATCCAGTGGGACAGAGCGCCGCGCGGGGCCTGCACAAAGCCGACGCCTTCGGCCTCGTTGGGCATCTTCCACGGGGTGTACAGCTCGGTGTCGCCACTCTTGACGTTGCCGACCAGGGCGTCGAGCCAGGTCTGCATCTGGTTGGCGATGACCAGGCACTCGATGCCGCGGGCAGCGGTGCGGCCCAGGGTCGAGAACAGGGCCTCGGGGCCCACGCCCAGGTACTTCAGGACCAGGGTGACAGCGTCGACCGTGGGCTTGTGGCCCTTGGCGAAGGCGACCAGAACGGTGGCCAGGGGGCCGGTTTCGCAGGCTTCGCCGTTGTAGCGGGGAGCCTTCATCCAGGAGTAGCGGTCCTTGTCCTCAAGCTTGGTGTACTTGGGCTCGGTGACGCCGTTGTACGGATGATGGGCCTTGTCGCCAACGTACCAGCTGTGCTTGACGTGCTCTTCGATCTTCTTCTGGTCCATGGCCTGGGGCTTGGCGATGTCGCGCTTCATGATCACGCCGGGGGCGAAGAAGCGGGAGTCATGGTTGTACTCGTCGGTGGGGAACTCGCCGAAGCTGATGAAGTTGCTGGTGCCGCCAATGCCGGCCCAGTCTTTGTAGAAGCTGGCCACGGCGAGCAGGTCCGGGATGTAGAAGTCGCGGATGAAGGCGATGACTTCGTCGGTCAGGGCCTTGTACTCGGCGATGCGGTCGGGCTTCAGGGCATCGTAGTTAGTCACGCCGCCGACGACGGTGAACTGGGTGTGCGGGTTCTTGGCGCCGAAGATCGCCATGGCGCGGGCGGCCTTGACCTGCATGTGCAGGGCGTCAAGGTAGTGCTTCACGGCCATGAGATCGGCCTCGGCGGGCAGGTAGTAGGCTTCGTTCTTCTTCTCGCCCAGGAAGTAGGCGTTGGTGAAGATGCCGAGCTTGCCGGAGTCGATCAGGGCCTTGACCTTGGTCTGCACGGCCTTGAACTGGTCCGCGGTCTCTTTGCGGTTGGCGTTCAGGCTGTTGGACAGCGCGGCGGTCTTGGCGGGGTCGGCCTGCAGGGCGTTGGCCACGTTGACCCAGTCAAGGGCGTGCAGGTGATAGAAGTGCACGATGTGGTCGTGCAGGTACTGCGAACCCATGACCAGGTTGCGCATGATGGTGGCGTTCTTCGGGATCTTCACCTTGACGGCGTTGTCGACCGCACGGGTGGAGCACAGGGCGTGCACGTAGGTGCAGACGCCGCAGGCGCGCTGGGTGAAGTGCTGGGCATCGCGGGGGTCGCGGCCCTTCAGGATGATTTCCAGGCCGCGGAACAGCTGGGAGCTGCTGCGGACATCGACGATTTTGCCGTTCTCGACGGTGGCGTCGATGCGCAGGTGGCCTTCAATACGAGTGACCGGGTCGACGACGACCGGGCCGGAGAAGTTGCTCTGGGGCGTTTTGGGCGCCATATCTAGATCCTCCTTAAATGATTAGGTGCAGCGAGAGGCTGACAATTCCAAGAAATAACGAGTGAGCCTATTTTTCCATCTCGTAGAACGGGCTCATCTTATCCCAGAAATTGGGCTCGCTGCAGCCGATGCAGGGGTGACCAGCCTGAACAGGCCAGTTCACGCCGACGCCCTTGTCCAGGGGGTTGAACTTCTTGGTCGGGCAGTTGTTGTAGGTGGAGGGACCCTTGCAGCCGAGCTTGTACAGGCACCAGCCCTTCTTGGCCTCGGCGGAGTCAAACGACATGGCGAACTCTTCCTTCTCGAAATGGGGCTGACGCTCGCACTGGTCGTGCACGGTCTGGCCGAAGAACACGGTGGGGCGCAGGTCGGCGTCCAGCGCGGGCAGCGGGGCCTTCTTGGTCACGGTCATGATGGCCGCGACAACGGTGCCGACCAGGTTGTACGGGTTGGGCGGGCAGCCGGGAACGTTGATGACCAGGCTCTTGGGGAACACGGCCTTGACGCCCTTGGCGTCGGTCGGGTTCGGCTTGGCCGCCTGCACGCCGCCGTAAGCGGCGCAGGTGCCGTAGGCGATGGTGGCGAGGCAGTTGGCGTTGGTGATGGCCTTTTTGACCATCTCAACCATGGTGACGCCGCCGACCTTGCCGTAGATGCCATGGTCCTTCATGGGGATGCCGCCCTCGACCACGAGCAGGTAGGGCTTCTTCATGGCGTCGTGCAGGGCCTTCTCGGCCATTTCGCCTGCGGCGGCCATGATGGTCTCCTGGTACTCGAGCGAGATGACATCAAGGATCAGGGTGTCAATGTAGGCGGTTTTGCCGTCGATGGAAGCCATGCGCAGAATGGACTCAGAACAACCGGTGCACTCTGCGTTGTGCAGCCAGATGACCGACGGACGATTGTCGGCCGTCAGCGCAGCCGCGACCTCGGTGGCATAAGCCGGCCCCATGCCCATGGTCGCCGCGATGATGCCGCAGAATTTCATGAAGTCGCGACGAGAAACGCCACTCTCTTCAAGGCGTTTTTCGGCGTCGGCCAAGCCATGTCCTACGGAAATCTTCATACAACACCTCCAGATTATAATGATACGTGACAGGAACGCCTTGCAAACTCTTGACTTTATGACCGCGTGACACAAAAAGCTGAACCGTGCCACACTTGCCATACGAATCTTGTAAAAATCAGCAAGCGAAACAGTGGGTTAGCTGTGGTAGCGAATACACGGGTCCACGGACAATGGCAAGGGGGGAGAGCAAAAAAACCGCAACGCTATGTCCTTACAACGTTTTGGAACAATTCGTAACACACTGGAATTAAGGCGTATCCACATTTCAAACCACCATGTTGACCAGACGCCCAGGCTGCGGCAATAGTCGCTTGAGAGGCCCCATGCGCATGCACGTGGCCTGCCCCGGGGCGGGTTCGCCCTCGGCCTGCAACGGCATGACCTCTCCCTGCCGGCCGAGCGCAGAGCAGCGGCCTGCATGCCTTCGCGAACCGTTCGCCCGGCCCAGGCCGTGAGGTCCCGAAGGGGTCGCCCTGGAGGGCGGCGTAGCATGGGCCGAGAGTTTTCGCTGGCCAACAGTCCAAAACAAGGAGCGCCCATGAGCGTCATTGTGGAACTCACCGTCTTCCCGCTGGACAAGGGCCAAAGCGTCGGGGCTTACGTGGCCCGGGCCGTGGGCCTCATCCGCGCCAGCGGGCTGGCCTGCCAGCTCACGCCCATGGGCACCTGCATCGAGGGAGAGTGGGACAGGGTCATGGCCGTGGTGGACCAGTGCTTCCAGGCCCTGGCCAAGGACAGCGACCGCGTGTACCTGACCCTCAAGGCCGACTGGCGGCGCGGGCGGGAGAACGGCCTGCAGGCCAAGACCGCGAGCGTGGAGCGCGCCCTGGCCGCAACCCCCGGCCCTGAGATCAAGGAGAAGCCGTGAAAAACGTCGTTTGCCTGCTGGGCAGCCCCCGGCCCAAGGGCAACAGCGCGATGATGGCCCAGGCCCTGTGCCAGTCCGCCGCTGTTGCCGGGGCCCAGGTGACGACCTTTGCCCTGAACAGCCTGACCTACCGGGGCTGCCAGGGCTGCCTGGCCTGCAAGAAGGAGGCGGAGGCCTGCGTGCTGAACGACGGCCTGACGCCCATGCTTGAGGCCGTGCGCGCCTGCGACGTGCTGGTGCTGGCCACGCCGGTGTACTTCGGGGAGGTCACGTCCCAGCTCAAGGGCTTCATCGACCGCACCTTCGCCTACCTGAAGCCGAACTACCCCCGCCTGCCGCGCGGCGAGCGCTCGCGCCTGGCCCCCGGCAAGACCCTGGTCTTCATCATCGCCCAGGGCCACCCCAGGGAGGACCTGTTCACGGACATCTTCCCGCGCTACCAGTATCTGCTCAACTGGCAGGGTTTCACCAAGAGCCACCTCCTGCGCGCCTGCGCCATCTATGACCAGGGCGCTGTGGCGGCCCGGCCCGAGCTCCTGGCCGCGGCCCAGGCCTTGGGCCGCGAACTGGCCCAGCCCACAGCCCCGGACTGAAGGCCGTCCGGCTCCGCGCCAATGCGCCGAGGGCCGCGCAGAGAACACCCGGCCCCACCTGAGCCTCTCGGCCCTGTACGGCTGTGCTGCGGGTTGGAGCAGAGGCGCGGCAACGGCAGCGCGCCGGGCAGAAGCAAGGTGCCGCTCCTGCACAACCTGTGCGCGTCCGAAACAACGAGCGCCGCCGCACCGGCCGGGCAGCCGCCCTGCCCCGCGCCCCTTTCTTGCGCCCGTTTCCAGCGCCGAGGCGTGCGGCCAGAAAGGCATCACCGCAGGCATGACCAGAGGCGGACTCCGCAGGCCGTGCGTGCGCGTCATTCCATCGCAACAGTATATTGAAGGAAATGGCCGGAGGCTGTCGGCCTGTCAGGGCCTGGCAGGGGTAGGGGTCAGGCTCTCCTGGCGCTCCTGCGCCGGGCCGGGCGGGCAGTTCAGCCCCTCCAGGCAGAAGAAGCGCACCAACTCGCGCGAGTAGATGGCCCGCAGGTACTTGGGGTCGGCCAGGAACAGCCGGGTGCCGTTTGTGCATTGGGTCACGTGGGCGGCCTCCAGCGCGCGCACCTTGCGCGGGTAGCCCTCGACCACGAAGCGCGCCAAGAAGTAGTCGCTTTTCACGTCGCGGGTGGCGGCGGCCATGCTGGCCTCGCTCACGGTGCGGCAGTTGGCGGCCACGTCAAGGTCGCAGCAGGCCTCCACCACGACCCTGCCGTCCTTGTCCTCGTGGCTGCTCCAGCGCACCTGCGTGAAATAGGGGTACTTCTCCAGGGCCTCGGCCACGGTCATGGACAGGTCCGGGGCGATGCGCGCCTGGCGCACGCTCTCCACCGGGTCGCCGCAGGCGGTCAGGAAAGCCAGGCATGGCAGCAAAAGGACGAGCGCGAGCGGGCGGATGCGGTGCATGTAAGAACATCGCACAACCCGTGGGCAAAATCAATGGCCCATAGACAGAGCGGATGGACGTGCGCACAGACCACCGGCCCGCGAGTGGGGGCTTGCATTCGGGCGTGAGAATCAATAAGACTGCGGCGTTGCCGCAATCCCGCCACGGTTTGGCCGCCCGCATGCACATCCCCCGAGGGGGCTGGAGGATCAACATGGATTTTCTTTCGGTATTCCTGGCTTTCTTCCCTGTCATCGCCATCTTCTTCCTGCTCCTGGTGTACCGGGTGGCGGCGGACACGGCGGGCATCGTCGGCTGGATTCTGGCGGCGCTGGTGGCCTGGCTGTATTTCCAAACCCCCGTTGAGGTGGTCCTGACCGCCTCGGCTGCTGGCGTCGTGGCCTCCATGCCCATCGCGCTGGTCATGGCCGCCAGCATCCTCCAGATCACCCTGATGCAGGAGACCGGGGCCGTGGCCCGCGTGGTGGCGCTGATGAAGACCATCGCCCCGGGCCAGCAGACCGTGCAGATCATGATCATCAACGTGGGCTTCGGCATCCTCCTGACCAGCCTGGGCGCGGTCACGGTGTCCATCCTGCCGCCGATCATGATCGCGCTGGGCTACTCCACCATGACCGCGATACTCCTTCCGGCCATCGGCTACGACGCCCTGTGCACCTATGCCCTGCTGGGCATTCCGGCTGTGGTCTACGCCCAGTTCGTGGGCCACCCGGTGAACGAGGTCGGCGGCAATTTCGCCATGTACATGCCGGTCATCAGCACCTGCATCGCTCTCGGCATGCTCCAGGTCACCGGCGGCACGGCCATGGTCAAGAAGGGCTTTGTCCCGGCGGTCATCGCGGGCGTCACCGCAGGCTGCATCGCCATCCTCATGGCCAAGGTGGGCCTGGTGACCATCACCGGCATCGCCGCCGGGCTGGGCGTCATCGCCGTGCTGGTGGTCTACGTGAAGCTCAAGGGCATGCCCTTGCAGGACCGCAGCCTGCTCAACGACAAGGACCTGGCCGCCGAGCAGCGCCTGAGCCTCTTGCGCGCCACCTCGCCGTGGATCCTTTTGACCGTGTTCTCGCTGGTGCTGAACGCGCCGGGCCTGCCCTTCTTCAAGATGACCTTTGTGGACTGGGCCATGCCGGTCATGATCATCCCCGGCAACCCGGAAAAGATCCGCCTGTTCTGGCAGGCCTATTTCTGGGTGGTGGTCTGCACCTTCCTGGCCCTGCCCATCATGCGCGCCTCGCGCGAGCAGGTTGTGCGCGGGCTTTCAACCTCGTGCAAGCGCGCCTTCCGGCCCATTCTCTCGGCCTCGGTGTTCTTCGCCATCGCCTACATCATGAACCACTCCGGCAAGGGCCTGGACTGGAAGCTGGCCGTGCCGACCCACAACATGATCTACGTCATGGCCGACGCCTCGGCTGCGGCCTTCGGCAAGTTCTACGCCGGGTTCGCGCCCTTCCTGGGCCTTTTGGGCGGCTTCATCAGCGGCTCGGAGACCTCGGCCATCGCCATGCTGACCAAGCTGCACCTGTCCACGGCGGAGCGCATCGGGATGAGCGTGTCCGGCGGCATGATCATCGCGGCGGCCAGCGGCATCGGCGGCGGCCTGGCCAGCGTCATCTCCCCGGCCAAGCTCCAGACCGCGGCCTCCAGCATCGACAAGATCCGCGAGGCCCAGGTGGCCATCCGCCCGGCCTTTGTCATCTCCATGCTCATCACATCCGTGGTCTCGGTCATGACCATGTACTTCGTCTTCTAGCCCGGCCAAGCACCAGCGCCCACAGGGGGCCGGAGGCGCAAGCCTTCGGCCCCCTTGTTGTTTTCAGAAAATCTGATACACAGGAAGCACTTGGAGGATACCTGATGCGCCGCTTGCCGCCCCTGCCCCTTCTACCACTCCAGCTGGCCCTGCTGCTCCCGCTCTTGCTGCTCCTGTTCGCTGCACCCGCCCAGGCCGAGCGCAAGGTCGCCCTGGTCATCGGCAACGGAGCCTACCAGCACGTCGCGCCCCTGCCCAACCCGGCCAACGACGCCCGGCTCATGGCCGAGTCTCTGCGCTCCATAGGCTTTGAGCTGGTGGGCGGCCAGGCCCTTACCGACGTGGCGACCAAGGCCGAGCTGGACAAGGCCGTGCGCACCTTCGGCGAGATGATCCGAGGCGGCGGGGTGGGCGTGTTCTTCTACGCCGGGCACGGGGTGCAGGTGGACGGCAAGAACTACCTCATCCCCGTTGGCGCGGACGTGACCAGCAGGGCCCAGATCAAATACGAGCTGGTGGACGCGGACTTTGTGCTGGACGAGATGAACGAGTCGAGCACCAAGGTCAATCTGGTGATCCTGGACGCCTGCCGCAACAACCCCTTCGCCGGGCGGGGCCTGCGCGCCGTGACGCCGGGCCTGGCCACCGTGCTGGCCCCCAAGGGCACGCTCATCGCCTACTCCACCGCGCCGGGCAAGACGGCCTCCGACGGCAACGGCAAGAACAGCCCCTTCACCACGGCCCTGGCCCGGCAGTTGCGCACCCCGGGCCAGCGCATCGAGGACGTGTTCATCAACGTCGGCGTGGAGGTGGAGCAGGCCACGGGCGGCGCGCAGTCGCCCTGGCAGTCCAACAGCCTGCGCGGCGTGTTCTGCCTGAATGGCGCGTGCGGCCAGCAGACGGCCAGCCTTGCGCCCGCCGCGCCCGTGGCCGCCCCTGCGCCCGCCCCGGCACCCGCCCTGGCCCCGTCCGTCAACCCGAAAACCGCCCCCGCGCTAACGCCGGACGAGACGAAGATGCTGGAGGCCATGCGTGGGCAACATAACGGATTTGGGACGGTCAGGGAACTGGCCGGGCCCCTGGCCGCCAAGGGCAGCATCTATGGGAAATATGGCCTGGCCATCCTGGACAGTGATACCCAGAAACAGCGCCAGGGGGTGCTGCTGGCCGCCAACCAGGGCATTCCCCTGGCCATGGTGGACCAGGCCAAGTTCCTGGCCAAAACGCAGGTCTCCGCCGAAGACCGGGCGGAAGCGCGCGCCTGGCTGGACAAGGCCGTGAAGCTGGGCGAACCCGCAGCAAAGTACGCTCTTGGCAAATTCACCATTGAGGGCACGCTCGGCCCCAGCGATGTTGCCGCCGGGGAACGGCATCTTGCCGAGATTGCGCGCGAATATCCCTACTATTACCTTGAGATAGGGTGCTACTATCTGGAGGACAAAGGCGAGCACATGCCTATTGAGCAGTCCAAGGCCAAGGGCCTGGCCTTCCTTCGCCGTAGCGCAGCGCTGGGCAACACCAGTGCGATGCTCATACTCGGTTCGTCCTATGCACGGGGACAAGATGTGCCCAAAGACTTCAACGAGGCGGTCAGCTGGTATACAGAGGCGGCGCACAATGGCGAAATCAAGGGCATGAAGGATCTGGCCAGTCTCTACTTTTTTGACCTGTGGGGTGACGGAGCGCATAAGGACATACGCAAAGCCGCCCTATGGTTCGAGGAGGCCATCAAGCACGGCGACGCCTACTCCATGAGCGTTATGGGGCAGTTGTTGCGGGAGGGCACGGAGCTGCCGCAGGATTTGCCGCGCGCCGCGTCCCTGTACCGCAGGGCCTCGGAGTTGGGCTTCAGCAGCCTCAGCACTATCGCACTGGCCGAGATGACCATGCTGGGCGAAGGGGTTCCCAAGGACATGCAACGCGGGCTGTCGTTGCTCAAAGGCTTGGCGGAGAAGGGCGACACCTTTACCCAGAACAAACTGGGCATAATGTACGAGTATGGCGAAATTGTTCCGGTGGACCTGGGCCAGGCCTATTTCTGGTATTTGGTGTCAGCGGACGAGTATGGGGAAAAGAGCGAGCGGGAGGAACTGGGCAAGAAGCTCCCTGCCGGGCAGCGGACCAAGATCGAAGCCCAGGCCGCCAAGTGGAAGGCGAAGCACCGCAAGAGCGAATAGCGGGCCATGCTCCCTGGCGCGGGCCAGCGGCAGCCAGCCCACACAGGGGGCCGGAGGCGCAAGCCTTCGGCCCCCTTGTTGTTTTCAGAAAATCTGATACGCAGGAAGCACTTGGAGGATACCTGATGCGCCGCTTGCCGCCCTTGAAGCTTTCCCTGCCCCTCATCGCGCTCCTGCTGGCCCTGCTTCTCTGCGCCGCCCCGGCTAGCGCCGACCCACAACAAGAGCGCCGGGTGGCGCTGGTCATCGGCAACGGGGCCTACCCCACGGCCCCGCTGAAAAACCCCGTCAACGACGCCTCGGACATGGCCGCCGCCCTTAAAAGGCTGGGCTTTGAGGTGACGCTTCTGCGCGACGCCACCATGCAGCAGATGGAGGGCGCGGTGCGCGAGTTCGGGCTTGCGCTGCGGCGCGGCGGCCTGGGCCTGTTCTATTTCGCCGGGCACGGGGTGCAGGTGGCCGGGGAAAACTACCTGGTGCCGGTGAACGCGGTGATCCAGTCCGAGGGCGACGTGAAGTACGGCTGCCTCAACGCCGGGCTGGTGCTGGCCAAGATGGAGGACGCGGGCAACGGCCCCAACGTGGTCATCCTGGACGCCTGCCGCAACAACCCATTCGCCCGCAGCTTCCGCAGCGCGGAGGCCGGGCTGGCGCGCATGGACGCGCCCACGGGCTCGCTCATCGCCTACGCCACGGCGCCGGGCAAGGTGGCCTCGGACGGCGATGGCCGCAACGGCCTGTACACCCAGCACCTGTTGCGCAACATCGGCACCCCCGGCCTTTCGATCTCGGACCTGTTCATGAACGTGCGCGAGGCCGTGGTGCGCGACTCGGCCAAGAAGCAGGTGCCCTGGGAAAACACCTCGCTCATTGGCCGCTTCTCCCTGGCCGGGCAGCCCGCCCTGTCCGTCCCTGCGCCCGCACCCACGGCGCAGCAGGCCGCAGCTCCCGCGCCGCAGCAGACCGCAGCGGCAAAGCCCGTTCCCACGGGGCAGCCAGCCCAACCAGCGCCGACCAAGAAAGCTGGAATGGTTTTGCAGAGCCCGGCGGAAGAGGAACTGCTGCGCGTGCTTGAGCAGTCCGAGGACAATCCCGCGCGCGTCCGCGTCTTGGCCGAGCCCCTGGCGGCCAAGGGCAGCGCCTTTGGCCAGATGGTCCTCGGCATGGCCAGCAAGGACCCGGCGGAGAAGCTCCGGCTCATCACCCTTTCGGCGAACCAGGGTTTCCCCAGGGCCATGACGCTGCTTGGCATGTTCAATCTGTACGGCGAAAACGGCAAGTCGAACCCCAAGGCGGCGCGCGAGTGGCTGCGCAAGGGTGCGGAGGGCGGCGATGCCGGGGCCAAGACGCAGTTGGGCGAGATGCTTTTCGAGGGCAAGGGCGGCCCAAAGGACCCCAAGGCCGGGGAGCGGCTGCTTCTGGATGCGGCCCAGGAGGACCCGGCGCACTACAGGACCCTCGTGAATTATTACTGGAACGGCGTCTTCGTGCCCAAGGACGAGGCCAAGGGCTTCGGCCTCTACGCCAAGGCCGCCGAGGCTGGTCTTGCAGACGCTGTTAGCAATATGGGCGGGTTCTATGAACGTGGCGATCATGTGGCCCCGAACAATGCCGAAGCCGTGAAATGGTACCGCAGGGCGGCGGAGCAGGGGGATTCCAACGCCGCGTTCCGGCTTGGCCTGATGTATGAGAAAGGGCGGGGCGTGGGGCAAAACGATTCCGAGGCCGCGAAGATGTTCCGCCAGGCTGAGGATTCCAACTCCGAGGCCGCGCTTTGGCTGGGTATTCTCTACGAGAATGGTCGTGGTGTGGCGCAGGACTATGCCGCCGCCGCCGCCCGCTATCGGAAGTCCGTGGAGCTGCAGGATGCCAGCGACGGCAAGCACAACCTGGCGCGCCTCTACGAATTGGGCCTGGGTGTGGAAAAGAACTATGCCGAGGCCTTCCGGCTCTACAAAGCCGCTGCGGACCAGGGCCTTGTCTCCTCCATGCAGGCTGTGGGCGGATTCTATTACGACGGCAAGGGCGTGCCGCAGAATTATGACGAGGCCCTCAAGTGGTACCGCAAGGCTGCGGAGCGGGGATTTGCGCAGTCTCAGTACAACCTTGGCGTTATGTACTACACAGGCACGGCTTTGACCCAGAGCAATGCCCAGGCCTATCTCTGGTTCGCCCTGGCTGCGGCGGCTGGCGATGCACTGGCCCCTGCCGCGCGGGACGAGGTCGCCAAGAAGCTCAGTGCGGCGGAGTTGTCCAAGATGCAGGCCCAGGCCATCCGCTGGAAGACCATTACGCCATAGGGTGGGCAAAGCGAAGTTGCCTGGCACACGTTCCGCACACGAGGGGGGAACTCCCCCGCACATGACTGGAGGGTCTGCTCTACCCGGAGGAGCAGACTGGAATCAGGCCCGAGCCGCCAAGTGGAAGGCGAAGAAGGCCGCGCACTGAGCAGGGCGCGGAGTCCATCCGGTCCATAGCCGCGATACCGGGCCGACACCGAGCCGCCCCCGGCCCGGACATTGACCTCCCGGTCCGGACATTGACCCCTGCACCGCTTTTACGTAGAGGCCAAGCATGCACATCACCATCAGATGCTACGCCACCCTGGCCCGCTTCACCCCGCCGGACGCCGCAGCCTTCGCCAGCACCCCCGGCGAAACCGCCGGACAGCTGGCCCAGCGCCTGGGCATCCCCCCGGCGGACCTCAAGCTCATCTTCATCAACGGCCAACACGTGGAGCCCGGCGCACAGCTGGCCGACGGCGACCGCGTGGGCCTGTTCCCGGCAGTAGGAGGAGGCTGACATGGCCCTTGTCATGGACCTGGACGAGCGCATCCGCGCCCTGACCCGCGTGGACGCCCTGGCCGACGGAACTAAGCGCCAGGTGCTGCCCTACTACGCCGTGCTGGACCTGGCCCGCAGCCTGGGCCGCGCACGCCCCCGCAGCAAGGGCCAGCCGCGCAGCCGGGCCTTGGCCAGCGTGGAGCTGGCCGCCCTTGAACTGGGCATCGTGCCGGAGCGCTATCTGCGCAACATCGACGCCTACAGCCTGGCCGAACAGGCGCGGCTGCTCGGCGCGCGCGCGGCCATGGTCGGCCTGGGGGGACTGGGCGGGCACGTGCTGGAGATTCTGGCGCGCACCGGGGTGGGGCACATCTGCGCCGCCGACGGCGACGAGTTCCAGCCCTCGAACCTGAACCGCCAGCTGCTCTGCACCCGGCGCAGCATCAACGGCTACAAGGCCGCAGCCGCAGCCGCGCGCGTGGGAATCTTGAACCCGGCCGTGGACTTCGAGCCCGTGGCGGCCTTCCTCGACGAGAGCCTCATGGGGCGCTTTCTGGTGGGTGCGGACCTGGCCGTGGACGCCCTCGGCGGCCTGCGCGACCGGCCCGCGCTGCTGCGCCAGGCGGCCAGGACGGGCATCCCGCTGGTGACGGCGGCGGTGGCCGGTCAGGCGGGCTTTGTGGCCACGGTGCTGCCCGGCGCCACAGGCCCGGCGGACATTTTCGGCACTGCGGACAGCGCGGCGGCGGAAACCAGCCTGGGCACCCCGGCCCCGGCGGTTGTCACTGCGGCGGCGCTCATGAGCGCCGAGGCCCTGAACATCCTCTGCGGGCGCGGGCCACGGCTGGCCGGGGCCATGCTGGTCTTCGACCTGGAGGCCATGAGCTTCGAGCGGGTGGGGTTGTAGCCCCGGCTAGCCCTGGTACTTGTGCCGGATGGCGCGGATCACGTCCTGGATCTCCACAAAGGCGTCGACCACGTCGGGGTCGAACTGCGTGCCCCGGCCCTTCATGATCTCCTCCAGCACGGCCTCCTCGGGCCAGGCGTCCTTGTACACGCGGCTGGAGATGAGCGCGTCGTACACGTCGGCCAAAGACGTGATGCGCGCGCACAGGGGGATGTCCTCGCCGCTGATGGGCTCGACGCACAGCTCGCGGGCCTCGGCCAGGTTCTCCGGGAGCCTGCCGGGATAGCCCTTGCCGTCCCAGCGCTCGTGGTGGCCCAGGGCGATCTGGGCGCAGAGCTGGTCCAGCTCCGAGGTCGTGTTGGCGAAAAGCGCGGCCCCGTACACCGAGTGCCATTTCATGATGGCCGCCTCGTGGGGCTCAAAGCGCCCAGGCTTCTTCAGGATGGTGTCGCTGATGCCGACCTTGCCCACGTCGTGGAGCATGGCCGCCAGGCGCAAAACGTCCTTGTTGCGGCGGATGCTGAACTCGTCCAGCCCCTTCTTGCGCGACATGTGCTGGTAAATCTCCGCCACGTAGGCGCCCACGCGCTGGACGTGGGGGCCGGTCTCCTTGGGGTCGCGCATCTCGGCCATCTTCATCATCCGCAGCATGATCTCGCGGGTCATGATGCCGCGCTCCACCGTCACCGAGGCCGAGTTGGCGAAAAGCGGGGCGTAGTGGATGTCGTCTTTGCCGAAGGGCCGGTACTCATTGTTGCAGTCCCGCGCGTTGATGAGCTGCATGACGCCCACGATCTTGTCCTGGAAGGTCTTGAGCGGAATGGTGAGCATGGAGCGCGTGCGGTAGCCGGTCTCCTCGTCGTATTTCTTGTTGAAGGAATACGGCTCCTTGCCGGAGAGCGCGTAGGCGTCGTCGATGACCAGGGACTCCCCGGTCATGGCCGCGTAGCCCACGATGGACTTTTCGTTGATGGGCACGGAGAAGTTGGTGTAGAGGTGCTTGCTGGCGTCCGCCCCGTGGAACAGGGTGTCGTTGTGCACGTAGCTGAAGCGCAGCTGGTCGCCCTCCACCAGGAAGATGGAGCCTGCGTCGGCATTGGTCATGGCCCTGGCCTCGCCCAGCACGCGGTCCAGGATGGCGTCAACATCCTTTAAGGTGTTGAGTTCCTCGATGACCGTGAGTATGTCGCGGATGATGTCGTAGGGCTGGCGATCAGTGCATTCCACAGGCGCTCCAGGGGGGGGTTGCGGTTCCATTTAGGTTGAGACTTACCCCGAGCTGCGACAAAAATCCAGAGGTCCACTTGTCAAATACGCACTACATAATTCAGGCGGCCGGGGTGAAAAGCCTGGACGAGGCGCAGATGCTCGCGGCCTGCGGCGTGACCCACGTGGGCCTGCCTCTGCGCCTGCCGGTGCACGCCCCGGACGTCAGCGAGGACCAGGCCCGGGACATCGTGCGCGGCCTGGGCCACGCGGCCAAAACAGTGCTCATAACCTATCTGATGGACGCGGCGGAAACGCTTGAGCTGTGCCGGTTCCTGGGCGTGGACGGCGTGCAGCTGCACGGGGCCATGCCCCTGGCCGAGGTGCGGCGCCTGCGCCAGGCTGCGCCGGAGCTGTTCCTCATCAAGAGCCTGGTGATCGGGCTGGGGCACGGCGGCGGCGAGGCGGACCTGACAGCCGAGGCCCAGGCCCACGCTCCTTTCGTCGACGCCTTTTTGACCGACACCTTCGACCCCGGCAGCGGGGCCAGCGGGGCCACGGGCAAGACCCACGACTGGGCAGTCAGCCGCAGGCTGGCGCAGGTGCTGGAAAAGCCGCTCATCCTGGCCGGGGGCCTGAACCCCGGCAACGTGGCCCGGGCCATCGCCCAGGTCCGCCCGGCCGGGGTGGACGCGCACACGGGCCTGGAAAACGCCGCAGGCGACAAGGACGAGGGGCTTGTGCGGCGCTTCGTGGCCGAGGCGCACGCGGCGCTGGCGCTGACGGCGGCGGCAGCGGCGGACCTTGGGCCGGGGCTTGCCAAAGCTTGCGATTCGGCGTAAATAGCGGCACCTTACATGATCCCAGAGCGCAGAAAGACAACTATGTCGAGGCGTTCTGGGACAATCTGCGGAGAATGCATGTCCAAAGAAGAAGCAATTGAAGTCGAGGGCGTGATCCAGGAAGCCCTGCCCAATGCAATGTTCCGCGTGGAACTGCAAAACGGCCACAGCATTCTGGGCCACATCTCCGGCAAGATGCGCAAGCACTACATCCGCATCCTGCCCGGCGACAAGGTCAAGGTCGAGCTTTCGCCCTATGACCTGACTCGCGGGCGCATCACCTTCCGCCTGCGCTAAGCCCCCCCTGCACCTGTCCGCACAAGCCCGCCCCACCTGCCGTGCCGGGGCGGGCTTTTTGCGTTCCGTGCGGCCCCGGCCACCGTTCCGGCATTACACACCGCAATCATCGCCCCTGGGCATTGCGTCCGGGCCTGGGCCTGGGCTATGCTGCCCCAGACCGGACAGCCGCAGGCCAGGAGGACAACCATGCAGAGACACCAGGGTGTAGTCAGCTATTTCAACGAACGCAAGGGCTTCGGCTTCCTGCGCGACGCCGAGGGCCGCGACGTGTTCGTGCACTTTGCGGAGATCCAGCGCGAGGGCTTTCAGACCCTGGCCCCCGGCGAGGACGTGCTTTTCGACTACGCCGAGGAGGGCCAGGGCCTGCGCGCGGTGAACGTGGAGGTGCCGCAGGCCAGGCCGACGCTCAGGCGGCCCTGATCACCGCAGGCGCTGGCGGGCGTTTACCCGCACACTCTGCAACAGAGCAAGTCTGTTGTGGACATCCGTTGATGAAAACGTATACATAATAACAAATCGTCCCCCAAGGACCGCCCGTTTGGGCGAAACATGCCAAAACCTGACGCCACATCCTTGCCCTTTGCCTGGGCCCTCCCGGACCGTCTACTCGGCCCGGCCTTTGCGCTGGCCTACTTCGCCTGCGCCTGGGGCGGCAAGGCCCTGTCCTTCGAACCCGCCAGCTTCGTGACCTTCTGGCCGCCCAGCGGCCTGTTCGCCGCCGCCCTGCTCTGCACCGACAAGCGCCGCTGGCCCGGTCTGATCCTGGCCGCCTGCGCCGGGAACCTGGGCTTCGACCTGCTCAGCGGCAAGCCGCCCCCGGTGGCCCTCGGCTTTGCCCTGGCCAACAGCCTGGAGGCCTTCTGCGGGGCCTGGCTGGCGCGCCGCATCGCGCCGCAGCCCACCCCCGGTCTTCTCGGCATGCGCGAGCTTCTGGCCATATTAGTCTGCTCCGCGATCATCGGCCCGGCCCTGGGCGCCCTGGCGGGAACCACGGTGGTGCTTCTGTCCACGGGCGCGGCCAGCCCGCCAACCGTCTGGCTGCTGTGGTGGAGCGCCGACAGCCTGAGCGTCCTGGTGCTGGGCCTGGGGCTGGTGGCCATGCACCGCTTCGGGCGCGTTCTTCTGCGCAGCCACACGCCAGCCCGCTGGGCCGAGTTCCTGGCCGTGCTGGCCCTGACGCTTTTGCTGGGGGCCTGGGTGCTGCCCGGCCACGACATCCTGGAATACAAGTTTCTGCTGCTGCCGCCGCTGATGTGGCTGGCCTTCCGCTTCCGGGTGCTGGGCGTGTGCGTGGCCGGGCTGGGCGTCACCGCGCTGTTCATCCCGCTCTTTTTGCACACCCACGAGTCTCTGGGGCTCGGCGCGGAAGAAACCCTGCACCGCCTGCTGAACGTGATGCTCTTCCTCGGCACGGTCATCTGCGCCATGCAGGTGCTGGCCGTGGGCCTGGAGGAGCGGCGCAGGGCCGGGGGGGCGCTTCACCGCAAAGACGCCCTGCTCCAGGCCATGCTGCGCAACCTGCCCTTTGACTTCTGGGCGCGCGACACCAGCCTGCGCATCATCATGCAAAGCGACGAGTCCATCCGCCTCTGGGGCGACCTGGGGGGAATCCCGTTCGAGGCCGCGAACGTCGCCCCGGAGTTCATGGATGCCTGGCTGTCCACCAATCTCCGGGTGCTGGCCGGAGAGGTCGTTTCCGGCGAAAAGGTCTACACTCACGCAGATGGACCGCCGCGCACTTACCAGGCCATCATCGCCCCCATCCGGGAGGGCGAAAAAACCCTGGGAATCCTCGGAATCAACATCGACATCACCGAGCGCAAGCGGGCTGAGGAGGCCGTGCGGGAGAGCGAGGAGAAATTCCGCACCGTGTCCAACTTTGGATACGACTGGGAATACTGGGTGGACCAGAATGGCGTTCTGCTCTGGATGGCCCCCTCCTGCGAGCGCATCACCGGCTATGCGGTTGAAGAATTCATGGCCGACAACGATCTTCTGCTCCGCATCATGCATCCGGACGATGTCAAAGGCTTTGCGGATCATCTCAAAACAATCAGGACAGACAACACGCCCTTGTTCGATTCCGTCTACAGAATCATCCGCCGGACCGGGGAAACCCTCTGGATGCACCACCATTGCGTGGCGGTGCAGGGGGCCGACGGCGTCTCCCTCGGCAGGAGGGTGAGCGACCACGACATCACTGAGATCAAGCAGACCCAAAAGGAGCTGCTCACGGCCAAGGAGGCCGCAGAGACCGCCAACCGCGCCAAGAGCGAATTTTTGGCCAACATGAGCCACGAGATACGCACCCCGCTCAACGGCATCCTCGGCATGATCCAGCTTTTGCAGGGCCACGTGACCGCGCAGGAGCACACGCTCTATGCGGGCATGGCCCACGAGGCCGGGAACAGGCTTTTGACCCTGCTGAACAACATCCTGGACTTCTCCCGGCTGGAGCCCGGGCGGAACTCGCTCTCGCTCAAGCCCTTCGCCATACGCGGCCTGTTCAAGTACGCGGTCAGCACCTATCTGGTGGCCAGCCGGGAAAAGGGGCTCAAGCTCACGGCCACGGTGCACCCCAGCGTGCCCGCGCAGCTTTTGGGCGACGAGGCGCGCCTGCAGCAGATCCTGCTCAACCTCGTGGGCAACGCCGTCAAGTTCACGCACACGGGCTCCGTGCACGTCGAGGCCTGGTCGCAGCCCGCGCAGAGCTGGCCGGGCAGGGCCTGGCTGTACCTCATTGTCAGCGACACGGGCATCGGCATCGCCGAGGACAAGATCAACCACATCTTCCAGCGCTTCACCCAGGCCGACGCCTCCTTTGCCCGCAAGTACGAGGGCGCGGGCCTGGGCCTGGCCCTGGTCAAGCGCATCGTGGACCTCATGGACGGCGAGATCCTGGTGGAGAGCCAAATCGGGGCCGGCACGACCATGCACCTGGCCCTGCTGCTGGACCTGCCGGAAACGGGCAGGCCCGCCGCAAGCGGCAGGAGGCACGCGGACGGCCCGCCCCTGGCCCTGAACATCCTGCTGGCCGAGGACGAGCCCGTGAGCCGACTGGCCATGACCCAGACCCTGCACCGGCTGGGGCACACGGTGCAGTGCGTGGGCAACGGGCTGGAGGCGCTGGAGTGTTTGAGCATGCAGCCCTTCGACTGCATCCTCATGGACGTGCAGATGCCCGAGATGGACGGGGTGGAGGCCACGCGCCTCATCCGCAGCCTGGGCGACCTGGGCGACAAGACATGCATCCCCATCATCGCGCTGACGGCCTACGCCATGCCCGGCGACCGGGAGATCTTCCTGGCCGCAGGCATGGACGACCACGTGACCAAGCCCGTGCAGCAGGCCGAGCTGGAGAACGCCCTGAACCAGGTCACCTCCAGGCTGCGCCGCAGGACCCAGCGCGTCCGCTAAAGGCCCGCCGCCCGCTCCCGGAAGTCCGCATAGGCCAGGGCCAGGCCCTGGCGCAGGGGCGTGGCCGCCACCCAGCCCGCATTGGTCAGCCGGGACACATCGCACAGCTTGCGCGGGGTGCCGTCGGGCCTGCTGGCGTCGAAGACGATCCGCCCGGAAAAGCCCACCACCTCGCCCACCAGCTCGGCCAGCGCGCGGATGCTGATCTCCCGCCCGGCGCCGATGTTCACCAGCGGCGGCTCGAAGCGCCCGCTCACGCACTCGTCGCTGCCCAGAAGCGGCAGGAAGCGCTCCTCGGGCAGGCGGAGCAGGTGCACGCAGGCCTGGGCCATGTCGTCGCTGTAGAGGAACTCGCGCGTGGGCTCGCCCGTGCCCCAGACCGTGACCGAGGCCGCGCCGCTTTCCTTGGCCGCGTGGAACTTGCGCAGAAGCGCCGGGATGACGTGGGAGTTCTCCAGGTGGTAGTTGTCGCCGGGGCCGTAGAGGTTGGTCGGCATGACCGCGAGAAAGCGCGCGCCGTACTGCCGGTTGTAGCTCCAGCACATCTCGATGCCCGCGATCTTGGCCAGGGCGTAGGGCCTGTTGGTGGGCTCCAGGGGTCCGGTAAGCAGGTGCTCCTCGCGCATGGGCTGGGGCGCGCGGCGCGGGTAGATGCACGACGAGCCCAGGAACAGCAGGCGCTTGACCCCGCAGAGCCAGGCATTGTGGATGACGTTGACCTGGATGGCCAGGTTCTGGTGGATGAACTCCGCCGGGTAGGTGCTGTTGGCGATGATGCCGCCGACCCTGGCCGCAGCCAGGACGACGTACTCCGGCTTTTCCGCGGCAAAAAAGGCCGCCACGGCCGCGCCGTCGGTCAGGTCCAGCTCCGCGTGGGTGCGCCGCAGGATGTCGCCGTAGCCCTGGGCCGAAAGCTGGCGCACCAGGGCCGAACCCACCAGGCCCCGGTGCCCGGCCACGAAGATGCGCGCGTCCTTTTCCATGCCGGGGTCCATGGCCCTCTCCTATTCGTGGAAGTCGTAGGCCGTGAAGCCGCAACGCTTGACCATGTCGTCGCGCTCGGCCGCGCACAGGTCCTCGCGCACCATCTCGGCCACCATGTCCTCGAAGGTGATCTTGGGGGTCCAGCCGAGCTTCTCCCTGGCCAGGGTGGGGTCGCCCAAAAGCGAGTCCACCTCGGTGGGGCGGAAGTAGCGCGGGTCCACCCGCACGATGACCCGGCCCTGCTCATCCGCGCCGGTCTCGTCCAGGCCCGCGCCGCTCCAGGCGATGCGCAGGTCCAGGGCGTGGGCTGCGGCGTTGACGAAATCGCGCACGCTCTTCTGCATGCCCGTGGCGATGACGTAGTCCACTGGCTCCGGCTGCTGGAGCATGAGCCACTGCATCTCCACGTAGTCGCGCGCGTGCCCCCAGTCGCGCAGGGCGCAGAGGTTGCCCAGGTACAGGCAGTCCTGCAGGCCCAGCTTGATGCGCGCCAGCGCCCGGGTGATCTTGCGGGTGACGAAGGTCTCGCCGCGCTGGGGCGACTCGTGGTTGAAGAGGATGCCGTTGCAGGCGAACATGCCGTAGGCCTCGCGGTAGTTCACCGTGATCCAGTAGCTGAACAGCTTGCTCACGGCGTAGGGGCTGCGGGGGTAAAACGGCGTGGTCTCGCGCTGGGGCACCTCGCGCACCTTGCCAAAAAGCTCGCTGGTGGAGGCCTGATAGAAGCGGGACTTCTTCTCCAGGCCCAGGGTGCGCATGGCGTCCAGGATGCGCAGGGCGCCCAGCGCGTTCACGTTGGCCGTGTACTCGGGCATCTCGAAGCTCACGGCCACGTGGCTCATGGCGGCCAGGTTGTAGATCTCGTCGGGCTGGCACTTCTCGATGATGCGGAAGAGGTTGGCCGTGTCGGTCAGGTCGCCGTAGTGCAGCACGAAGTTGCGGCCGGACTCGTGCGGGTCCTGGTAGATGTGGTCCACGCGGTTGGTGTTGAACGAGGAGGAGCGGCGCTTGATGCCGTGGACCTCGTAGCCCTTGGCCAGCAAAAGCTCGGCCAGATAGGCTCCGTCCTGGCCGGTGACGCCGGTGATGAGCGCGACTTTCTTCAACATGGAATGCCCCTTGCAGTGTACTCTGGTGGCGGCAGGAACTGCCTGCGGCCGAAACGCAGCCCCGGCGCCATGCTCCCTAGCCCATTTCCCCCGGAAATGCGAGGACTGCGGCTGGCGGCCCGGAGGGACCGGCTTGCCCCGGCGCGGCATAAGGTTTATATCGGTCTAGACGATAAGACAATAGGACGGGGTGATCGCCTCGGACGCGGACCTCAAGGAGCACCCATGCGCGCGCACATCCTGGCCACGGCCCTGCTACTCTGCCTGTGCCTCGCGGGCTCGGCCCTGGCCGAGCAGAAGACCTCGTACACCATCGGGCCGGAGGATGTCCTGGCCATCGCCGTGTGGAAGGACGAAGCCCTGACCCGCGAGGTCGTGGTGCGCCCGGACGGCCGGATCTCCTTCCCGCTCATCGGCGACATCAACGTCCAGGGCCGCACCGTGGAGGACGTCCGCACCGAGATACAGAACCGCATCGGCGAGTTCGTGCCCGGCTCTCCGGTCAGCGTCATGGCCATCCAGATCAGGAGCCCCAAGATCTACATCGTGGGCAAGGTGGGCCGCCCGGGCATGTACATCATGTTCGAGCGCATGACCGTGATGCAGGCCCTGGCCCTGGCCGGCGGCTTCACGCCCTTCTCCTCCACGGGCGACATCCTGATCCTGCGCATGGCCGACGGCAAGCAGCAGACCATGACCTTCGACTACGACGCCGTGGCCAAGGGCAAGCGCCTGGAGCAGAACATCCTGCTGCAGAAGGGCGACACCATCGTGGTGCCCTAGCGCCGCGCCCGCATTGTTCAGCGCCATGAATGCCGACCGGAAGCGCAAACCCTAGGCGGTTTTTGCCCGCCGAAAAGCATATCGCTTTCTCAAGAACGCGACACGAGCCCCAGGAGAAGGACACGCACAACATGCCGAAACGCACACAGAACGCCGCACGCAACCGCCCGGACAGGGGCCTGGCCCGGAAGTCCGGCCTGGCCGCCTGCGCCCTGGCTGTCGGCATCCTTTGCGCGCACGCCCCGGCGTGGGCCTGGGAGGTGGTCAAGGTCATGCCCACCCTGACCGTGCGCGAAACGTACGACAGCAACGTCAACCTCATGGGCAAAGGCGACCTGGAGCACAGCGTGACGCCCGGCGTGCGCGTGGACCTGAAGCAGGAGCGCGTGAACGGCTTTGTCGAGGCCAAGGCCACAGCCGTGAAGTACACCCGCCTGAACTCCTTTGACCGCATCGATCAGAACTACCAGGCCGGGCTTGAGGTCAACGCCACGGAAAAGATCACCGCCAACATCAAGGGCGGCGTCGTGGCCGACCACGCCTTTGCCTCCGCCCTGAGCGACACCGGCGAGCAGGCCCCGCGCAGGGCCTCGCGCCAGGTCTACAGCGTGCAGCCCAGCGTGACCGTGCAGGTGGGCGAGACCAACAGCCTGACCCTGTTCCACGCCTTTGCCAAGACCGTGTACGACACCAAGGACTACACCGACAGCGTGAGCAACACCCTGGGCGGGCTTTGGGGCCACCGCTTGAACGAGCGCACCCAGCTCTTGCTCCAGCTTTCCGGCGCGCTGGTGACCACGCCCAGCGCCACCCAGAACAGCGTCTCCGCCATGGGCGGCTTCGAGTACGCCCTGGCCGAGACCCTGAAGGCCCGCGTGCTGGGCGGGGCCAGCTCCCTGCACTCCAAGGCCGACGGGGCCGAGGCGCGCACGGCCAGCAACTACGCAGCCGACACCTCCCTGGAGTGGCAGTTGGAGCGGCTGAACACCAAATTCGGCTACAGCCGGGACATGACGCTGGGCATCACCGGCGCGGACCTGGTGCGCGACAGGATCTCCCTGAACCTTGGCCTGAGCGCCACCGAGCGCCTGCGGCTGCTGCTGGGCGGCAACCTGATCCTGTCCGAGAACACGTCCTCGGCCCAGAGCCTGCAAAAGAACCGCTGGTTCGAAATCTCGCCCGGGGCCAGCTACAGAGTGGGGGAGAACTCCTCCCTGACCCTGGGCTATGCCTACGGCGTGTCCGAGGACAGGCTCACCGACGTGGTCAAGACGCGCAACCGGGTCTCCCTGGACTTCAACATCGCCTTCCCCTAGGCGGGCCGATTCACGCCGGAAACAGGACCGGGGGCAGCCCCAAGGACACGAGCATGCAGGCCAAGGCCGACATCAGAACTTACATCCAGATAGCCCGGCGCAGGCGCTACCAGATCCTTGCGCCCGCGCTGGCCATCTTCGCCCTCAGCGTGGCGCTGGCGCTGGTGCTGCCGCCGGTCTACCGCTCCACGGCCACCGTGCTCATCGAGACCCAGAACGTGTCCAAGGACTTCCTGCAGACCACGGTGTCCGGCTACGTGGAGCAGCGCCTGCAGTCCATCTCCCAGGTGGTGCTGGGCCGGGTCAACCTGATGAACCTGATCCAGAAGATGGGCCTCTACCCGGACCTGAAGGACATGTTCACGGGCGAGGAGATCGTGGCCAAGATGCAGAAGGACATCAACCTCGAACCCGTGCAGACCGAGGTCAACAATCCTTCCGGCGCGCGCGCGGGCCCGGCCACCATCGCCTTCAACATCTCCTACGAGGGCCGCAACCCGAACAAGGTGGCCGAGGTGGCCAGCGAGCTGGCCTCCCTGTTCCTGCAGGAGAACCTCAAGTCGCGCGAGCAGACGGCCAAGGCCACCGTGGACTTTCTGGAAAAGCAGCAGGAGGACATCCGCCAGGAGATGCTGAGCCTGGAGGGCAAGATCTCCGTGTTCAAGGAAGACCACCTGACCGAGCTGCCGGAGCTGATGCAGCTCAACGTGCAGACCATGGAGAAACTGGAGAAGGACAAGGCCGCGCTCCAGGAGAACATCCGCTCGCTGCAGACGCGCAACGTCTACCTCGAAGGCCAGCTGGCCACCATCGACCCGCACCTGAGCGGCGGCGGCGGCGACGGCCAGCGCCTGGGCTCCCCGCGCGAGGAGCAGGAGCGGCTGCGGCGGCGCTACATGTCCCTCAAGGCCACCTTAAGCGACCAGCACCCCGATGTCATCAAGGCCCAGCGCGAGCTTGCGGCCGCAGGCAAGGAGGTCGGCGGCGGCAGGGACGACCGCTACCTGGCCGAGGCCATCAAGGACAAGCAGGCGCGCCTGGCCAGGCTCTCCGAGACCCTCTCCGACAAGCACCCGGACGTGCTGGCCCTGAAGCGCGAGATAGCCGAGCTGGAAAAGGCCCGCCAGACCGCCGCCAGCGCGCCCCAGGCCCCGGCGGACGACGCCTCCAACCCGGCCTACATCAATCTGAAGACCCAGATCGTCTCCACCACCATGGACATCCGCCGGGCCCAGGCCGACCTCTCGCGCATCACCGGCCTGCAGGCCGAGTACCAGCGCCGCCTGGAGGGCACGCCCAGGGTCGAGCAGGAATACCAGTCGCTCAACCGCGACTACGAGAGCGCCAAGTCCAAGTACAACGAGTTGGCCAACCGCGTCATGGCCGCCCGGGAGTCCAAGGGGCTGGAGGAGAGCCAGATCGGCGACAAGTTCACGCTCATCGCCCCGCCCCTGGTGCCGGAAAAGCCGGTCAAGCCCCAGCGCCTGCTGATCATCCTGGCCGGGCTGGTCCTTGGCCTGGGCTCCGGCGCGGGCCTGGCCCTGCTGCTGGAGGCCCTGGACCAGAGCGTGAGCACCCCGGAGGACCTGGCCGCCCTCACCGGAAGGCCGCCCCTGGCCGCCATCCCCTACCTGCCGACCCCGGCGGAGCTGAAGGCCAAGTCCAGGCGCAGGCGGATCATCCTCGGGGTCTGCGCGGGCTGCGTGCTGGCCCTCTTGGTGCTGGCGCACTTGTTCTTCATGCCCCTGGACCTGCTGTTATTGGGGCTCTCGCGCCGCTTGAGCGCCATATTCTGATGCCCATGTCGACGAAGCCCGCCGACATGCGTCGGCTCTGGAACACCATATGAGCAAGATCACCAAGGCCCTGGACAGGGCGAAGGAACAACGCGGCGAGGCCGGGGGCAGGCCCGCCGAAACAAGGCCCGCCGGAGCCCCGGCGGCGCAGCCCGCCCCGCCGCCGCCCAAGCCCGACCAGGTGAGCTACACCCAGACCCAGGTGGTGGAGCAGCCGCTGACGCCCATGAGCGCGGGCCGCATGCTCTCCCACGTGGACGACCCGGCCCTGGCCGACTACTACAGCATGCTGCGCACCCACGTGCTGCACCAGACCCGCGACAAGGGCCACAACATCCTCATGGTCACCAGCGTGGGCAAGGGCGAGGGCAAGACGCTGACGGCCATCAACCTGGCCATCAGCATGGCCAAGGAGTCGTCGCAGACCGCGCTTCTGGTCGACACCAACCTGCGCGACCCCAAGGTGGCCGAGTACATGGGCCTGAGCCCGGACAAGGGCCTGTCCGACCACCTGCTCGACGATGTGCCCATGCACACCCTGCTCATCAATCCGGGCATGAAAAAGCTCGTTGTGCTGCCCGCCGGGCGGCCCATCAGCGGGGCCACGGAAATCTTGGGCTCGCCCAAGATGCGCAACCTGGTCCAGGAGATGAAGGCCAAGTACCCGGAGCGCTATGTCATCTTCGACTGCCCGCATCTGCTGGACATGCCCGACGCTTTGGTGTTCTCCTCCTATGTCGACCAGGTGATCCTGGTTGTGGAGGCGGGCAAGACCACCCGCCGCGACATCCGCCGCACCATGGAGCTTCTGCAGGGCCGGTCCCTGCTCGGCATCGTCATGAACAAGGTGCCCAAGGAATAGCCCGGGGCGCACTTTTCCCGGCATTCAAGAGGAGCACGCGGCCAGACCATGTACAACGAGTTTTTCGGCTTCCACAGCACGCCCTTCGACATCGTCCCCAACCCGGACTTCCTGTTCCTGAGCGCGCGGCACAAGACCGCTCTGGACCATCTGGAATACGGGCTGACCAGCGGTGCGAGCTTCATCCTGCTCACCGGGGAGATCGGCACGGGCAAGACCACCCTGGTGCGGGAGGTGCTGCGCCGCTTTGTGCCCCGGGAAACCGAGGTCGCCCTGGTCTTCCAGACCAACGTCAGCGCCGAGCAGCTGCTGAACATGCTCTTGACCGAGTTCGAGCTGCCCACCCACCCCGGCGACAAGCCCGGCGCGCTGGACCAGATGAACCAGTTCCTGGTCGAGAACTACAGCAAGAACCGCAAGGTGCTCATCGTGGTGGACGAGGCCCAGAACCTCTCGGCCGAGGCCCTGGAGGAGCTGCGCATGCTCTCCAACCTGCAGAGCGACGACCGCATGCTCCTGCAGGTGCTGCTGGTGGGCCAGCCGCAGCTCAAGCGCAAGCTGCTCGACCCCGGCCTGGCCCAGTTCGCCCAGCGCATCGGCGTGAACTACCACCTCACGGGCTTAACCCCGGAGGAGACCGTGGAGTACATCCGCTACCGGTTAGAGAAATCCGGCGGCCAGCCCGACCTGTTCAGCCCCGAGGCCATGGCCCTGGTGCAGCAGGCCAGCTTTGGGGTGCCGCGCTCCATCAACCTGATCTGCGGCAGCGCCCTGCTCTACGCCTTTGCCGACCAGGTGCGCAGCGTCGGCCCGGAGCACGTGTCCCAGGTGGTGGAGGACAGAAGCGGCCTGGGCGGCGCCGGGCAGAAGCAGCCCTGGGAGCGCCTGGAGCCCGGCCTGAACACCGGCCTGAACTCCGGCCAGGAAACCGGACTGAACGCCGGACTGAACGCCGGGCTAAACACAGGCGCTCAGCCCCAGCCGACCCAGGCGGCCCAGTCCCAGGCTGCGGAGACCAACCAGCGCCTGGGCGTCATGGAGGGCGACCTGCGCACCCTGCTCAGCTCCTTCGGCTCCTACCAGGACGAGCTGGCCCGGCGCATCGAGGGCATCCACGAACAGGAGCGCAAGACCAGCCAGGAGCTGGCCGCGCGCTGCGCCCGACTGGAGAACGTGGTCCGCCGCGTGGCTGCGCCGCTGGTCGAGCAGGCCAAGAAGGCCAAAGACGGCCAATAGCAGGTGCGAACGCCTGTGCCCCCGCCGCATTCCCCCTCACTTTCCTGATTTCCGCAACACTCCGCCCAAACTCGTATTTCAAGGCGAGCAAGTCACCAGCCTGCACAAATATGCCTCGCCAGGCATAAATATTCTTGACCACGCGCAGCCCGATATGAGAAAGAACGATATCCATTGATTGCGGAGGACTGGCATGCGCGGACTGAAGAAGGGCTTTGCGGCGGGTCTGGTTGTGGCGCTGCTGGTTGTGGGCGGAGCTGGGAGCGCACTTGCGGCGTACTACAAGCCGTCTTATGCCACCCCAATGTGGGAGGCCCTGCCCACAAGCTTCAATCTGGCTGGAGACAACTCTCCGTACTATATTACGCCGCTTGGCTTTAATTCCGCCGCGACCCTCAGGATGATCGACCAGACCACCCCCTACCCCTTCGAGACACTGTTCACCAACCAGAATCTCGCTGCGGAGTTCGGCCAGACCAAGCTTGTCAATAGACTCGGGAACGTCTTGGTGCTCACGCCAGACAACGGCTGCTACGGCTTTGTCTACGGCAATAGCGACTTTATTCGGGGGAGACTCCTTCAGTCCTTGACCCTCAACAACTCCCTGACCCTGCCTGCGGGGGCCATCATCATCGGGCTGGGGCTGAACGCCTACCAAACTGGAGACCGCACCTTCGACGATTTCGTCTTTGCCATTTCCAAGACCGCCCCTTTGGGCAGCACGCCCACGCCCATCCCCGGCGCGCTGTGGCTGCTGGGCAGCGGGCTCGTCGGACTGGCGGGGTTCAAGCGCGCGCGCAAGGGGGCGTAGGCAGCAGGACGCAACTGCCCCCCGTTTCCGGGCCGCCAGTACTCCCGACGAAGATTTCACTCCCCCAGGCCTATCGATAGGCCACACCTATTCATCAATAGAAACGTCCTGCACAAATCTATCCCCTGCTGCTGCCAGCGCGGGCATCGTCCAGGCGATACGCGACAGGCAGCACACATCAGCACCCGCCAAGAGACTCCCCTGCGCGCCCCCCGCAGCAGCGGGCTGAATTTTCATGCGCAGCAAGGCCTGCTGGCGCATCACACCTAAAGAACGGCATCAGGCCTGCCGATGAGTTCCGGTGCCAGGGAATACTCCCGCGCGCGCGCACGGAAGCTTCGTCCGTGCCTTTTGGACTGATTTGTTATACATTTGCACGGTCGAGCACAGCCAAAATTGCGTATATTTCTGGGAAATTGCATACGTATTTAAGCATATCATGCTGAAATTATAACAGAATGATCATATTCAAAATTATTGTGGCGAATTCGCCCTGAGCAATACTGAATCGTATTGACATGCGTCGCAGCTGCTTGTTATACTATCTATACCAAAGCGCAACAACAGAGTATGCGGGAGTGGATGATGAAAGGACTCGTGAAAGGCCTCGTGACAACGGCACTGAGCATGAGCCTTGGCGTCCTCCTTGCCGGAGGCGCCCTGGCCGGGTACTACCCCAACAACATCGACACCCTGACGACCTTCATGACCGGGGCCTCCTACGAAATTTACACCGGCTCGCCCCTTTCCGGCGCGTACAACCTGACGCCCCTGGGCTTCGAGGCGGGGGACACCATCCAGTTCAAGACCGCAGCCGCTGGCGAGGTTCTGTTCACCAACCAGAACCTGGCCGCCGAGTTCAACAAGGGCTGGAAAACTGCGGACCTGACCAGCGCGATCTTCAAGGACCAGACGACCACCCTGGAGGCAGGCGTCAACGAGGCGAGCCGGGTCGCGGTGCTGAAATTGACCCAGGACTGGACAGTGAGTTCTGGCCTGACCCTGAAGGCCGGCACCCTGATCCTGGGCCTCAACGATGACGGCTCCACGGACGGCGATTTCGACGACTTCATCCTGGCCGCCAAGGTCAAGGCCGCGCCCACGCCCATCCCGGGCGCGGTGTGGCTGCTGGGAAGCGGCTTGTTGGGCGTCATGGGCTTCAAGCGCGCGCACAAGAACGCGTAGGTTCCGACAACCTCCCCCCAGGCCGGTTCATGCTGCTTCGCCGGGGGGATCAATGCACATCACGCCTGGAGGTTCTGTCGTGAGGAAAATCTTGTTCGCCTGCGTTCTTTGCGTCTCCGTCGCCCTGTCCGGCGTCGGTGTCGGCAATGCGACGCCCATCGACTTTTCCGCCAGCTACACCGCTGACAACTACGTCGACTCCTTCACCATCTCCTCCGGCGGGACGACCATCGCGAGCTTCGGCTCCAAAACCACGTCCTGGCAGAGTTCGGCCACGGTCAGTTCTGTGCTCGATTTCAAGCCCGGCACCGAGTACACGGCCACCTGGACGCTGCGCAATGTGGACTATACGTCCGGGTTCAGCGGCTCCGCATACCCGGCCTCCAGCATGGGCTCAGGCAACCCCATGGCCTTTGTCGGACAGCTCACCGTCGGCGGCGCCACGTACACCTCCTCGGCCAACGGCCTCTGGAAGGTCGACGGCGCCAATCCCTTCCAGTACGGAACCAACGGCCAGCAGCAGCTGATCTGGACGACGAACAACGGCAACAACGGCGTCGGGGGCATTCCCGTCAGCGCCTACTGGATCGGCAGCAGCAAGGACGGCTCCGACGCCAACGGCCTGTTCACAGTGACCGCCAGCTTCAAGACCGGTTCGCCCACGCCGGTCCCCGGCGCGGTGTGGCTGCTGGGCAGCGGCCTCTTGGGCGTCATGGGCTTCAAGCGCACGCGCAAGGCTGAACAGGCCTAGTCCTTTGAACACGGACGACAACGGGAGAGGACCATGCTGAAAAAACTGACGACCACTGCGGCGCTGGCCCTGGCCTTTGCACTGGCGGGCGCGGGCAGCGCGCATGCCACCAACTGGTATCCTTATAACATCAACACCCTCACCACATACCTGGACAAGGCGGGCGCCTCGTATGAGGCCTACGTCGGCAAGGCCCTGTCCGGGCTGTACGAGATCACGCCCCTGGCCTATGAGGCGGCGGACAAAATCCAGCTGCGGGACTCGTTTGAGGCCGGTGACGTTCTGTTCACCAACACCAAGGTGGAGAGCCAGCGCGGAAAATGGAAGACCGTGGACGTGACTGAAGCCGTCTTCTACGACACCAGCCTCAAGTCGAAAAACGACCGTTTCATCGACCTGCTGGACCCCAAAAGGGTCGAGGTGATGGAGCTGACCAAGGACTGGGTCGTGAACAAGAAGCTGACCCTGAGCGCCGGCACGCTGATCCTCGGCCTGAATGACCGAGGTTCCTGCGACAAGGACTTCGACGACTTCATCCTGGCCGCCAGGGGCAAGAGCGCGCCCACGCCCGTGCCCGGCGCGGTGTGGCTGCTGGGCATCGGCCTGTTGGGCCTCCTGGGCTTCAAGCACGCGCGCAGGAACCCGGCCTGAACCCAATTTCCCTGCGCGCTGCCCATGGGACCGCTGTTTGCGGGGGCAACGACAGCCGCATGACCGTCACGCACACGCACGGCCCGAGCAAACGGGCTGGAGCGTTCGGGGAACGCCAGCCAAGATGAGGATGCACACATGAAGATGAACAAAGACGTCACCATCTGCTTTCGCACCAACGCCAAGCTCCAGGCCGACCTGAAGGCCGCAGCGGAGCAGCAGCAGGTCAACGTGTCCGCCCTCATCAATTCTCTCCTGGCCGACTACCTGAGCGCCAGAAACGGCAGCGACAAGCGCCGCCACACCCGCAAGGACGCCAGCATCCCAGTCATCATCAACGGCGAGAGCGCCTCCGGAACGGTGCTGCTCACCGGCACCATCCAGGACGTGTCCCTCGGAGGCGTGCGCATCGCCATCCCCAGCCAGGAGCAGGCCACCCTGATCATCAACGCCCAGGTCAAGGACTTCGAGATCGTCTTCCGCCTGCCCGACGGCAGCACCCGCCCGGTCAGCATGACCTGCAAGCCCTCCCGCGTGAGCAAGATCGGCGAGGACCTGCACATCGGCGCCGTTTTCCAGAACGGAGACCTGCAAAGCTACTTCGAAATCCAAAGCTTCCTGATGTAACGCGGCCCTGAGCTCCGCCGAAGGACCGCCGCCAAAGGACCGCCGCCGGAGCACACAGCGCAGGCGCACGATGCCCTTGCCGCGCCGACCGCTTTGGGCTAATGTTGCGGCTATTGCGTTGCGCAGGCCCCTCCCGGCGCGGCCAGACTCCACAACCATGAATCCCACTGGGGGAGCTGCCCGCGCATGTCACCGCTGTTGCTCCTCGTCCTGGCCCTGATCCTCAGCGCATCGGTCTCCGCGCTGCTGGTTCGGACCAGCGCCCACGCGGCCCAGGGCTTCATGGACCAGCCGGGCGGACGCAAGGTCCACGACCACCCCATCCCGCGCACGGGCGGCATCGCCGTCTTCGTGGGCGCGCTGGCGCCCATGCTGGGCCAGCTGGGCCAGGACAGGCTGCTCTCGGGCTTTGCCGCCGGGGCGCTGGTCCTGGTCGTCTTCGGCCTCATCGACGACTACCGGGGCCTGGACTACCGGCTCAAGTTCCTGGGCCAGGTGCTGGCCTGCGCGGCCCTGATCCTGGTCTCCGGGCTGGGCATCCACACCCTGGGCGAGCTGTGGCCGGGGACGACGGCGGACCTGGGCGTCTTCTGGCCCGTGGGCACGCTGTTCTTCCTGCTCACGGCCATCAACGCCGTGAACTTCAGCGACGGGCTCGACGGCCTGGCCGGCGGCATCAGCCTGCTCATCCTGGCCTGCGTGGCCCTGCTGGCCTTTTTCGCGGAGCAGTCCACGGTGCTGGTCCTTAGCCTGTGCGCCGTGGGCGGGCTGGTGGGCTTCCTGCGCCTCAACGTGCACCCGGCCGTGATCTTCATGGGCGACACGGGCAGCCAGTTTTTGGGCTACACTCTGGGCGTGTGCCTCATCGCCCTGACCCAGCAGCAGAGCATCTACAGCCCGCTTTTGCCGCTGTTTCTGCTGGGCACGCCCCTGCTCGACCTGATCATGGTGGTGTACCAGCGCCTGGCCAAGGGCCAAAGCCCCTTCAAGCCGGACCAGAACCACCTGCACCACAAGCTGTTGCTCAACGGGTTGGACCACTCCCAGTCGGTGACGCTGATCCACGCGGGCAACCTGCTCATGCTGGCCCTGGGGTTCTCCCTGCGCTTCTCGCGCGACTACCTCCTGGCCGCCATCTACGTGGGGCTGGTGGCCGCGCTGCTGGGCTGCATCATCGGCATCCGCGCACGCTACGGCCTGCGGGTGCGCATCCAGCAGCTGCTGCGCTCTGGCTTTGGCGCGCTGGTGGCCGGAGCCACCCCGCTGTACAGCCTGCCGGCGCTGGAGCGCGCGGCCTGGCTCATCTTCGTCGGCGTCTTCACGGCCACCTTCCTCTTTCTCCCGGCCATGGCCACGGGGGTCGACAGAACCCTGGGCGCGGGTTTTTTGGGCATTGGCGCGGCCGGGGCCGTGCTCTACCGGGCCAGCCAGCGCTGGTTCGACCAGTACCTGCGCCTGGCGGCCTATGCGACCCTGCTCGTGGCGGTCATCACCCACGCCAACGCCGATGCGCCCGGCGCCCTGGTCAGCCAGGTCAACCGCTGCCTGTTCCTGGCCCTGGGCGTGGCCTATTCCGCGTACGTGGTCATCAGCCGGGAGCGGCTGCAACTCGACAGCATGGACATCCTGCTCATCGCCCTGGCCGTGTTCGCCCTGTTCACCCCGATCACGGAGAGCTTCCCCTCGGCCCAGATGGTGCTGGCCAAGACCCTGCTCGGCGGCCTGTGCATCAACCTCGTGATGAACAAGCCCGCCGCGTTGCGCAAACCCTTCGTTCTGCTTTGCCTGGCGGCCTGCCTTGCCATCTTCGCGCGTTCAGGGCTATAAATCAGACGGATAGACCATCACAAAAGCTCCAAGGAGTCCCCCTTGAAACCTACCCTACGCTTCCTGGCCCTGGCGGCGCTGATTTTTGCCCTGGCGGCCTGCGGCTCCTCCCAGGACCGCCGCGACTCGTTCTTCTCCAAGGCCAAACAGCTTGAAGCCGAGGGCAAGCACCAGGACGCCCAGGTGGAGCTGAAGAACGCCATCAAGATCGATCCCAAGTTCGCCCAAGGGTACTCCCTGCTGGGCAACGTGCAGTTGCAGGAACGCAACTGGCCGGGCGCCTTCGCCAGCTTCCAGCGGGCCACGGAGCTCGACCCCGAGGACCTGGACGCCCAGCTGGGCCTGTGCAAGCTCTACCTGCTGAGCCGCAACCTGGACAAGGCCGAGGCCAAGGCCGACCTGATCCTGGCCAAACAGCCGGGGCACGTGGAGGCGGGCGTCATCAAGTCCATCGCCCTGACCAGACAGAACCGCGGGCCCGAGGCCCTGACCCTGCTGGACAAGCTGCAGCAGGCCAATCCGGACAGCCCGGACGTGTTCATCGCGCAGAGCGAGGCCCACACAGCCCTGAAGGACGAGGCCGCAGCCGAAAAGGTGCTGTTGCTGGGTCTGGGCAAAAACCCGCGCCACCTGCTCCTGAACCTGCAGCTGGCCAACCTTTTCGCCAGGCAGGGCCGCAACCAGGAGGCCGAGAAGCGCTTCAACGACATCGTGGCCCTGGACCCGAACAATGCCGCAGCCAACATGCTGCTGGTAAACTTCTATTTCCAGTCCGGCCAGCAGGACAAGGCCACCCAGGCGCTTTCGGCGCTGTCGCAGCGCTACCCCAAGGAGGCCTCCTACCGCGTGGCCCAGGCCCAGTCGGCCATGGCCGCAGGCAGGCCCGCCGAGGCCGAGGCCATCCTGACGCGCGGGCTCAAGGACATTCCCGAGGCCAACGAGCTGCGCCTGGCCCTGGCCGAGCAGCACCTGCGCACCGGCCAGTTCGCCAAGGTCGAGCCCGTGCTCCAGCCCATGATCGACAAAGACCCCGACCACCCGCAGTCCGTGGCCGCGCGGCGGCTTTTGGCCAACGCCTACATGGCCGCGCAGCAGCCGGACAAGGCCAGGGCCCAGCTTGACGCGCTGTTCAAGCGCAACCCCAGGGACACCGAGGGCCGCCTCATCGCGGGCGCGCTGGACATGCAGACCGGCAAGACCCGCGAGGCCATCGTGGCCCTGCGCGAGGTGGTCGACGCCGACCCCAAAAACCTGCGCGCGGCGGAGCTTCTGGCCCGGGCCCACATCAAAAACAGCGAGCCCGCCCTGGCCGAGACCGTGCTGAACAAGTTCGTGGCCGACAACCCGGACAGCGTTCCGGCGCGCATGATGCTGGTGGAGACCCTGCTGGGCCTGGGCAAGAACGACCGCGCCCTGGGCGAGCTGGGCGCCATGGCCGGGCCGGAGCAGAAGAACCCGGCCGTGTTTCTGACCCTGGGCGACATGCAGGCCCGCAAACAGAACCTCGGCGCAGCCAAAAACGCCTACAGACGCGCCACAGAGGTCGCACCCAAGGACCCCGCCGGGCACCTCCGGCTGGGCCGCCTGCTCTGGGCCGGGCGCGACGCACGCGGGGCCCTGGCCGCCTTTGACCAGGCCCTGGCCCTGGCCCCGGACTCCCGCGAGGCGGCCGAGGCCAAGGTCGGGCTGCTGATGCAGGACAAGCGCGCGGCAGAGGCTTTGGCCTTCGCCAAACAGTTTCTGGCCGCCAGGCCGGACGACGCCTTTGCGCACACCCTGGTGGGCCGCATCATGATGGACACCGGCGACGCAGCCGGGGCCGAAGCCCAGCTGACCAAGGCCGTGCAGCTGGCCCCGGACGTGCCCGCCGCCTACCAGTTCCTGGGCATGCTCTACATCCGCCAGGGCAAGCTCGAAGCCGGGCTGGGCAAATACCGCGAGGCCTTTGCCGCCAACCCGGACAACATCGGGGCGGGCCTGGCCCTGGCCACGCTGCTGCAATCGAGCAACAACCGGGCCGAGGCCATCAAGGTCTACGAGAAGATTCTGGTCAAGAACCCGGACTATCCCCCGGCGGTGAACAACCTGGCCTACCTCTACGCCGAGGGCCAGCCCGGCCCGGACGAGCTGGCCAAGGCCCAGGCCCTGGCCGAGAAGCTCAAGGCCGTGGACGCCCCGGCCAGCTACGACACCATCGGCTGGGTGCAGTACAGGCTGGGCAACAAGGAGGAGGCCCTGAAGTACCTCCTGCGCGCCTGGGACAAGGCCAATGGCCTGCCCACGGTGGCCTACCATCTGGGCGTGGTCTACCAGGCCAAGGGCGACGGCCCCACTGCGGCCCGGTGGCTGGACAAGGCCCTGGCGGGCAAGACCCAGTTCCCCGAGCGCGCGGCGGCCAGCGCCGAGCTGGCCAAACTGCGCGGCAAGAAGTAGCCGCCCGTGACGCGCGGGCGCGGCCCGGACGCGCGGGCCGGACACGAGGCCCGGCATGCGGACCAGAGACACGGCAATGGCGCAGGCTGATGGCGGCCTGGCCCGCAGGAGCGCCAAAGAGCCCATGAAGCGCATCATCTTCGTCAACCGCTTCTTCCACCCGGACCAGGCCCCCACGGCCCAGCTCTTGGCGGACGTGGTGCAGGCGCTTGCGGGCGCGGACCTGGAGGTCCACGTGGTGGCCAGCAGGCAGGCCTACACCGACCCCAGGGCCGGGCTGCCGCGCGCGGGCCGCTTCCACGGCGCGCTGGTGCACCGCGTGTGGTCCACACGCTTTGGGCGCTTTGGCCGTTTTGGCCGCTCGGGCCTGGCCGGGCGCGCACTGGACTCCCTGACCTTCATGCTCTCCGCCGGATGGCGGCTGCTGCGCCTGGCCCGCCCCGGCGACATCATCGTGGCCAAGACCGACCCGCCGCTCATCTCGGTCCTGGCCGCCCTGGTCTGCCGCCTGCGCCGGGCCCGGCTGGTCAACTGGGTCCAGGACCTGTTCCCGGACGTGGCCGTGGCCCTGGGCCTCCTGCGGCCCGTTGGCCCGGCCGCGCGCCTGCTCTGCGCCCTGCGCGACGCCGCCCTGCGCCAGGCCGCAGCCAACGTGGCCCTGGGCCAGGGCATGGCCGCGCGCATCGCCGGGTGCGGCGTCGAGCGCCAGCGCATCCACGTGCGCCACAACTGGGTCGACAGCGCGCTCATCACCCCCCTTGACCGGCTGGGCAGTCCCTTGCGCGCGGCCTGGGGCCTGGCCGACAGCTTCGTGGTGGGCTACAGCGGGAACTTCGGCCGCGTGCACGAATTCGAGACCATCCTGGAGGCGGCCCAGCTGCTGCGCGCCGAGGACGGCGTCCGCTTCCTGCTCGTGGGCCGGGGCGCGCGCCACGTACGCGTGCGGGAGCGGGCAACGGAGCTGGGCCTGGGCAACATCGTGTTCCAGGACTACCAGCCGCAAGAGCGCCTGCGCGAGTCCCTGGCCGCTGCCGACGCGCACCTAGTGTCGCTTCTGCCCGGCATGGAGGGCCTGGTGGTGCCGAGCAAGTTCTACGGCATCGCTGCGGCGGGCAGGCCCACGCTGTTCATCGGCGACCCGGACGGCGAGATCGCCCGGCTGCTGGCCCGGCACGACTGCGGGCTGTCCTGCCCACCCGGCGACGCCGAGGCCCTGGCCGCACACATCCGCCTGCTGGCCGCAAACCCGGACCTGGCCCGCCGCCTGGGCCAAAACGCCCGCACAGCCACGGACGCGCACTTCGCCAAACACCTGGCCCTGGCCGACTGGACCGCGCTGCTCCTGCGCGTGGCGAGCGAGGGCGGCGAGGCAGGCGAGGTCGGCGAGGCAGACGAGGCAGGCGAGGCAGGCGAGGCAGGCGAGGCAGGCGAGGCAGGCGAGGCAGGCGAGGTCGGCATTGCCGAAACAGCCGCGCCGCACAAGGCCCGGCAATGAGCGCCGCAGCCGCGCCCGAAGCGCAGTCCCTGACCCGGCAGGTGGCCAGCGGCATGCTCTGGGTGGCCGGCAGCGCCGTGGTGGGCCGCGTGGCCAGCTTCGGCTCGCAGCTGGTGCTGGGCTGGCTGCTCTCGCCCGAGGACTTCGCCCTGTACGCCATCGCCGTGTCGGTCACGGCCCTGCTCTGGGGCATCAAGAACGGCGGCCTGCGCGAGGTGCTGACCCAGCGCGGGAGCGAGTACGACGCCCTGGCCCCGGCGGCCTGGCGCATCGCCCTTGGCTGCAACCTGTTTTTGGCCCTGGCCCTGGCCGCGCTGTCCCCGCTTTTGGCGCGGATCTACGCGGCGCCGGGCCTGCCGCCCCTGATCTGGATCATCGCCCTGTTCCTGGTGGCCAACACCCCGGCCACCATCCTTCTGGCCAAGATGTCCATCGACATGCGCTTCGCCAGCCTGGGCAAGATCAGCTCCCTGTCCATGAGCCTGCGCCACCTCTGCGCCATCGGCTTCGCCCTTTTGGGCTGCGGCGCGGCCAGCTTCCTGTTGCCGCTGTTCGTGGTGGCGGCCTTTGACGGCGGGGCCTACTTCTGGGCCCTGCGCTCCTGGCCGCGCAACGGGCTGCCCGTGCGGGAGGTCCTGCGCCGGACCCTGCCCGCAGCGCGCTGGGTCATGTTCGGCACCCTGGCCGCAACCCTGCTGGAGCAGGGCGACTACCTGACCCTGGGCCTGCTGCAGGACAAGCGCACCCTGGGGCTGTACTTCTTCGGCTTCCAGCTCAGCGTGGCCCTGGAGTCGCTCTTTGTCACCGGTCTGCGCTCGGTGATGCTCCCGGCCTTCACCCGGCTGGCGGACCAGCCGCAGCGCCAGGCCACGGCCTTTGTGCGCGCCTGCGGGCTGCTCAGCTTCCTCTCGGCCCCGGCCTGCCTGGGCATGGCCGTGGTCGCCGGGCCGCTCATACATCTGCTCTGGGGCGGCAAGTGGGACGCGGCCACGCCGGTGTTCCAGCTCATGCTCGTGAGCCAGTTCGCGCGGCTCTTGGCCCCTTTGAGCCTGGCCCTGGCCGAGTCGCGCGGGAACTGGCGGCTGCGCTCGCTGCTCATGGCCGCAGACGGCCTGGGGCTGGTGGCCTCGGCTGCCCTGGGCGCGGCCTGCGGCGGGCTCTTCGCCGTGGCCCTGTGGGTCTCCGGCTACCGCATCCTTTCCGGCCTGGCCCAGTGCTTGTACATCAGCCGCCATGCGGGGGCTCCCGTGGGCCGGACCCTGGGCGTGGCCCTGCCGCCCGCCCTGGCCGCCCTGGCCTGCGCCGCCGGGGGGTTGGCCGCTGGCCGGGCGTTCCTGCCCGTCTCTGGTCTGTCCGTCTCTGGTCTGCTGGCCCAGGCCGGACTGGCCCTGGCGGTCTTTGCCGCGCTGTACGCCCTGGCCGGGCTGACCCTGCTGCGCCCGCGCCTGCGCGAGGCCTTGGACCTGGGCCGGACGCTGCTGAACAGGCCCAAGGCGGACGCCGCGACGGCAACCGGGGCAGGGGGCTAGGCCATGCTGCAAATGCTGCTGTTCGCGCTGCTCGTGTTCGGCCTGGGCGTGGCCGTGATCCTGCGGCCCCCCGTGGCCCTAGCCGGAATCTTCTGCCTCTACGGGCTCAAGCAGTGGGCCCAGGGCACCATGGTTTTTTTCGTCCAGCATGGGGCCGTTCCCAACCTGTGCATGGGCCTGCTGCTGCTTCTGGGGCTCACGGTGAAGCTGTTGCGCGGGGAGCGGGTCTTCTCGCCCTATCCGGGCGTGGGCTGGCGCACCCTGCTGCTCTTTGCCTACGCGGCCCTGACCCTGCTCTGGACCCTGGACCAGGGCAAGAGCGCGGACCTGTTGCTCCAGGCCCTGCCATACATCATCACAGTGATCATGCTGGCCCCGCTGCTCATCAGCAGCCGGGAGGACCTGCGGCCCGTGGCCCTGGCCCTGCTGGTCTTCGGCGGGCTGCTGGCCCTGCTCATCCTGCTGCAGGTCAACTGGTTCAACCGCAGGATCGTCATGGCCGGCGCAAGCTTTGAGGGCGAGGCCGGCAACCCCCTGGCCGTGGCCCAGCTGGGCGGCTACCTAGTGCTGGCGGCCATGCTCCTGCACCTGCGCAACCTGCGCCTGCTGGGCTGGCTGCTGCGCCTGGGCCTGACCGTCCTGGGCCTGCTGCTCATCGTCAAGTCCGGCTCGCGCGGGCAGTTCCTCGCCCTCCTGGCCGTGCTGATCCTGTTCGTGCCCCTGCGTCAGCGCATCGACGACCCGGTGAAGTTCATGGGCTTCCTCTTCTCCTTCCTGATCATCGCCGGGCTGGCCTTCTGGCTGCAAAGCGGCTTCACCACCGAGGTCGACACGGCCCACCGCTGGTCCTCGGGCAAAATGGCCACGGACATGGCCGGGCGCTTCCAGAACCTGGGCACGCTGTTCGGCATCTGGAGCCTCAACTCCCTGGGCAAGCTGGTCTTCGGCCTGGGCAACTCCTCCTCCTACGCCATCCGCCAACTGGGCATCTACCCGCACTTCGTGCCCGGAGAGGTGCTGGCCGAGGAGGGCCTGCCCGGCATCCTGCTCTACCTGTCGCTGCTGGCGGGCAGCCTGGGCAACATCCGCCGGGCCTATGCGCTCATCCGCGACCGGGCCGAGGCGCGGGCCGACCTGGCCCTGTTCGGGGGCATCCTGACCTACGAGTTCCTTTTGTCGCTCAAGCAGGGCAGCCTGCTCAGCAACACGTTCTTCTTCGGCATGGTCATCCTGCTTGGCCGCATCCGCCGCATCTACGAGACAGACGCCGATCTGGACGACACCAATCTGGACGACACCGGACTGGCCGACTCAGATCGGACCAACGCCGGGCAGGCAGGCGCGGACAGCCCCGGCGCGCGTCAGAACCAGCCCGTTCCCTGGCCCACGGCGAACCCGCAAGGAGCAGGCACGCAGCCATGAACACCCGACGACATCCTCCCAGCCCCGCCGCAGGCGCGGCTCCGGGGGCCCTGCGCGTGGCCATCTGCCAGACCGTGCTGCCGCAGTACCGCGTGCCGGTCTACAACCTGCTCGGGGCCCAGCCGGGAGTGGAGCTGACCGTGTTCGCCGACGCGCGCATGGGCAGCCTGGAGTCCGGCACGGGCCGCACGCACTTCGCCCACGAACTGGCCCCGGTGCGGCACTTCCGCCTTCTGGGCCAGGAGCTGCGCACCCAGGCGGCGCTTTTCCGGGCCGTCGACCCCCGGCGCTTCGACCTGGCCATCCTGCCCTGGGACGCCCGCTACGCCAACCTGCTGCCTGCGGTGCTCAAAGCGCGGCTGGGCGGACCGCCGGTGGTCCTCTGGGGACACGGCTACTCGCGCTGGCCCAGCCCCCTGCGCGACAGCCTGCGCAATTTTTGCGGCCATCGGGCCGATGCCGTCCTGCTGTACACCCAGACCATCGCCGAGCGCCTGGTCCGCCAGAACGGGTTCGACCCGCAGCGCGTCTTCGTGGCCCAGAACGCCCTGGACCAGGAGCCCATCCGGGCCGCGCGGGAGCACTGGCTGGCCAGGCCGAAGGAGCTTGCCGCCTTTGCCGCAGAGCGCGGCCTGGACCCGCAGCGCACCCTGATCTTCGTCTCACGCCTGGAGGCCGAGAACCGCATCGGGCTTTTGCTTCAGGCCACGGCCAGAATCTGTGCCCGCGAGCCCCGCGCCCGACTGGTCATCGTGGGCGACGGGCCCGAGCGCCAGGCCCTGGAGGCCCGCGCCGCAGACCTCGGCCTGGGCGGGCGGGTCGTCTTCGCCGGAAAGATGTACGACGACATGGCCCTGGCCCCCTGGATGCTGAGCGCCAGCCTGCTCTGCTACCCCGTGAACATCGGGCTCTCCCTGCTGCACGCCATGGGCTACGGCCTGCCGGTGGTCACAGGCGACGACATCGCCGCCCAGAACCCGGAGATCGAGGCGCTCACGCACGGGGTCAACGGCCTGCTCTACCGCAATGGGGATATTGACCATCTGGCCGAACAATGTTTGAACATCCTAACCGACGCGGCGCTGCGCCAACGGCTGCGCCAGGGCGCACTGCACACTGTGGCCGAGGAATACACGCTGGAGCGCATGGTCCAGGGCTTCCTGGACCTGGGCCGACTGGCGGACGGACACGACCGCCTGGTGCGCTCCCTGGCCCAGCCCCACAACGAACCTGCGGAGACACAACCATGAAGACCTCGCCCCAGACCTCCCCCCGTCTGCGCCTCAGCCGCAGCGCGCTGCTGCCGGCCGCCTGCCTGCTCTGCCTGGCGCTTGCCGCTGCGGCCCAGGCGGCCCAGCCCGGCGGCAACTCCCTGCGCATGGTGGTGGTCAAGCCCGTGGCGGCCCAGGCGGCTCCGGTCGTCAACAAGGACTTCGTGGTCTTCGACTCCACCCTGTTCAAGCGCAAGCCGGACCTGCGGCCCCTGGGCTTCGTGCCCCTGAACATGGTCTACGAGGCCGAGCTGTGGCGGCCGGGCAGCAACCACGACGAGCCCGACCTGGAGGCCGCGCGCAAGGCCGCCAGCAAGTACAAGACCCTGGGCGACGTCCTCTGCGTGGACATCGAGCGCTGGCGCGTCTTCGGCGTCGAGCCCCAGCTCATCCAGACCAACATCCGCCGCCTGGGCGCCGTGGCCGACGCCATGCACGCGGCCCAGCCCAAGCTCAAGCTCGGCTACTACCTGCTGCTCCCGGTGCGCGACTACTGGACCGGGGTGGAGAACAAGCCGGAAAAGATGCGCGCCTGGGCCGAAGCCAACGACAGCCTGAAGGGCCTGGCCAGCCACGTGGACGTGATCTACCCCTCCCTGTACACCTTCTACGACGATCCCGAGGGCTGGAAGAAGTACGCCAAGGCCAACATCATGGAGGCCAAGCGCTACGGCAAGCCTGTGTACCCGGTCCTGTGGTACCAGTACCACGACAGCAACAAGCTGCTCGGCGGCAAGCCCGTCCCGGCGGACGTGTGGCGCATGCAGCTGGAGACCTGCCTCGAATACGCCGACGGCGTGGTCATCTGGGGCGGGTACAAGGAGCTGTGGAGCGAGGAGGCCGGGTGGTGGAAGGAAACCAAGGCCTTTCTGGCCCGGATCGAAGCTGGCAAGCGCTAGAACCGCCGTGCCCAGCGGCCCGGAGCACAGCATGAGCCAGGAAGCCCTGCTTTCCGTCATCGTCCTCACCCGGGACGAGGAGGCCAACCTCGGCCCGTGCCTGGAAAGCCTGGCCAGGCTCGGGGCCCAGGTCTTCGTGGTCGACTCCGGCAGCACGGACCGCACCAGAGACATCGCGCTGCTGGCGGGCTGCGTGGTGCTGGAGCACCCCTTCGAGAACTACGCCCGGCAGCTCAACTGGGCCCTGGACACCCTGCCCCTGCGCACGCCCTTTGTCATGCGCCTGGACGCCGACGAACGCCTGACCCCGGAGCTGGCCCGGGAGCTGGCCGCCACGCTGCCCACCCTGCCGGGGCGCATCGGCGGGCTGCTGCTCAAGCGCCGGGTGTATTTCTGGGGGCGCTTCATCCGCCACGGCGGCTACTACCCCACCTGGCTGCTGCGCGTGTGGCGCAGGGGGCAGGCCCGCTGCGAGGAGCGCTGGATGGACGAGCACATGGTGCTGGACCAGGGCGAGACGGACCGGCTGCGCCACGACCTCATCGACGAAAACCACAAGGGCCTGGCCTTCTGGACGGACAAGCACAACCGCTACGCCGACCGCGAGGTGCTGGACCTGCTGGCCCTGGAACGCGGGGAGCAAGGGGAACAAGGGGAGCGCGGCAAGGGCGCGGCAGCCCCAGCCGGGCAGGCCGGGCGGCGGCGCTGGGCCAAGGTCAGCCTGTACGCCAAAAGCCCGCTGTTTTTGCGCGCGTTTTTGTACTTCCTGTACCGCTACGTGGTGCGCCTGGGCTTTTTGGACGGTGTGCCGGGCCTGGTGTTCCATTTCCTGCAGGGCTTCTGGTACCGCTTCCTGGTGGACGCCAAGCTCTGCGAGGCGCGGCGCAAGGGAGGCGGCCATGCGGCTTGACCGCTTTGACAACGCGGATTTCCGGCGCGGACGCCCGGCCCTGGTCGAAGCCCTGTGGCTCCTGGTCCAGGGCCTGTTCGTGGCCACCTGGCTGCCGGGCTCGGCCCTGCGGGTGCTTTTGCTGCGCCTGTTCGGGGCGCGGATCGGCGCGGGCGTGCGCCTCAAGCCCGGCCTGCGGGTGAAGTTTCCGTGGCGGCTCTGCGTGGGCGACCACGCCTGGCTGGGCGAAAACGTCTGGCTCGACAACCTGGCCGAGATACGCATCGGCGACCACTGCTGCGTGTCCCAGGGCGCGCATCTGTGCACCGGCAGCCACGACTGGACGCGCGAGGGCTTTGACCTCGTCACCCGGCCCATCCGCCTGGAGGACCAGAGCTGGATCTGCGCGCGGGCCGTGGTCGGCCCCGGCGTGCGCGTGGGCCAGGGCGCGGTGCTGGCCCTGGGCAGCGTGGCCACGCATGACCTTGCGCCCTGGCAGGTGCACCAGGGCGTTCCGGCCCGGCCCGTGCGCCCGCGCGGGCAATGTGATCGGGCGGACGGCCAGGCGGACGGCCAGGCGGACGGCCCTCCGGGCGGGCAGCCCGCCGGACAGTAACCCGGCGCAGTTCAAAGCGCCAAGGAACCCCGCATGTTCAACATCCACCGGCCACAGGGCCTGACCCTCTGGGGACTGCTCCAGGCTGCGGCGCTGCTGGGCCTGCTGGCGCTGGTCTACGCCTCCCCGTACGTGGTCCTGGCCAACTGGTGGAACAACGACGACTACAGCTACTGCTACCTGCTGCCCCTGGTCATCGGCTGGATCCTCTGGGGCAAGCGCCACAGCCTGCGGGCCCTGGCCGACGGCGGCGGCTGGGCCGGGCTGGCGTTTTTGGGGCTGGGCGCGCTGCTGTACGCCCTGGGCGAGTTCGGCAGCGAGTACTATTCCCTGTTCCTCTCGTCCTGGTTCGCGGCGCTGGGCCTGTGCTGGCTGTTCTTCGGCTGGCCCGCGCTGCGCAGCCTGGGCTTCGTGTTCCTTTTGTTCTTCGCCATGCTGCCCCTGCCGCAGTTCCTGAGCAACAAGCTGACCGTGCAGTTGCAGCTTCTGTCCACGCGGCTGGGCGAGCTTTTGATCCGGCTCATGGGCATGAGCGTGTACCGCGAGGGCAACATCATCGACCTGGGGTTCATGCAGCTGCAGGTGGTGGAGGCGTGCAGCGGCCTGCGCTATCTGTTCCCGCTTCTGGTGCTGGGGCTGGTGCTGGCGTACTTCACCTGGCTGCGGCTGTGGAAGCAGTGCCTGCTGGTGGCTGCGGCGGTGCCCATATCCCTGGTGCTCAACGCCCTGCGCATCGCCGTCACCGCCCTGGCCAGCAAATTTTTCGGCCCCCAGGCGGCAGAGGGCTTTTCCCACGACTTTGCGGGCTGGGCCGTGTTCCTGCTGTCCTTTGGCCTGCTCTACGGCCTGAGCCTGCTCCTGGCGCACCTGCCGGGCGAACCCAGGACTGCGGAAGGGGCGGACTCAGCAGTGGCGGCAGGCCCGGTTGAATCGACAGGCCCGGCGAATTCGATGGAAACGGTGGAACCGGCTGACTCCGCAAAATCAACAGACCCGGAGAAAATGCCAGGGCAGCAGCCCCTGCCGGACGGCCAAGGGCCTGCCACGGGCGCGCTGCCCCTGGGCTGTCGGCCCGGCCTGCGCTTCTGGGTCGCCGCCTCCGTGCTTGCGGCCATGTTTTTCGGGCTGGCCGGACGCGGCGGGCAGGAGACGCCGCCGCAGAGCCGTCCCTTTGCCGAGTTCCCCATGCACATCGGCCCCTGGACCGGCGCGCCCCAGGCCCTGGACACGGAGACCCTGAACACACTCAAACTCTCGCAATACATCCTGGCCGACTACCAGGGGCCGGGCAACGCCGAGGTGAACCTGTACGTGGCCTACTACCGCAGCCAGCGCAAGGGCCAGGCCATCCACTCGCCGGAATCCTGCCTGCCGGGCACGGGCTGGACCGTGGAGGAGGACGGGGTTGTGGACGTCGCAGTGGCGGACGTCGGCATGGCGGACACGGCCCGGACCGGGGGCGCGGCCCGGCGCGTGAACCGCTCCCTGGCCAGCAAGGGCCCCAGCCGCATCCTGACCTGGTTCTGGTTCGCCCAGCAGGGGCGCATGCTGACCAGCCTGCCGGAGCTCAAGCTGTCCACCTTCTATGGGGCCATCACCCGCCGCCGCACGGACGGCGCGCTGGTGCGCCTGTCCACGGCCCTGGGCCCGTATGAACAGACCGCAAAGGGCGACGAGCGCCTGCGCCGGTTTTTGGCCGACGTGGAGCCCAGCCTGCGCGAATTCGTGCCGGATTAATTGTCCTCCGGCCCTGGCAGATGCACGCCGGAAGGCCTGGGTTGCGCACGGCACAGGCCAGGCCTTTTGATGTGTGGCGAATGCCGCTTGGGCAATCACCGCCTGTTTTTTCCTGCTCGCAAGGTGGTCCGGCGCGCCCGGCAGTCCACCCGCCGCAAGCAGGCCTTTGTTCCGCGCTGGCCGACCGGGCAGCCCGGCCAGGCAAAGGTCGACGGGCGCAGCAGCGGCCCGCGTCGCCTCGGCCCTGCCCGGCCCTACCCGGCCCCGTTGCCCATGCCCTTGTTGCGGTGGTCCAAGTGCACGATGTCCTTCTCGAAAATGCGCAGCACGAAGTCCGCGTGGATCTTGAGCCGGGAGGAGAAGGCCCGGCCCCGCGTGTCCGCCGCGCCGCCGCCCACGAACTCCACGGCGGCGATGTGCTTGCCGCGCTCCTTCAGGTGGCGGATGGACGGGATGGCGTCCGCGTCGCCGGAGACCACGATGGCCACGTCGTAGTTGTCCTGCAGCGCCACCATGTCCACGGCCAGGGCGGTGTCCAGGCCCTTTTCCTCCACCCACTTGTGCAGGAAGTTGACCTTCCAGTGCCCGGCCTCGCGGATGTCGATGAGGTCGGACGAGGCGCGCACCCCGGCGTAGAACCGGCGCATGCCGTCGATAGCGCGGATTTTGGCGTGGTACCAGTCGCGGAAGTCGGCAAAGCAGGCCTGCCAGGCCTCCTCCTCCAGCTCCGCCTCGGCCATGTTCGGGTTGGCTATGGTCACCCGCGTGAGCCACAGGGCGCGTATCTCCGCATCGCGCACAAAGGCCTGGCGCAGGGCCGAGCGCGACTGCTGGTTCTGCAGATCCCAGTCGTCTATGCCGCCCACGGCGTACCAGTACACGCGCCGCAGCTGGGCCGGGGCGCGGGTGTCCTGCAGGGTCACCTCGTGCCAGGTGTTCAGCGCCTCGCGGTAGATGTGCGCGTAGAGCTGCGAATAGTTGTTGATTTCCAGGTTCATGGTGCGCAGCGAACCGTAGAGGTTCGAGCCGTCGACGAAAAAGGCGAAACGTTGCATGGATTCTCCAATTTATAAGGATGATAATCAGAACAGTTTCTTGACGCCCTCAAGCAGGCCGCCGGTGCGTTTGCCGTCCTTGCCCTTCTTGCCGGTGATGGCGTTGCCCACGCCCTCCACCACGCCGCCCACGGCCTTGAGGGCGCCCTTGCCCAGGGCGCGCATGTAGGCCGTGCCGTACGAGGGATTGTCGTAGGGCCCGCTGACGCGGATGGGCACCACCAGCCCCAGCAGCCCGGAGCTGCCGCCCTGGCCCTCGGCGCTGGGCACCAGGCGCGCCTGGATGGTGTAGTCCACATCCTTGCTGACCAGGTTCACCGTGCCCTCGCCCTCGGCGCGCAGGAACGGGGCCTTCACGTCCAGGTCGTTGATGGCCGCCACGCCGCCGGTGATGACCGCCGTGCCGGTGATGCTGCCGAAGCGCGTGGACTTCTCCGGCCCGGGCTCCACCCCGGTGGTGAGCTGCTTGGCCTTTTGCGCCACCAACGTCACCGCGCCGAGCAGATTGACGCCGGGGAACACGCCGTCGGCCATGGAGAAGGGAACCCGGCCCAGCAGCGCGCCCTTGAGCGCCAGGGCCGTGTTGCCGTGGCAGACCAGCGGCGAGGACGTGTTCAGGGACAGCAGGCCCGACAGCCCGCTCGGCTTTCCGTACAGGTCCGAGAGCAGCGGCCCGGCCTGGACTCCGGCCACGTCCAGGTGCAGCGTGACAACGGGCTCCGCGCCCTGCACGTCCACGCGCAGGGTGGCCTTCAGGACGCCGTCGTACAGCCGCGCGTCCGCCTGGCCCAGCTCCAGCACGCCGTTCTGCGCGGTCACGGGCAGCGTGAGCGTGGCGAAATGCAGGCCCTTGAGCTTGCAGCGCTCGGCGCTGATCTGGCCGTCCAGGCTCAGGGAGCGCAGGGCCGCCACCGGGAACAGCTCGTCCTTTTTGGGCTGGCCCGTGGCCGGATCGATGGCGGCTGCGGCGGCGGCTGCGGCGGCGGCTTTCTGGGCGGCGGCCTTGTCCACATTTTTGTCTGCATTTTTGTCCGCATTTTTGTCCGGCGCGGCGGCGACGCCCTCCCCAGCAGCAGGCAGAAAGCGGTCGGCGTCCAGGCCCTCCACGCGCACATAGAAGCTGACCGTCTTCTTCTCAATGCCCGTGACCCGCAGGTGGCCCTCCATCCGGGCCTCGTCCAGGCTGGCCGAGAACACCGGAATCTCGGTGTAGCCCCGACCGACCCTGAACTCCAAAGCCGCGCGGATGTGCTGGTAGGCGGCCAGGTCCGCCGTGTCCGGGGCCAAGCCCGTGAGCGCGGCGGAAAGCTCCCGGCCATTGAAGTCCGCGATCTCGATGCGGCCCATGGCGTCCGGCTCGGTGCCCAGGTTCGCCACCTGGAACTGGCCCGCGGCCTTGGCCCCGTATGCGCCGATGGTCAGCCCGCCGCCCTCTGCGGTCTGCCTGGCCATGTCGATCTTGAGCTCGGCCAGGCCGAGGGTGAATGCGCCCTTGCCGCCGGGCACGCCCGCGCCCATGGCCGATATCTTGGCCAGGAAGTTCGTCAGCAGGTGCCGCTGGTCCGCCTGGTTCAGGACGCCCGTGCCGGAGAGCTCCACGGCTGCCGTGAGCTCCGGGGACGAGGACTCCAGGCTGCACCGGCCCGCGAAGTCAAAAGGCTTGCCCGGCTGGATGGCCTTGACGTCCAGGTTCAGGTTGCCCAGCACGTAGCTCTTGCCCGCCTGGCGGTCCTCCCAGAAGATGCGCGCGTCCTTGAGGACCAGGCCGTCCAGGGTCAGGTCGGTCAGGCTTGAGGGGCCGGGCGCGGCGTTCTTTTTGGCCTCGGCCTGTTTGCGCGGGTCGTCGGGGCCGGTGAAGTCGGCCCAGCTGGCGCGTCCCTGCTCGTCGCGCAGCAGCTGTAGCTCCAGGCCCTCCACGGTCACCCTGCCCACCTCCACGCGCCGGGCCAGCAGCGGCAGGATGTTGATGCTGACGCTGGCGGACTGGATGCGCGTGAAGGGCTTGTCGCCGAAGCCGGGGGGATTGCTCAGGCGCACGCCGCCCACCCGCACGCCCAGCGGGAAGAAAGACAGCTTCACTTCGCCCTCGAAAACCAGCTCGCGGCCTGTTTTCTCCTTCACCAGCCGGGTGATTTCGCCCTTGTACTTGTTGGGGTCGACCATGACGGCCAGGAGCACGGCGGCGATGACAAAGAGACTGACGACGATGCCGCCGATGATCACCAGATAGCGCATGAAATTCTCCGGTTCGGGTGCTGTGCCTGGGCCTTCAGCCGCCCAGGATGTCGCGGATGGCCAAAAGTTCGCCGTGTATCTCGCGCAGGGCGGCGCGCAGGGGGTCTGCCTGGGATGCTTGGGCGCTGGCGGCATCCTGGTCGCCGGTTCCCTGGAGCTGGGCCAGGCGCTTTTTCGCGCCCTCAATGGTCAGGCCCTCATCGTAGAGCAGGCGCTTGATCTGGCGCACGGTTTCGATGTTCCCCTGGGAGTACGCGCGCTGGCCGGCTGGCGTGCGCACGGGCACCAGCGCCTCGGCGAACTCGCCCTCCCAGAAGCGCAGGACAAAGGGCTTCACATCCAGCAGTCTGGCGGCCTGCCCGATTTTATATGTCTTCCCTCTCGCAATTGTGTCCATGGTGCTGGCTATAGCAGAGGAAGGGGGCGGGGGGAAGGGGCGGCGGACGCGTCGATTCCGGGCGGCTGGCCCTGGCGTCCGACCCTCACGTCAGCCCTCGCGTTTCCCGCTGATGTCTGGCCTTTCGGGTCTGGCACCTGGCGTCTGGCCCCTGGCGGATGGCCCCGGCATCTGGTCCGGTCTCAGTCCTTTTCGTGCGGGCGCACGTCGTCAAAACGCTTGCGCACCTCGTTCAGCCCGGTGCGGTAGGCCTCCGCGTCCCCATAGGGGAAGAACTGCCGGTAGCGGCTGTGCGTGGGCTTCACGGGCCGGGCATGGCGGATGGGGCACCAGTACTGCTCGGTGCGCGCCGCGACCTCGCGCACATAGCCCATGATGCCGTTGAAGTAGGCGCAGTAGGTGCAGTTCACCTTTTCGATGACGTTGAGATAGGGCAGGGAATGGCGGTCAAAGACGATGTACTCCCGGCGCTTCACAAAGGGGATGCCGTACACCGGGAAGCAGATGAGCTGGAACAGGCCGATGGCCGCGTCCAGGATCAGCATGGGGATGAGCGCCGACCAGATGAGCGGGATGGTCAGCACGATCATGAACCCGGAGTCGTAGACGTAGTTGAACCAGCGTTTGACCAGGAGCTTCTGGCGCTTCTTGACCTCGGCGTTGAAGCGGACCTTCTTGTCGTGGATGGTGTAGCGCAGCCGGGGCTCGATGGTGCGCAGCTCGTCGCGCAGCTCCTTTTCCAACGCATCGATCCTGTTCAGGATGTCGTCGACTCTGCTCATGTGCGCCTCGGGGGGTTGGTGGCCGTGGTGAGGCGGGTGCCGTGGCCCGAAGGATACCAGGGGGC
>Ga0118677_10000122_pt1 | contig 156195 bp, 125 predicted proteins | sample AliMusrvi5mmetaG_FD_86154 | JGI IMG/M metagenome (GOLD analysis project Ga0118677, IMG submission 86154) | reverse complement strand
CAAATATATCTTCCAGTGCAACGCCAGCTTTGGTCAGGTCCATTACCAGTTTTCGAGCAACACCAAGTCTGAGCTGTGGATCAGTCTGAATTCCCCGTTCATCCATTGCCAGAGCGATGACTTTGGCGTTGTATTTGATAACAAATGGTAGAACGTTTTCGTATCGATCGCTTTCAGCCGTGATAGAGTTAATAATCGGCCTGCCGTTGGTGGTGTTGTAGATAGCCAGTGCTTTCTCAAGCGCTAGAGGGTTAGGTGTGTCAATGGACAGTGGCGCAGTAACTGCATTCTGTACCACTTCTGTCAGCCATTCCAAAGCTTCCGGTTCTCCGGAAGTCAGAGTGCCGCAGTTGATGTCAATATAGGTTGCGCCTGCTTTGAGTTGTGCAGCAGCCATCTTTTCAATGAAATCGGCATCTCTGGAGACCACAGCGTTCTCGATCAGAGGTTCGCCTTTAGTTTTCCTGCTGGTATTGATTCTCTCGCCAATGACAATCATAAGTATATCCTCCGCAGATTGTATTCCTGGTGCAGAAGAGCACCTGACTGGTGATCAGCCACTAATATCAACAAGTAGTCCATACACGGAAAAATTATACCACATTCAAATGCAAATAAAGAATGCCAGCCTGATTAGTATGATTTATTAAATATCTATTCATCTAGCCCGCATTATTCATGACTGACTCTGCTTTTTACCCCTACTGCCGGGCAAAAGCGAAGCTTCGTAAATTAAACGGACTAGTTCTGTGTTGCGATTATCAATGGGCTGGAATATGCGATTATAGTGGTGAGAGCATCTGACGGGCATACTGTTTGAAAAGATTTTTTCTTAACTGTGTTTGCATTTATTGCAAAATGTGGGTATACTAGGATTAATCGAAAATCAACGTAGTGCGCCCGGTGTATTCGTCTCCCGTGGATTGCTTCTACCTTCTGCGACTGATCGAGCCCCGTTTGCGGCTTTTTTGCTTCGCGTTCTACGTTGTGCGATCAGGGGTAACCCCAGAAGGATGGCAATCTAATGGCCAACGTATCACTATATGTAGGAAACATGTCCTACAGCACCACGGAGAGCGAGATCCGCTCCTTATTTGAGCCCTACGGGCCCATCGCTGAAGTTAGAATCATTGGAGACAAGGGATTCGGCTTCGTAGAGATCCCGTCTGAGAATATGCAGGCTGCTATCGATGCTACAAACGGCAAAGAAGTTGGCGGCAGAACTCTGACAGTTAATGAAGCACGTCCTCGCACTGAGCGCTCCGGCGGCGGTGGCGGCGGTCGTTCCGGTGGCGGCGGTGGTCGCTCTGGTGGCGGCGGCGGCTACGGCGGCGGCGGTGGCGGCGGCAGACGCTGGTAATTCGTTATAACGAATTGAAAAAGGTCCCGGGTAACACCGGGACCTTTTTTTGTGACTGGTTTGAATTGTTAACCACGGAATACACGGAAAAGAAAACATTAACAAACTTGGATATATTAGGATGTCGTCGCGAAACAAAGATTCATTCTTTACGCGCTGGAGAAACTGCTGTATGCGAGGTTTTTCACTGCGTTCAGAATGACAATTAACTTAACATCAGGCGCTTACTGTGCCTTTGCGTTCCAGTTTCCCCCAGCCAACCAGGCTTCCGTGTACAGCTGCGAGAATTGATTTAATTATTACATAGTACATGAACTGTCTGTAGAAGAAGCGCTGCCAGAATAACCAAGATAGCTGCAGCGGGTTTTCATGATCCATCAGAAAGGCAAGCAGAGAGGTGCCGAAGTCTATGACAAACAGCGCAGCTCCATATGCTGCAATTGTCCAGAACTGATGAGTGAACAATGAAAACAGCACCATCAGATCTACTAACGGAGCCAATATCTGTAGAAATACATTAAATACCCACATAATGGGGAGAATCAGCATCGAGAAAACTCCGTATCGAGGTGCAAACAGTTTCCTCTTGTGCTTCCAAAGAACTTGCAGGACTCCAAATGACCACCGGAAACGTTGTTTTGCAAGACTTTTCACATCTTCAGGAGCTTCTGTGAACGCGAGTGCATCATTTGTAGCTGTGGTTTTGTAACCATTTGCCAGTAGTTTGAATGTGAGATCGCAGTCTTCAGCCAGGGTGTCGGATTGGTATCCGCCTGCAGCGAGGATTGCATCTTTTCTCCACGCACCAAGAGCCCCAGGGACAATCGGAACAGTATTCAACGCAGAATAGGCTCTTCTATCGAAGTTCTGGCAGGTTATGTATTCAAGATTCTGGCACATCGTAAGTACTGTATTGCGATTACCGACCTTAATATTCCCTGCAACTGCCCCGACTCTTGGATCTACCATAGGCTGGACAACTTTTTGTATGGCATCAGAAGACAGAACAGTATCTGCATCAATGCATACCACCACCTCAGTGCTTGCATGTTCCAAACCTAGATTCAGAGCTGTAGATTTTCCGCCATTTTCCTTACGCAAATATTGGACTCTGGGCTCATTGACATAAGCATTCAGGACAATTTGCTGCGTATCATCTTTTGAGCCATCGTCAATGATTATTACTTTAATATCCGGATAATTATTGGCAAGGATGCTGTTTACAGTCCTGACGATCACTTTTCCTTCATTGTATGATGGTACCAGAACAGTAACCGGTTTGTTATATTGCTGTTGCGGTTGTTCCCGAATAAGTCGGGTGGAGCGAAGGACCAGTGGAGTCAACAGCGCCAGACGAATCAGTCCCAGGCAAATAGCAATCAAGAAAGCAATTCCCAGGAACTTTCCAAAAGCATACTGTGTCTCAAATGCCAGTCGATCAAATCCTGCTACTATAACCTGGTAACCCGATACAGGGGTAAACATCATCTTCTTACCCTTTGAACCCAACAGTCCGGATACGGTGACCAGTTTATATCCTCTCTTTTTAAGCTCGGTTATGAGTTTGGGTAGAGCTGCAATAGTTTTATCTCTATTACCCCCACCATCGTGCATTAGGATAATATTGCGTGACTGTGGTGGATTGACTTTCTTTTCAGCCAATGCATCCAGCACTCTTCTTACTATGGAGTCTGGTGTCGAAATACTTAAATAGTCCTTTGAATCAAGATTCATACCAACGGTGACGTACCCAAGCTTTTGTGTACGGTTCATTACAAGGATATCCAAAGGGCCTTCGGAATCCGTATCGGCTCCATCGCCAAATGGCGGCCTGAACAAGCGTGTTGAATAGCCTGTTGCACCCTCAATAATCCGTTGGGTAGTGTTGAGTTCCAAGTCGCATCTGACAGGGGAGACTTCAGCAATATGCGGATGGGTGAAGGTGTGATTGCCTATATCACACCCTTGTTTCCATTCCCTGGCCAATATGTCAGTATGTGCCTCAGCTTCATTGCCAATTACAAAGAAAGTGGCGGGAACTTTATTCTTTTTTAGGATATCAAGGATTTTTGGTGTATAAAATGGATCTGGTCCATCATCAAAAGTTATGGCAACGGCTTTATTCAAGTTGCCAAAAAGACCAACAATATATGGATTTGGATAGACATCGTAGGTCTCTGTGGTAATAAGTCCGTCAGCGTCAGTCGTAAATGTTCGGTGCCCTTTCTTTGGTAAGGATGTTACCTCCTTTATTTCTCCTATACTTGTATATTCATTACTGACGTCGGATTTGAAATCTACGTATTTCAACCTGGACATGTTCACGCGTTTACCCAGACGGTTTTCGCCAAAGAAAGCCCAGATTGTCGGGTCTTCGGAGCCCAGTAACCACAAAGCTGCTCCCCGCAGATTGTAGCCATTAAGTGCTCGAATCTGGTTGTATGCAGTCACAGCGTCAAGCATATAAACTATGTGATCCTGTCCAGACGTGTCTACATATTGATAGTAAGGATTGAGGTCGTCTTCGTCCATCTCGATCTTCGCATCAACATCCTTGGCTAGCTTTAAACTTGTACCTATGGTTGGATTTGTTCCTTTGCCAGCTGCAGTCAGAGTTCCGTCTGTGTTGATACGTATAGGCCAGTCACAGCAAAAATTGGCGAGTCCAAGTATTGTTTTGGCCGGATCCAGATTCTTCATGAGTGGTTCACTGACTTCTTCCAACCATGCCTGAGAAGCAATCGGACCGGGATCTCCAGAAACTGTATGTTGATCGTAGAACATGATTATTAATAGATCATTCAAGTCCCCTAGTGTAGAGTAGTCGAAGCAAGGATTGGTAGGTGGGACATCCTGCGTTACCATCAGGTTATGGGTCTTAAATTCATCCTTTATAGTTTTGACCAATTTTGGCATATTTTCGTGAATTATTTGGTCTTCTTCCTTTGACTGTGAGTCATCAAGGTCAGAGTAATCTGGCTCCAAGTCGATGTTCACTCCTGAATAGCCATTACTGACAAGGAATTCTCTCAGTTGCTGTGCAATTATTCTGTGCTTTGTTGGATTGATCAACAGGGCTTTTAACTGGGACCACTCAAAACCATTAGGGCCGGTGTTAAACAGCATGGGGATAATCTTGATATCGTGTGTTCGAGCTGTTTTTACTAATAGCGGATCGCTAGTTTCGGAGCTATAAACCGACTTGAAACCCGATCCGTCTTTGTTTAGCTGGAGCCATTGGGGCATTACATAAGTCAGATCATCAGCGTGAGCGAGTAGACTGTTATAACTGGACAAGTTCCAACTAGCATAAAAACCGATTGTGACCGTGTTTGCAGTTCCGATACTTTGCGGGTGTTTTCTGTGTACTTGTTGCTGTTCAAGTTCAATTGCCCGATCAAGTTTACTGCGGTCTCTGTGTGCAACAAACATGCGTGCTGCAAGATCCTTGCGTTGGGAAAAGGAGTCAATTAGTTTCTTTCCGTAATGATTACCGGACATCAGGTTGAGGGGTGATTGTGGAAGAGTCGCTACACTGAAACAGAAAATAGCACCCACAATGGACAATACCATTATTGATATGCTGGAAAAACGGCGAAACTTACGTGAGCGTCTTCCGCTATTATCGTAAAATACTGGTGATGATTGTTCTGACATTAGTTTGGTTCACTGCTCCCTGTTGCTATGCAGCAATTATCAACGTCTGATTCAGACAGATATATCACAGACTTAATCACATACTGATATACGAAGCAGTAATATGCCTGGTTCCACGCTTCTAGTCTGTTATTGTGATCCAGACCTGTCTGCTTCTGGGGCCATCAAATTCCGTAAAATAGATAGACTGCCATGTTCCCAGTTGGAGTCTGCTGTCTTCCACTATCACATTTAGGGAACATCCCATTATAGAGGATTTTACGTGGGAATCCGAATTACCTTCCATATGTCTATAGTCAGGCCTGTTTGGGACTAAGTCTCCAAGTGTCAGCAGCATATCATGGACCACATCGGGATCGGCATTCTCATTTATTGTGAGTCCAGCTGTAGTATGGGGGACGAACACACAGACAATACCATCGTTAATACCGGATTTTGATACTGCTTCCTGTATTTTACTGGTAATGTCTGTGAACTGCTCTCTTTTAGTTGTGTTTACGGATATCTTAATCATTGCTCTCCTGCATCATGCTTTTTTGCCTACTGAACCTGTAGCGTAAATGACTTTTGATCCCGATAGATAGTTCCTTTACACTTTTAGCGCCAATCTCGGGGATACGCGCTGCAATTAAAAGACTTGAAAATGTAAATACCATGGTAGCATAGAACGTACACCGAATGTCGGTGTGGAGTCCTATTGCTTTTATCCATCCCGGCATCAGTCCACCTAATGCCGGCATCGGTGCAGCGAGTAGAGTTACAACAATTGAATATACAGCGAATTGCACACTACGTCCCACCGTTGGCGTAACATTGTATATAAGGGTGCTTAGTGCGACAGATATCCCCGCAGAGGCAAACCCTACGATAACATTGACCATAGGCAGAATAATATATGCCGAAGTTGTGTTGTTTACCCATATCCAGGTGAAAGGCATAGGGACAATCACTGCAGTTCCAAGAATCAGGATCGGTTTGCAGCCGTAACGGTCTACCATTTTCCCCCAGAAAGAAGAAGATGCTAAAACGCACACAGTTGTGACTGCACTCATTAATCCAATTGCGAAATAACTGAGCTTAAGATCCCTCAGCATATATGTGCACACAAAAGGCCCGGCAATGGCTTGCATCGACCATACTACAGCATATGACGTAACTACCATAAACGGTCGATTCCGCAGTGTATCCATTACCATTTTTCTGAAGTCAGTACCGGCATCATGTTTGGCTGTGGGAACATCGGCCTGGGGGAAATATAGAATTGCGACTACCAATCCAAATACCATTCCAAACAGGAACAGCAGACTGAATGCACCCGTACCAGCTTTTTTTGCATAGTCCAGAAATGAACCGCCTACAACTCCCATGATTGCAGAAATAATGCCGCTGAAGGTAAGCATCTTCCCGAAGAACTCACCGCGCTGCTGCGCCGGAATGAGATCGCCGACCCAACTGGACCTTACATTGCCTGCAAACATCCCGAAAACATTCATCAAAGTGATGAGGGCTATAAATATCCAGAGCTTGGTGGAGTAGGATGCACCATTTTGGAAATACGGCAATGCTGCAATAAACGGCCATCCTATAACACCGAGTATTGAAGTCCAGATAGTAAGCTTGCGCCTGCTCCATCCCCGTTCCACTAGTACGGAGGATAGTAACTGGGAGACTACGCAGAACATAGGGATTGTAGTGATCAACCCAATTGTGCGGTCATCGGCTTTCATTTTCAGTGCAAAACCGATAATAAACATGCCCCCGCAGGTGGCGGCATACATCGCACTGAGCATAGACTGTATGCAGCTCAGCTTGACCGCGCGGTCTACTACGGTTAGAGGCAATGCCTGTATTGTGTTGTCTGTTTGTTCGCTCATTTTACTCCCAATACCAGCGTCAAGTATATCACAGGTTCCTAACATAAGTAAGAGAGTAATATTACTTAACAGTCAGCTCTATGAGAGATGTTTGCATTTGAACAAATCGTTTTACCATCCTGACGGTAGTGATTGTTTCCGGTAATGGCAAATGCTTCAGAGAAGAAAAGCAGGAGTAAATGCTAACACATTTACACTAGATTCTTCACTGCGTTCAGAATGACACATATTTTCTTAGTCACACTTTGTAAGTGTTCAGTTTTCTGGAAATAATGTCATCCTGAACGTAGTGAAGGATCTCAACAGAACAGATCTTTTACTACATTCAGGATGATGAATCCTCTATATGCTACGAAGTCTGAAGTAACAGTTCAGTATTTGTGAGTAAATTTCCGTCCATCCTTCGATACGCGCTTTGCGCTACTCAGGACGAACGGAAATTTACTATATTACACATTAACTCTGAGCTGTTACAGTCTGAACTCTTACCACACTTTCGTAGTCTTATCTGTTAAAGTATAATGTTGGGAGAAATGATTTGGAGGTAGATTATTGAGACCGCAAGTTACGGACCTTACCCTAGATGAAAAAATAGGACAATTGCTGTTAGTTGCCAACTGGCCTACCATACAGCGTGCGATAGATGGAGTTGAAAAGCTTGGCTGCGGCGGTGTTTGGCCTGGCGCAGGACCTAAAGATGATTCCGGACGTTTCCGGGAGATGATTAAAGACCTGCAGAGCCGCGCAAAGATACCTTTGTTTATTTGCACGGACTTTGAGCTGGGAGCAGGACAATTCATGACCGATGGGACATGTGTTGAGTTTCCTGCACTTATGGCTTACGGTGCGATCGCTGATGAAGACGACGCAGAACGATTAGCACATCTGACTGGCGCAATCTGTGCTCAGGAAGCTGAGTATCTGGGTGTCAATATTACTCCCAGCCCTGTTTTTGATGTCAACACTGTACCGACGAATCCCATATGTAATACCCGCAGTGTAGGCAGCGATTACCGTAAGGTATCCCGTATCGCTACAGCTTATGCATTAGGCATGCAGACTGGTCGATTGCTTGGAATGGCAAAACATTTCGCCGGAGAAGGTATGCACGAAGCAGACCCTCATTTTGCCCTTGAAGAGATGAACGTCACTGAAGAGGAAATGGAGGCCATTCACTTAAAACCTTTTTATAAAGCTGCAGAAGCGGGAGTCGCTTCGATGATGACCAATCATGCCATCTATCGCTGCTATGACCCGGATTATCCTGTGACACTCTCCCGGAAGATAATTACCGGCATTCTGCGCGAGAAGATAGGATTTGATGGCCTTGTTGTAACCGATGCAATGGCAATGGCGGGTATCGTTTCAAGATATGGTCCTGAAGATGCAGTCATACTGGCTATCAATGCCGGAAATGACTTGATACTCGATCCTACAGGTCTTGAGAACGTCCACGAATGGGTCCACAAGGCTCTGGAGGACGGTAGAATGTCTATAGAGACAATAGATACTGCTGTAGACCGCATACTCCGTTACAAGGACAAACTGCGATTATTTGATGAGCCTCATCCAACGGACAATAAACCTGCAATGCCGCTTGCTGATCGCCAGGCTGTGGCACGTGAAGTAGCTGACAAGTCGGTGACCATAATCAGGGACGATGAGAATATGCTGCCGTTGCTTGTTGATCCAACTCTAAAAGTGCTGCTGCTGGAGCCTTCACATCCATATCACGAGCCTGAGTGGGGGTTGAAATACAACCTGTTCAGTATCTGTGATGCTTTGAAGCAGGATTATCCGAACTCCGATATACGGTATTTCTCGTCAAAAGCTGGCGCTCCGGAGAATGACGAAATACTTGAGCTTGCAGCAAAGGCTGACATGGTCTTTATCAGCACATCATTCAAAAGCCAAGCAGGCCAGGTTGGACTGTTAAACTCGGTTCAAGTGGACTTGCTGAGGGGTGTCGCTGAAAAGTGCAGCAAGTGTGTGTATGTTGCAAGCAATCCATATGTTGCATCGGAACTGCCGTTTGCCGGGACAATTGTTGCCAACTATGGACCTTATAGGATAAGTGTCGAAGCTGTGAGGGATGCGATGTTGGGGAAGATTGAGTTCAAAGGCAAACTGCCAGTGGAACTCCCGCAAAGTATAGATCCGTCAGGTGTAGAAGTCATCTGCCACGACTAGCGGTTAGCGTGTCAACCGTCGTTCATTCTAAGAAATCCGGGGACGGCAGGCTGGAAGCCTGCACCACAATTTTGCCTAGAATTGCCATCCTGAGTATCCGACCGCGCTTTTTAGCGCGGTAATTTCATGAAGAAACCGTTCCCTGAGCGGAGTCGAAGGGAACACAGTTCTAAAGATATGTGGCGAGGTGCGTCCCTTCGACTTCGCTCAGGGAACGCACAACCATAACCAAGATATCCAGGTTTCTTAGGAGGAACGAAGGATCTGCTTTTTCTTTACCAAGATTTGAAAAGCAGATCCTTCACTGCATTCAGGATGACGTGTTCCTCATGATAAGATAGTTTCGAATTCTACCTCGGCCAGCGGAGATGGGCCGGGAGCATCTCCGGGAATTTGTTGTGTGGTTCCGACTGGTACCAGTAAGCTGTTGATGCTATATCATCCTGGAGCGGCTGGTATTTACCATTTGGCCACCAGCCAAGGGCTTGGATACTCACATCAAGATTGCTCTCAAAACGAATTGGATCAGGAATGTGCCAGCGATAGAGTCCGAACTTTGGAACTTGTCCGGCAGTGCGTTCAACTAACGGCATCCCGGAGAATGGAGATGAGAAGCGTTCTTCATGTCCATCGGGTCCGTAGAACCCCCATGCTCCGCAGAAGTAATCCTCAGTACCGGTTCCGCAGATGGTAGGATTCTCTTTGTCTGAGTCCATGAAAAACTTGATCTCGCCCTCTCCCCACCAGCCATTGGACAGTTGCGTCCATGCGAGGTAGGTGCCTACATATTGTCCTTTACCTTTGACATCAGCCAGTATCACATGCTCCGGACAGTCAATCTTACAGACAGCTCTTCTCCACTGCGCATGCAGATATCCAATATCCTCAGGTATTTCATCCTGTTCATAGGTTATCTGATAAAAGAATCCGCTTATCTCTTCGTGCCAGTCATTTTGAATTTCTATTCTCGCAGTCTTTCGGAATGGCATTGGCCAGTAGCAGTTGAATCCACCACTGGGGTTAACAGCTACCGGGATTGAGGTTACATTTGCCCTCATAGCATGTCCATTGGCGAAGAAATCTCCCAGCGGAACTTCGATCGAAGGCGTCTCTTCATCATCCCAATACATTCTCAGAATGCAGTTGCGGTAGGCATTATCGACAACTGTAATCCATATGTGTCTGATTGTTGCAGGACCTTCAATATTGGCAATTGTGGTTGTGGACTGGGGAGGGAGAGTAATGCAGGGACGTACCTTCCAGCCCTTACCTAACCATCCTCCGGCTTCTTCCAACTTAGGTTCAGCCATTGCACCTTTGCTGACTCCACCATCGGGATTTTCTGCACATATACTTCTGGTCTTGCCATTAGTTATTTTGGCCAGGTTCGATAAAACTCCAGTATCGAAGTAGGACATAACAAACCTCCAAGTCAGATGCTGTCTACAGAGACAGGTTTAGTATATTGTAGAGATACGTACTGAGTAATGCAATAACCGTCACATATTGCCATTGATAGAGCAATCAGTAAAGCTTTCTGGTAGAATATAGGGGTTTGAGGAGCACAAGATGAACCTTATTATTCTCCTACAGATTGGTATTGTTGGTTTGTTGTTTATTGGTCTGGGTATACCACTCATCCTCCGTAAAGTGCCGCCGAATCATTGGTATGGATTCCGCCTGTCCAAGCGTGTTTATGAGCCGGACATTTGGTATCCTCTAAATGAATACGGCGGAAAGCTTATGGTGCTTATCGGGGCTGCGATGACTGGATTAGGAGTCGGTATTTACGTGGTTCCAGGAGTTCAGGAATCAGTCTATATTATCGCAGGGCCAGTGATATTGCTTCTTGGAGTTGTTGTGATGACGGTTTTGGCATATCGCAGGTTGAGAAGACTTTAATGATCAACTATCTGGAAATACTATCGCCTGCAAAAATCAACCTGACTCTTGAGATTCTTGAACTCAGACCTGATGGGTACCACAATATAGACAGCCTGGTCCAGACAATCAACCTGTATGACCGGATGACAATTCGCAGGTGTGATTCGGATTGCATTGCACTAAAATGCAACAACAAAGATGTTCCGACCGGTCAGAACAACCTTATCATCCGTGCCTGTGAATTACTTTTCCAGGAATCCGGGGTTAGTGCAGGATTGGATATATACCTGGAAAAACGGATTCCCATGCAAGCTGGTCTGGGCGGAGGCAGTTCGAATGCAGCGATGGCGCTTGTTGGCTTGAATCAACTTCTTGATCTTGGACTGACCAGGGATAGGCTTGCGTCTATTGGATCTCGAATTGGTTCTGATGTTGCCCTGTTTGTTTATGGCGGCACGGTGCGTATGACTGGCCGGGGAGATAATGTGAGACTTCTAGGGGATAGTCTGCGTTTATATTATGTGATTGTGAAGCCTGACTGCGGAGTATCTACTCCCTTGGCTTACGCTCAACTGGACTTGCGCTCTAGTCATGACCAGGACAGGATAGAGGATGCCAGCGAGGATGTCTGGGCAACGGGCAAGCGGGAACGTCTTCTTCAATTACTTCGTAATGATTTTCAGGATGTTGCTAAAGAAGCATGTGCGGAAATCGTTGATATTGAACGTTCACTGTATATAGCTGGAGCAAAAAAAGTGTTGTTAGCTGGATCAGGATCGGCAGTGGCGGGAGTCTTTACAGACATTTTGGAACGTGATTCTGCTTTTAGCTTGATCAATAAAGAATATGAAAAAGCATGGGCCTGTGAGAGTTTGGACAGGAACAGTACGTTGATAATGGAGTGTGATGATTGAGTTCGGTTAAAGTAGGTGCAATTGTGTTAGCAGGAGCTCCGGCTTCTGTGGAAATGGATCCCGAAGGCAAACTGAAGTCCAGAGCCATGGTTGAGATCAATGGCAAGACGATGCTGCAATATGTAGTTGACGCTCTTCGCAGTTCAGAGAGTGTAGCAGACATCGTGGCGATCGGTGATGTTGAAGCAGATGGTCTGGACAAAGTGCTGGAACCGGTTGGAAGCATTGTTGACAATATTAATCGTGCTATTCCCGCAGTAGGTGGTGGTGACAATGTGCTTGTTGTATGTGCAGATATTCCATTGTTAACCTCCCTGGCTGTGGACGATTTTGTCCGACGTGCGATTGAACTTAATGCCGATCTTGTATATCCGATTGTGGATAAGTCCTGCTGCCAGGGTGAATATGCGGATATGAAGCGCACTTTTGTGAAAACCGGTGATGGATGCTTTACAGGGGGTAACATTACTTTGGTGAAGCGCGATTTCTATACAAATCATGCGGACGCTATAGCTGGCGCCTTTGCAGCCCGAAAAAAACCTGTGGCATTAGCCGGTATGATAGGTTACGGTGTATTACTGCGGTTTATTGTTGGCCAGATGTTTCCCAGTGTGCTGAGAATAAGTATGCTGGAGGAAGCTGTAGGGCGAATGCTTGGAGCCAGACTCAAAGCTCTGATCACTAATTATGCCGAAATCGGAGAAGATGTGGATAAAGAAAAAGACATCGAGGCAGTAAAAAATATACTAACTAAGCGTAATGCTCTTTTAGGAAGTTAATCATGAATTGCTCGGATTCGATACTCAATCGCATAGACTCACCGTCAGACTTGAAGACTCTTAATGAGGCTGATAGAAAGAAACTGGCTGAAGAACTGCGAGAAGAGATAATAGACACTGTCTCCCGTACGGGTGGTCATTTAGCATCCAATCTGGGGGTGGTTGAACTTACGATTGCCCTGCATACTGTATTTGAGAGCCCAAAAGATAAAGTGGTTTGGGATGTTGCCCATCAGAGCTACTCCCATAAACTTCTTACCGGTCGCAGGAAGGACTTCGCGAAACTGAGACAGGATGGTGGTTTGTCCGGATTTACCAGGATGGATGAGAGTCCGCATGATGCTTTCGGCGCCGGGCACGCCAGCACTTCCGTATCTGCTGCTCTCGGGTTGGCTAAGGCAAGGGATTTACTAGGCACTGGAGGAGCAGTCATAGCCGTCCTGGGTGATGGCTCATTGACCGGTGGACTGGCCCTGGAAGGACTCAACAACGCCGAACAACTCAAGACAGATGTGATTGTCGTGTTGAATGATAATCAGATGTCCATCTCAGAAAATGTTACCGCAGTAAGCCTGCATCTAGCCAAACTCCGTACGGCTCCTCTATATCAAAAAGTAGAAAACCGTGCCAAACAGATGGTAGGAAAGATGCCTGCAGGCCGCAGTATTTCACATGCTGCTGAAGGTCTCAGCCATGGCTTTGTTCGGTTGCTTTCAAAAACTGGTGTTATGTTTGAGGAATTGGGTTTCACATATTTAGGGCCTATTGACGGACACAACACCGAGACTATGATTTCGGTCTTGCAGAGTGCCAGACAGCTTAAGGGGCCAGTGTTGCTGCACGTCGTCACCGAGAAAGGCAAAGGTTACGAATACGCGGAGAACAACGCGCGTGCGTTTCATGGCATTCCCGGTTTTGACGTAAACGATGGGACTATCGAACATACCGTTGGCAATTGCAGCTACACGAAGGCATTTTCGGAGACTATATGTGAGCTTGCTGAAAAAGACAAGCGAATTGTAGGCATCACCGCAGCAATGCCTGATGGAACTGGATTGACTCGAATGGCAGAGCGATTTCCGGACAGGTTCTATGATGTTGGCATCGCAGAGGAACACGCGGTTACATTTGCTGCAGGCCTGGCTGCAGGCGGACTGCGTCCGGTGGTTGCATTGTATTCTACATTCCTGCAACGTGCGTATGATCAGGTGTTACATGATGTTTGTCAGCAGAATTTGCCTGTAGTGTTCGCGGTTGACAGAGCTGGACTTGTTGGTGAAGATGGACCCACTCACCATGGTGTATATGATATGTCTTTCCTTCGGCAGATGCCTCGAATGGTCGTGTCCGCACCGAAAGATACCATAGAGTTGCGCCATCTTCTGGCGACAGCGCTGAAACACGATGGACCTTTTGCAATTAGGTATCCAAGAGGTGGTGGACCATGTGAGTATGCAGCAGTGGAACCTAAAATTCTTGCTGTCGGCAAAGGCGAGGTTTTACGAGAAGGTACAGATGCAGCAATACTTGCTGTAGGATCTACTGTGTACCCGGCAATGAATGCTGCACTAATTCTCGAGCACATGGGAATTAGTGTACGTGTGGTTAATGCAAGATACATAAAACCTCTTGATGAGCAGCTGATACTATCTGCATTGAATATTGACGGCCCGATACTGGTCGTTGAAGAGAATACAGTTGTAGGTGGATTTGGTTCTGCTGTTCTGGAACTGGCTTCCTCATCCGGTTGCGATGTTGGGCGGATATTTCAGACTGGTGTACCAGATGCCTTCCTTGAGCATGGTGAAACCTTGCACTTGAAAGAGCGTATTGGACTGGCGGCCGAAACTATGGCTGAGAAGATAAAGAAGATTGTGTCTGGCTGTAGTGCAAGAGTTTCCCACTGAAATCTGAAAAACATCCTTTTGGATGTCAATAGTATGATTGTGTGGTGCAAATACACAGTATAATTACCTGGTTTTGGTCGAAGAAAAAAATATTTTGATATTTTTCAAAAATACATGAGGAATTCTCTGCGAAATGCCGAATAATATAATAGCACACACAACATCTCCTTTTCTCCTTTCGTTGGCTCCGTCAATTTAGACGGAGCCAATTTTTTTGGGTTAAGTATGCAGGAGACCGTGGAAGGTCTCCCTTAAGAGATTTGATGTGGTGCTGTTTACGGGGTTTCTGTTGGTCTGCCTTTAGGCAGGAGGACTACTACTGCATATTTGTCCAAATATGTTCGGACGACTCTCAGAATGTCAGCAGCAGTGACTTTTTCGATCTCATCCGGGAAACGTTGATACATATCATATCCAACTCCCACAGTTTCGAACCACGCCAGGTCGGATGCTCGTTCTGCCAGGTGCTGGTGAGTCATTGCAAACTGGCCTATGGTGTATCCTTTGGCACGCTGCAAGTCTTTGTCAGTAAGTGGGGAGGTTTTTAGTTCGTCCACCATCTTTAGTAAGTTAGTCTTAACCTCATCAATTACAACAGACGGGCCGCCATATTGTGGATCAAACTTAAACGGGTCAGTCGCGACATAAGCCATCAAGTGACTCTGGTTACGCAGACGAGGATAGGTAGTTCCTATTTCATATCCCATACCCATTTCTTGTCTAAGTCTGCGGAACATCAATGATCCTTTGCCACCACCCAATGCATTTCCAGCAACAGATACTGCTGCGAAATCGCTGCTTTTTACACTTGGTGCCAGCCAGCCTACCATAAGGTATGCGACCTCTGTATCAGCTTCAGCTACAGAACTGCGGAACATATCCATAGTCTCATCAGGAACAGGCAAACGTTTGGGTAGCGGCTTTGCTACCCAACCTGCGAAAGCCAGCTTGACTCTCTCAACGGCCAGTTCAGGTGTGACATCACCGACGACAGCTACAACTGTGTTGTTTGGAACGTAGTATGTTGTGTGAAATCTGCGAAGGTCTTCAGGGGATACTGTTCGGATTACTCTTTCCAGGCCATAGGGCAATCGTCGATAACCGTTGTCCTGATAGAGCAGTTCCTTCAACTTCATATATGTCTTCTCGAACGGTGGGGCAGTGTCATCCAGCATCTGCCTGATCAAATCGCTGCGTGTTCGTTCTACCCAACTCTTATCAAAATCTGCCTGCATCAGACATTCTGCCATCAGAGATATTGTTTCATTGAACATAGTTGAAGTAGTAACAGCTTTTAATTCTGTATAATCGGAGTTCCACTGAGAGCTAAGATTACCTCCCACGGAATCCGCTATGGTAGCGACTTTGTCGGCAGAGCTGACAACAGTGCTGGCCAAGAGCAGCTGGCTCACATAGTATCCTGTGCCAGCATTCATAATAGTCTCTTCAGAAGTGCCTGCTCTGACCATTGCAGATACAGCAACCAGTCTACTGCCCGGTTCAGATCTGACGAGTATAGTCAAACCGTTGTCCAGTACGACTTTCTTTATGGAATCGAACTGGGTCGGGGTAGGGGACGCGGTCTGGGCGGATGCAGCTATTGAGAGCGCGACCAATATCAAAATCAACGCGGTCTTGAGTATTCTTGGCATGGCTATCCTAATCTTTCGAATTAATGATTATAACGTTTGCTTTTGTCGGAGCCATATACTTCGTGGCTACTCTCTTGATGTCTTCATTTGTTATTGCCTGGATTTTTTCTATGTAAGTATCACCGAAATCAGCGCTGGATATGCGGTCATAGAAACCATAGGTATTTGCGCGTCCACTGAATGTTTCATTTTGAAAGGCAAATTGTCCCAAAAGAGATCTCTTAGATCTGACCAATTCGGATTCTGATATTCCATCTTTAGTGATTTCGGAGATCCTGGCAATAATCTTATCTTTAATGTCTATGAGGTCAGAATTTTTGCCTGTCGCCGATAAGGATAACAGCCCGGGATATCGGTGGGTAAGGAAGTCAGAGAATGCATCGGTAGCCAATTTACTTTTGTTGACTAAATTCTCTTCCATCCAACTCATGTAACCATATCCCATATATGCCAGTAAAACATCGACAGCACAGACATCAGCATATTCAGAAGCAGGTGGGCCTGCGAATCCCAAACCGATACAGCCTTGATTTCCGACCATACTTATGGTTCTTTCGGTTCCGGTCTCAGAGTAAACAAATGGTGGAATCACAGGTGGATGCGAAACCTTTGGCATATCCTGAAACAGCTTACCAATAGCCTGGACCGTGCTTTGCCCATTTATGTCTCCCACAACAACAACAACTGTATTGTCAGCAGTGTATAGTGCTTGATAGTAGTCGAGAATTTGCTGACGGGTCATGGTCCTGACAGTGTCGGGGGTGCCTACAACCGGCATAGAATAAGGATGCGATTTTGCAGCAACGGACCATAGAGCATCATCACACACTTTTTTTGGCATGGACTGGTTGCGAGCGATTTCATCCAGAATAACTAGTTTTTCACGCTGCAGTGTAGTGTCAGGAAATGTCGGATGTAATACGGTCTCTGCCAGGAGTGCCAGTGCTTGTGGGAAGAAACGCGTCGCTACCGAAGTACTAAACCTGGCCCAGTCACGTGTCGTATGGGCATCAAGGATGGCTCCAAGACTTTCGGCTTCGATATCTATTGCACCGGGTTGGTATTTAGTGCTTCCAGCAAATAAAAGATGCTCAATAATATGTGACACGCCGTTGTTAGCCTGAGTTTCGTTGACACTCCCAGCATTGACCCAGACGTCTATTCCAACCAGATCCGTCGAGTGGTCTTCAATGACTATCACTGTCAGTCCGTTTCCGAGTTTTGCGCGGGCAAAACCTGCAGCCATTGAAGCAACAGACAGGAGAAGCAGTATTAATGAAACTAGAGTGCAAGCAGTATATTTAAGTTTCATCCAGAAAGACCTCGTTCCGGTCTCGACCGGTTTATTGTTGAGCTAGAGAGCTCCTTCGAAAATAGAATATTTTCGTCCCTTCATGACGAGTCCGGCAGGTTTTCGCTGCCAGCGAAAATCGAGAGGACTCTTGGCACGATCCTAAGAAACCTGGAAACAGCAGACTGGAAGCCTGCACCACAATCCACCCGTCAAAAAACTTATAGGGTTTCTCCTCGAAATAAGTTGGCACTCCCAACATTGGGGCTCCTAAGAAACCTAGACATCTTGGTTATGGTTTGTGCGTTCCCTGAGCGAAGTCGAAGGGAAGCACATCACCACATATCTTTAGAACTGTGTTCCCTTCGGCTCCGCTCAGGGAACGGTTACTTCATGAAATTACCGCGCGAAAGTGCGGTCGGATACTCAAGATGACAATATAATCGTTACGCTCAATTGTAAAGATGTTTAAGTTTGTAAATGACAGAACGTACTGATTGTAAAATCAAAGTTTTTCCTCTTTAAAACTGCGGTCCATAAGTTCAACAAGCCCCTGCGTGGGAGATTTGCCCTCAAACAGTATACTGTAAAGTTGTGTAGTTATAGGCATATCCACATTATGTTTTTTACTGAGTAAGTATGCAGCTTTGCATGTATGGACACCTTCCGCAACCTGGCCCAGGGTAGCCATACTCTCAGATACGTTTGTGCCGATTCCCAGCATTAAGCCCATACGCAGGTTTCTGGAGAGTTTACTTGAGCAAGTTGCCATCAGGTCGCCAATCCCGGAGAGTCCGGTTAACGTAGCAGGATCAGCTCCCATTACCTCTCCCAGCCTCATCATCTCCTTAAGACCTCTGGTAACCAGAGCTGCTTTTGTATTGTCTCCGAATCCCATTCCATCGGATATCCCAGCGCCTATTGCCATCACGTTTTTCAGAGCGCCACCGAGTTCGACCCCGATGACATCTGATGCTCTGTAGACTCTTAGCGAACCTGAATGAAACATTTCCTGCGCTCTGGCAGCTGTTTCCGGTGTTTGGGATGCTACAACAGTTGCACTGGGGACGGTTCTGACAAGTTCATTGGAGAGATTTGGACCAGACAGCACGACACTCTCCATAGCAACGCTCAGACCGAGTTCATAAGCTATCACTTCCGAGCCGCGCATTCCGGTTTCGCTTTCAAGTCCCTTGCCTGCATGGACAAGCAAAGTTCCAAGGGGCAATTTTCCATTCAATTCGTGTGCGACATCACGGACTGCTGTACTGGGTACGGCGAGGACCAGTGCATTGCATCCTGTAAGGGCTTTGGGTAGATCACCTGTGCAATCGACAGATTCCGGCAGAGTAAATCCCGGCAGATACTGAGTGTTTTCTCTTGACGATTGCATTTGAACAGCTTGCTCGGATCTTCTACTCCAAAGGACTACATCGTATCCTTTGCGTCCAAGAAGAATAGCAAGTGCAGTTCCCCAGCTACCTGAACCTAATACTGATACTCTCATTAATCAATGTCCATGAAAAAGTAATATGGGATAAGCTGTAAGTGTTAAAACATGAGAATTCTATTACCGGTGCAATCCGTTCGTACTTCGACAAACAGTGTAAATGCTTATCGAAGTACGAACGGATTACTATGCTCACATGGTTTTAATACGGTTTTGGTTATTTGTGTATTGCTCTGTGCAAAACATCCATTGCTGCTTCCGGCATAACTTCACTCATGGTAGGGTGAGGGTGGATGGTGGCAATGACTTCATCAAGAGTGAGTTCGTTCTTAATAGCTAATGCGGCTTCAGAGATCATATCTGTCGTGTGAGGTCCAACCATATGTATACCGAGTATCCTGTTGTACTTCATATCCGATATGAACTTTACAAAGCCTTCAGTCTCACCAATGCCCATAGCTTTGCCGTTATGCTGGAAGGTGAAGCGACCGATTCGGATTTCACCGAAACGCTCCCTGGCCTGCTCCTCAGTCATTCCGACCGATGCACATTCGGGAGTAGTATAAACGCAAGCCGGAACGCACCTATAGTCCATTTTTACAGGTAAACCCATAGCATGTTCTACCGCGACAATAGCTTCAGCCCATCCTACATGTGCCAGCATCGGTTCACCGACTACGTCCCCAGCAGCGTATATGTTGGGAATACTGGTCTGCATGTTTTCGTTGACCAGGATCTTGCGCTTATCAAGCTTGATACCGACTTCTTCAAGTCCCATATCTTCTCTGACAGTTCTGCGTCCGACAGACATAAGGACTTTGTCACACTCGAATGTTTGCTCTCCGGATGCAGTCTTTATAAACACTTTCTTGCCATCCGGTATGTTTTCTGCGCGGACAACGGTTGAACCGAGCATAAACTTCATACCGGCTTCTTCCAGATACTTCTGAAGGGCGTTGGCGGTTTCGGTATCTGCAGCAGGTAAAATCTGGCCCATAAGTTCCACTACGAGCACTTCAGTACCGAGTCTGGCAAAAACATACCCGAACTCGAGTCCAATAGCCCCAGCGCCTATTATAAGCATCTTTTTGGGGACAGCAGAGAACTCCAGAGCTTCATTGCTGGTCCATACTGTATCGCCAATCTCCAGGCCGGGGAAAGGAATCACTGCAGGGACGGAGCCACTTGCGACGAGGATTTTGTCTGCGGTTATATTCTGAACACCGGAGTCGGTGGTTACTGAAACGGTGTGAGCATCGACAATACGTCCCATGCCTTTGACTAACTTGATTTTATTTTTACGGAACAGGCCTTCGACACCGGAGGTCAATTGCTTAACAATGCCCTGTTTTCGAGACATCATGGTGGGAATGTCGATTCCACAACCCTCTGTCTTGATTCCAAACTCTGCACTACGCTTCACGTGCTCCAGGACAGCTATTGATGAAAGTAGAGTTTTTGTGGGGATGCATCCAACGTTTAAACACACTCCACCAGTCACACCTTTTTCAATGACCACTGTTCGTGCACCGAGTTGAGCAGCACGGATTGCCCCGTAATATCCTGCGGGACCGGAACCTATAACTAGAATATCGGCATCGTAACTATTGCTTGCCATATCGCAGACCTCCATCTAAAAAAACATCCGGCAGAAAGCTGCCAAACGGTTTTATCTTAGCACTCTGAACCTTGATATGTCAATTGTGAACAAATTGAACACAATATTCGTTTTGTGTGCAAAACAAGGCTTTCTACCCTTGAATGCAAATAGGATTTGCTGTGTTTGTACGATGCCACAGGAGTTTCTATCATATCCTGGGATATATTTATGTCGTTGAACATATGATACTGGAAACGGTCATGAGGACAGTAATTCAGTAGCATAACGAGCGGCTGCTGCGGCACTTTGGAAAAATTCGGAGTCTTGGGCATAAGTCCGCCCCATTGTGGTGACATTTATGTTTCGTTCAGCCATTTCGGTGATGCCCGGAGTTGGATCGATTACTCTGATTTTGTGTTTCTGGGGGATTTCTGTGTGGGCGAGTTGCTCCTGGACTATCATTAGCCTGGCTTGGTCAATCATTGGAAGAACTAATGTGCATCTGCAAAGAGCTACTGTTTCAAGGGCTGTGATGGTATGATGACTGATTCCCTGGTGTCGTGCTCTGGCATCTGCAAAGCTGATCCTGGCGATAGCGACCGGACGACCACCCAGGACACTGACTGCGTTAACTATCTCACCTTGTTCAATTGATGAGAATCCAAAGCGTGTTCCTGTGCCGGTGTTACCAGGACCGGGGCAGACGACAGCTACATCTGCACCGACAACTTCTCTTGCAGCAATTAGACCGGTGTATATATTTACCGCCTCAATTCCACCGCCAAATGCTTGCCCCACGGTAATGGTCTGATCTATTAGTTTCTTCTCCCTTAGCTCTGCAACCAGTCTGCTGAAACCGAGAGACAATGCGGCCGAATCAGTCATTATATAGGCAATCCTGGCAGTTCTTTGTGAACGCTTAATAGCAGCCAGGGCAGGGGCAATCTGGCTGTGGAGCTGACCAATAACCACCGGCATTCCTTTGAGACCTGAAAAGCCTTCAATGGACTGCCTGGAAGGGGAAGCATTTTCTTCAACCGAAAGCACGGTATGCTGAAGTGGAGTGTATCTGAGTTTCACAATGTGGCCGAGAGGATTTTGTTCTTCACCACTGGTCGGGCTGGACAAATTCGCCATAACAAAATGGTAGCCGCCGGAACCCAGTGACTTATGTACTGCTGTAACATTGAGTAAAACCCTGTCTCCGATCTGCACTTCTCCTACCAGGTCCGGATAAGCAATTGCCTTGCCCACTCCGCTTGGGCACTCAACAGATATTTCAATGCATCCTCCATAGGAAGCATCAATTGAAAGAACGTTTCCTTCTTCTCTGGTCAGCATATCTAGTCCTTGTCTGAGTCAATAGTGCAGGTCTGGATCGGTTCAGCCTGTCTTCTCAAATGGGGTGGGCAATCCGTTAATGCTTCGAGAAGCAGTGTAAATGCATATGGCATTTACACCTTCAGCACAAACGGATATTTATAATCAATCGTTCGCCCTAACTAGTCCGGGTCACATGTTGCGAGAGCCTTTACGCATTCAGCTGCTTTCAGGAGATCTGTCAGGCTGACGTGTTCTGATCTGCTGTGAGCGCCTTCATACCCAACCCCAATAACAACCGCAGGGAGCCCAATAGTGTTGAAAACATTGGCATCGCTGCCTCCGCCTCCCTGTTGAAGTACAACTGGCAACCCTATCTGCTTGCAGGCTTTTGAGGCCATTTTTACGACTGTATCTTCAGCAGTCCACTGGAAAGCTCTGAACTCTTTGTTCACTTCTACTGTGGCTTTGGCGCCGATGGCTTTGGCTTCGGATTCAAACAATTCTTTCATGTGTACAATCTGAGCTTCCAGTTTGGATTCATTCCGGCTTCTGGCTTCTGCTTTGATTTTGACTGAGTCCGGGACAATATTGCCTGCCCGTCCACCATTTATGATACCAATATTGGCGGTGGTCTCGTCGTCCAGTCTACCCAGTTTCATTTTTGCAATAGCATTGCTGGCTGCAACGATGGCGCTGATGCCCTTTTCAGGTGCAAGTCCTGCATGAGTAGCCACACCTTCAATGGTGATATGTATGTTGGCTTGAGTAGGTGCGCTCAATGTGATGCCACCGACAGGCTTTTCGGTGTCGAATACATAGGCAACATCAGCTTTGATAGCTGATCTATCCAATTCTCTACAGCCAAGCAATCCGATTTCCTCAGCGACATCGAATATCACCTGGATGTTCGGCAATTCTTCACCGGATTCAACAGCAAGCCTGAGACCCTCAAGCACTGCAGCAACTCCAGCCTTATCGTCTGCCCCCAGGATTGTTGTGCCGTCAGAGCGGAATTCATCTCCATCTCGCACTATTGTGAGAGTCTCAGTGGGTTCCACAGTGTCTATATGGCAGGAAAAGAGCAGGGCAGGACCGGTTTTGGAACCCTTTCGAAATCCGATGACATTTCCAGCGTCACCGGAAATATTGCCGGAAGCGTCGTCTTCATATACATCGAACCCGATACTCTTGAGAAATTGTGTTGTATAATCAGCCATACCCCTCTCTTTTTTTGAAGGGCTGTTGATTTTCAGCATGTCTGTGAATAGTGTTTCCATTCTAACTAAGTCGGCCAAAATATATCACCTCGTAATTGTAACTTTGCAGAGTCCTTTGGGATTGTCGGGGTCATTACCCTTTGCTGTTGACAAATGAAACGCGAACAATTGTCCCGGGAGAATATATACCATTGGACTGAGTTCTTCCGCGACTTCGGCTGGAATTTTCATCGGAACTGTGGCCAATCGAAGCATATCATCATTGCGGGCAAATATAATTGTTTCTGCATTTCTTTCATTTAATTTAGCGGCAGCCTCATGCATTCCGGGTTCGGTTTTTCCTGGTGGAGCAATGATTATGCACGGATCGAACTCGTGGACTGCGGCGATTGGCCCATGCATGAGATCGGCAGCAGAATATCCCCTGGTTTTCATATAACATGTCTCTGCCAGTTTCAGGGCTACTTCCATAGCAGTGCAATAATTTAATCCACGAGAAATTGCAATTGTCGATTCTGCATAAGCGTACCGCTCTGCGCGTTCTTTAATCATCGAATCCATATCAAGTGTTGTGCGCATTGCTTCGGCACAAGCCAGCAGGTCATCTGGACCGGAAAGGCTTTCAGCCAATGCCTGGCTCAGCAGGTAGAAAGCCGCCAGAGATGTCGTGTATGTCTTGGTTGCAGCTACCGATTTCTCTTTGCCTGCATCGCAGAAAATGGCATGGTCGGTGACGTGAGTGATTGCGGAATTTGGTTCATTGGTAATTCCGATTGTCATAGCTCCACTGGATTTGGCACGGGCCAGATACTCATTGATATCCACGGACCCGCCGGACTGGGATACTCCAATGACCAGACAATTGCGCATATCCATATTGGCATCATATATGGTTACTACCGAAGGGTCAGCAAGACCGACCGGATATTTGTTGTTGATCTCGAAGAGGTATTTTCCGTACACTGCGCTGTGATCGGAGGTTCCTCTGGCTGCCAGCATTATGAACTGGATGTTCCGTTCACGTATCTCTTTTGCAATCTCAAAGACACGGTCCTTTTCTTTCATGACCATGCTTTCGATGGCATCCGGCTGGTGGGCAATTTCTGTGAACATGTAAGACATAGTAATTCTCCTGATTGACACCGATCTCCAGGAAGTGGAGGCGGTCTTCTTCATCGAAGTTCCGTCAGCGGTTCACTAACCGCATCGGCGTTCCTACAAACGCAAGTATACCACTCTTGAGCTTAAATCGGTAGTTGTGGATAACAACTCAGTTTGTCCGGCATTAGTGGCAAAAGCTGCGTTAATCATAAATAATTCTGGTCAGTGCACTTTACGACGTTCCCATTCAGTGGTCAAAGCGAACAGGAATTGCAATGGATCTCTGATATCAGACGGATCATACTGTATTTTTTCGCAAAGGACAGTTACCATTTTCCAGGCGGCAGCATTGACGACATGTGTATCGAGTTCTATGCTTCTATCCAGAAGATGCCTGACTGCACGGTAGTCATCTTTGGTAATAGTCCCGAGTTGGGTAAGGACTTGTTCGGGAAGTGTCGGCATCACAGGTGTCTCGGTGCGTGATACTGCCTGGTACAATTCGGGAGCAGCTTCCTTTTCGATCGTGGACATTTTGTTTGGTTCACGGACTACCAATGTCCCTCCCACATAATCTCCGATTCTTCTGCTTTGGGCGCTGAAGAACACAACAAGGCTGCCCGTTATATATAATGCCGGTACTGGAAGTTGGTCCACCAAACGCATCAGATTACGTATCAATGCTCCTCTTAGATCAAGAGCATGTCCGGTATCTCTTATGACTCTGAGTCCAAGTAATACTTTTCCCGGCGTGCGTCCATGCATGAACGTCTCAAAGAGGAAAAAGTACAACGTAGGTAGAAACATAATTATGAGAATTGCAATACCGACTGTTGTTCCAACACCTCTTTCACTTTCAAGAGATAGCGGGACGATTGAAAATGCAGCCAGGACCAGTAGTATTAATGCTCCCACAATTCCGATTGCGATCTGATCGACCAATAATGCCAGTAACCGTGAGCCCGGTCCGGCAATTTCAAAGCGAAGCTCAACATGCTCCGGAGTTATGATAGTTATTTCATTTGACAAGGCAGGCTCCTAATATTATGAGTGAGAATAGTAGCAAAGATAACAAATTGGAACAATACTCTGAATTGGAAGCTCTGCTTGAACAAGCTGGCAAGCTTGGTATCAAAGCGCTTCCAGGTCGCGATCTTATGCGTTTGGGACAACTCTATCGCAGAGCATCAGCAGAGCTTTCAATCGCCAGGACCCAGGGGATCGATGGGAGACGGATTGAATATCTGAACTCAATAGTGGGCAGATCATACGAATACGTCTACCACGTCATCCGAAAACCATTTCCTTCCCTTGTAAACTTCTACTTGAATGAATTTCCACAAGTCTTCCGAAAAAACCTGCAATTCATTGGATCAGCCTTTTTACTGTTTGTTGTGGCTGCAATATTTTCAGGGATGATGGTGATTCGTGATCCTGGCAAAGCTGATATTATACTTGGTCCAAATGCTATTGCAGCTATTGAGAGTGTTTCAGAGCGGCATGTAGGGACGAAAGACTGGATGCCCAAGGAGATGAGGCCGATGATTTCGGCGCAGATAATCGGCAACAATGTCAGGGTTTCAATTATGGCATTTGCCACGGGCATACTTGCATGTCTGCCGACTCTTATTGTTGTCTTCTATAATGGACTATTTCTGGGAGTTATAGGTGGGGCTGTTGTAGCAAAGGGTCCACATATTGCATTGGGTTTTTATTCTTTTGTTGCGCCGCACGGAGTCATAGAATTGACTGCCATATTCATTGCTGCTGGTGCAGGTCTTCTTCTGGGGTGGAGCCTGCTGTGTCCGGGCATATACAGCCGTAAGAATGCCCTCCGGTTGGCAGGCAGGGATGCATTTGTGCTGGTAGTGGGTGTAACAAGTATGCTGTTGATTGCCGGACTGATTGAAGCCTTCTTCTCCCCAACAATGCTCCCAAATCCTCTCAAACTGTCAGTGGCGCTTGTGCTGGGAGTGACGTTATATACCTACTTATTCACGTGCGGACGAGAGGTGGGAGTGGAGAAGCAGGGATGAGCTTCGCAAAGTAACGGTAACCAAATGCAAATTCCTTGCCGGAGAAAACAGTGTCACCAAGTCATTTACACTATTGCCGACACAAGATCCATCCATATGTTGTATATGGTATTATTCCAGATTTTCGTTCTGTAAATACGTTTAGAATAAATCCTCCTGAGACTGTCTGTCGTATACCTGGAAATACTGCGATAATTAGTTGTGGTATGCAGACTTCTACTTCTTCATCAGAAAATATGGCCAGCATTACACTTGAGGGATTCAGATTTAAGTATGCTGGATATGCGTCCCGTTTCATTGAATTAATCGTTTCCGCTTTAGTTACACCTGACAAACACGTTGCGGTAATATGGAAGAAATGCAACCAGCTGTTTCCCGGACCAATAAATGCAGCACGTCATTCGGGTTTTGAGGTTGACGATGATGGCGATATTGTGCGCTGTGCAGGTTCTGGTAAGGAACTGGAAAACTGGCGATGGTTCAAAGGGCATTGTCCAGACTCACTGTATATCATTTCTTCCTCCAAACCTATGCATGATCTCGAAAATGCAATTCAAAATGCATACATAGATCGTATGAGAAATCCATATGCGCACCTTAAAGATATGAATTCAGTTATCAATGAGGCAATAGAATGCGAATATGCAGGTTTGGATATATTTGCTGAGATTGGTGGACCGGATATATCTCAATTCTTTATCAGTAAGGTTGGTGCAGAGCGGTCATTCCTTGATGGCATAATGTCAGAGGTTGCTGTTCAGACTGCAATTCCACTTTACTATGCAGAGTTGGACAACGAATTATATGGCAAAGGGCTGTTTACACATAAATGTTTCGAATCACATTTGATTCCTGATACCTGGACACAGGTTGTGGATCGTTTTATTGGATGAAGTAATTTACGTTTGTTACAAGTGCAATCTGCCTACACCCGTCCTTCCCGCTTGATCTGAAGATACTTATTCACGGTTGCGATGTTCAGGTCGGCGGGGGCGGCATCTACTGTGATTACACCTCTGGCTGTCAATGCAGTCAAGGCGCTCTTGCGGTCGCTCATTATGCTCAGGGCAACTGCCTGGTTGAATATCTGCTCAGTCTTTACTGGTTCTTCCTCCACAATATCCCTGAGTTCGTAATCCGACAGAGCAACACACACTGTGAGATGGTGCCTGGATATCAAATTGATTGACGATATCAGTCTTGCAGATGAATCAACATCTATAAGATCAGTTAGCAGGAATACAAGGCATCGCTTTCGCTGTTTGCTGTTCAGATACATCAGGGCATCGTAATAATTGGATTCTTCCATCCTTGGTTGATGCATATAGAGATCATCCAATATGCGTGCTGACTGGGTCTTGCCTTTTCCTGGCGGGACATATGAAATTACTTTTTCGGCAAAGCAGCAGAGTCCTACCCGGTCGTCCCATTGTGAAGCAACATAGCTGAGTAATACTGCCGCATTGATAGCGAGGTCAGCTTTTGTCGGACCTTCATTTCCTGATGCATCCATAGTTCTGGAGGCCATTGTCCTGCCGATATCCAGCAGTATCATAATCTGCTGGTTACGTTCTACATCGAATTCGCGGGTAGTTAGTCTTGCTCTGCGAGCAGTGGCATTCCAATCGATCAACCGCATCTCATCATCTGGTTGGTAATCCCGAAGGCGTTCGAATTCTCTACCCTGACCTAGCAGGCGACTAATGCGGAGTCCCATCTCTCTGGTTCTCTGGACTTTTGAGAGCAGAGCATGTCTATGGGTCTGGGATATGTCAGGATAGACTTTGACGGCGCATTCCGAATCTACTGTCGCCTGCAAGACTGCTAATCCCATACTGGTGAATGCCCGGAAACTGAGTGTTCCGAATCTGTAATCTCCTCTTTTGGGCGGAGTGACTGTATATTCTGCTGCTGACCTGGATGATGCCGGGAAAGTAACTACAGTCTCTCCGGGACTTGCAGCGAATTCCAGAGGGTAATCATCCCGGATTTTGAGTATGACCGGGAAAGCTGCTTTGTTGTCCACTACTATACGGACAGGATTTTTCGCACCAACAGACAATATTGGTTCAACTTCTCTATTGACCTGAGAACTGCGAAAACTGAGCAATCGCACGATATCAATTAGTAGCAGAGCTAGTATTATGCAGATGTGGGCATATCCCATTGTAATTAGCTTGTTCCCATATAAAGGTACAAACAAGAACCAGACTCCGGATAATCCGGCGCCAATACAAAATCTACGAGAAGGATACACCCTTAGGCGAGTCATCTGGGCACCTGTATTGCTGCAAGCACACCGGCAATAACCTGGTCCGGAGTAACACCCTCAACAAGGGTTTCCGGCGACAAGATAAGCCTGTGTCGCAAGACTGCCGGTGCAATCTGTTTGATGTCATCCGGAGTTACATAATCACGTCCAACGAGTGCAGCTACGACTTTTGAGCACTTAATCAGAGCAAGGGAAGCGCGTGGACTGCCTCCCAGAAGTATGTTGTGCATTTCTCTAGTCCGACGAACAATACTGACAGCATATTCCAAAACGGGATCTTCTACTCGTACTCCCAGAATTTCGACTTTTGCTGCATCTATTTCATCCGGTGAACCAATTTTTTGTAGACCGACAGCATCAAGCGAGTGTGGATCAAAACCCATATGAGAGCGTTTAACTACCTCATGCTCCTCTGAGAGGGTAGGGTAGTTTACAAGAGCCTTAAGTAGAAATCTATCCAACTGTGCTTCCGGCAGTGGATATGTGCCTTCATACTCTACAGGATTCTGGGTAGCAATGACGAAGAACCTGCCACCGAGATCATGGTCTACTCCGTCAAATGTAACCTGTCTTTCCTCCATTGCCTGCAACAAAGCAGACTGGGTCTTTGGAGGCGTACGGTTGATTTCATCCGCCAGCAAGAACTCTGTAAAGACAGGTCCTTTCTTAAGTTTAAACTCTGAAGAACGCATATCGTAAACATAGGTTCCTGTAATGTCGCTTGGCATCAGGTCCGGAGTGAACTGGATTCGGTTGAACCCCAGATTCAAAACATGCGAAATTGTTCTTGCCATGAGTGTCTTGGCGATTCCTGGTACACCTTCAAGCAGTACGTGGCCTCCGGCGAGGAAACTTACCAGTATACTCTCCAGAATATCCTCCTGGCCGGATATGACTTTTCCCGCTTCGCGGGCTACAAACTCACCGAGATCTTTTGTCTTCATCGCAGTGTGCTCAGTTCCTTTCTCATTTTATGCCATTGGCGGGTGATCGTAAACGCACTCTCGTTTGATACTTGCTTGTGCGCTTTGCCAGCCTCCATAAGAAGCTCTTTCAGCAGAGTATGCTTTTCCAATCCTCTGCTTTTAGCTGTTTCGACAATCAAGGCAGTGTCAGCCTTGCTGTTTAGTCCCAGTTGTTTAGTTACGTCGTCTGTAAACTTGTGTCCCAGTTCATCCAGGACAACATCGGTTCCACCACCGCGGTTTAAGAGATCGGCAAGTGAGCTGAGGTACTCACTTCGGAACCTGGTCTTTTCTACCAACTGTCTGACCGGTCCGAACCTTTGGGCTTCAAGAAAGACCATAAGTAGAAAAGCAATAGTGAAAATAATAAGTGCCGTGCGAACCGGTTTATCCAGGAGCCTTATGAGGCCTGCGCCGGGTAGCAATCGTGCGTAACCATTTCCATATTCGTAGAATATTGCTCTACGATTGCCTGTCCTGGATGATGTCTGGAGAATATTGGTCAAGAATATTGCATTGTCATCTTTGCCAATAAGCATATTTGAAAAACACTGGGGGGTGCCTACACAGACAACTCTGCCCTTTCCCCAAGCAGCAATACCTGCTACGGGAGAGTCTCCTACTGAAAACAGCGGAAGTACTGCCGTTTTGTCTGCGTATTCACGTTTTTTTGCTGGATGGTCGTTGAATCTACTGCCGATCCCGGTCTGCTTTACTTCAGACCATTCATCAAATGCAAAAGCATCAGGTATATCATTATCGAGAATGCCGACACGCAGTGCGGCTACACCGTCTGTCAACGAACACTGCAGGGCAGGTTTTGACTTTACGCCAGATCTCTGCTGGGTTATCCCGACAGACTCCAGTTGTGCCAGAGCACTGTCTTGTGTAGCACAAACTAGCGTGTTTCCACGAGCGACCCATTTCTTAAGTGCGACTATTTCGTCCGGGCCGGGTGGGGCTACCGGGGAGAGTATGAACAGAGTGCCATCCGGCAGAGATTCGCTCAAAGGATCCAGAGTAAGCTGAACATCAAACCCCACATCTTTTAATGTGTCATGAATAGCCATCAAGCCGTTACGGCTTTTTGAATAGACTGTATATCGGGTATCGGAATCCTGATCGGAACTAACGGAGAATAACCAGAATAATGCTGCGATTGCAATTAATGCGGCTATTATTTTGTATGCAAGCGTCCTGGAGATTTTTTTCATAACGATTCACCAAGGCCTACTGCATGTTTTCGTGCATTGGTATAATCTACATCAGCAGCCTCTCTACCGCCATAAACAACGCCATCGAATATTTCAGTGATTCCTTTAAATGCTTCCAATGCAGGTGGATTCTGGGCTTTTGCAAGATTCCGCAAGTAGTCACGGTTTGTCTTATCTTTGGAATAGACAACGATCTGGGCGTTTGATAACAAAGAAATGGATGCAAGATACAGATGTCGTAAGGCCTCGCGATAGTTACCCTGTCTATAAAGATTATCGGCCGTGGAGAGCAACTCATCTACTTGCCCAAGTTTTGGTGATTCCGGTTCTATTACTGCGGATACAGTAACTTTTGTAGAAGGCTTTCTGGCACGCCAAGCATGAATTATTAGCAAGTATAGCCCGTAAAGAATTGCGCAGGCTGCAGCAGCCACAAATATATATGCGGCGATTTTTACTATCCATTCAATGATTGTGAGAGCAGTTCCACTAGGTCCACCAACTTTGGGGGAGTGTCCAAAAAGCCTGCTAATCCATGCAGCTATTCTCTCCAACATGTGGCGGATAGATAATATGAATTTTTCCCAGGCGCTCAATCCAAGTTTCATTTTCTTGACGTTAGCGGTCAGGGATTTGCGGTAACGAGTTTTTTCGGCAACAGTAAAAGAGGCTTTTGTGCTGTTCGCTACCTTTTGAGCAGCATTGAGTTGCTGCTGAGTTTGCGATTCACTAACTACGGAGTTAGTTTTGTACTCGGTTGGAGCGCACAAGCAAACCGTAGACTGCAATGCTACCAGGGCAGCTATCACAGTTAACAAACCGAAAATGCGTTTTAATGAATCGAAAAACATATAATAATATCCAAATAATCTTACAGCTCTGCTAACATCAGCAAATAAATGCAAGTAGTAGTTGAGCCGTATGATAGTAATGACTATCGAAATAAAAACAAGAATTACTGAGACTGTTGTACCGGCAGGGTGCCTTGAATTTCCTTCGCCAGTAATTCAAGGTCGAAACCTTCTTTACGCACTCTCAAATCGTAATATAGCAGCACAGATATAATTAGTTGCATCACCATGGCTATAGCGATTACAACTCCCATATATAGTCCGACGATACCCCAAACGGGACCAGTATCGCCATAACTCTGAAGCATGGAAGGTGCTGCTATTATAGGTAAGGACAGAATTCGGGTGGCAAAGCCCTGAATAAGCCCGAAAAGCAAAGTTACTACCATTATACGCCACCATTGGCCTTCGGCTATTTGTCTGCTTCGAGTGCGGGCATCTTTATAATTGAGACCTTCAAGAATGAAAACCTGGCAAACAAACACATACCAGTAGTAAATAATAATACCGGGAATAACCAGGGCTAATGAACCCAGGAGCATTAGAGCATATACAACAATAATTGTTCCTAAAAACGGGAAGAAGCGACGAAAAACCACTCGATATGCCTCTATCGCCGTGCAGGGTTCGCCTAGATAACGTTTAGAGATGGCATAAGTTCCAGCAGCGATTGCTAATGGTTGAAGCAGTATTACGACAAATTGGCCGACATACATGCCCATGAATCCCCATATAAGCGACGCTATGGTTAGAACCGGAATATACACAAATCCTGCAATTCCTGTGAACAGCCAGAAATTATTTCGGAACAGGAAAAACAGTTCGTCGAAGAAATTTCCGAGTTCAAGCGGACGCAGCAGCCTTCTCTCTTCCATATGCCAATCTCCTCTCACATATGGCTCTAACATTAGACACGCAATGTCGATAAACCTTCTTTGCAGGTATGATTTTTGCATCAATGTCGATTATATGCATTCTTAATGCTTGTGTTATATGAATGATATAGTGTCTCGCATCGGTTAGTCTGCTATGTATTCCGGGTGGATGCGCAGCAAGATAACACCAGTAAAGGCGCACTTTATTAATCAACTTGAATATATTGTTTACAGACCAGGCAAGGCGTGATATAACTTATCCGTTGGTGTAATTATTGAGGGCAGGTAGAGTTACATATTGCCCCATGTGAGGTTGAGTTATGCAGGCAGGATTTGGCAGAATAAATATCAGTCCTCCCATAGGAACGAGGATGTTTGGTTGGGGTAACCGAGATGCTGATCACGGCTGCGAAGGTATTCGTGATAACCTTTTCGTAAGAGCATTATGGGTTTCCCAAGATGGACAGGATATGCTTATTCTGGGATTCGATCTACTGTTCTTCAGCAGGGACATTGCTGACCGTTTGAGGGGAGCAATTGGGCGAAAGTTTGGTCTGGCTCCAAAACAAATTCTACTTAACACCTCTCATACACACAATGGCCCTACCACAGGGACATGGTCATTTGCGCAGTTTTCAAGCATTGATGGTCTCTATCTGGATTCAGTTGAACAATCCATTATGGACGCCTGTTCAATTGCCAGAGAATCAGCCCGTCCAGTAGAGATTTTTGCAGGTGAGACATGCTGTGACATAGCCGTGAATCGCCGGAATATTGACGGGTCCGGTAATGTTAATTTTGTGCCTAATGTCGATGGCGTCGTTCGTCGCAGCTTGCCTGTTTGTCTTCTTAAAGACAGTGATGATCAGCCTGTATGCCTTCTGTTCTCGGTCTCATGTCACCCATCTACTGTAGGCGCGTTCATGATCTCGGCGGATTATCCCGGCACTGCGATGTCGTTAATAGATGCACACCTGGGTTCAGAATGCAGTATGTTCCTGCAAGGTGCTGGAGGCGATACGAAGGTAAAAAGCTTCACTGAAACAAATAAATTTGGATCAACCTGGGAAGATGCAGATGAAGCCGGCAAGAGTGTTGCAGAAGCTGTTGTAACAGTGTTGAAATCAGGAATGTTGCCAGTAGAGTCTGACCTGTATTCCAATGAGATGGAAATATGTCTTCCAATGACACCAGTTCCGGATTACGTCTACCTCGAAGGAATTGTGAATAGTCATGACATCGACGAATTGATTCGCTTGTGGGCACAGAGAATGATCGACATACTCAGCCGAGGTATAAAACTCCCAGAGTCCATTCCAGTCACACTGCATGGAGTGAGGTTTGGAAAAGGTTTGAGACTCATTGGACTGGAGGGTGAAGTGGTTGCTGAGCTTGGGAATCTGATTCATGATTTCTTCGGTTCAGGAGTAACTTTCCCGATCGGTTATACCGATGGCTGCCAGTTATACATCCCAACAACGAAGATGCTGGATGAAGGTGGTTACGAAGTGTACAGCTACTACGAATACGGCTGGCCAGCGCAACTTGCTCCAGGGATCGAGGATACGATAATTAGAGGACTCCAACAGCTTAATATTTAACTTCAAATCTCACTGTTATACTTCAAGAGTGCAAATGATTTTGGTCTGAAAGGGTACATTCACATGAATCCAGGAATAACTTTGACTATGATCATTCTTATATCTCTTCTGATCGCCACTTTAACCGGAGCTCAGCAGAAAACAGGCAGTAATTGGAACGCCCCTGATCGTGCACAAAGAGTATATGAACTCAGGCCAGGCAAGCGTGTGCCCAATCTGTCCCCTGATACGTTATTTGCAGACTGGACCAGACAGCAGGTTGAACGCTGGGAGAAAGACCATCCCGGGGAGACTATAGCTGAAGTTTGTGAACGCGCGGCTATATCTGCCGACGGAAGATTTCCAAGTGATACCGAGATAACCGCTGATTTTCCTTTACAGATATCGCCATATGGTCGTGTGCGTTCCGGCAAGCCTGATGATCCTCTTAAGGCAGAGCGGGTTCTGGCAGCCGGTCCACTTGCTTGCCAGATGGGATATTGTCCCTTCTGCGGGTCACTGGACATGGCATTTAATTTTGATCCTAATAATCGTCACCGTGCGACCACAACCTGCTGCCGGAAAGATATTTATGATGCCAATTATCCACCAGACTATGACCTTAAACCCACTGAGACAACTGGTTTTCCTGATCTGGATGGCAATATCCACCAGGTTCCGACTGTTATATACAAAGACGGTAGCGGAATAGTATGGGAGTTGTACGTTCCCAATGTTTTTGCCAACAAGCGCTGGGATGATCTGGCGAATATGTGTGCATCATATAATCAAGCTTTTATAAGCAGCGCTGATCCGGCTTATGCTTACAAGCTGGCGGTTATATTGGATAAAACAGCTGATACCTACTATGGACTGCTGCCTTCAGGTATCAATGAATTGTGCCCTGGCAAAGATGGCAAGCCCCTGACTCGTGCAGAGTGGGAGGCAGTGCCGCGGCCTTGCATGTTCGGTCCTTCTTATCTTGGTGAATGGAGCCGTCGGGGGCCGCTCTTTAGCCGTGGTTGGCTGCGGCAGGTGAATGAGGCAGTCTGGGGTGAACCTTTCGCACGAGTACGTCATCATCCTGCATTCAAATACTACTCCCAGAAGATCTACGGAGATCCTGACGCATTGGATAAAAAGGTACGTCAGAAACTTATGCGCGAGATAGCGATGACGTGGGAGAGCGTTGGCGGTGGTTTGATAACTGACTACCAGGATGCGATTTATACCAATGAATTGCTTGTAGGAGCACTGGCTGAGCAACCCGCAATGTTGGATTATACAGCTCCTGGCAACGAACTCACGCTATATAACCATTATTTTAGTGATGGATTGTGTGGAGAAGGTGCAGCTAACTATATGGCAATGCCAGGAGGATACTACTTCGCACCGCTGATGGATCCTCAGGGTACCTGGCTGTCTCTGTATCCGGATTTCGTCAAGGAAAATCCATTCTTGATTACTGCCAATTCCGGATGGCAGAAATTGCGGACACTGCGTGGGCTTGAACTTGAGTTTGGAGATGAACACCTTAGGGCTTTTAATAGTGATATCCTGACTGATAAGGCTAAGGTTAAGGAACTGGAAAACGCTCCGAGTGTAAACTGGCCGGGGTGGGGGTTAGGTCTGCTGCGAATTGGTGGACCGGGTCACCGGATGGAAATAACAATGGATTATACACGTGTTGCCCAGCACACCAATTCGGACCCACTTGGAATTGCCTGCTGGGTAGATGGAATCCCTGTCATGAGACCGGGAGGATATGGATCCAGCGACCCATGTTTGCCTTTCCAAACGGACCGTCCCGAGATTAAGGAACTGCAGCAGATGGGATATCCTAAGGAAATTGTTGAAGCGAAAACCGGGGATCTGGCATTTGGAGGCTGGACCCACAGCCCAATGGCTCAGAATACCATCACGGTCAATGAAACATTCCCCAGCATGGGCTGGGAGGACAATCGCGGATATGGTGAGGTAATCGCGTATAAGGGTGGTGAAAAGCCGGGGGAACCTGGATCACGATTCCAGGCACTTGAGATTCGTGATCGGTATTCATTTGAACGCGTAGGCCAGCCGCTCAGTGATTATCGCAGAGCTCTTCTCGGTGTGGAGGGTGTTGATGGACGGCCATATATAGTGGACATTATGGCTGTTCTTGGTAGTCAGCGCCATGCACTATATAACAGCGCCTGGGCAGAGCGTGGTGAAGTTGAACTCCCTGCTGTGAAGAACCGTTTCACAAATCTACCGGAAGTTCTACAACAATTGGCTGGTAAGAAGATCAAAGGTGAGATAGATATTCCTTCTGAATGGACGATTTTTGGTCCGATTTCTCGTGATCCAACAGAACCGGATTTTTCCAAATATGTCGATATACCCGCAGAATTGGCCATCAAGGGCAAGACTCTGATTGCACAGAAAGTGAAGCTAAATAAAGGACATCTCGATCTAGGTCAATTGTTACAAGGTGCACACAGCGGAAAGGCAGCCTATATATTTGCTGTTATCAATGTGGCTAAGGCAACTGAAGTGACTATTGGAGCCGGGGCTGATCTGTCGATGAAATGGTGGGTTAATGGCAAAGTCGTATGTGAAACTGTCAAGAAAGCATATGACTTCATGCCCGCAAGCAATACTGATCGGATATTCAATGTTTCTCTGCATAATGGGAAAAACATCATCGTTGCAAAGATATCCAGTGGAAGTGATAGTTTTGTTGTAACAGTTGGAGGTCCACGAGAACTACGGCAATCACCCGAACAGAATTTCCGTGATCATATAATGGCTTATGTTCGTAACTGTGAGGTTTTGGACAAACCGAAGGGCATGTGGAGTCTGACCTGGAAAACCGATTTTGCTGCTTATGCCACTCGGGACCCTAAAAAGAAATCATTTGTCCGACCGCTGCCCGATGATATCGGTAAAGTGCGACTGCGCTTCCTGGGTTTGCCATTACCGGGACAGGAGAGCACTCTGATAAGTGCTAAGGGACCGTGGGTGTCAATTATAAACCAGCCAACTACCAATGGTACAAACCTGTATGGTAATGTTGGTTTCCTTGATGCAACTGATATGCTGATCGAGACGCACAATGTAGATAAAGGTAAAGCTTCAAGCAGGTTTGTCCACATAATGGAGGGATATCGCGAGGGTGAAGATTCGGTAATAAAAGCTGTGGAAACGCTGCCACTAAAGACTGGTTCTGCTTCCACAACTCTGGCTCTCAAGGTGACCCGCACGGATGGTCTGGTTGATATCATTACTTACCAGGAATCCCCAAAAATGATCAAGCTGGCTAACGGTCTTTCAACCGATGCCCGGTATGCATTAGTAAGTCTGGGAACAGACGGGAACTGGAGACAGGCACATATGGTAGAGGGTACTGTTCTGAAAGGTCCGGGTATGAACTTTACCGGCAGTGCACGATTCACAGGTGTTATTACTGATCTGGCAGGTGATTTGACTGGGACACGTCATGAGAGTGCGTTGATCATCAAACCTGATAAATTATGGCCCGCTTCACTTACACCTGGTTGTCAACAGGTTATCGTTGAAGGTCCGGACGCTCTGCGGGCACCTATTCGTGAGGCTTATTCGCTGGAAAAGATTACCAAAATGGAGGATGGCAGTCTGCGTCTGGACATTGCAGGAACACCACCTCTGGCAAATGGATGGCATCAGGTTTCCGAGCTTGATCCGAAGCGTCCGAATTTCTTCCGCACCAACCGACCGATGATGTTCGGCAGTGAGACCCCATGGTATGCCGGCATGGACATATGGTTTCCGCGTTTGAACAAGACATTCCGGTTTAAGGATCTGACTGGCGGTTTCCATATGTGCACCGAGGGGACACTTGATAATGTAAACCTTGCAGCTGAGGGAATTAAGCCCGGTGACTGGTTTGTGGTTCATTTTCTGAAACCGGGCCTGAAAGTAAGCCTGGTGAACTCAATGAATTGGAGCAGGTCGGAAACAAGCCAATAAATGTTAGCAGTATTACAGAAATATGGTCGTTGTAAAATTTTAGGATGACAGATATTCCCAAATGCGGTATAATTTCAGTGAAGTTCTGAAGCTGGAACAAATCGAGCTCAGAACTCCTGCGGAGGGGTGCCAGAGCGGTTTATCGGAGCGGTCTTGAAAACCGTCGTGGGTCAAACCACCGAGAGTTCGAATCTCTCCTCCTCCGCCATAAATTAAGCACGATAAAGGCCGAGAGGTTCTGTGCTGCGCACGTAGCGCACACAGACTTTTCGGTTTTATTTCTTTTTAACTCGGTAGTCCAGCGGTTTCACCCATCTCATTCCTGCAATAACTATTTGATAACGAAATCCACATCGGCATTGATGACTTCTATTGGCCCTGTTACTTTTCTGAGCCAGTGAGATGGTTTTATCCCTACTTTATACAAGCCAGGTTCTATATTATGCATATAGAATTTGCCACCTGCATCCAGAGTTGTGGTTTCAGTACGTAAGGTGGTGGAGCCATCTGCAGAAAGAAGATCGAGTGTTACAACAACACCCTGAACCGGGGCAGTGTAGTTACCCAGGCGTACAGTGCTGCTGATAGTGTATGTGCCAATTATAGTAAATCCACTTGTCAGTGTCCCGGATTTTCCATCGGAGTTTGTCACAACCACATTGTATGACCCAGGGGTTTTGCCTGTGAGATCAAATGTGCAGGATATTTGAGTTGGGCTTATTACTGATACACTGGATGCAACAATGTCGGTTTGTCCAGACATAACCAGCTTAATGGCAGCCCCAGCAGTAAATCCGGTACCGGAAAGGTTGGTTATATTTACATTACCGCTATTTGGACCATTGTTTGGGGTGATGCCTGTTATTGTGGGGGCTGGGTTAATACCTGTGATGTTTCCTAACAGGCTCCAGGTTCCATTGCCGCTTACTCGCTTAATGACCAGATATACAGTCTCATTAGTGTCCGCAGTAAAATCTATGCTCTCAGTAGCTCCACTGAATGCATTTGTGCTGGAAGTGAGGATTACAGGATTGCCTTTGCTGTCGGGTTTATCGGAATATAGATACAGGTCATAATCACCAGAAGATGGGACAGTCAGACTGGCAGTAAAATGCCCACCGGTAGTCAGATTTACATTTCTAGCCCAGGCACGACGATCAAAGTTACCACCAGCGCTGCTGTCACTTAAAGTTCCCCCCGCATATGAAAGAGATACTGCCTCGATCGCTGCATCAGCATTTAGCAAACCATAACCTTCATATAAATCTTTTGGAGAAGCAGCCCTTCCAAGTGTAGGGTTAGTCCCGGTTGAAGCTTCACGGGGGGCGTTGGTTTCGGTGCTTGTAGCGCAGAGGAGCATTTTTATCTTCAGTGGTATTGTGCTGTCACTGAAACTCCAAACATATCCTTTTGCTTCCATCGCCTGAATCAGCAGGGCTGCTGCTCCGGCAACAAATGGAGAAGCCATAGAAGTGCCCATATAATTGGTGTAATCGTTGGCGGTGACATCTCCGAGTAAAGATTTAGCATCACCATCATTGGAGTCTACTGATAAAATACCGGAATAGTATGATGAACCTCCCGGAGCCAGCAAGTCTGGTTTGTAGTCCTCAGTTGAATCTGGGGAGGTAAAACCACTGCTGGTGTAGTCGGTAAGCTGGTTAACATCATTACTGGCACCTATAGTAATGGCCAAAGCCGCCCTGCCAGGATCGCTGATCAGATTGGATGAAGATGTACCTGGACCACTGTTGCCTGCGGCAACAACCATTACTATGCCGTTATTTACTGCAGTATTTACCTTTGCTCGTAGTGTTGTGCTGATTCCGGGAGAGCCATTCGTACCGAAACTCATATTTGCGACCTTAATGTTGTGAGTGATTCGCTGGGTAACCAGGTCATCTACAGCAGCATTTATGTTCGTGCCGCTGCCAGACCCGGTGCTGCTTAGAACCCTGAATCCGGCCCACCTGCAGTCCGGAGCTACACCACGCAGCTTATTGAAGCCGTCTCCGACACCAGGATAATTTGTTACTGAGTTTGCGATGGCATACGCAGTAATATTTGCAGGGGTACTCTGAAGTAAACCAGCAGTATAGCGATATGAAGCGGAAGGGATAAATGAGTTGATTTCGGTTAATGGAGTTGTACCAGTAGTCCATGAACTCAGACTCACCGGACTATATGAGGCATTTGGTGATAGTAATCCAAATAAACTAGTTGAAGTAGATCCCAGCCAGGTTGCTGTGCTGGTGAACGTTGAGGATGTTGAAGAGTAGATGTGTATGAAAGATGGGTAGTAATATCCGGAGGATACTCCTGTCAGGTCACCAGAATCAGTATAATACAATGTATTTGCTGAAACCCCGGAAGATGTTCCAGTGCCGGTCGCTATACCTGCAACGTGGGATCCATGGCCATTATAGTCTGAAGCGTCACTGCTGCCGGACACAAAGTCTTTCCAGTATTCCAACCTGCCGAAGAGATCGGAGTGCGAGTCATCTACACCAGTATCAATAATGGCAATGGTAGTGGTATCGCTGCCTGAGAATCCAAGGCTATTACTGGCAAATCCAGATGCCCATACAGGCCGTACACGACCGTTGCGAGTGGCTTCGTCAAGGTTAGTATGTGCTGTACTTTCTGCACAAACTCCTAGTAGAGAATTGCCCATACTGTCTCTGAGTTTTGCAAGTGAGCTTAATGGAACTAGAGCATTCCATCCATAACTTACAGCCTGGTAGAGATGAGTTATCTTACCTCCCATTGCCTGGAAAGTATCGATCTGCTTCTGGGTTACCTGTTTTGAAAATATAAACTCAACCGGGACAAGAGCATTGATCTCAGCCTGTAAGTTTTCTCGTTCGTTGGCATTTGATGTGGCGATTATTGCTTTTTTTATCTGATTGATCCGGTTGTCCAGGAGATCATCCAAGCGATTCCGGTCAGTATCTATTTCCCGGATGTCAGGGATTTCCGGGCAGACTTCGGGAATCGGAGGCGCTATTATACGGTATGAATTGTTGGCGGAGTAAACTGCAGATGACAGCAAAAACAGCGCTAATATCAAAATGGATAATAGCAGATAATTTCCGGTAAATACACGAAACTGTAATGAATCACATTTACGAGTGTCTACATTTTTATAATTGAATGCTTGTTGTTTTTTCTTCAAGTGACTACCTGGTCCTCATTATATCTGTTGGTCTTTATAATATCCTCAGTGATGTCATGCAAAAATATCTGCAGGATTGTCAGATTTATAGTGTTCTAGTCGGTATTCGACGTTTCGTGTAGAAAATCAGTTCCTAGTAAATGTACCTGCAATTTTCGTGCCAAGTGATGGATTATGGATAAATTGTGTAGTAAAGAAATGATTTTCCTTTGTATTGAGGAATTGCCTTGGAACGTTATTATTCGCTCAAAGTGTATTAGGTCTCAGAATCCATTACCCGTGAAAAGGAAAGTATACCGGACTTGCACTTTATGAATGCTTCATTGCATATCTTTCCCATGTCCTCATCTACTCCATTCTCAGCTTACTCATACCCTGCCTTGTGTTTAGCAAGCTCAATATGTTAGAATATGAACAATATAGAGAGGTATGAGCAATGGATAATTGGGTATTTATCAACGACAAGTTTGTCCCTGCACAGGAAGCATGCGTTTCCATTTATGACCATGGTTTTCTTTACGGAGATGGTGCTTTTGAGGGTATCAGAGCATATCATGGGAAGGTCTTCAGACTGAAAGAACACGTTGACCGATTATATCGTTCAATGAAGTCACTCTGGATTGAACTCCCATACGATATGGACGTGTTTTGCGACAATATCAAGGAACTCGTCAAGAAAAATGAAGTTATTGACGGTTATATACGTGTAACTGTTACCCGGGGTGTATCTCTGGGGCTGGATCCCAAAAATATTAAGACACCTCCCACAGTTGTACTCTCATCCGACAAATTGGCGTTGTATCCGCAATCTATGTATGACGCGGGACTTGAAGTGGTGACGGTTGCAACACGTGTGGCCAATCCGCAGGTTCTGGAGCCTCGTATAAAATCACTAGGTAAGTATGTTGCCAACATACAGGCGAAGCTTGAAGCTAATCAAGTCGGCGCTGGTGAAGGCCTTATGTTGACCGAGGACGGTTATGTTGCTGAATGCACCGGTGACAACATTTACTTCATCCGTGATTCTGTTGTCTACACTCCTGCCGCCCACCTGGGTATCCTTGAGGGAATAACCAGAATGACGGTTATCGAGTTGCTCACTGAAATGGGAGTCAAGGTTGTTGAAGGAACATTCACGCGTTTCGATCTTTATGCTGCAGATGAATGCTTCCTGACAGGAACCGCCGCCGAGGTTATCCCAATGGTCAAACTCGACGGCCGCAAAATAGCCGATGGCCTGCCTGGAAAACTTACTAAAGGCTTGATGGCCCGTTTCAAACAGTATGTGGCGGACTATAGAGAGAACTGACAGACTATTGGTCAACGATCTTCCGATATGCGATATATGCGGCAAGAACCCGGCGAAAATATTTTTCGTTCGTCGCAAAAATGGAATATCGGTAAGACGTTTGGTCTGTTTAACATGTGCGCCGGGTGCAGCTGATGAGCTTGCACCTGGCACTCCTGAACCCCAGAGATTATACCAAAGCATACTCGATCGAGCGACAAAAAGTAATGATTCTGCGTTTCGGTGCAGTCTGTGTGGAACCCAATTGGTTGACATTATCTCCGAAGGTAGACCTGGTTGCTGCTTATGCTATTCTCGGTTTGAAAGCGAATTAGTCCAAGTTATCGAGTCAGTTCAACCTGGAAGATATCACACAGGCAAGACACCTCCCCAGTGACCTATGGCAAATTATAATCCTCCTGAATGGATAAACGGACAAGGACCGGATGCAGGTATTGTAATCTCCTCGCGAGCCAGATTAGCACGTTGCCTGGTAGGGTTTCCATTTCCTTCACTGGCTTCACCAACTGAGTTAGCTCAAGTTTCTGAGATAGTTTGCAGTGCCGCCGGTGCTTTAAGATTGGAATTTCCTGGACTAAAAGAAGTCAAGGTTGATGATTTGTCCACCGAAGACAAAAATACTCTTGTAAATACCCACACCGTAAGTCCTGAATTTGTAATTGCTGGACCCGGACGTACAGTTTTGCTTGATTCTGGTGGAAAACTGTCGATAATGATTAATGAGGAAGACCATTTAAGAATTCAGGTAATGTCTTCTGGTCTTGATGTAAGCAGTATATGGGGAACCATTGACAGGATAGACGATATCCTGGCCAGCAATCTGCCATATGGTTTTTCCAGCAAGTTGGGATTTCTTACATGCAGCGTTTCTAATATCGGCACCGGTCTTCGTTTGTCTGTAATGATGCATCTTGCCGGGCTCAAAAAGCTTGGATTGCTTTCCAGACATATTAAGGCTGCCAATGCTTTGGGGGTCTCTGTCCGTGGAATGCACGGGGAGGGCACCAGGCCTTTGGGTGACCTTTTCCAGGTTTCCAATGAGCATACTTTGGGTATGGCTGAAGTAGAATTAGTTGATAAAGTAAACGCGGCTGCAGAGTATTTGTTGACAGAGGAATGCACTGCACGGAAGGAAATATTAGAAGATTCGTCGAACACACTAGTAGATATACTTGGTGTTGCTTTGGGTAAACTAAAGTACTCGCAGCATCTATCCGCGGAGAAAGCTCTAGAGATGTTGTCGACAGTTCGTCTGGCCTACGAATCCGGGCTTGTGGATAATTGTTCCAGAAGTCTTCTTAATTATACGATGACAAAGATGATGAGCATGTATGGAAATGACTTCTCTGCGGGAACAATGAGAGCAGGGGTTCTCAGGGAATCCTTGAAAAATGCTGCTGTCAGAGATGCTTCCGAGTAGTAGTTCATTTGTAGATCTGCCCGCATTGTTCATTAATGGCTCAGCTCTTGTCTTTACTGCCAGCTAAAAGCGAAGCTTGGTGAATAATGCAGGTTAGATGAACCATAGAACAGGATAAGTCGTCTAATTATTACCCGGGTTATCCGATAATCTATATATCAACGGTTTTTTGATTTGGTTTTAGAGACCCTCTATCCGAGATTTTGTTCTGGATTAAACATGATGTGTTGAGGGAGGGTTCCTCGAAAAGGCCAATTGGTCAGGCAACTATTAACTGATTGTCAGGTTACGGTTGTTTGTTGGCGAGTAAAGGGGTGGTTTATATGTGGCAAAGATTTACGGAACGTGCAAGACGAGTTGTCTTTTTTGCGCAAGAAGAGGCAGCCAAGTTTGGTGAGAATTATGTGTCCACCGAGCATCTATTATTGGGCCTTGTTAGAGAACCGGACAGTGTAGCCGCAAGAATACTGGATAGAATGGGCGTCAGCCTTGCAAAGATACGATCTGAAATAGAGCGCCAGGTTACTCGTGGAGATGGACGTCTGGGTCAGGATATGCAACTCACCCCTCGTGCCAAGCGTGTTATTGACCTTGCTTATGATGAAGCCAGGAATCTGAGTAACAATTACATTGGAACTGAACACCTGCTGCTGGGACTCATACGTGAAGGTGAAGGAGTCGCAGGGAAAGTCCTGATGAAGCTTGGTGTGGATCTGGACAAGACGCGTAAAGAGGTTCTTAATTTACAGGATGGGGATACGACTACGGCTGCGCCTGCTAAGTCCAGATCTAAAACTCCAACGCTTGATGAGTTTGGTAGAGATCTGACAGAACTGGCCAGACAGGATAAACTTGACCCGTGCATAGGTCGTGAAAAAGAGATCGAACGGGTGATGCAGATATTATCCAGAAGAACAAAGAATAATCCTTGTCTCATCGGTGAGCCTGGTGTTGGCAAGACCGCAATTGCAGAAGGTCTTGCTCAGAGGATTATCAATGGTGACACTCCGGATATGCTCAAGGACAAACGTATTGTCTCTTTGGACCTGGCAGGATTGGTTGCCGGAACCAAATACAGAGGTGAATTCGAAGAAAGAATGAAGAGGGTCATGGAAGAGGTCCGCAAGGCGGCCGGCGAAGTGATCATGTTCATCGACGAACTGCATACGCTTGTTGGGGCAGGTGCTGCTGAAGGCGCGATTGACGCATCCAATATACTTAAGCCTGCGCTTGCTCGTGGAGAGTTGCAGTGCATTGGTGCGACTACGATGGATGAGTTCCGGAAGTATATCGAGCGCGATGCGGCACTGGAACGCAGATTCCAACCTATAAAGGTTTTGCAGCCCAGTGTTGAGGATACCGTTGAGATATTAAAAGGTCTGAAAGATCGTTACGAGACACACCACAGTGTTACTATTGACGCTTTAGCTTTACAGGCTGCAGCAGGACTCTCAGAAAGATATATTACCGATAGATCGCTGCCGGATAAGGCTATCGACCTGATTGATGAAGCTGCTTCTCGAGTCAGGCTGCGTAGAGCAATGCCTCCTTTGGATTTGAGACATGCAAAACAGGAATTAAATAAAATCCAGAGTGAACTTGTTCAGATGACTGGTGTATCAAATTATGATAAGGCACACGATCTAAGGATATCGGAACAGAGTTTACTTGAGAAGATAACTATATTAGAAAAGAAGTGGGATGTCGAGAGGGAGGCACTGCCTTCCGAAGTGACTGAAGATGACATCGCTCAGATTGTGTATAGTTGGACAGGAATCCCTGCCAGCCGTTTGGTAGAGGGTGAGTCAGCAAAACTGTTGAAGATGGAAGACCATCTGCACGGCAGAGTTATCGGCCAGCATGAATCAATTGTAGCAGTCTCTAAGGCTATACGCAGAGCGCGATCTGGTATGAAGGATCCCAAGAGACCTACCGGCAGTTTCGTGTTCCTTGGGCCTACTGGTGTAGGTAAGACTGAACTTGCAAGAGCTCTGGCTGAGTTCCTGTTTGAGACTGAAGATGCCTTGATTCGTATCGATATGTCCGAATATATGGAGCGGTTCGCTGTCAGCAGATTACTCGGTGCACCTCCCGGATATGTAGGATATGATGAGGGTGGACAACTTACAGAGCAGGTCAGACGCAGACCTTATTCGGTGGTTTTACTGGATGAGATTGAAAAAGCCAACCCGGAGGTATTCAATATCCTCCTGCAGGTGATGGAAGATGGAAGACTGACCGATTCGCAGGGGCGGATTGTCGACTTCAAGAATACCATCATAATTATGACAAGTAACGTAGGCGCTCAGTCCATAGTTGGCGGACCGGTGATTGGTTTTGTCGATAGAGGCAAAACTAATGATACTGAAAAGGGTTATGAGAGTATGAAGAACCGCATCATGGATGAGATGAAGCGGACGTTCAGACCTGAGTTCATCAACCGTGTGGACGAAGTTATCGTGTTCCATCAGCTGACAAAAGAAGAGATAGTCAAGATAGTTGACCTTATGATCAACCGAGTCAGACAACAGATGAGCACCCAGGGTATGGAGCTTGAAGTAACCCAGGAAGTGAAAGAACTTCTGGCTGCAGACGGATTTGATCCTCAATTTGGAGCCAGGCCATTGCGCCGGGCTGTTCAGAGGATGATTGAAGATCCAATGGCTGAAGAAATCCTGCTGGGAAGGTTCCGTGAGGGTGATACTATACGAGCGGAACTGGAAGATGGCCGAATATTCTTCACCAAGGGAGCTGATTTGAGTGCTTTACAAGTAGAATCACAGTCTCAATAGTAAATGTGATATATAGAGCTGAAACAGATGCCTCCATGATCTGATTCATGGAGGCATTTGTTATATTATGTTCGAATGCTAAGAAGTTGAAATCAACCTTTGACAGCGCCTGCAGTCAGTCCAGCAACAAACTCCTTTTGCAGGATCAGAAAAATCAAGATGACTGGCAGTATACTTAGGACAGTTCCGGCCATCAAAGTCCCATATTGGTTTGAGTAAAGTCCGACCAGTTGGTTTAATGCGATAGGCAGAGTAAAGCGTTCACTTGTTTGCAGGATTATCTGCGGCCACAGAAAGCTGTTCCAGGTGCCCATGAAACTGATAAGACAGAATGCACCGATCATCGGGCGAGATATTGGCATAACCACACTCCAGTAAATTCGGAACTCAGAACCCCCATCAATCCTTGCCGCTTGAATAAGCTCATCCGGTATCTGGAGAATGGACTGACGAAATAGGAATATCCCAAATACACTTACTGCTCCTGGTATTATAAGTCCAGTATACGAGTCTACAAAACCAAGACGGGATATTAGTTCATACATCGGAGCCATGAGAACCTGTCCAGGTATCATCATCGTTGCCAACATGATTACAATAACAAGCTTCTTACCCTTGAAATCATATTTTGCAACCCCGAATCCAGCCAGTGAAGAGAAAAATAGCTGGACTACAACGGTTGTTGAGGCTATGAACGTGCTGTTGATGAGACATCGTCCGAACGGAATTGTAGTAAACAGATCAGCAAAATTGATGAGAGTTAATTTTGGGGCAAAAAAAGTGTAATGGAACAGGTCATCCGGGCCTTTAAATGCAGCTGCAATTAGCCAGATTGCGGGAGTTAAACATACTACCGAGGCCAGAATAATTGCGACATAACTGACTATCCTGATTGTTAGTGTCCCCGCATCAGTCTTCATCCTTCACTCCTCAAGGCACCAGTAAACTTGATTTGCAACAAACTGATTAGCAATACACCGAGTGCCAGCGTCCATCCAACAGCTGACGCATAACCTAAATCCCCGGAGACAAATCCATTATTATAGAGATACATTACTATCGTCAATCCGGCTTTATTTGGACCAGCACTATTATTCAGCATAATATAGGGTAATTCAAACAATTGAAATGAACCAATTGTACTTAGGATTAATACGAAGATTGCCACAGGTCGTATTCCAGGGAGTGTAACGGCTTTAAATGTCTGCCATCCGTTGGCTCCATCCACACAGGCCGCGTCATATAATTCCTGGTCAACTGCCTGCAGCGCTGCCAGGAAGTAGACCATGTTGAACCCTACATACATCCAGAGAGATGTAATAACCAGTGCTGGCATTACAAGCAAAGGATCGGAGAGCCATTTAGTATCGAGTGGTATATTTGCCACTGTATGCAGGAATTTGTTTAGAAGACCGTATTGTGGCACAAACAATACACTGAAGATAACTCCCACAAAGACCGATCCAAGTAGATTTGGTGAGAAAAAAATCGTTCGGAAGAATTCACGCAGTCTCAACCATCGCTGATTAAGCAGTAATGCAAGACCAAGACTGAGTGGTAGTTGCAGAAATATCGACCAGAGTGCAAATATGATCGTATTCTTAACTGCCACATAAAAATCGGGGTCGGAGAGCATGAATTGGTAGTTTGCCAAACCAACGAAAACAGAATCTTTTGGACCACTGGTGGCGTGAAAGGAAAGAGCAATGCTTTTTACAATGGGCCACAAGCTGAATGTAAGAAACAATACGATAAACGGTGATATGAACAGGTACGGAGCATATTTATGCTGGAAAGCATGCCATCTCAGAGAAACATGCACTTGATTTTTGCTGCTATCTTGTGAATAATCCCTGTTGTTCAAAACGGATTTCTCCTTATAGAAGCACGTACCTCGTCACCACTCTGTTTGAGCCGTGAACGAACATAAGGTTCAAATCCTTCTTCGCCATGCAGCCTGTAATAAACTGCACATGCAGTAAGAGCTTCTCCAAATTTTGCTTTGGCAGTAGAGACGAATGGACTTGAATATTGTGGTGGAACATGAGGCGCAAGGGCTGCGTATAGACTCCCGATAGCTTGATTACTCCAGTAAGGACGTTTCTCTTTGAATGCGGGTTCCTGCCATGCATCTCTAAGTGCAGGAATAATATTAGTACCTCGAAATCGTTGTGCCAGTCCGGATTTATCTGTATAGATGTGCATCGCAAATTGCCAGGCGAGATTCTTGTTTTTGCAACGCCTTGTAATACCCAGCATTGTTCCGCCCCAGGTGCTGGTTGGGCAAGAGCCGTCTTTGAATACTGGAAGAGGCATCAGTGCCATTTTGCCAGCAACGCGAGGGATATCCATTTCGATGGATTTTGTGCGCCAATCAGGACACATAAGGCAGAGTAAATAACCATCCTCAACGGATTTGGTCAGTATTTTGGCTCCACCTGTGTTATTTGCTATCTTGTTAGGTCCCGCTACAAGTGGTATAAACCAGCGAAGTGTTTGTATTGCTATCTCATTGTCCATAATACATTCACCCTTCTGGTTGAAATAACCACCTCCTCGCTGGAACAGGAATATTTCCAGAGTTGATGAATCGGTGTCACTGAGTTCGATCATATATCTCTGACCTGGAACGGTCAGTTCATGCCCGATTTTTATAAAGTCATCCCAGGTATGTATCTTGGAGGCATCGATGCCTTCACGTTCAAAAATATCTCGTCGATAAGCGATCTGTACCGGATGTACATCATGTGGTATACCGAATATACGACCACGATGAGTGTATGGGGAAAAGCGGGTTCTGACCATTTCATCCCAAAGCCCCGAACTCTTTATCCGATCCGTTAGATCCTCGAATCCAATGTTTTTCATAGAACCCCGGAAAAATGATCCTGCTGAGCTGATTTCTGTTTCTACTAAATCGGGCACCTGCAAATCAGCCCAAAATGCTGCTTGAAGACGGGTTGTTACTGCCGCTCCGGATACTAGCTGGACATCTACAGTTACACCAGGGTGTGCGGCTTCAAAACTGGGGACGGAAGCCTTATAAAAATCATAGTGGGTTTTGGCAAAAGTCCAGAATACAAGTGTAGATTTGTGCTTATGAATGGGGTGGAACAGTAACCATAAACCTGATGATATTGCCAATAACAGCATCAATAAGGCAGCTTTACCATATGGAAAACTATTCACAAAATCTCTCCAATTGACTGCAGTAATGTAGAATTGTAACATGCGGAAGCACATAGTTGCCAGTAATATCAACTGTTTGTTTAGAATACTTAAGAATGCTTGGGGATACTCGTGTGATTTTCCGCGGCAATAAAAGAATTGGGTATGATGGAGTCTATTGATTGCGATAATCAGATTTATTGTATATGAAAAGGAGGGTATCAGATGAAGCAGCATAAAACAGCTTCGGAGCAAAAGACTACTCCGAAGCAGTATACGAATATATAAATCTATCTCTCTTGTCTAGCCTTCATGACTTGTGACTTAACAAAAGACTTTTTCTGTTTTCTTGGTTCCCAGTTAGGGGTTTCAGAGCGTTGTTTGGGAGGAGCCGTAATAATAGCCTTCGGCTTTGTTGGATTGGGTCTGGTGCCCGTTGTCGTTCCCGTTACCGGTTTTGTATTGAATACGGGGGGTGGGGCATTATAATCAAAGCCTTCCAATTCCCTGCGTTCAATCGGACCGCCCAAAGCATTCTCGATGTCCCATACAATCCCCCGGTCTTCACGGGTTATGAAAGTGATTGCGTCCCCTTCACGTTCGGCTCTGCCAGTTCTTCCGATTCTGTGTATATAAGTGTCTGCAGTGTCAGGGATATCGTAGTTGATAACGTGTGATATAGTTTCCACATCTAATCCACGAGCAGCGATATCCGTTGCTACCAGTATGCGGCACCTGCCGGATCTAAAACCATCCAGTGCATGCTGTCTCTGGTTTTGAGTCTTGTTTGAGTGCAATTCCGTTACACTGTAACCGGCTTTTTCAATATGCTCGGATAATCGGTTTGCACGATGTTTTGTGCGAGTGAAAATGAGCACGGAATTGGATTCAATTCTTTCAAGCAGTGAGAGCAACATGGAAGTTTTGAGATGCTGTGGACACGGATAGAGAGCGTGTGCAATAGTCTGTGCAGGCGCTCTCAAACCAATATCTATTCTAGCCGGGTCTTTCAGAGCATTAGCTGCAAGATCTGTTAGCTCAGGAGCAAATGTGGCCGAAAATAGCATCGTCTGACGTTGGGCCGGCATGCAGGAGATAATGCGCTTGATTGATGGCAGGAATCCCATATCAAGCATTCTATCCGCTTCATCAAGAACCAGCCTGTCAACAAACCTGAAGTCAGTGTTTCCGCGGTCTATGTGGTCAAGTAATCTACCCGGGCAGGCAACAATTATCTGACATCCTCTACGTAAAGCATCTTCTTGAGGATTCATACCAACTCCGCCATAAACTGTCATCGTCCGGATCTTAGTATATTTAGCCAGTGTCTTGAAGGCCGAACCGACTTGCTCAGCAAGTTCTCGTGTAGGTGTGAGAACTATTGTGCGGGTACAAGGCTTCTTTGATGGATTGGATAGTATATGCTGCAGGATAGGCAACACGAATGCTGCAGTCTTCCCTGTTCCAGTTTGAGCTGTACCAATTATATCCTGCCCAGCCATAGCGATGGGGATAGCAGTTGACTGGACTTCTGTGGGTGTATCATAACCGGACTCGGCAATTGCTTTTTCAAGTCTGGGATCGAATCCGAAGCATGCAAATGATTCTGTGGCAGTTAGATCCTGCTCGGACGCATCAATAACCGATTTGTTTGAGACGGGAATGCAATCTTTCTTTGAAGCAGCTGCCTTGATTTTTGATGCAGCTAGACGTTCCCCGTGGCATTTTGGACATTCCACTGGAGCATCTGCTTCTCTTTTTCTTAAAATCTCCTGTAAACGAGCTGTATAAATAAACTCGGAGGAGCATTCCGTGCATATGCACGTTTTATCCTGATAACTCAAATTTTTCTCCTGGCCTGGTTAAGGCATGTATATTCGAAGCTCGAATCGGGTGAGCTAGCCGAACAGAATATACGATTCCGCGAACAACCAGGTCAGTGCCAAAGCGATGCAACAATTTCAACCATTATACCACGATTCGTCTTTGAGCGTAGTTTTCCATTGCAAACTGAGGAATGAAATATCTGTATTTACAAATAAGTTGCCCGTTTCCCCCCGTACTATTACCGGTTTTCACTCATAGAGTAGCTTATGAAGTTAAAACTATGTACACCACGAATGACAGTATGGAAGAAACGTATTGTAGGTGAATTGGACGCGACGGCCAACGGGCTAGTATCGATCATCTGCAGTGAGAGACCAGCTAAATCCTGGTTGGATCTGCAGGGACGTTATGAGTCAGGGGAGTTGTCCCAAGCTTCATTTCCCTGTTCGATTACTCTAACCACAAATCGGTCGCTGGAGGTAGATAAACAATAATGAGAAAGACTAGTAGAAAGAGCGGTTTCACCCTTGTAGAAATCATGATCGTGGTTTTGATCATCGGCATCCTGCTCGCAATCGCAATCCCGAACTTTATGAAGGCCAGGGAGACATCCCGGACCAATTCCTGCATCGCCAATCTGAAACAGATTGATGCATCGGTTCAGCAGTACGCAATGGATCAGAAGCTGACGAGTTCCGGAACAGTAACAATCGCCCTTCTGACTGGTGGAACGGATCCTTATCTGAGATCCACACCATCCTGTCCATCCGGTGGAACCTACACATTGGCCACTGTTGGGGCACCAGTTACTTGTAGTATAGCTGGTCACGTTCTTCCGTAACGAAGTTGTAGAGATCATAATAATAGATCGAGTGGTTTTGGCCCGGCATACCCCTATGCCGGGCTTTCTTATGTGTACAGCCATTGGTCTACATATGGTGGTATAATAGTCTCCGAACATAGAAGCATTTTAGCTTGCTCGAATTATTCGTTGCTGAATCAGCTTACCTTAACTGCTGTATAAATGCGAATCTTGATGAATAATGAGGGCCTGGACGCAAGGAGGATGTTATGTCATCGGAAATTGAACGAATTAGCGCGGAAGTTGTAGAGAAATACCGTAAATATGTCAGCCCCGGAATAGCTGGGATTTTGAGTTTTAGTGGTTTTGATGTCCCGGAGGATAAGGCCTCTGGTTGTTATATATATGATATATCGGGCAGGAAATTTCTGGACTGTGTCGGTGGATATGGTGCATTCAGTCTGGGGCACTTGAACCCTGCAGTAGTAGAAGCGGTAAGCAAACAGTTAAGCAAAGAAGCCTTAAAGAGTCATTTCTTTATGTGCTCGGAGCTGGCTGATGCCTGCGAAATGATAGCCGAGGTTTTGCCTGGTAATCTTCAGTACTCATTCCTCTGCAATTCAGGAACAGAAGCAGTTGAGGGGGCTTTAAAAGCAGCGCGTATTCACACCGGCAGACCTGGATTTGTGGGTGCGATAAACGGCTTCCATGGAAAGAGTTTTGGTAGTCTCTCGGTTTCAGGAAGAGATATATACAAACAGGGATTCTATCCTCTACTGCCGGGAACCAGTCACGTTCCATTTGGTGATGTGGATGCCATGGCAGAGGCAGTTACGGACCAGACTGCAGCTGTCATACTTGAAATTGTACAGGGAGAGGGTGGGGTTATTGTGGCCCCTGATGGATATTTCCAGGCTGTGCGGGAAATCTGTAATGCCAAAGGTGCGATGTTGATAGCAGATGAAGTCAGGACTGGATTTGGTCGAACAGGAAGAATGTTTGCCTGCGAGCATTATGATATTGTCCCGGATATTATCACCATGGCAAAAGCCCTCGGTGGTGGAGTAATGCCAGTGGGAGCATTCTCTGCCGGTCCTGAGATATGGCATTCAATGTTTGGTAAGAACCCTTACCTGCATTCCACAACATTTGGAGGTAATCCGCTTGCCTGTGTGGCGGTTATAGCGGCGATCAATGCCACCAGGGAGCAGAAACTGGTAGAGAGATCGGCAAGGCTGGGAGCAAAACTTCTTTCGGAACTCAAAGACTTAAAGGTTAAGTATCCTGACATGATCAAGGAAGTGCGTGGTCTGGGCTTACTTGCCGGTGTTGAGTTTGCAGAGGAGGATATAGGGTCACTAGTAATTGCAGCATGTGGACATCGTGATTTATTAGTAGCATACAGCCTGAATAACCCGAAAGTTATCCGGATTGAGCCACCGTTAATTATCGAAGAAGAAGACCTGGATCGTGCAGTCGGCATAATTGGTGAAGCAATAGCAGAGACTGCTGAGATGCTGTCGGGAATATAGAATAAGTCACCCTGAGTGTTTAGTAGGCACGATAACTTGTCATTCTGAACGTAGTGAAGAATCTGCTTTTCTTACTAACCAAATACTTGAAAAACAGATACTTCACTTAGTTCAGGATGACAATTGATTATGCCTCAATACATGTAGGAGCTTCTTCTTCCATACTGGCTGGAGGCAACCATTGTCGACTATCCTGTGTGATCAAGTCTTCGGCTATTTCCGGTCCCCAGGAACCGGCTGAATAATTTGGGAAGTCCATATTCTCTGATTCCCAGGCCTTGAGTATGGGCATTACAATCGACCAGGCATTTTCTACCTGATCGGCGCGCATTGAAAGAGTAGCATCTCCAAGCATGACGTCCAGAAGTAAGGTCTCATATGCTTCAGGTGGGCATATCTCGAATGTTCGTCTGTAGGAAAAACTCATATCAACAGGCACCAGGGTCATTTGTATTCCTGGACGTTTGGCTAGTAGTCGCAGCATAATCCTCTCATCGGGCTGTATTCTCATTACCAGGCTGTTCGGTTGCCACTGTTCTTGAAAGGCTGATGCGGGGAATGGAAGATGTGGAGCCTCTTTGAACTGGATGGTTATCTCCGATACTGTCTCGGGAAGATATTTACCTGTGCGGAGATAGAATGGAACGCCCTGCCATCGCCAGTTGTCAACAAACAATTTGACGGCAGCATATGTTTCAGCTTGAGAGTCAGGCGCGACATCCGGTTCATCACGATATCCGCTGACTTTCTGTCCATTTACTTTTCCTGGCCCATATTGTCCACGTACTGCATACTGATTTACCTGGTCAGGAGGGATGGGACGTATTGCTCTCAGCACATCAACTTTTCGGTTCCGGATCTCATCAGCGTCAAACGATATAGGCGGTTCCATGGCTATAAATGTCATGACCTGGAGCAGATGGCTTTGCAACATATCCCTTAGTGCGCCTGCACGTTCATAGTAACCTCCTCTGTGTCCAATCCCCTGAGATTCAGCTACTGTAATCTGGACATTGTCGACATACCGTCTATTCCATATCGGTTCAAACAGCGCATTAGCAAACCGAAACGCCAGGACATTCTGAACAGTTTCCTTGCCAAGGTAGTGATCTATGCGGAAAATCTGAGATTCCCGGAATACTCTGGTGAGCTCCTGGTTTAGAGCATGTGCTGTTTCCAGGTTACGTCCAAATGGTTTTTCAGCCACCAGTCTGGCCCGCGTTCGGTCACGTGAAAGCTGAGCTTTGCCCAACTGCTGTACGATCGTGCCAATCATAGTTGGTGGAGTTGCGAGATAGAAAATGTGGTTGGCCTTACATCCCCATTTCTCATCCAGCGAATTCAACTGATCGGAGAGCGAATTATACACCGAAGAATCAGCGAAGTCCGCTGAAATGTAGTTTGTCAGATGAGATGTGAAGTCTTTCCATTCTGTTGGAATCGCTCTCCCGCGCCGTGAAAACTGGTTGATTCCATCCAGCAACCGGTTGTGATATTCCTCAGTTGTCATTTCTTTACGGTCCAGTGCGATCACAGCGAAGCGGTCGGGCAGCCATTTGCCCAAATACAAGTTATAAATCGCTGGAATGAGTTTTCGCCAGGAGAGGTCACCTCCTCCTCCAAAGATAATCACCACCGAGGGATCGGGACAGATTGTACGCTCAGGCATGTATCGGCCTCCTTAGGTCCTTTGCTTCAAACGGTGAATGTTATGACAAACTGCGTTAATCTTTAATATTGCGGGTGAACAGATCCTCTGCATATTTGCAGACATTATCTACACAGAAGCCGAACTCTGCCATCAGTGTGTTGCCGGGAGCTGATGCGCCAAAATGATCCAGCCCAATTACATCGCCATCTGTTCCAACATAACGACACCATCCCTGCGATGAACCTGCTTCAACTGCAAGTCTTGCACGTATTGATGGTGGAAATACCGAATGTCGATACTCTACAGGTTGATCATCGAATAATCCCCAACTGGGCATTGAAACCGTGCGGGTCTTTATTCCTTTCTCGAGCAGCTTCTTTTGTGCTGACAAGATTAAGCTGACTTCGGATCCAGTGGAAATCAGGATTAGTTCAGGATTTCCATCAGGAGGATCGGCCAAAATGTATGCACCACGGCGGAGTCCGTCTGCTGACGCATAGTCATTGCGATCAATTATTGGCAGGCTCTGACGGGTGAGCACCAGGACTACCGGTTTGTCTGGTGTCTCAATGGCAACAAGCCACGCAACTGCAGTCTCATTGGCGTCACATGGACGGATGATAAGCATTCCTGGTATTGCACGGAAGTTAGCCAGCTGTTCAATTGGCTGATGAGTAGGACCGTCTTCACCCACTCCAATGCTGTCATGAGTCAGGAGATACAGCGTGTGGAGTTTCATTAATGCTGCAAGCCTCATAGGAGGTTTCATGTAATCTGCAAATATCATAAATGTCGAACAGAATGGCAAAAGGCCTCCGTGGGCTGAGATCCCATTGGTAATACTTGCCATGCCGTGTTCACGAACACCATAGGCTATATTGCGTCCGGCATAACTCCAGACTCCTCCGACTGCTCCCTGGACGCCTTCCTGAGGAGTCTCAGCAGGTTGGAAATCACCCTGACCGGTCAGTGCAGTCAATGTTGATGGATTCAGGTCCGCAGAGCCTCCGAATAACTGAGGCAGTTTTGGGGCAATTGCGTTGATTATTTTTCCTGATGCGACCCTGGTAGATATCCCTTTGGTATCAGGAAGAAATACTGGGACATCCGTATGCCAGTCTTCCGGCAGTTCCCCACGGATCATTTGGCGGAACTCATTAGCTGAATCCGGAGATACAGTCGTATAGGTTGATAGTTTCTGGTTCCATTCAGATTCTAGTTCCTTACCACGCTCAATTGCTGTTCGGAAATGTTTGAAAGCTGTATCAGGAATATAGAACGGTGGATCAACCGGCCATCCGAGGTTCTGTTTTGTCAGCTTAACCTCCTCTTCACCCAGAGGGGAACCATGGGCCTCGAAGCTATCCTGTTTATGTGGAGATCCAAATCCTATATGAGTGCGAACAAGGATCAACGATGGTCGGCTGGTCTCATTTTGCGCTTCGCGAATCGCACTGTCGATTGATTCCAGATCATTGCCGTCAGCGACTGAAATTGTCTGCCAACCATACGCTTCAAAACGTTTCGCGCGATCTTCTGTGAAGTTAAGGTTCGTCGAGGCTGATAGAGTGATTCGGTTGTCATCATACAAATATATGAGTTTGCCCAGTTTCAATTCACCTGCGAGGGATGCAGCCTCCGATGCCACTCCTTCCATTAAGTCTCCGTCACTCACAAGTGCATATGTGTAGTGATCAATGAGTTTATGCTCCGGTAGATTGAATTTCGCTGCAAGATGGGCTTCGGCAATTGCCATACCCACTCCATTCGCAAATCCCTGTCCTAAAGGACCTGTTGTCACCTCTACTCCTGGTGTGACTCCATATTCCGGGTGACCCGGCGCAGTGCTGCCCAATTGTCGGAACTGCTTTATCTGCTCAAGAGGCAGGTCATAGCCAGTCAGATATAACAGGCTGTAGAGCAGCATAGAACCATGCCCTGCTGATAGAATAAATCTATCTCGATCAAACCATTTCGGGTTGGCGGGGTTGTGCTTGAGGAACCGTGTCCAGAGGACATATGCCATTGGCGCTGCACCCATAGGCAAGCCCGGGTGTCCACTGTTTGCTTTCTGTACAGCATCAACTGACAGGAACCGAATTGTATTTATACACAGATCATCCAGACTGTTTGGTTTACTCTCGATCATTGAGTTAGTGCTCCCTTATTTGGATGTAAACATAATAATGCTGAATGTTATGTTCATACCCAACTTCCGGTCTCTCTTATCTCTATCTCAAAGTTATATTCAAATTATTCAATACTTTCCTGCAAGTTGTTTGTATTTTTGGCAAACCCGGATTCGATTGATATTAAGTTCATACGGGTAATACATTCAGAGAGAATCAGCAGGAAGATTGTTTTACAGACATTAGGGCAGGATATCATTGTCCTGTAGTCTGCTGCTGTTAATAAGGAGCTTATGAATGTCTACATCGGTTATAAAAGAGAGCGGAGTAGTTGCTACTTTAATGCACAACATGGCCTTGAAAGACTTTCAAGTGCCGGACGGTCTAAAGTTCAGCAGTCAGGAGAAGTATGTGTGGCTGCGGCGCGCAGGGAGTCTGATCTGTCTCGATACCGGGGATGCATCGGCTGCTGAAAAGGTCTGGGCTGCTGAAGCCACAGCTTTGACTACCAATAATGCTCTGGTGAACCAGATGGTCCAGAAAGGTGTTATGGACGAGGTGATAGCTGATGGTGTAAAGGAGATACATAAGGTCAGCCCTGATATATCACTGCAGGAAATGATCTATGAGATAGGATTTTTAGTGAATGCAAAGCTTGCATTGGGTCTGGTGCAGAAATTTGGTGCGCATGTCAGCGTTGAACTGCATCCTGATATGGCATCTGATATAGAAGGCACTTTGGCACTGGCCAGGCGCTACTATGCAATTAATCCTGAATACTTTTATGTCAAGGTTCCTTTGACACAAGAAGGATTGATTGCAGTCAAAATATTATCCTCTGAGAATATACCAGTAAATCTAACTATCGGGTTCTCAGCGCGTCAAAACTATCTTGCAGCCAGACTTTCGAATCCGAGTTTTGTAAATGTGTTTTTAGGACGTTTGAATTCACTGGTGGAAGAGAACTCACTTGGCAACCCACAAAATGTTGGCGAAAAAGCCACACTTGCTTCGGACGAGATGATGAAGAATCTCAGATCAACGGGAGCCGCCAGGACCAATCAGATTGCTGCAAGCATCCGGAGTGGGAGCCAAATCCCAACGCTTGCTGGTGTGGATGTTCATACGATACCTCCGAAGAGTGCTGCTGAGTATTTAGCACTGGATGTTACACAAGAGGATATCCAATATCGTAACTGGCGGGATCTTCCTGTAGAACTGCAGGCAAGTGGAGTTATCCATCCCAGTGCATTTAATGTTTTGTGGGATATCGACAAGGAATTCGTTTCATTTGTCGATGATGTGGTCAAGAATGTTGAAAGCATCAGTATTGGAAGTGATCTGGATAGAATTGCAAGAAAACATGGAGTTAATGTGTTCCATGATTGGACTGCTGAAGAGCGCAACAGGATTCGACTTCAGGGCAAGATCCCGCAAATTCATGACTGGCCTGGAATTTCTCTGGACACACTCATGACAATGGCTGCCCTGGAGTGTTTTGCCAAAGACCAGATTGAAGTTGATGAACGTATTCGCCATATGATTTCCTGATAGGGTAAGGAAAAGCAATGCGTATTGGAATTTCTGCAGATCACGGTGGATTTGAGCTGAAAACATATTTAATTGAGAACCTTAAGGGTAGTGGTTATGATGTTGTAGACTTCGGAGCCCTGGAGTTAGTGAACGGAGACGATTACCCGGATTTTGTTGTGCCTATGGCTCAGGCAGTGTCCAGAGGCGAGGTTCAACGAGGATTAGCTATCTGTGGCAGTGGGGTGGGGGCAAGTGTGGCAGCTAACAAAGTGAATGGTGTTCGGGCTGCCCTTATTACGAATGCATTCTCCGCTCATCAAGGTCTTGAGGATGATGATATGAATGTCATGTGTTTGGGTGGCCGAGTCACAGGGAAGTCTCTTGCCTGGGATTTGGTTCAGACCTTCCTGAGTGCTCAGTTCAAAGAATCTGAACGCTTCGTCCGCCGTTTGACTAAAGTTACATCCCTGGAAACAGGTCTAGATTGAATACTTCAATTTGAAAATACCTTTCGGACAAAAACTATATGTGATAAATGACGGGGTTTTCCGGACATTAAGCTCTCACCTTGGGGATTAGGGGGCATATGTAGTATAATTAAATGAAGTAATAGAAAGTATTGGGGGCATGCAGGTATGGAATTTGACGCAAGGAAAATAGCTGATCGTGCGTTTGATGTGAAGGATGGTTTGAGCGCCGAGGAGCTGTTCTCCAGCGGAAACGGTCTCACATACGATGACTTCATAGTCCTTCCTGGATATATAGACTTTCAAGCCAGTGAGGCTGATCTTGAAAGTAATGTAACCCGTAACATCAGGATAAAACGACCAATTGTCAGTTCGCCAATGGACACCGTGACCGAATGGGAGATGGCAGCTTATCTGGCATTGTTAGGTGGAATAGGTATTATCCACTACAATAACACCATCGAAGCTCAGATAGAGCATGTTCGCAAGGTCAAGCGTTTTGAAAATGGTTTTATCGCTGACCCAGTCGTGTTGAGTCCAAACCACACAGTGGCGGATGTAGACCGTATAAAGAAGGAACATGGCTTCAGCGGAATACCGATTACCCAGGACGGAACACTTGGTTCTAAGCTGGTAGGAATTGTAACCAACAGAGATATCGATTTCGAAAAGAATCGATCTCGTCCACTCAGCGAAGTTATGACAACTGATCTAACTGTTGCCGATGAAGGTGTAACGTTACATGATGCTAACCAGATACTCAAACAGAGTAAAAGAGGTAAGCTTCCTGTAGTAGATAAAGATTACCGGCTGGTTGCTCTGCTCTCAAGAAGTGACCTTGTAAAGAACAAGGATTTCCCCAATTCATCGAAGAGTGCAGGTAAACAGCTTTTAGTTGGAGCTGCCATTTCCACTAAACCAGAAGATAGAGAAAGAGTAGAAGCATTAGTGGACTCCGGGGTGGATGTCCTGCTCATAGACTCAGCCCAGGGTTTCTCAGTTTATCAGATGGAAATGCTGCGTTTCATCAAAGACAACTTCCCACAGATCGATGTGATAGCCGGTAACGTAGTAACAAAATATCAGGCTGTTGCATTGATTGAAGCCGGAGCTGATTCATTGCGAATAGGCATGGGGCCTGGTTCTATATGTATCACACAAAACATGATGGCTGTGGGCCGACCTCAGGCGTCGGCTGTATATAGTTGCGCTCAAGCTGCAAAAGAGTATGGAGTTCCTGTTATTGCCGATGGAGGCATAGCAGGAATTGGGCATATAGCAAAGGCCTTGTCGATCGGAGCAGGAGCGGTGATGGCGGGATACCTGTTGGCCGGAACTTCGGAAGCTCCAGGACACTATTTCTATGAAAATGGAATGCGTGTAAAACGTTACCGGGGTATGGCCAGTGTTGAGGCTATGGCTGTTGGTGGAGGCAAGCGTTATCTGAACGAGAATGATAATGTTACAGTGCCTCAGGGAGTCTCGGGAACAGTATTGGATAGAGGCTCAATGGTTGATTATATGCCGTATCTGATGAAGGGGCTGCAGCAGAGCTTTCAGGATATGGGCTTCCAGAGCGTCGATGCTCTTCGAGAGTGTTTGTATTCGGGTAGGATGCGGTTTGAACACCGCACAGCAGCAGCTCAAGCCGAGGGCAGCGTGCACAGTCTTTACAGCTACAGAGAGCCCAAGTTTGGTATAAAATAGTATAGACAACCGTCCGGTGTGGTCATTGAGTAGATTTGACCACCAATCAGCAACCCCCAGTCCAGGGAGGAAAAATAAGTTTTGACAGATACATCTACACCCACCGGGAAAAAATCCGGTTATATCGAGATCGTTAATAAGGACGTTGACTTCCACAACTTCAAATTTGCTCTGTTTGACTTCGATGGGACAATTTCGCTGCTCCGTGAAGGCTGGCAGTATGTAATGGCGCCATTGATTGTGGGCTACCTCATTGACACACCGAATCATGAGGATGAGGAGACTCTAACCGCACTGGCCTGGGACTATATTGGACAATCTACGGGAATTGATACGATCTATCAAATGATGTTTATTGCTCAGGAAGTTTCAAAGCGAGGCGGGGTGCCTCTCGAACCCATGGAGTATAAAAAAGAATATATCCGCAGGCTTTGGGATAGGATTCAACACAGGGTCCACGATCTTGAAGCTGGTCACATGCATCCCAAGGACGTTACTGTGTTAGGTTCCGTGAAATTCCTGACTGAGTTGGCTTCCCATGATATAAAAATGTATGTAGCCAGTGGAACCGATCATGACAGTGTTGTGCATGAAGCTGGAGCTGTTGGGGTTGCCCACTTCTTTGGGGAGCACATATATGGAGCCCTGGATAATTATTGGGAACGTTCGAAGGCTAAAGTTATCAATGATATCCTGGTAAAGTACAATCTCAGCGGAGATAGTCTGGTTGTGTTTGGCGATGGATTCGTTGAGATAGAAAACTGCAAACAGGCTGGCGGATTAGCCGTCGGTGTTGCTTCAGATGAAATCACTGGTTTCGGCCTAAACGAATGGAAGCGCGAAAGACTCATTAAGGCTGGCGCTGATGTCATTATTTCGGATTTTGGCAACCTGGCTGCTCTGCGTAAATTGCTCTTCCCAAAATAGTGATTTGTGAATAAAATATCGTATATGCGGCAGTCCATGGATTGCCGTATATACTCTTCATATATTCCTCCATTTTTACATGACTTCATATATCTGAATCCATTACCTGAAATTGGTGAGAGAATATGTTAGGTATTGGCCTGATCGGACTTGGCGCTCACGGCAAGTGTACGCTTGGCATTAATGCGATGCAAAATAAAAACATCCGCATTGTAGCTGCGTGTGATATTGACCCCTCAAAGAAAACCGTAGCTGAAGAGCACAATATTCCATTTTTTACAACAGACATAAGTGCATTGCTTCAGCGTGAAGATGTGGATATCGCTGGAGTATTTGTCGGGGAGCACTACGAATACATCACTGCTGCATTGAAAGCCAATAAGCATGTGATCACGACCAAACCTTTGGTGGAATCCATTGATCAAGCCAGAGAGATTGCGCTCTTGAGAAAAGAAGTCGACAGGCAGGTAATGGTTGTAGAGACCTATCGCTCCGAGCGGATGGGGCGTATGATCAGGCAGATTTATGATGATGGTTTGATTGGCAATATGATAACTGCTGAAGCCTCCTATGTTCATGACTACCGTCCCGTCGTTGCTACACGTCCCTGGGCTAGAGAAGTAAAGATGCTGCTTCACGGAATGGTCCATCCGTTGAGCTTTGTACGTTGGTTTATGGGAGATCCTGTTCGAGTTGCCTGCCTTGCCAGTCGGTCTCCACTTGCAGGTACGCAGATGGTATCACCTGACAACTATCAGGCTATTATGGAATTTGATGACGGACGGATTGCCCGGACAACTATGCTGTTGGGTGTTGTCGATCCTCCGCAGCGCATGTTTACCTATGGTTTATATGGAGATAAGGGTTCAATTGTAGATGACGTGCTGGTAAGAGACAACCTGTATTCATATCATCGCAAACCGGCAGGGCTGGATAAGTCGATGGATAAAGCTCGATTAACGATAGATGCTGAGCTGGATCGCGGAATACACGGACATACACTACCTGAAGTCTTTGTGCATTTCTCTGAAGTCCTTGCCGGCAATGAAGAACCAATCTGCACATTTGAGGATTCGCTTAAAGACTTGCTGATATTATTCGCAATGGAAAAATCGTATATTGAGAAGCAATTTGTTGAAGTAGACTATTCGGCTCTACCGCTTTAGGCTAACCCGCATTATTCACCAAGCTTCGCTTTTGGCTGGCAGTAAAGACAAAAGCTGAGTCACTCAAGAATAATGCGGGCTAACTGATAGAATGGACATATATTGTAATTTACGTGAACTATGTATTCGGTGGATAGTGTAAAGTAATTATGGAAACTCTTAGAATACTTGGTATAGACCCTGGAACTGCTACAACCGGTTTTGGAGTGGTAGATAGAATCGGTTCTACTCCGAAGATGCTTGACTATGGAGTCATTACAACTCCACCGCGTCTACCGATTGCGGAGAGGTTGTTGATGATCTATAACGACCTTAATCAATTGCTGGAAGCATTTAAACCTAATGTTGTTGTTATGGAGAGACTGTTCTTTGCAAAGAACCAGACAACGTTTATTGCTGTAGGTAAATCCACTGGCGTTATGCAGCTGGCGGCGGCCCAGAAGGGGATAGAAGTAGTGGAATACACCCCGCCGGAAATCAAGCAGGCTGTCACCGGTGAGGGAAATGCTGAGAAACATCAAGTGCAGTATATGATACAGAGGATTCTTTCAATCAAGGAAATCCCCAAACCGGATGATGCAGCCGATGCTCTGGCCATCTGCATCTGCCATGCTCATTCAGAAAGACTAAAAAACGCGAAGTAATTAACAATGGACAATTGACAATTGATAATTGACAATGAAAGCACGTTTAACAAACATTCAGCCGTATTCATTATCAATTATCAATTATCCATTGCTGGTATTGCCTCTCATCGCACTAAACAGTATTCCCGCAGATGCCAGTATTGCAACTACCAGCAGGCTTGTATGCATTGCTCTAGCAATGGCTACAGGGTGGGGGATACTTGTCAGGGTATGCAGTCTTGTGACGTAGATAGCTCCCGCGATGGCTACACCCGACGCGAATCCAACTGTGCGAGCGGTGGACAACATTGCACCAGCTACCCCTTTCATATCCGGAGGAGCAGTGCCCATTATTGCACTGTTATTCGGAGATGTGAACAAGCCAGCTCCGATGCCAAGAATCGCAAGAAATGGAACTATCTGTAAAGGAGTGGCTCCTGGACCCAATCCTCGCAAGAGCAGCATTCCCAAGACAGTCAATATCATTCCGGCAGTAGCCGGCAGCTTAACTCCTATCCGATCTGAAATATGACCGCTTGGACCCGCAAGCAAGACCATTGCTATCGGAGCAGTCATCATCAACATTCCAGCTCTGGATTCGGAATATGTGCACGCCTGCAATAGAAAGAATGGGAGCAAAAAGTTGACGGCAGCAGTAGCTACATAGTTCAAATATGCAGCCATTACAGATGCTGCAAATGTGCGATTTGCGAACAGCTGTAAGTTCAAGACCGGGTTTTTCACTATACGTTCTGTAATAATAAATATCACAAATGCAGTTATTGACAATGCTGCAAGGCATGTGACCGCTACATTGTGCCAACCATTTTCGCTGCCTATACTCAGGGAGAGTAGAAGTGATGCAACACCAGCAGCAAGAGTGAACGAGCCAACTGGGTCAAGCGCCTGCGATGATCCTTCAGAGTCTTTCTGTAATACTTTGAATGCTGCAGCTGCCATCAGGAGTACTACAGGGATATTTATAAAGAAAATAGACGGCCAGCCTAAATGCTCAGTAATAAATCCGCCTAATACAGGTCCAGTTGTGAGTCCCAGATATGTCATAGTAGCTTGCAGGCCAAGTGCCTTTCCACGTTCGTTACCCGGAAAAGCCGATGTTACAATAGCCGGGCTAAGAGACATCATCATTGCAGCACCAATGGCTTGAATTATTCTGAAAGCAATGAGAAGCCATATGCCGCCCGATATACCGCACAATCCGGAGCCAAGGCCGAACAGGCCAATACCGAGTATGAATATGCGCTTCTTTCCAAACATATCTCCCAAACGGCCAAATAGTAGAAGAGAAGAACTCAGGGTGACCAGATAGGCCAGCACAACCCACTCTACAATTGAGACCGATGCTTTGGTCTGATGGGATATAGCAGGTAATGCTATATTTACAACGCTTGAATCCAGAGCTGACATAAATGTGCCCATGCCTACGACTGCCAATACCCACCACTTACGGTGGATAGCGTGAAGCATTGACCGGGAGCTGTTTGTATTACTATCTTGCAGTTTCATATAACTTCCATTTTAAGGTGTAGTCTTTGGAGTCCGGATCACGAGGGTTGAACTCAATTACAAGGTATCTAGTTCAAACGAAGATTTCTTAGCGCTTCCAGGTTTTCCTGGTCAAAGGTTATATCATCTCCAGGTGTTTCTATTATTCCGGGACAGTTTACTGCATATGGGTGATTAACAATGGCCCGGAAACCTTCGATGCCAACATTTCCTTTACCTATATGGAAATGACGATCTCTTGTGCTTCCGAGTTCCTGGACTGTGTCGTTAAGGTGAACTACCCGGAGTTTATCGTGTCCTACATATCTTTCCATTTCATCAAACATTGCTGCAACACCATCTGCAGTAGAGATATCATAGCCTGCGCCATACAGGTGGGCAGAGTCTATACAGATACCCACTCGTGGATTTGGACCGATTTCTTCAAGTATCATAGCTATTTCGCTGAATCTGGAACCAATCGATCTGCCTGATCCTGCTCCGAGCTCCAGGGCTATTCCGGCAGAACCACCACAATCAAGGGCTATGTGAACCGCTTCAGCGATTCGTTTTACCCCATATTCAATACCAGAGCCTTTATGACTGCCAATATGCGTAACAATATGTTCCGCGTTCAGGAAACCTGCTTTATTTACAGCGTAGCAGAGGGCTTCAACGCTTTTCTGCCAATTCTCCTCATCCGGAGATGCCATATTGAGGAGATAAGGGGTGTGCAGAATTATTGGGGCGATATCGAGTGAGTTACACCTGTTGCAAAATAAGCTTGACTCAGCGGGATCAGGCGGTTTTGTCACCCAGGAGTTTGGGTTACCGGAAAAAAGCTGAACTGTTTCACAACCCAGGTATTCAGCTCTTTCAAGTGCTTTTACCAGACCGCCAGATGTTCTTATGTGTACTCCAAATTTCAATGGTCGTCTTCTTCATCCTCATCATCATCGAAATCATCCATATCGGTTGAGGCATAGCTGAATGAACTTGTCTCTTCTGCACGATATATGGTGATGAAGAAATCCTCTCGTTCGAAACTCGGCATATAGCTGGAAACGATATCTTCATCAATCATTTCCAAAAGAGCTTCCTCATCCTGCACATTAAACTCAATCTCCAGCAAAATTGCTGCATGAATGACATCATGAGCAAAGTGGAGATGAATCATACCTGCTCTGGTCTCCTGATCCCACACCACATAGACTTCTGACGTTGATGTGCGGACAAGACGTGAAAGTCTGAACCTGTCGGGGTTTCTCATAATACACCTCCGGGGAATTTTTCGGATATATTAACAGTTGCAATTTACTGTTGAGTGATTATTGCATGTGCTGATAGTATGACATCACCTGCCACATCAGGTCAAGCGGTATTATATGTTCACAAGACTCTGGAAGCAAAGCCGCGATTTCGTCAGTTAAGCTCAAAACCTTGACATGGGGCCTGTTCAGCTATATAATAAACTTCGAGTTGAATACATGATACACGAGGCTGGGCGCACTTGCGTTTTAGTGTGTACCGGCCTGAAACGTGTTATTGGAGGAGAGTTTTGTCTAAATACCGGTGGTATCTGTTGGGTGTTGTTATCCTGGCCATTTTAGCTTCGTGGGTAGTCATTGGAATGAAAATGAGGCTGGGGCTTGATATCGAGGGTGGAACCAGGGTTCTGTTTCAAGTCGATCCACAACGGGCTGATGACTGGCCGGTGGAACCACAAAAACAACAGGAAAAGCTCAATTCCATACGTGACACTATCAATAAACGTGTCAAAGCTTCTGCGGAGTTAGCTGAATCTACGGTTGTCCCACAAGCAGGGAACCGCATAAGAGTTGAAATTCCTGGCGTTAAGGATCCGAAGAAAGCTATTGAATACATCGGAGCTGCCGCTTCTCTGGAGTTCTATCATCTGAAAAACGTTCAGACTGCTAATAATCCTCTGGCTACATGGAAAATGAGCAAGAGCGGTGACCTGGATGGCAGTTATGTTTTCTCCGGTGATATGGGTCAGATGATTGACTCGAAAAAGGACCCCAAGGGAGTTCTGGAGAAAGTTGTTGATACTAAGAACAACGCTCCGATAGTCACTGGTGCTGACCTGCTTGCAAATGCAAAAGCAAACCTCGATCCTCAAGAAGGAAACGTAATTGAGATTGAGTTCAATACCAAAGGTTCTGAAAAATTTGCAGAGTTTACCAGAAAGAATGTTGATGAATATTTAGCAGTGTTCTTCGATGGTAAGCTGCTAACAGCCCCTACTATTAAATCTGCCATTGCCGGTGGTAAAGCACAGATATCCGGTTTCAAGAGTCTGGACGAAGCCAAACGGGCTGCTGACATACTCACATCCGGTGCTCTTCCTGTTCCACTAAAGATAATGGGACAAGACGTAGTTGAGCCGACTCTGGGTAAAGACACAGTCCACCGCGTACTTATAGCGGGTATCGTTGGCCTGCTTATAGTTATCCTCTTCATGCTTTTCTACTACAGACTTCCTGGTTTGTTGGCAAGCATATCATTATGTCTATATGCGCTGTTTGTTATTGCGGCGTTTATTCTAATGAGATATCCGATGTCCCTATCGGGAATCGCAGCGTTGATTATTTCGATTGGTATGGCTGTTGATGCCAACATCCTGATATTCGAAAGACTGAAAGAAGAACTCAAGTCTGGTAAGACATTGCGGGCTGCAGTTGATGCCGGTTTTAGCAGAGCATTCACTGCAATCCTTGACTCAAACGTCTGCACAGCGATCACTTGTGCTATATTGATGTGGTATGGCGGACCGTCTGTTTATAGTTTTGCTTTGACTTTGATCATCGGTGTGGCTATCAGTATGTTCACAGCCATATCTGTTACACGCACAATGATGCACTTACTTGTCGGATGGGAAAAAGTGCAGGATCCACATCTGTATGGTCTATCCAGTGGATGGATGACCAAAGCCAGCCCGAGTTGGGATATTGTCGGCAAACGAAACTATTATTTTGCTCTCAGTGGAATATTGATTATTCCTGGACTGATATGTCTTGGACTTTTCGGTCTTAAGCAGGGTATCGAGTTCAAAGCTGGAACTGAATTACAGGTTCAGTTTGAGCGCAGTGTGGATATGAATGAACTGAAGTCGACAATTAACGACTTGGCACCTGGATGTGAAGTGCAGATGGCATCCGGTGGAACAATGGCATTCATAAAGACTGACTGGGTTCGTGAGAATCTGAGTGGCGAGAAACACGATTCTAAAGATGACGTGAAAGTTTACGATGCCAAGGTTGATGGATTGAAGAGCGCTCTGGTTGCCGCTTATCCAATCGTAAAGGATCCTGATACAGGGAATCCCTCTATTTCAACCAGCAGTGTTGAACCAACGATAAGTAAGGAACTTACAACTAACGCTTTCATATGTGTGTTGCTGGCTTCAGTGGGAATTATTCTATACCTGACTATACGGTTTGCAATCGGCGGACTGGTGGCAGGTCTGAAATTCGGCGTATGTGCTGTTATCGCTTTGATTCACGATGCATGTTTCATCCTTGGACTCTTTGCAATATTGGGCAAGGTCTTTGGTTGGGAAGTGGACAGCGTATTCGTAACTGCAGTATTGACCATTATCGGATTTAGCGTCCATGACACGATTGTTGTGTATGACAGAATCCGTGAGAATCTGAAGCACAGACAAAGAGGCGAGGCATTTGATCAGATATGTAACAAGAGCATACTGCAGACTTTGTCTCGTTCGATAAACACATCAATGACTGTTGTTATTACGTTGGCTGCCCTTGTTATCTGGGGTGGTCCTATGCTGAGACATTTCTATGTTGCGATGCTTGCAGGTATCATCATAGGAACCTATTCTTCGATCTTCAACGCTACACCTCTCATTATTGTTTGGGAAGGCTGGGGAAACCGTGCTAAGGTAACGAAGAAGTTTGATGAGAAACCGTTGGTTGAAAAGCCTATGGTGAAGACAGCATCTCTACCGACTGAAGGCGAAGCAGACGATACCGAGACATCGACTGCTGCGGATACTCAATCTGGACGCGTAAAGAGAAAACCCGCTGGTAAGAAGAGACGATTCTAAGGTTGGTTGTTACCAATACAGGACAATAATAGACACAACCCGGGGCTGAGCTCCGGGTTGTGTTGCTTTTAGGAATCGTAGCATGAGTCCTCTCGATTTTCGCCTGCAACGAAAACCTGCCGGACTCGCTACGAAGGGACGAAAATATTCTATTTTCGCAGGAGAAATCTAATGGAACGCGAATACTACCTGGGATATGGATGGTTCCTTGCCGAACCTGATCAAGCTGAGGTAGATCGCTTGTCCCGTGAAACCGGGGTATCCGATTTAGTTGCCAGGATACTGGCGAACCGCGGGATTGTGGATACATCTGAAGCAAACAAATTCCTCACTCCTTCCCTTGAAAATCTGCACGATCCATTAACCCTACCCGACATGGAAAAGGGCGCCCGCCGTATAGTTGCAGCGATCCGCAGCAAAGAAAGAATCCTTATCCATGGTGACTATGATATAGATGGTGTTACCAGCACTGCCCTGCTTGTACGCACCCTCGAACGACTTGATGCCAACGTAGATTATAAAGTTCCTCATCGCCGCAAGGATGGATATGATATAAAGCCCGCTGCAGTTGAGAATGCGCATAAACAAGGGACCAAAGTTATTGTCACATGTGATTGCGGAACCACAGCACTAGGCAGTGCGGATGCTGCGCACACTCTGGGTGTGGACCTTATTGTAACCGATCACCATGAACCAGGACCTGTGCTACCTAATGCATATGCCCTTATTAATCCCAAACGTAAGGATGCCTCATATCCATTTCCTGAATTGGCAGGAGTAGGTGTAGCATTGAAGACTGCACAGGCAATTGCTGGATTCATGGATATAAATCCAGCAACTGTCCTCAAGGCTTATCTAGACTTGGCCGCATTGGGCACTGTAGGCGACGTAGCGCCGTTGTTAGGTGAAAACCGTGCCATAGTTCGCCACGGACTAGTGTCGATGTCCAACAGCAAGAAAACCGGCATGCAGGCTGCCATTAAGTCAACTGGATATTCAGGTAAGGTGCTTAGCCCATATTTCATTGGTTTTGTTCTTGGCCCCAGGTTAAACGCAGTAGGCAGGCTTGAGGATGCTGCTACATCTGTGCGTTTATTGCTCACCACCGATGAAAAAGAGGCAGGTGGGATAATGAGCCGACTGGAGGAAATGAATAATGAGCGGCGTGTCGTACAGGATGCAATAATGCGCGAGGCTATGGAGTTGATTTCAGCCAAGAATATGGATTCAATGCGGGTATTGATATTATCCAAAGTAGGTTGGAACAGCGGGGTTGTCGGAATTGTAGCTGGCAGGTTGTGCGAACAATTTGGTATGCCGACAATACTTCTTTGTGAGGACCCCCGCACTGGACACTGCCACGGTTCCGGAAGGAGTGTTCCAGGTTTCCATATGAAGGAAGCTCTTGAAATGTGCAAAGATTTACTCATTCGGAGTGGTGGGCACGCTGGAGCCGTTGGTGTTGCGCTGTTAAGAGATCATTTGGATGAGTTTGAGGATAGGCTCAATCGAATAGCCTTGGAAATGATCCCTGAAGAAGAGATTGGACCTCGGATAGATGTTGATGCTGAGTTGGAAATATCGAGTGTATCTTTGGAAATTGCTGCAATTATTCAGAGTATGGAACCATTCGGATGTGGGAATCCGGAACCTGTGTTTGTCTCATCAGGTCTATTAGTGAGTCACACCCAGACAATGGGTGCGGATGGTGGGCATCTAAAATTGTTCTTTGAAGGTGACGATGCTAAGCCCTTAGAGTGCATTGCTTTCAAGTGGGGACCACATCGAAATTTGTTTCCACCAGGCGCTGTGGTTGATGTGTGCTATAATCTGCGGATCAATGATTATAATGGCAATCGCAACACACAAATGGTGGCAGTGGATATAAGAAAGACCGGTTAGTCTGAGATGTAGTTGATCAGTAAACAGCATGTAGAGTATTCAGGTACAAAAAAGAACGGCAACTCAGTAAAGAACTGCCGTTCCAAGTTAAATGAATACTATTTTGTTGCAGGGGCAGCAGGAGCAGGAACTGCAGGAGCTGCACCGCCAGCGGCTGGTGCGCCAGGTGCGCCAGGTGCGCCAGGAGCGCCAGGCATACCAGGAGCGCCGGGCATACCAGGCATACCCTTCATGCCGGGACCCTTCATACCAGGACCACCCATCATACCAGGGCCCTCAGCTGCGGGCTTCTTGCTGGTCATTGCATAGATGCCGAAAACGGCGGCTATGACAACCAGAACTACAACGATAACAACAGGGATCGGTACACTTTGCTTCATAAATGTCTCCTCTCACAATATGCCTCTCTGGAATGACTGAAAAGCATTGCTATCAGTAATACCTGAATGCGAGGCGAGTCTGATTTCCAGGATATTCCTTGGAACTATGTGATATATTAGACTCTAGCAGTAGGTATTCCTGCTTTTTGAAGATAATTTCTAAAAAAATATCATGCTAATGGATTATAGCGATGTAATACCATAGAGCTACTCATACGTGCTCATAGTTCGACTGATTTTATAGACCACATATCTACGTACAAGGAAACATATTTACAGATAAATCCTCCTCAGCTGGCGAGGAGGATTTATTTGTATTCTGTCTTCAATACCCCATTATTCACAAATGCCTTGGTTTTTGGCCGGCAGTCCGGTAAAAGCCAGGCTTCGTGAACAAGGCGGGCTAGAAGAGTCCGAAAACTTCGTGGTCAGCATTCATTCCAATACCGGCAGCAGCTGGTACTTTGGGTAGACCAGGCATTGTCATTATATTGCCGGCATAAACTACGACAAAACCGGCTCCGGCGCAGAGTTTTGCTTCACGGACGAATATGTTGAAGCCTTTTGGTCTGCCGATCAATTTTGCATCATCAGATAGAGAATTCTGTGTTTTTGCTATACAGACTGGAAGCTCAGAGAACCCCAGATTTTCAATATCTTTGATTTGCTTAAGAGCAGCAGGTGCAAACTCGACGTCATTCGCACCATAGAACTTCCTGGCAATGATTTGAACCTTTTCAGTGATGTGCAGATCGGTTTCGTATGCAGGATGAAAATTAGAGGGAGACTTACACGCTGCGATGACCAATTCTGCCAGCTCAAGTCCACCCTCTCCACCCTTGCAGAAGACATCAGACAGGGAGAATGTTACTCCCATTGATCTGCAGGCCTCAGCCAATACCGAGATCTCTTCATCAGAGTCGGTTTCGAAACGATTTATTGCAACTATGGGCTCCAGTCCAACTTCCTGGACATTTTCACAGTGCTTATGTAGATTTTCGATCCCTCTAGATACTGCAGCAGGGTCAGAAATTGTGAGATTGGTCTTTGCCACTCCTCCATGCATCTTGAGAGCACGGATTGTTGCCACTACAACAGCTGCTGCCGGCTTGAGGTCTGCCACGCGGCATTTGATATCAAAGAATTTTTCAGCACCCAGATCACTACCGAAACCAGCCTCCGTTACCACGTAGTCGGCCAGTTTAAGGGCTGTGCGAGTTGCTACAACAGAATTGCATCCGTGTGCAATGTTTCCAAATGGCCCGGCATGGACAAAAGCAGGGGTTCCTTCCAGTGTCTGGACAAGGTTTGGCAGCAATGCATCTTTCAGGACTACCAGCATAGCCCCGGCAGCCTTTAAATCACTTGATGTTATTGGCTTGCCAGTCCTATCGAAGCCTACAACAACTTTTTCTAGCCTTTCTCTAAGATTGTCAAAATCGGTGGAAAGAGCTAGAAGGGCCATGATCTCTGACGCAGTGGTTATATCAAACCCGCTTTCCCTTGGTATACCGTTGGTCTTGCCTCCGAGACCAATGACGATATTGCGCAGGGCTCTTTCATTCATATCCATTACTCTTTTCCACGTGATGGACTGTGGATCAATGTTCAGGTCGTTGCCCTGGTGTAGATGATTGTCCAACATGGCAGCCAGCAAATTATGTGCGGTTGTTATGGCATGGAAATCACCGGTGAAGTGCAGATTGATATCGGTCATTGGAATCACCTGGGCATATCCTCCACCTGCTGCACCTCCTTTGACGCCGAAACAGGGTCCCAGAGATGGTTCCCTGATCGCAACACAAGTGGACTTACCCAACCGACGCAGGGCGTCCGCCAAACCGATGGTAGTGGTTGTCTTGCCTTCGCCTGCAGGTGTAGGAGTAATGGCTGTCACAAGGATCAGGTTGCCGTCAGGACGGTCTGCCCGGGACTTTGCCACTTCCAGCGAAACCTTGGCTTTATCGTGGCCATATGGTATCAAGTCGTCGTAGTCAATTCCCAGCTCAGCTGCGATTTCCTTGATTCTTTTTGGTATAGCTTGTTGAGCAATCTGGACATCCGATAACATGGCGTATATCTCCTCAGAAAATAGAATATTTTCGTCCCTTCGTAACGAGTCCGGCAGGTTTTCGCTGTAGGCGAAAATCGAGAGAACTCATGCTACAATTCCTTCGGTAGTGACGGTGGAGTTATCAAGGGAGCAGAATACCGACACGTAATATGCCATGTTAGCTTGTTGCTTGTCGAATTCCTGCATTATTAATATGCAAGAGGAAGAGAAATCCGCAGAATTTTGGATTTTGCGATTATTAAGCAGACATATAGTAAATGTGTTTTTGAGATGATAGACATTAGTCCCAGGAATGGACTATGTTGTTGCCGATTACCAGCAGGTCATCAATTGCCTGTTTATAGGCTGTGAGAGTCATCATCCATTTGCAGAGACAGTCTTTGCCGTGTTCAGTGAGCTGGTAGACCTTTTTAGCAGGACCTGAGGTAGATATTTCCCAATTGGATGTTACAACGCCTTCTTCTTCCATAGAGTTGAGGGCCCTGTATACGCCTGCAGCATTGGGTTTTTTGCCATCCTGAACAGGCATCTCTGAAAGGCGTGAAACAATGGAGTACCCTGATGCATCATTTTCTGCAAGCACAATAAGGATCGCCGGCCTTATGAACTTTTCCAGAGTCTTGCCTTCGCACGGGCATTGAGGTTCATTTTTTGGCATAAGATACATACCTGACACGCACTATGGGTATTCATGAACAAAAATCATGTGTGTGCGTATAGGGTTATTTTAACAGTATTTCACATGCAAATGCAAAGTAAAAGTAACTGTTCAGCGTTATGGGAACATTGTCATCCTGAACGTAGTGAAGGATCTGCTTTATTGAGATCCTTCACTACGTTCAGGACGACAAATCCTCAATATGCCACGAAGTCTGAATTGTTATTGCAAAATGAAAAGCCATCATGTATTTGCAGGATTTACAATGCTCACTTCGACTGTTATAATCCAGAGATCAGACTGATTGAGTTCATCGTGAGGTAGTCATGGGCTGTAGATTTGGAATCATTGGAGCTTCAGGACACTATGCTTCCGCTATGGAAGGCATGCGTGAGATAGATGGAGCCGTATTATGCGCAGTTGCTCCGGGACTGGCAAATGAGGATATCTCGCCTCTCATTAGTTCGGATCTGTTTATAAAGCATTCCACTGTTCGTTATGACGACTATAGACGCATGCTGGATGAGATTCCACTGGATATAGTTGTTGTGAACCCATATTACTTTCTGCATGCAGAAGTCACTGTCGAGTGTTTGCACAGAGGTATTTCTGTTTTTTGCGAGAAACCATTGGCGCTGGATCTGGAATCTCTGGCTTTGGTGGTTAAGGCGTGGAGAGACTCCAATGCGCGGTTGGGTGCAATTCTGGATTTTCGATATGACCCAAGGTTTTATACAGCAAAGAGACTGGTAGAGAACGGCGCTATTGGTCGACCTCTTATGGGTTATTCTCAGAAATCGTATAAGCTGGGGCAAAGACCCTGGTTTTATGAATCCCGTGAGACGTTTGGGGGGATAATCCCCTGGGTGGGTATTCATGCAATAGACTGGTTTACCTATGTCAGTGGATTGGAATATACTGCGGTGTCTGCACATCACAGTAATCTCTGTGCTTCACAGTGGCCTGGTATGGAGGACTGTGCAGGATGTGTTTTTGAACTAAACAGCGGCGGCGTGGCGGTTATGAGTTTTGACTACCTGCGTCCAACCGGCGCAAATTCTCACGCTGATGATAGATTGAGACTGGTTGGCAGTGAAGGTGTAATCGAAATATCTTCTCGTACGGGATTGATACTGACAGATGCCAATGGAGAATCTCAAGTGGAACTACAACAACCAAAATTCGGGATGTTGCAAGATATTGTAGAATCGATATTTAATGAGCAGTATGAACCAATACAGGTAGCAGCAGATGCGATCCGAGCTACACAAGTCAGTTTAATAGCAAGAGATTCTGCTGATCAGAGTGTACGCAAGATTTTCGGTAATGGTGAACTTGATTGATTAGATTAGGAATAATCGGCATGGGTGGATTTGCAGCCGCCCATCAGGATGCAGTAATTGCACTTGAATCTGAGGGAGTATGCAAGCTCATGTGCTCCTGTGATCCAGATTCATCCCGTTTTAGTGAGGATATGCTTAAGTGGGATTATTCAAATCGTGGAGTGAAAGTATTTGACGACTATTCAGACATGCTGGACGCGTGTAAAGATGAGATAGATGTGGTTACTATTCCGACACCTATCAATCTGCATGCCGTCATGCATCGTGCAGCAATTGAGCGGGGCATTTCAGTGTACCTTGAGAAACCGCCAACTCTGAATTATTCAGAGATGGAAGAGATGCTGACAATAGAGCAATGTGCTCCAAAGGCTACCAATGTTGGCTTCAATTTTATAATTGAATCTACCCGGCAGGACCTTAAACGACGACTTCTGGATGCAGCATTCGGGCAACTACGGTTGGTTGAGCTATTCGGGAACTGGCCCCGTCCGGATTCATACTTCATACGCAATAATTGGGCAGGCAAGCTTGTACTTGGAGATGGACTTGTGCTTGATTCCATTATGGGTAATGCAATGGCCCACTATGTTCACAATGTATTGTTCTGGGCAGGTAAAGGCGAGTTATATTCGTGGCCGGGTGTGGATAGTGTTAAAGCCGAACTCTACCGTGCAAACAAGATAGAGGGAACTGATACTGTCTTTCTGGATATACAAGCGGATTCCGATATTGAGATTAGGATTGCACTTACCCACGCCTGTGGTGGAGAGCAGAAACAGTATGAACGTCTGCACTGTGACAACGCAGTCATCGACTACTGTACATATGATAAATACACGATTAAATATAATGATGGGAGAGTCGAGACTGCACCTGCTGACTCTGGAAATTTGCTGGTAGAGAATTTGAGGCACTACTGCAGGTATATCTCAGGAAGTGCACCCAGACCTGTCAGCAGACTGATCGACTGTGTGCCATTTGTTGATGCTAATGATCTGGCCTATATAGCGGCAGGGAAAATAACTACAGTTGCGGAGCAGTATGTTAGTGAGAAACAAGCAGATGGTCAGAATGGTATCGCATCACAGATAGATGATATTGAATCAGTCTGTCGGACATTTGTGGAAACCGGCCGTTTCCCAAGTGATCAGAGTGTTCCCTGGTCATCTCCAGGAGGAAAAGCTTACAAGTCTGATCTATACAGGCTCGTGGATGTAGTAAAAAGTATGGTTTCATGATTTCGCGTGGTATAATATCCGCTGTTCGTTCAATAATAAATACTGTGAGGGTAACCAATGGGATCTCATATTAAACTAGGTGTTATTACATCTCTAAGCCTGGAGATTGGCCAGGAACTGAAGAAAATGGCTGATATAGGGCTGGAAAGCTGTCAGGTAAACTGTTGGGATGCCAGCCTGTATACAGATGAAATGGCTCACGTGCTGGATAAAGCACGGAAAGAATATTCAATCGAAGTTACAGCTATGTGGACGGGTTATTCAGGGCCGGCTGTTTGGAACTTCATCGATGGGCCGGCAACTATCGGCATAGTACCTCCGGAGTATCGTGAGATGAGGGTGGGGGAACTTATTGCTGGTGCAGATTTTGCTGCTAAGCTGTCTATTCCTGCAACCATTACACATGCAGGTTTTATACCAGAAAATCCAAAAGACACAAACTATGCTCCTACTGTAGAAGCTCTTGCAAAAGTTGCTTCACGCTGCAAAGAACTTGGGTTGGATTTTTGTTTTGAAACCGGACAGGAAACACCGGTTACGATTTTTCGAGTGATTACGGATATCGGAACCGGAAATCTGGGAGTGAACCTGGACCCTGCCAACCTGCTGATGTATGGTAAAGCAAATCCGGTTGATGCACTGGATATACTTGGTCCATTTGTTAAGGGAGTGCATGGTAAAGATGGAGATTATCCTACGACACCTAATGAGCTTGGACACGAGAAGCCCCTTGGAGAAGGAAAAGTGAATTACCCTGTCTTTGTTCCCAAGCTGAAGAGCTTTGGATTCACTGGTTCAATAACCATCGAACGGGAAATCAGTGGAGATCAGCAGATAGTTGATATCAAGCGAGCGATGGAGTTGTTAAAACCGTTACTCTAATCCTAATCCGATATAAAGCTCAGAGTGATATATTAGCCCGCATTATTCCAGATTGACTCAGCTTTTGTCTCTACTGCCGGACAAAAGCGAAGCTTGGTGAATAATGCGGGTTAGTTGCTCTGAGCTGTTTTCTTTTTTGTGTTAGGCAGCGTCATTGCTGCGAATACAGAGAGCAGCGCTACACTGGCAGTTGTAATAAGCATTGGTCCATATCCCCATCTAGCTACAATAGCTCCTGCCCCTATTGGTCCTAAGAGCTTGAAGGGGACTGCTGAGACATTTATGCTGGCATAGACTCTGGATGTTTCCATACCACCTGAGTAATCAAGTCCCATATTTATAGCCGTTACAACCCATACAGAACCAGCAGCACCGACCATCAGGTATCCTGCCTGCAGTGCAATCGGGTTATGAGACAACATAACAACAAAGAGTCCACAGGTGTAGATCAACATTCCAATGATGAATGCCGTTTTATGGCCCATTTTGTCCCCGGTTTTACCCAGAATTACTGCGAAAACCATTGCACTTAGAGCATCTATAGACCCCAGTCTTCCCAGTATACTGTCACCGATCCCAATTTTATCTCTTATGGATAGTGCTACAAATGCTGCGCATCCTTGAATTGCTACGACGATGAAAAGGACGAAGAGAAAACGAGGGAATGCCTTATTGCGCTTTACCAGCCTCTTCACATCGCCCAGATAATCACTGAGCTTCTTCCGTGTTTCTGTAGTCTCAGTTATTGTGGGCTTAAACATACCAAACCAAACAGTGGAGATAATAATGATCAAACTTCCGATGAGTATACTTGCTCCGAAGTTTGTTGGAGGCGGAAATGCTTTGAGCAGGCGCCTGACTATTTCGCCGCCAATAAGTCCACCCATGCCTATAGCCATCATCCTGTATCCAAAAAAGATACCTCGCTGCTCGGGGGGAGTTGATTCTATAACGGCTTTTACATAGTGAGGATCACCAGCGCCAGCTACGAGAACAAAGAATATGTAACAGGCGAAGAAAGTCGTGATTCTAGGTAAATATGCGTTCGGAGGCAGGCATATAGCCAGAATTGCCATTAAAGTATAACCAAGTGCACCCAACCTGTAAGCCCAAAGCATCCGGGTATAACGTTTTGGACCAGGGGGAATGAGCGCAAGTGATAATGGCTGGACAATTGCGATCCCGCCGAAAAATACAGCCGGGACTGCCCCAACTATTACTTTTGGGGCGCCAAGCGAATCCAAATATCCTGCCATTACGGTGGTTGCCAGCAGAAATGGAACTGCTATTCCCCACAGAAACTCAAAACCAAGGATCAGAAACTGATTGCGGTGGTTTGAAGCTTCCGTAGAGGCTAGAGGATTGTACATTATTATTGCTTTGTCTTTACAGCTGTTGAGGTAATTGGTCCTCTAATTATCTCCTTTGCCCCATGTTTGAGCAGCAGATTAATCATTGCAGTGTCATTAAGCTGCTTAGCCGTTGTCAGGGGGGAGGTTGCATGACCGAAAATGTTAGGGTCCGCACCGGATTCAAGAAGGAGTTTTACCATCGCTACATCTTTGCTACCGCTGGCTATAATAATCGGAGCCATGCCACAACCAGCTGCTCCATTTGGATTTCCTCCATACTTGAGGAGTATCTTCATCATCTTGATATCTCTCATACTGGCAGCACAGTTCATATATGTCCCGCCTTGTGCATGTCGGTGTTTAAGTATTACTGGATTCTTTTTGACCAATTCCTCAACGTTTGCATACTGTTTTGCATGAATCGCATCAAATAGAGGATCAGGTGGCATTGAAGATGCATTAGATGCTTGTTGATACTGTCCGGATTCGGAATATATTGCTGCAATGCTAACCAGAATCAGCAGGCAGAGTATTAGAATAACCCAGCTTGTTTTATTCATTGATTGGATACCCTTCTCAGAAAATAGAATATTTTCGTCCATTCATGACGAGTCCGGCAGGTTTTCGCTGCAGGCGAAAATCGAGAGGACTTATACCACGATTCCTAAGGTATGCGGACAACTATACTTATTATACACGACCAGCGAAACGATTGTTTATATCACGTTCAAATAAGTGTTGTCATAATGTTTGCCTGGCACCATGCTTGGAGAGTAACTTGATCATCTCTTTGTTGTGGTGTTGCATGGCATTTGTAAGAGGGGAGGTGTTACTGGCAAATACATTAGGATTAGCACCGGCGTCAAGTAGTATCCGGACCATTGCCAGGTCATCTTGCTTGGAGGCCATCAAGATGGGAGTTGTTCCGCAATCGGAGGCCTGGTTTATATTACCGCCAAGTTTTATAACAAGCTTCATCATCTTAATGTCTTTGGTGCTTGCCGTGCAGTTCATATAAGTTCCACCCTGAAAATTCTTCTCCTTTAGCATATGTGGTTTTCGGCTCACTATAGCCTTTACTGTTGCATAATCAGCCGAATGTATGGCCTTAAATAGAGGATCTTGGGTTGCCATATTCGGCGGTGCAACATTCTGTTGTTTTTTCGGTTCGGGAGTTGTAAATATCCCCGAGAATGCAACAAGTATTAAGAGTAAAACAGCCAGAATTGCAAGAGTGATTTTATTCATATGAGAGCTATTCTCCTCGAATAAACAGGGGATGATTAATTATATTATACACGGATGTACAAGTGAACACATTGAAATTGGGTTGTGTATTGAGAAGCATTTTCACTTGATCATTCTGAGCCCCCAAGTTGGGAGCTCAGAATGACATTCTTAACGAGCATTACGCAACAGTTAATCGGAACGTTTCTTCTCCGGTTGGTTTGTCCCAACTTATACCAAGCCCGTTTCCAAATACTGCGGCAGTAGATGACTTATCGACTGACACGACTTTGAGGCCTTTAGGCAGACGAACATGTAATTCCACCTTCTCCGGAGCCGTCCTGTTCGGGAATTGGATACTGCCGACTACTTCCTTTTTTTCTTCATTGAAGACCATTTTGTATGATACTGTCCCGAAGTGTGTAGGCGCTTCGGATATTCCAACTTCTTCACCTGATTTGAGCCAGGATCTGGATGCACCTTTAGCAAGTTGGAGGACGGAATGATCCTCCATTACCAGAAAATCACGAATAGTCCGTAAAACCGAAACTGGTGTCCACAGATGCTGCCTGTCACCAGAACATTTTTCAGTACCGGCATCCTGCTGGCGTTCCTCACACCAAGTGTAAAGGGGGGTCGCGTGATTCAGGCATGCATACAGATACTCAGCCGCTGCATCTCCGTTACCTCTGAGCAAATGTACAGCTGCAAGGTTATCGAGTGCTATGGCTACCCAGAGTCCATCGGCCATCCACCCCATATTTAGAGGAATACCGCCGGGGCTCATATTGGCTTCAAGGTGGTGCAGAGTGCCTTCTATCAATTCGTGGTCTTTTGGCAGTAGTTCGCATGGTGCAAGCGCGTTGAGAACACCCCAACGACTGCCGGAAGTCTTGTTGGCAATTCCGGGAATCCACCTGTAGCCATCTTCAATAATTGCACCTTTTTCGAGACCAGCAATCAAGTCAGAGAATGCTGCTTCATAAATAATTTGCAGTTCCTGGATATCTGCGGATTGATTTAATATTTGTGCTGCTTCAAGTGAAAGCTTGTCTCCATACACAGCCCATATGTTGTGCGGAAAATACACTCCATAAAAATCATCATCATTCATTAACCCGCAATCGCCTTGTCCGCGGGGCATGAGACCATATTCTGCGGTCCTCTTGCCGTCAACCAGGATACGAGTTCGTTTTCTCTGGCTTTCCTGGAATCTGGAGCTGGCCAGCATCCTTGGATACATCTCTGCCAGGTAATCTTTGTCTTGAGTAATCTTATAATGCTGTAATACAACCCATGACTTAAATCCTGATGTGGACCAGAATAGGTGTGACCAGCCTTTGGGATCGGCCCAGTCGCCATTCTCTCCCTGCTGAGCTAACGACATTCGGTATCCGGTCTCTGATTCTTCGTGGAGGCCAGCCTGGTCGAGTGCAATAGCTGTGATCCCTGCTTCGGTAGAATTAGGCGCCCTGTAACATTCTGTTCCTGGTGTTGCAGCTATATATCCATCTGCAACCGGTTCTCGCATTATAAACTGGTCTGCAAGACAAGCTTTGTAAGCATTCAGAACACCGATGTCCGGGATCTGCAGCTTTAATGCACGGAGGAAAATATCATTCCAGTCCGACATAAATCCATCACACTCTGCTGACCAGTCAGTATTGCGAACAGCTTCCAGATCAGCATTGTATGTTGCATACGGACGTACCAATTTACCATCTGCACACTCGCCAGGCGCCAGGAGCCATTCCATTGAGAGTATGTTACCACGCAGAAGCGGATAATTCTGAGCACCGAGAGCCACTACCAATACCCGGTCGGCCCTGTCTGTCCAACCTGTCTGTAAATTATCTCCAACCAAGTCATTATCGACCCACGCTGGATTATAACCGTGTCCAAATGGAGCGGGTAAAGTGCATTTGAGCCCAATCGCATGAGGCTTATTTCCGGTGTTTTCTACATGCACAATGACTACCGCTCCGGATTTACATCCCATAACTTTCAGACTGACCGTAGCGCGGGAATCCTGATAGGTGTTTTCTAGTGCAGGCAGGAAACCATCTACTCTTGTCCACGAACTGCTTGGATACGGGTGCCCATCAATTGTTGGCTGCAGGATGACATTCCACGTTGTCACAGGAGTAGCGAATGTTGCCAGGGGAAAACGGATCAGGTTATCGTAAGTCCACGACATTTCAAGCTTGCCCTGCGACAAATCCAGCAGTGTCTTGTTGGAACTGTCAGGCAATGCAGTAGTGATGCGATGCGGAGTAGCGAATGAATAATTGAAGTTTACACCGGAACACATTTGTCCTGTGTTATCTGATTTACGGGACATAATTACCACCTTGTTTTGCCGAGATTGCTGAGTTTATGAAGTGCAATACTATACTCCTCCAACACAGTCCCATATTCCTCCAGCAAATATAAAATAAGGTGGGTAATAAACAGAATGGGAGCACTGCAGCGTGCTCCCGAAAGTCCTATCGTATGTGTGATTATCTACTATCCGACAACCATACATAATTCCCTGCATTGGTCTGATCCGGGAATCTCAATCGCAATATACCATCTGAGTCTGGTTTTGCATCAATAGCTGCACCAGCGCCTGTTGTTATTGTCAGTTTTGTTGACTCAAGCTGTAAAGCATTAAGATTTATAGTTACTATGCCTGTTGGTCTGGAGCGCTTGTTCGTTGCAACCGCTACCAGAATGTTATGTGGCTTTCTGTAGCTGGAAGCTACGATATCAGGATTGGAACTCGTGATGGCGGTATCCTTTTTCCAGTAGGGAACCCATTTTGCTTTCTCAATTCCGAACTTTTCCCATATTTGCCAGATGGGTGTTTTGAATTGTGCGACTAAGCCACTCGCTGAGGACCACATGCCTATTCCATGGGCAAGGGCTAACGGCAGCGCGTAGTCCTGTGTCATTATAGGCCCGGGGTAGAACTCCATCGGCACTCCCCATTGTCTGCTGTATATAATCCTGATGTAATCCAGCGAGAGTTCAGTGTCAGCCGGTACAAACCAATATCCTTCACCGGTCATTCCATAATTGGAATAACAGCTGGTGAATGGATACATTCCATGGTTCAGGAAGAAGAAGTTGGGATTTACAGCACGCACTGACCTTACCATCCGCTGCATGTATGTTCTTGCGGCTCTTATTGGATAGGTCAGTTTGCGCTTGCCGTCCGGACCTGTATATGCGTGATTGTGGTAAGGATTGCGACAGCCTGATGGCGCATAGGCACCATCCAGATACATCCCGTTGACTCCCCAGTTTTTGACCATCCAGGTCCATTTCCACACATAGAAGTCTGTGAACGAAGAACCTTTACATGCTCCATATATGTTTTGAGGAGGAGTTCGGGTCATACCGGGGAGCATAGGTATGTCTGTTGAAAACTCATTGCTCCATTCTTCATACTCGGGGGCTATTGAGGATATGTTGGATTGGGAATACAGGCAAACATTGAGTCCCAGTTGATTTGCTTTCTGCATTCCCTTTTTAACTTCAGCTACGTTGGTCAAGGTACCGGGATAACTCATAATCTCTGTCCAGGGCTCATGACTGTGTCCTTGACGAACTCCCAGCTTATAATTGTATTCCAGCACTGAATAAGGTGTTCCTGGGTACCAAAGGTCTCCGCATGTCCGGCTTGCATACCAGTTTTTGACCGGTTTTGTCGGAGTCGCCATCCAGCAGATTGCAAAGGTGACCGGCTTTGTAATTGATAGTTTTAAGTCTGAGAAGTGTGCTCTCCAGATGACTCTGTCAGCATCTGGCAGAAGTTCGAACTCGTTGTCGGTATCTGCCGGTCTCCAGTTGCGGTCATCTTCGCCCGATAACGCAAGACCGCGGTCCTCGTCTCCAACCCAGTACAGGCCGCGTGGATTTTTGGTATCTTTGTTGGAGAAAGGGATTACAGGTGCATGATAACCTGAGAGCGGTATTGCTGTGCTTGGGCCGGGTTTTCCTGCCCCAGCAACTTCGTTGACTGGTAAGTAGTTTTCAGCAATACTGCGGTTCAGTGGAATGTCCATCAACAGTCCATCGATTGATCTGTCCTGTTTGCTGGAAATAGTTATCTCTGTCCAGACAAACCCATCAAACTCAATAGTATTGACTATCTTTACCAGAGAGTCCGGTATGCCGGATATGCGTGAAATTCCTACGACTATGGTCTTTGTGTCGGTTCGTCTGATTTGCAATGGTTTTGTAGATATCAGGGACAAAGCACTGCCGGATGTTGGTGAAGTGAAAATTGCTCTCGAAGCCAATAAGTTTTGCCCGGCAGCTACAATCTCTTCCGGCAGTCCGGTATCATCGAAAGTATATGAACGGTTCCAGATATTTACTGTTTTTCCTGACAGCTTAATCGGTGTCCACGGAGCGATAACTTTATCTTCTTTACCTAGCTTTGTGTTATACCACGCAGGCTTTGGAGCTTTACGCATCTTGAATGTCTCACTCGTCAAAATCTTACCGGATTTGTCCAATGTTTGAACAGTCAGATTGTGGGTTCCGACCGGCAAAATGCCGTATTTATTAAAAGTCAGAACTCTATCTTTGATGCTGCTTTCCTGCCAGTACATTTTGCCATTTGTGTTGGTGAGAGTGCAGCGGACAGTATTTATCAGAGTATATTTACCGCTGGGTTTCGCGTCTACTTCGACTTCCATGACCCCGGCAGTTGGGAAACGGCGGATATCGACATTCATCGTCCTGACGACATCCAGTGGTATTCTCTGAATCAAAACAGGACTGCTGCCTTCAGTTATCCGCAGTTCAAGAGTATAGCTGCCTGGTTTTACAGGCATTTTTGGCAGCTTGATAGGTTTTGTCTGCCCGGGTGAAAGGGTCAGGTCATATTTATCATTAGCAAGCACAACACCTTTGGGATCGTTGAACAATTCTACCGGTGCCTGCGTATCCAGTGATCCTGTTTTGACTACTTCACGCAGTTCATATTGGATATTCAAAGAACAGGCTCTATCTGTTGGCGCTAATGCATCTGCCTCAACGTCGATTTTGAGCCCTCTAGCTTGAATGCTCTTTATATTTGCTCTCGGAGTAGATGATTTGAAGAACAGACTGCCGAAGTTTGGGCTGTCGTGCCAATAACTCGGGAGGTAACCCCACTGCGAATATTCATTGGCGGGCTCCCAGACTGAACGACCCAGCAGTGCTCCCCAAATGTCTCCGTCTTTTGGGGCAGGGGAGTTTACAGTGGAGAATGGTATTGCGAACTCACACTCCCAACCGAAGTCAGTCTTACGAGCAGCATAATTCCATTCTCCATTCCAGGCGCTGGACATGCTCTGGGCGTCAAACTGAGTGCCGATAGCATTCCCTCCAAATTGCCACTCCCCCTGCCTGTTTGGTGAGAGTAAAACCTCAAATGCATCATCCAGATAAACAGATCCGTCCCTTTCTTTGATATCAGAGCGTGGTTTGTAACCGGGACGCATATAGCACTGTATTGCAATGTATAGATTTTGGTTGTCATACCCGAGATAAGCGCGGGTCCGGTCCGGAGGTGCATTTCGGAGCATTAAGAATTCGAAGCCATCTACGACTGCCATATTTTTCCATTCAGAACTATTGATTTTACCGTCGATAACTGGAGCAGCGTCGATTCTTGGGACTGCAATTACAGGTTCTTTTATCAGCGCAGACAGGTTCATGGACAGACTGAAAATCAGAATGCAGGCGATAAATATAACAGTCAATAATGTTTTCACTACGCACCTCTTAACTTATGTCATAAGTTTAAATGATATTATAACAGGAGTCCTGGGAATAACGCGAGTGGATTGTGTAGTTTTATATACAGCAGTATTTGAGTTGACAACTCTCCAAATTGCAGCTTATACTCCTTCTACACAGCAAGGTTATATGACAACAGTTATATGCCTGGGAATTACGGACTTGCAGGGTGACTCATATGCGCATATTACTAATTAACGGGCCTAATCTGAATCTTTTGGGTACGCGTGAAACCAGTGTATACGGCACTGTATCGCTGGAAAAAATCGTTCAGTTGTGCAATGCATTTGCTACAGAACTGGGCTGTCAGCTGGAGCATGTCCAATCCAACTCAGAAGGTGACATAATAGATGCAATCCATACTGCTTTGGATGAGTTTGACGGCATAGTTATTAATCCAGGTGCATATACCCACTACAGTTATGCTATCAGAGATGCAGTGGCAGCAGTTAAGCTCCCGGTTGTCGAGGTGCATTTGTCCAATATATACACTCGCGAGGAATTCAGGCATCATTCCGTGATTTCTCCGGTTGCAGTTGGGCAGATATGTGGTTTCGGAGTAGACAGTTATCTGTTGGGCATCCGTGCATTAGTCAGACATTTGGAGAATTTAGATGTTCCAGGCAAGGCTTGATAATTTAAGGCATTTACTCGAAAAGCAGCGGCTGGAGTCTCTGGTCGTGACTGATCTTTCAAATGTTTTTTATCTGAGCGGATTTACCGGTTCGACTGCGGTATTAGTGGTCACTGCATCAGACGTTGTGATCCTGGTTGATCCGCGCTATACAATTCAGGCCGGTAATCAGTGCCCTGAAGCCAGAGTTGTCGAGTTCCGTGGCAAATCACAGATGGATGCAGCGGGTGGGGTATTGAATGAAATCAAAACAGGAAAAACCGGATTTGAAGCAGACAACATATCAGTTGCATCTTTCCGATCTTTACGCCATCACACTGATTCTGATATTAGTTTCCGGGGAGTTTCAGGGGTAGTTCGGCAGCTCAGAAGAATCAAGGACGATAAAGAGATTGCATTGAGTCGTGAAGCGGCATATATTACGGACAAGGCCATGGAATATATAGTGCCTAAACTTGTCCCGGGTGTTTCTGAGCAAGAGATTGAACTTGAACTGATGATTGGTATGCGTAGACTAGGTGCAGAACGTGAAGGATTTGATTCCATCATCGCTGCCGGTGCTAATGCAGCCTGCCCGCATGCTTCTCCCACTGATACTGTGATTCAAAATAATAGTTTTGTGAAATTGGATTTTGGCGCTTGTTATAAACACTACAACGGAGATATTACTCGCACGATTCCAATCGGTGATCCTGGTGATAAATTCAGAGAAATATATGCTATAGTCCTCGGCGCTCAAATGGCAGCTATCGAAGCTGTAAAGCCAGGATGCACTGGTAAAGAAATTGATCAAATAGCGCGCCAGTACATAACTTCTGCAGGATACGGAGAGAACTTTGGGCACGGTCTCGGACACGCCTTGGGAATTGAAGTACATGATGGTCCTGGTTTCTCGGTTTCAAGTGACATCACTGTTGAACCAGGAATGATATTGACTGTGGAACCTGGCATTTATATCGAAGGATGGGGTGGGATAAGGATAGAGGATGATATTCTTGTGACCGACTCCGGATGCGAACTGCTCACGCATTACCCTAAATAAATACTACAGGCATCTTTACTCTAGCCCGAATTATTCATGACTGACTCAGCTTTGTCTTTACTGCCAGCCAAAAGCGAAGATTGGTAAATAATGCGGGTTAGAAATTGATCCGGTGCTTGCGCATTGTCACGCCTTCCAATAACCCTATGGCTACCAGATTGGTCATCAAACTACTTCCCCCATAACTAAAGAGAGGCAGAGGAACACCGGTTACCGGCATAATACCCATAGTCATGCCTAAGTTTATGAAAACGTGAAACAGAAACATACCCGCAATACCGGCAGCTATGGCTCTGCCTGTGAAGTCTTCTGCGATTGCTGCTGTATTCAGTGCTTTCAGAATCAGGAACAAATACAGGAATATAAGAATAGCTGCGCCAACAAATCCGAACTCCTCTGCCACAACAGTGAATATGAAATCTGTGTGTTGTTCCGGAATGAATGCCAGCTTGCGCTGGGTACCGCTCATATATCCTTTTCCTGTTATCTGCCCGGAACCAATTGCAATACGCGCCTGCGTGACGTGATAGCCGCTTTTCAGGGGATCTGAGTTAGGATCCAGCAAGGTGACAACACGCTGCTTTTGGTATGATTTCAATACCCCGGGAGTAAACCAAGCCACAGAAATAAGCACCAGGCCTATTGAACAGAAGATCAGAATATTTTTCAGTTCAGTTCCTGTAATAAAAGCCATTGTTATCCAGATTGAAATGATGACCAGGGATGTCCCGAGATCAGGCTGGATAAATATCAGTAACATTGGGAAAAGCAGATATACAAATGAACGTAAAAATGTCTTGAATGTGCGGATTTCCTCTCTGTGTTGTGTGAAGAAAGCAGCCAGGCAGAGAATCACAATTATTTTTGCAAGTTCCGATGGCTGTATTCTGATCGGTCCATACTGAATCCAGCGTTGTGCACCCTTTGCCGAATGACCCAGGACCAGTACAGCTATTAGTGCTACAACCATCCAGAAATACAATCTTTTTGAATTTCGCACAAAAAACTGTTGATCTATTGTGGCTACTGCAATTGCTACGACAATGCCAATAACAGCTGATCCAATCTGTTTGATTACTAATGAAAATCCCGCTCTTGCTGCGCTGGCGCTATATATTGCTATGCAACCATACGCGATCAGAAGCAGTGTGACCAGGATGATGCTCCAATCCAGATTTTTCAGCAGTCTTCTATCCAAAAGTGGTATTGTCTCCGTTATTATTGTGTGTTAAGATAGCGCAGAGTTTCGCAAACTATTATAATATACGCACGAGCGCCGTTACCAGCTCATATTTTTTTGAATTGAAAAAAACACTCTGTTTTCGAAGGAGTGAGCTGATTACGGACGGACGGGGTTGTTGTTTATTTCAATGACCCTGGATATCATATCACGCTTTGTGCTTACGGAGGAAAAAACTGTGCCAAAAGTTTACGGTAAAGAATACACTAAGAAGGAATTACTTGATAGAGTAGGGGATATGTCGCAGATTGCTGGTGTCAAAAGAATGACGCTGTCTGAGGGACGCGAAGCCGGTGTTGACGTAGTGGAGTTTCGTGTCGGGGAAGGTTTCAGTTTCTATGTTCTCCCAGGAAGAGGAATGGATATTTCCACAGCAGAACATAATGGGCGTTCATTAGCGTGGCGTGCAGCGGCTGGAGAGTCTTCGGCTAATTTCTTTGAGCCTGAGGGACTGGGATGGCTGCGCAATTTCCCTGGTGGGTTAGTCGCTACATGTGGTATGACATATGCCGGTGCCCCTTGTGAAGACCTTGGAGAGCCTCTCGGACTTCATGGCCGGATGGGCAATACTCCTGCAACCAACGTTTGGGTTGATGCAGAATGGGTCGGGGACGACTATGTCATGTGGGCTCAGGGAAAGATCCGTGAAGCCAGACTCTTCGGTGAGAATATAGTTCTTACACGAAAAGTCTCAGCCGTAATGGGCAGCAACAAACTCATGATCGACGATGTCGTTGAAAACGTGGGAGCTCGCAAAGTTCCACATATGATGCTATACCATATCAACGGAGGATTCCCGGCAGTCGATGAAGGATCCCAGTTGGTTTCCCCCTCAAAGAGTACTACACCTAGAGATGCTGAAGCCGAGATTGGCAAAGAGACTTACAATATCATGGACGCTCCGACTCTAGGTTATGCTGAAAAGTGTTATTATCACAATCTTGGCAGCGAGCCTGATGGAACGGTCATGACTGCACTGATCAATAAGAATCTGCCTGGTGGTGAGAACTTTGGTTTCTATGTGAAGTATAACATCAATGAGCTGCCAAAGTTTACCGAATGGAAGATGATGGGCAACCAGGAATATGTTGTAGGAATGGAGCCGGCTAACTGTTGGGTAGAGGGGCGTGATAAGGAACGTGAGCGGGGAACCCTCAAATTCCTGAAACCTGGTGAAAAAGCTGAGTATCATCTTGAAATAGGTGTTCTTACTACTCCGGAGGAAGTCGTTCAGTTTGAGAAGCGTGTAGAACTGATGCGTGCCAACGGATAATAGGCGCTGAACCTGTTATTCTGAACACCCCAGCTTGACTGGGAATCCAGAAACATAGATATTATTGAAAAAGTCTATTTTTTGGATTCCCGATCAGGTCGGGAATGACTTTGTGGTTCCTTAATAAGAACAAGTGATATGCTTTTCTGCTAGGTTTTATAAGCAGATCCTTCACTGCGTTCAGAATGATGGTGACTTACTTCATTGTGTAAATCAATACATTTGAAGTTCTGACGCTGCAGCTTCATCCATTATCCAAAGTGCATCTCGGCTGTTTAGTGTCACTTGCCTGGCAGGGAGGATAGTTTCCGGTTCATCAGTACCAATGCATTTGACCACTGCAGAGGCTTTCTGAGCGCCAGTGACCAGGAAGTAGGTTTTGCGTGCAAAACGCAGTGTAGGCAGTGTCAGAGTCAATCTCAGGGCACCTAGAGACTCAACCCAGCATGCTGCTGCATACTTTGTTTTCTCCTCTAGAACATCCGACCCCGGAAATATCGATGCAGTGTGGCCATCCATTCCAACACCCAGTATGGCAAGATTCAGACATGGCGGTTCTCCAAGAACGGTGATCAATTCATTCTGATAATCCGCTGCAGCCCTGGTGTGTTGCATGTGAACAGCAAATGGGTGAACATTAGAGGCTGGTATGGGTACATTTGACAGCAGTATCCGGTTAAGTGTTCTGTAGTTGCTGTCTTTATGATCGTGCGGAACGTGTCTTTCGTCAGTCTGAAATATATGTGTCTTGCTCCAGGGAACCAATGAGGCAAGTTCCGGACTAGCCAGCTTGCTTAACATATCAGCCGGAGTTACACCGCCAGGCAGAGCCACGGCGAAGAAGTCATTTTCAGCCACAGACGATATTGCTTGACCGACAAACCGTTCAGCGGCTTCATTACAGGCTAAATCGGATGTAGGAAGCACTACTGTATTGCAAATTGTTTTCAACATATTATGGACTCTCATTTTAATCCGATTTGAACAGCAAACCTTGTTATAGCGGAGTATCTGTGTAACATCGATTCATTGCCAATCTCACGTGCAAGCATTAATCCATCCGGTATAACAGGTTCAGGTGATAAAGACTGCATGAAATCCATTGGAGTGGATGTTATGCACAGTTTATCAGACTCTTGTTCAATAAGAATCTCACTAATTCCTCTTTGCCCTGAAAACCTGAAAGCTACTGATCTTACACATGAGATTGAACTAGACAACTTTTGGTGTTCTATCTTCAATGGAATCTGTCTGCTGTCTATGTTCAATAACAAACGAGCGTTTTCTGATTGTTCTATAAGTCCGGCGTTCGGATCAAGACAATCAGCTATCCACGCTGCAAGTAACATTGGATTGGCAATCCGATCATCGGAAACATTCTTTTCAGTGCTTATGAGAATATCTTCCAGATCTGCAATCATATCCGGCGCATTAACATTGTCAAAAGTCCGGATAATTGCTTTCATCCACGCGCCCAGACGTAACCAGGTCATATCAACAGTGTTTTTGGTTGAAGCGATATTATTTTTACCAACGCAGTCGTCTATTATGTCTATATCTGCAATGTTATCAAGCCAATCCAGTTTTACGTTATCTTCGGATAAAGAATATACCGGCAAGTCAGGAGCAAGCAGAGGGAATACCTTCCCAGGCAGACCTGTTGGATCAGAATCCATTATGATTGTTATTACTTCTCCACAAAAAGTCCTTTTTCCATCAGTGGCTATACTGCAGAAGACTCTTGAGCCAGGTGACGCTTCATTGGAATCGAGCGTCAGTATTATTATTCTTCCAGGAATTTCCGCTGCAACCTGGTTTGCCAACTCGACATAATATGCCTGTTTTGTGGAAGTTGTGGATACTATTATGAGATTGTAAAGCAAAGTCCTGACAATCGGTGCATCGGAAGTGTCGACATATGGAGCCGTGAGTATTGACGTCATCTTATAACCTCCTCCACTTGCGTCCAAACCCGGAAATCATAGCATCAGATACTTGCGGCCCCCAACTACCAGGAGCATAAGTATCTATATCACTCGAATCATTCTCCCATGCCGAAAGTATTGGGTCGCAGATACGCCACATACTCTCTATCTCCGACGCTCCCGCAAACAGCATCCTGTCACCGGAGAATGCGTCCAGAATCAAACGCTCATATGCATCCGGTACACGTTCGTGTATGGAAGTCCCATATTTGAAATCCATCATTACCGGGCGTGTAGCGAATGAAGATCCGGGGAGCTTGGCTTCCATAGATATCGAAACTCCCTCATTTGGCTGCACTTGAATGTTTATGACATTTGGCCGGTCATTGCAATGTGCGAGTTCACCAAACTCTAGAGGGCAGGAACTCTTGAATACCAATGTAATGCTGGTTACTCGTTTGGCTAAACACTTTCCTGTGCGAATGAACACCGGGACGCCAGCCCATCTTTCGTTATTAACATCCAGCTTTATTGCTGCAAATGTCTCTGCCCTCACTTGTAAATTCTCTCCGGGGGTTTTAGTATGCAAGTCAGAACCGGCATATCTACCCCGTGCAGCTATTGTATTTACACCACTTGTGATGTCTGTCTGCACATGGCCAAGTAGTCTCGATTTTGCCAATCCAACATTGTCAGCATCCAACGAAAGAGGCTGCTCCATCATAACCAACGACATCATCTGCAAGGCATGATTCTGGATTACATCCCTGAGTGCTCCCGTCTTGTCGTAGAAGCCCCCTCTACCTTCAACACCGACCGTTTCTGCTATTGATATCTGGATATTGTCTATGTGGTTATTGTTTAGCAGAGGTTCCAAGAACTGGTTGGCAAACCTTAGTGTCAATATGTTCTGTACTGTTTCTTTACCCAGATAATGGTCAATCCTGAATACATAATCCTCCGGAAAGACATCAAGAATCAATTGGTTCATTGATCTGCATGATTCGTAATCGCGCCCGAATGGCTTCTCGACGATAACTCTGCGGACGAAACTTGAATTGCCATATCCACCAAGTCCAACCTGTTCCAAACCTTGAATGTGCGTGGCAGCTGCTTCTTGAGGGACAGCCATGTAGAAAAGACAATTAGCCGACGGTGCAATGGATTTTATCGCGTCAGCAAGTGTCTGATATCCGTCAGATCCCCGTCTTGTATATAGGACTCGCTGCAGAAACTCGCCTATAGTGTGAGGTTCATTCTTAAACGTAACATATTCGTTGATGGAGTTTTCCACAAATTCACGATACTGAGAAATTGTCATTTCCGGGGAGGCGAAGCCAACTATTACTGTTCCCTCCGGGAGTAACCCAAAACAATGCAGGGAGTATAAAGCAGGAAGTATTTTTTTTCTGGCCAGATCACCGGTAGCTCCGAATAGCACGAAAACCCATTGCCCGGCAGATGCTGTAACAGGCAGCCCTTTTCTGAAAGGGTTTGTTTGTATTGTTTTCAGTAATCCATCCTCCATGAACTCGCTCCGCACTCAGGAGACTGCATTTCCACAGTCAGCAATTCTGATATTATATCCTCAAGTGTTTCATTTGCATTCTCGCACTTTGAACACAACATTAATAGCATCCCACAACGGTCAAGAACAGCCACGCTGGGTGATTCTCCAATTTTGAGACTGGTTCTGACTGTTAGCCCAGGATCCTTAAGAATGTGGAAAGGGATGCTCATGTTTTTCATGTGCTGAATAGAATGATCATCGGGATTTTCGGCTATAGCTAGTACTTCTGCGTTTGCATCAGCAAATTCCGGGTCTTTCATGCCAAACAGGCTCAGAGCTTGAAGATCGGTATCGCGTGAAGGGTTAAAGAACAAAATTACTACATTATACCGATCGCGGAAGTCCAAAAGTGAGACTACAGCACCATCAATAGATTCCAGTGTGAAGTTGGGCAATGGTACATCATTACGCTGTTTTTTACAAATATGAAGACTCATAGCCACACCTCCCATATTGATACCTGCTCATTTTACCCATAATAACAGTGTACTATCCCACAATATCGTGATGATTGTTGCCCTTACGTGTGTAATTGCAGGATATCTTTATGATATTAGCAGGATTATTGTTCAATATCCTTGGCAGCTGCGGAATAACAGATTGGAGTAGGCGTGTGAAGACTGGCTTGCGGGCACCAATTCTACTGGTTGCATAGGCACTTGAGCGAAAACAATGCACTCATTCTACGCGTTTGCCAATTGCTTGTAAGATATTTTGGAGGTTGTTATGTTTGGCCGTTCATCGGGAAAAGTAGATCTGCCTAGTATGCCTGCTACTTTGGCAAGGATTATTGAGATCACCAACGCAAAAGATTCTACAGCGGAGCAGTTAGCTGCTGTAGTCAGACTCGATCAGTCTTTGGCGACAAAAGTGCTCAGATTGGTTAACTCCGCCTACGTAGGTCGCAAGACCAAGGTTGAGACGATCACGGATGCAGTAGTTGCACTGGGATTTGGCGCAGTGCGCAATCTTGCCGCTTCAGCATCGGTTATTGAAGCACTGTTTCCTAAAAGAATGTTTCCTGGTTTCAACTGGCAGGACATGTGGATTCATTCTGTGACCTGTGCTGTGGCATCAGGCGTATTTTATGCAAATACCAGAGGTGGTTCCCGCAACAACAGTGAATCTGCATTTGTAGCAGGACTATTACACGATATAGGAAAATTGATCATTGCACGTGCGCTGCCTGGTCGATTTATTCAGATCGTTGAAGCTGTTCGAGAGTACAATTTTGAGATGGTTAGAGCAGAGACCAATTACCTGAGCACAAACCATTGTGTTATTGGTGGTGACCTGGCTGACCAGTGGGAATTCCCCACAAAACTGGCTGCTGCTATCAGATTCCATCATAATCCGGAGGAAGCTGGAGAGCATTCAGACCTGGCAAGAGCAGTCAAATCCGGAAATATGCTGGCTAAAAGACTCGGACGAAACTACATAGTGGGAGTTCCTGTGGAAATCAGCATCGCTGATATAGCAGAGGTTTCTGGTCTCAGAGCATCTGACATGGAGTTTATTGTTAACGATGTCCGTGATGGACTCAGGAAATCCGGAGAGATCCTGGCCTGGGGGAACAGTCTTCCAGGAGCACAGCGACAGGCTGCATAAAGGAAAGTAAGCTGGAAAGGTAAATTGGACGGCACATAAGACTTGGGGCGGATATCAACCGCCCCGTTGTTTTGTCTGTTCTATTTGGACAGCTTAATACTGACAATGCCTTTTGTACGGGCACTGACATCAATATTTTTGACATCCAGGAAAGCCTGTGAATCCTCTTTAAGATCAACTGTTTCAGCAGCAACAGCATCAGTCTTGATCTTAACAACAATATCCTCGGTACCGATGTTGTAACCGCGCAGTATCAATGAATCCATTTTCTCAGCCTTTTTCAGTGCGCTCAATACAAACGGTTTGTTTTCTAATGATACCAGCGAACATTCCATTGGAAGAACACCTTCACCAACTACCCCCTGGCTGCAAATGAACGGGACATTGAATGCATGTGCTTCAAGATACGCCCTACCTCTTTCCCAGTCTCCGGCGTGTGGATAAATGGCATACTCGAAGCAGTGTGTTCCAAGTAATTGCGCATCTCTCACAGGTCCGGATTCTCCCGGCCAGCCATAGTTGCTTCGCAGCAGGGTCAAAGCCAGAGTTCTGGATTCGTCATCTATTGCTTCATATTCCTGAAGTCCTCTGTTTATGAGAGTCAATCCGGATATACCGTCCGACAAGTCCACGAACGTCTTTTGTGGCTGCGTTGATGGCATGGGTTCTCTCCAGTCCGGACACAGAGGGATTTTGATGCTGCGTTCAACAACATCAAATGCCTGCTCTGCGTGTGAAACTGTGCAATTGAGTCCTGTTGGGAATAATACCCGGAGCCTGTGGTATCTGGCCGTATTATCTACTGTGGTCTTAATGTCAACGCGCTTGATACCCGCAGCCAGAGTTATGCGAGACTCCAGATGGCATACCGTGGTTTCTTCGGAGCGCCTGGTCATATCAGGTAATACGGATGCAGGCACGACAAAATCCGTAGTTACTTTGAAGACTACTCTGACTGCATTATTCTCTTCAACACTGATGCTGTGCCTCATTCCGGTGCTGAGAACGACGCTGTCATTCATTGGAGCTCGATAGTTGTATCCGTCTCCTATATCAGATCCATCTTCAAAAACCAGCAGTCCCGGGTAAGTCTTTCCGGTCTCTTTGTCGATCAGTGTTAGAGATCCGTTACTTTCTAATTGCAGTGAGATGAATTCATTTTCAGCCCGGTTGGGAGCTGTCAGGAGTGGCTTGATCTGTCTATTCGGTTTGTCTGATACTTCAATTCTATAGGCCTTATATCCGATTCCGGGGACATCTTCAGCTTTGAAAGCAATTTTGATCCTCTGTTGTCCGGCATCTCTTGGAATATCGTGTGGGGTTTGAAGAAGATTTGCAGGATGGTCGACACAAAGCATTGCACTGGGGATTTCATAACCATCAGTGTTCAGAACCTTCACACTACCCACTGCAATTGCACCAGGAACAAATATATCAGCTTCAATAATATCTGTCCGACTTCCGAGTTGTGTGTTAAATACTGCTGTGACATAAGTTTTCTCTGGAGCATCTGCTGTGACTGCTATTTTACCAGTGATGGATGCAGCAGCTTTTTTGAGCAGATTCTCTGATATGATCCTGCTCTGGTCGTATCTATACATCATATCCCGGTGGACCTGGTCAACACTGCATCCGCAGATAGAATCGTGTGGGCTGTTCAGCAAAAGATACTTCCAGGCCAGGTCAATATAACTTTTTGGATAATCATCACCCAACCACCAGGCCCATGAGCAAAGTGGTTCAACGTATTTTTCCAAAAGTATCTCACAATTGTGATTTGCCTGCTTGATGTTGACCCGGCTGGACATAACGTGTGCAAGAATTGCCTGGAATGTCCAGTCCCGGTTAGCCGAACGAAGCTCTCCACTCTGTTTTGCCAGATCGGGCCGTTCTTTTTTGTAGGCATCGATGAATGCCGGGATTGTGCTGTGGATTAATGTTAAGTCATCAAACTCTTCATTACCATACTTGATTATCTCCGGAGTTTTGTATTGCGCAAAAACATGGTCTACTCCGTCCATAAACAACAGCTGAGAGGTTGTGGCACCAAGGTTTATGCTGTCATCCAGAAGCACACGCAGTGCTTTACAGGCCTCGGTTTTATCGACAGGCTTGTCATCATCTCGCAGGACTTCTATAAGAGCATAAAGAAAATCGCTGTATGCCCTTTCGTCAGGTAGTTTGAAAGTCAACACGGATGATCCATCCGGCGATTCCCATATGAACTGAGAAGCGGTCTGGTCTTGTGTGATACCACGGAATAGAATTGCATTATCGATGCCGAATCCCAGTAGTATCTGAGGGAGCTGACTTATATGCCCGAAACAGTCAGGCACATAACCGGCGTTCAAATATCCACCATAGTCTCTGCACTTCTCAAGACCCAGCAGCAGGTTTCTGATCAAACTCTCGCCGCTTACTATAAACTCGTCCGGCTGGTTATACCAAGGACCCAGCATAATACGACCATCATCAATAAGTTTTCGAAGCCGACTCTCATTCTCCGGACGGATCTGCAGATAGTCGTCTATTACAACTACCTGCCCGTCAAAAGTGAAATATTTGTATTCGGGATTAGATTCCATCAGGTTCAAGAGATCGTCGATCATATCTACCAGACGCATACGAAACGTCTGAAATGGTCGATACCATTCTCTATCCCAGTGGGTCTGTGAAACTACGTGAGCCGTATACTTTTTTGCCAACCGAATACCTGCCTGTTCTAACTTCAAGAAGTAATAATCTAGTGTTTAGTTGCCGGTGTTAAATATCTCCCCGATATCCAATGCTGCAGATTTAGGACGACCATAGTAATCGATCACTGAAGTGTTTGCAGAGCAAGGGAAACAGTCGTGACCCATCCAGAGGATAATGCCTCCGCAGGCCGGAAACCGATTCTTGCTTGCAGAAACAGCTATATGAAGCAATCGTCTCTGCCGTTCCTGGCTCCAGTTGCTGTATGCCACAAGGTCTTTGTCTTCATTGCCGGTTTCGGCGACGAACTTGGGGTAGTCGATCCACCATGTGGTGTGCCTGCGCCAGTAGGGATTCGTGGCATCGATTGGCCAGACCGAGCAATTGCCGGCGAACTCTTCAAGAATATCCGCTGCACTGGCTCCAGGAGAACCTGTCTCAGAACGGAACAGGGAATCATCTGTATGCCAGTAAGTTTCCCACTCCTCAAAGCTTCCTTCGTGGTTCCAGGGGCCATGCACGTCCCAGTGCAGTCCTTTGCCATAGTCATCTGTCGATCCGTGGCATTTGGGACCGCTTGGAGACGTTGGGACATAGCGTCTGGACGGGTCATTCTGCCTGACTACATCCGCCAGAGCTTTCAACATAGGGTGCTCTTCACCCACTGGTGTATAGTCTTTATTGATCAGTTCATTTCCACCACACCACATGATCAACGATGGATGGTGCTGTCTTCGTGTTATATAACTGCGAGCGATGTCAGTCATCCGTTTGATGAACAACTCGTCTTCCGGGGGATAGTTATCCAGGCCAGAGGAGGAAAGTGGGAATTCCTGCCAGACTAAAATCCCCAGTTCATCGCAGATGTTGTAGAACAGTTCTTTCTCAAGCACTGCTCCTCCCCAGACCCTCATAATGTTGAAACCGAGGTTCTTGTACAGTTCAAGCCTTTTGTGGTAGTCGGCTTCAGTGACATCAGCGTAGTTTGGACGGATCGGAACCCAGTTTGCTCCCTGCAGGAATATAGGCTTGTCGTTTACAGCGCATATCCAGGGATCGGCACCCTCCGGAGCACCCTCACACTGACGCCATTCGACTGTTCTGAAACCTATTCTGCGTGTAGTTGTATCAATTGCTGTCCCGGCTGCGTCCAGTAATTCAACTTTTAACTCATATACAGGTTGCTCACCATGAAGATTAGGCCACCAGAGGTCAACATCCAAGTTGTCGATACTGATGCCCGTAGCGTTAAATGCTACAGCTGACACTGTTTTCTGAGCAATCTGCTTTTTATCTGATGTAACAGATATGCGGACACTGCTGTCGGAAGCTGCTGCAACTACTCCAGCAGCCATTACACATCCTTTGCCGGCATCAACAGAGGTTGTTGCGCGAAAGTTACTGATCTGGGCATTATCGTAGCAGATAAGGTTGACAGCGTCCGATATACCAGTCTGTACTATTCTTGAAGTCCAATCCCAGGTATAGTAAAAACGAGTCTTTAAATCTGTCATCTGGGAGGTATATCCAAACTGCCCCAACCATCTTGGCGGACAATCAAAGACTATCTGAAGTAAGTTGCTTTCAGCGGTCAGATGCTCTGTAAGATCGATAGAGTAGGGGACAAATGAGCTGCCGAATGAACCAATTTGTTTTTTGTTCAGGAACACCCAACCTGATCCATCCAGTCCCAGGCAGTCCAGTCTCGCATTTTTATGAGCGCTGGTCCATTCGATCGGAATATTTGTTTCGTAAATCCAGTGCAGGTTCTCCACCCACTGACAGTCACGATAGTAAGTTCCTTTGTTCCAGTCCTCAATGATACCGGCATCCAGTAGAGATTTCTGAACTGAACTCGGAACAGTTGTCGGTACTGGGTGTACCTCTGCGGCCTGGGCTGCGGCTGATTCCACCGGATTACCGAGTTTCCAAAGATGGGGAAGCCAGCCGGTAAGGTTCCATTTTAATTCACTCATGTCATAAGTATTATTCAACACAAAAAATCCCCCGGGTAGTATTTTTGAAGTGAGATTCGAAGATTAGGAATCGTGCAATGAGTCCTCTCGATTTTCGCCTGCAGCGAAAACCTGCCGGACTCATCACGAAGGGACGAAAATATTCTATTTTCGAAGGAGAGATGAAATAGTATCCAACCTTTGGAACCTGCGTTGTGGTGTCTCGCATTGTGTTCGAGATTCAGGAGCAAAAGCCTGTTGTCACCAGCAAATTGAGGTTGATGGCTGGAGAGATGGTTCCGGGGCAGGGATTCGAACCCCGGTATACGGCTCCAAAAACCGTTGTCCTGCCATTGGACGACCCCGGAAAACCAAGATTATTATATTGTCTTCAGCCCTCTATAGTCAAACACCGCCTGCACAAATTCAGTTTTCCAGGTATAAAACTCGTTCACCCTGAGCCTGTCGAAGGGTGTTGGATTTCAGTTGTGCTTTAACAAGCAGTGTAAATGCTGGTGGCATTTACACCCTCAGCAGGAACGGAAATAGCCAATAACTGTATTGTCGCGAGTGCTATCGAATATGACGGTGCAGTAAATTACTCGGTGTTATTGCCATTCTTCACTGTGTTCAGAATGACAATGATAATGAAGCACGGACTCTTAAATATTGCAATTTGAATATGCCGATTCGCGCTCAGAGGGCATCGGTGGTATAATAGTGTCTGCGTGGAACTACGGTTTTTTGGGAGGCTTAGTTAGTTTCAATGGCCACGAAAATGCTTATGCCACTCCTCGGTCAGACGATGGAAGAAGGCACTATTATCAAATGGTTCAAGAATGAAGGCGATAGCATAAAGGCTGGAGAGCCGCTGCTTGAAGTCATGACCGATAAGGTCAACATGGAAGTTGAGGCGCCTGAGTCAGGTGTTCTCAGAAAGATTTATTCTCCTGTCGATGCAATCGTCCCCGTCAAGGACCCCATATGTATCATCGGTTCTGCTGATGAATCTATAGATTCTCTTCTCGCTGAGGGAGCGCCTGTTGAGGTTGCACCGGCGTCAACACCGACTGTTGAAACACCGGCAGTTGCTGTTGCAGAAACTGCTCTACCCGCTGTTGCTGTAACACTTGAGCGGGTATTTGCTTCACCTGCAGCCCGCAGAGTAGCCAGAGAACGCGGTATTGATGTTGACTTGCTTGCCGGTAAGGGCACAGGCCCTGGCGGCAGGATTGTTGAAAAAGATGTCAATGATTTCATTGCATCCGGTCCGTCCACTACGCCGCTCGCTGGTAAAATGGCAGCGGATATGGGTGTTGCAGTTTCCGGAATCAAAGGCACCGGAGTTGGTGGGAAAATAACCAGCGACGATATCACAGCAGCTACTACAACTGTTGCGCCAGCTGCTTACACACCGCCTGCAATGGGATACACAATACCTTACGCTGGTATGCGGAAAGCGGTTGGGCAGAATGTGTCTTTGAGTGCACAGACGGCTCCACACGTGACGCTGGTCTCTGAAATTGATATGACTGAGTGCACTGCTATGCGCAAGAGCATACTTGCCGATGTTGAGAAAAACTTCGGTGTCCGCATTTCCTTCACCGATATCATCGTCAAAGCATGTGCAAGAGCCATACAGGATAAGCCGTTAGCTAATGCTTCTCTTGTGGGTGACCAGATTATAGTCCATTCGGATATCAATGTGGGAATAGCAACTGCCATAGAAGGTGCGCTGGTTGTGCCGGTTGTTAAGAACGTTCCTGCTAAACCTCTGCATGTTATCTCCAAGGAAATCAAAGAGCTTGCTGCCAGAGCCAGATCCGGTCAAGCTTCGGGAGATGACTTCAAGGGTGGGACATTTACCATCTCCAATCTTGGAGTATACGGTATAGACAGCTTCAACCCGATTATTACCCCGGGTCAGAGCACAATTCTGGGAGTCTGCCGAATAGCAGATAAACCGGTTGTTGTAAATGGCGAGATCAAGATTAGACCAATGATGAATCTCTGCCTGTCGTTCGACCATCGAATATTGGATGGAGCTCCTGCAGCTGAGTTCCTTGCCAGACTACGCGATATATTGGAGTCTCCATATCTGATCTTTGCGTAAGTCATAATCAGCAGTAAGTTAATAGCCAGGCAGCGAGTAATTGTTGCCTGGCTGTTTATCATGTATCCTCGACTCCACAGTCGGGAGGGCTTATTAATGCAGAGAATAGGAATTGTTGGCGCGGGACATATCGCCCGCTCGCACATTGGAAACTACAAACTCCTCGAAAATGCCAAAATTGAAGCCGTCTGTGATGTAAGACCGGATGCAGCAGCCCAAATGGCGTCATTGGCAGATTCCGCCTGTTATTCCTCAGTGGAAGAAATGTTGAGCAACTGCGATATAGATGCAGTCGATGTATGCACCCCGACTTTTACTCACCTTGATATTGTGACAACTGCAGCAAAAGCAGGTAAGCATATCTGTGTGGAGAAACCGATGGCAGGCAGTGTAAGAGATGCTCAGGCTTGCGCCAGCATTGCTGAGAAGAGCGGTGTCAGACTGTTTGTCGGACACGTATTGCGTTGGTTCCCCCAGTACCTTAAAGCCAGGGAAGTAGCCCATTCTGGTGCTATAGGACGACCTGTTGTTGTTCGATCTTCTCGCTGTGTGGCTCATCCGGTTGGCTGGTTTACTGACTATTCACTGAGTGGCGGAGTCATAATGGATTTGATCATACATGACTTCGACTGGATGCGCTGGTGTTTTGGCGAAGTCGAACGTGTCTTTGCTCAGGGTTTAGTGAACCGTGGTCTGGAGAATCTTGATTACGCGCTGGTCACACTCCGGTTCAAGAGTGGATTGATAGGTCATGTTGAGGGCAGTTGGGCACGCCCCGGCGCGACATCAATCAATCTGGAGATAGCAGGCACAGAGGGATTATTCAACTTTAACAATACAGAATCCGGGACAGTCGTTTCGGCATACAAAGATGACCATGGGACGCTAAAAACCAGCTCTGAATCACCGGGTGAGTTCTTTCCAATGCTCGGGGAGATACGGAACTTTGTCGATTGCCTGGAGAATGGGAACGAATTTGTTATCACTCCTACAGATGGCATAGAAGCCGTCAGAATTGCTGAAAGTGCGCTGGAATCTATTCGCACAGGCAAACCGGTTAAGTTGCAGGGTGGCCAAAATGAATAACGTTAAGATTGGAATGATAAGCTTTGCGCACGGGCATGCTGTCTCATACGCAGGATGTATCAACAAGCTCCCCGGGGCTGGTATTGCCTGGATATATGACGAAATGCCGGAGCGAGCAAGAGTGATGGCAGAGACATTCAATGCACCGGTTCTTGACGATCTTGCAGGTCTCGCCGATTCAGACTGCGTAGCTGTAGTTATTTGTTCTGAAAATATCAATCATCTCAAGTTTGTTGAACTCGCTGCCAAAGCAGGCAAGGATATACTCTGTGAAAAACCGCTGGCTACCTGTTCAGAAGATGCCGGAGCGATGGTTAAGATATGCGTTGAGAACAACGTAAGGTTGATGACAGCTTTTCCCTGCAGGTTTCATCCGGCATTCAAACGCCTGAAAAACATGGTTGATACGGGACTACTCGGTGATGTTCTAGCAATCAAGGCTACTAATCAGGGTATGTGTCCCTGGGGATGGTTTGTGGATAAAAAACTCGCTGGTGGGGGGGCAGTTACAGACCATACAGTTCATGTCCTGGATTTGATCAGGTGCCTGACAGGACAGGAAGCCGACAGTGTTTACGCTGAAGTTGATAACTCGATGTTTGGCAAAGACTTCGATGACACCGGGATTGTCAACGTAACCATGGAAAATGGGATTTTTGCTACTATAGATTGCAGTTGGACTCGACCAAAGACAAATCCTATCTGGGGTAATGTGAAACTGGAGGTAACAGGTACGAAGGGCGTCTGTTCAGTTGATCTTCTGAACCAGAAAGCGGATGTCTTCTCCGATACGACTAACCGTCACTACTACGAGTATTGGGGGGATGATATGGACTATATCATGTTAAGGGAGTTTACGCAGTGCCTGGAAACCGGAAGCCCATTCCCTGTTACAGGAGTGGATGGTGCAAGAGCTGTAGAAGTCGTAGAAGCCGCATATGAATCTTCCAGAAACACAGACACAACCAGGGTTGTTCACAGCGAATATTGATTGTGAATTAGACTTGGTAATTGTTCAGTGCTGTGTGAATACTGTCATCCTGAACGTAGTGAAGGATCTATAGTATTTAGATCCTTCACTACGTTCAGGATGACAAATACTCGATATACTACGAAGTCTGAATTGTTACGAGACTACTTTGTCATCCGTTCGTGCTTCGACAAGTTCAGCACGAGCGGATAATGCATACTTTGAGAAGTTGGATAATAGGGGCTGCGTCAGTTGAATATTGATCTGTAATCCAGCTTGAACACCGTCTTGCCTTCATCAGCATTGATTGTATTCTTTTCAAGATTAGATTTCTTCTGAGCTGAGAAGACCATGAACTGGTCTGAGTTTATCTTGCAGTCTACACTCACCCGATAGATAGCCTCATTGCTTGTTCGATTGCTCTCGACCAATCTAGCCCAGCCGGCGTAGAGGTCATACTTTGTTTCCGAAGAGAGATCCCCCTTGGTTCCCAGCCCCACAGACCTTGCTCTTCTATCTGTGTTCTCATCCTGGTCGACGGAATAATCGCCATATAATGACTGCTTCATATTTAGCTGGTTGCTATATGTATACCGGTTCCCACTTATTGGTAGAATGACTGTGGCATTATTCGGTGTGTTTGCCTGCTGAGTGCCTCTATATGTATTCATCGTAAATGATGATCTGGGGTTCAGGCGGACAGTGGCCGATGCATTGTCCTGCTTGACCATTTTTCCTGTTGAGTCTCTGAAATCGTAAGTCTGGTATTGGAGGTGATACCATCGTTTGGGATCAGCTCCAGTGGCAAACGTTGTTTTACGAACAGGTGAATAAACGCCCGTCTGTGGGTTAAGAACTTCTGAGTTATCTACGGCCAGAGTGCCACCCAGGAAACCAGCTGAGAGATTTGTTTTGTTTACTCGTCCGGTTTCTCTCTGCCGGGTTTCATCCGTACTGATATTCGTGTTAATTGTGATATCAGAGAGCGGACCAAAACGTTTTGCCAGGAGACCGGAAGCTGTAATTCTCGTGCTCCTATTTACTCCCCCAGCTTTGCTGCTGTTTACTACTGAATCAAATGTCATAGAAAGCTTGGAATTCAAGGCATATCTGAGACTGAGAACATAATTCTCCTCGTCATTATTTTCACCAGCCAAGTTCTTGGTAGTAAAGCTGCCGCCTATAGCCAAATCTCGAGAAATCGGGGTCTCAAGAGAGTATTTTTTCGTGTCTTCGGAATATCCGGTATTTGTGGTGATATCCGTCGAATCATAGGCCAGCTTTGTATATTTGCTTACATTCTTATCAAAATGCAGTGTGTCAACAGTGTATTCTGTTTGTGCAGCAAGACCTGCGGCTTCAGTTTTTGTTTCGCGTGATGCGGCAACATACAAACCACCCAGCGGTTTGAGTGTCTGATTGAAAGTCAGAATGCGATGGTCATACCGCTTCACATTTCCAGTGACTTGACTGGAATCATCATATGTATCAGAAAATGCTGTAATGTGCGGTCCTACTCTTGGTGAGTAGTTTACAGAAAATCTGCGCTGGTTTTTATCCTCTCGCTTATCTACACTTGAGGAGTCATATACATAAGCATCCAAATTCAAGGCACTGTTCGCCTGGAAGTTAGCCCAGTAGTCTTTGCGGTTGAAACCATATTCACTGGCAAGATAATCTTTATCTGCCTGCGTATTGCTCAGGTCTCCAATACGAGTAAACGCCGTAGGCACATTCAGGAAGTTGGCTTTGATTTTCAGCAATTTGCCGCTGTAGTCGAATGAAGATCTGGTAATACCAGTAGATTTTGTCGAGTCATTTATATCTGACTGCATGTAGTTGACATTTCCACCCAGCAGTTTGGTTGTTGCGCCATACTCTACACGTGCCATCCCGACTTCATTACCATAATTTGACATCTCTATAGGTTGCAGGCTGCTCAGGCGATTGAACTTTGCATCTATATCATGCCGCTTGTAATAGAGGTTATATTTAGGCGTGTTCAAGGTGAATGCAGTCCGTTGAACACCACCCTGGGATGCGTCAGTCGTCTTGATATTCGACATCGCAGCGGTTATAGCATATCCCTTGTCATCGAATTGGAAAGCATAGTTAGAACGATTCAAGCCGGTTTCGTTGTAAGTCCTGTTGATATCATCCTGATTCACTTGCCCTGCACTGGAGTTGACGTCAAACTGTTTTCTGGCAGCAAGCGCCATTTCAACGCGGTCGTTCCAGTTCAATGCAGCGATGCGATTGAAGTCTCTGTCCATCGTCTGAGAGATTGCCTGGACTCGAAGTTTGCCAAGCGTAGCATCCATATTCCTGCGAGCATAATGAGTATTGTCGGCATCAATCCGGCTTTCAGAGAATGAGCTCCATGCAGCAGATTTATCAATTTTCTTGCCGGTGCGCATACTCAATGCTGTTGCTGTGCGCTTGGTCCCTACCTCAGCACCTATTTGAGCTTTGTCTGCTTCAGCAAGATCATTCGCCCGGGTAAAGCCTTTGTCCACAACGCGGGTATTCACACTCAGGGTCATTCCTGTGGTAGTGAATGAAAAACCGCGAGCGTCTATTCCTGTGGACTGACCGGAGAGATTGTCCTTAATGGTGCTTGAATTAAATGCCAAAGACGATGTTTTGCTCGTTCGCATCGCAATTGACATCGTATTTCGTTTGATACCCCGTTCGGAAGCAAGCTGTGCCCTCTCAGCTTCAGCCAGATCATTACCTCGTACAAAGTTCTTATCGATATTCCGGGATGTCATGCTTATCGATAACGAGGCAGTCTGGAAAGACATCGCCTGCGTGTCTATCCCCGCAGATTTATCAGAACGGTTATCCTGAATGCGGTTTGAACTGAAAGCCAGCGTCCCAAATTTGTCGGCAAGTTTGAAATCCGAATAAGTGCGTTTGATCCCTGACTCTTTGCGCTGCTGATCATCTGTGTAGTGAGTGAAGTCCTTGCTGTTATCGATAGTCTTCATATTCATCTGCAGCTTTGGACCACCCAATGAAATGGACTGTGTTTTTATTGCACCTGTTGTATCAGCGAGGGTATCGTTAGTGACCTGCAGGGAGGTGTTTTTCCCGGTTGGCATCATTGCGGTAAATCCAGTACGCTTAGTTCCCTTTTGCTTTTCCAGCTGATTTATTACATTCTGGTCAACTTTACCGGATTCACGCATAGTCTGGAATCCCTGGAATGTCTGGTCGACACTCTGGTAAGTAGCCGTGAATGCTACTTTGCCCAGCTTGGAATCCAGATTTTGTACCAGTAGGTTCCCTTTTTTAGCGGTAGTTTCTCCTGTTTGGCGAGGAGCTGTTTTCTGTTCAGCGCTGTAGTCTATCCTGTTGGGACTTTCAGGAGTCGCAGAAAAGAGCAGTCCAGTCAACTTTGTAGAATTATTGAACGACATATTGGTGTTTAAGCCATATGTGAGTACATCAGCGGCGCTGGCGCCGGTACTGGCATCGGCTGTTCTGTAGCCGAAGCTCATAACCGCATTAGATTTATCCGACCCAAATTTCAGAAGTGATGTGCTTGGGTCAACAACATTCCTTACCGGAGAGCCATCGCCTTTGTACCGGTAATCAACCCTTATAGAATCTCCCGCTTTCACCACAGAATTGAACTGCAGGGAACCCGTATTATAATTGATGGAATAATCGGTGCCGCGCACCATTCGTTTTATGCCGATACTCACAAAATCCGTTTTACTGATGATGTTGGCTTTGCTAAGTAGATACATTGAGTATCTGCCTGTGCCTACCAGAATATCGGATTTCCTTGTACCAATGTCCTTAGAGGGTTGTTCGGTATCTTTGTTTGATACGGCAACCGCCGGGGAGGTGTAGAGAGACGTAACGTCTGCATGAGCCGGTACAGCCGTCAGCAGCGTTAACAGTATTCCCATTTTCAGTTTTCCCAGCGTTGTTATATTCATAATGAAGGAGCGATCAGACTACCCCAGGGGGTATGCTAAAACTTGAAACCTAATATCTGTATATTAGCTGATTTTTTTGAAAGCTTAGCTTCTTCCGTGTAAGACTTAGATTTTTCCAACCATTCATCAAGCCGGTTTTTGTTCTGCACTTTTTCAGCCACTTTGGTGAAGTAATGTTCATCACCCGCATATTCACTATTGACGTTAGTGCCAGCGACAGATGCCACTACTTCTGGTTCTGAATTAACATTTACAGGTTCATTTTCTTTCAGCTCGTATTTTGCGTCATCAGCATCAGGAATTACCGAGTAACTCTTTGCATCTACCGTTTGCTTGTTGGACTTGTTCTTCTTGAAAAGCACACTGACTGCCTTTGCGGTATCCAGTGGACGACGATTACTGGCAACTTTGATGAATTCCGTGCTATTTGAAGAGAAAGATTTAAAAGTTGGTCCAATATAACTATGTGGGAATTCATCATGTTTGCCTAAACCATTTTTCGCTGCCGGATCAACTGCCGCAGACTGATCGTGTATCAGTTTGGGAAGATATCCCAACGTTGGCGGTGACATTGCAGATCTGTTGCCCATGTAAATCGTTGGAGTAACAGATGCTTGTTGAACAGCCGGCATATTGGCATATATCACTGCAAAGAGTGCAGCACATGCAGCGACTGTGACGCCTCCCCACGACTTATTCCAACTACCTTTCCACACTAAATTTGTTCTACTAAGCTCTTGTGCATGGATTCTTTCATATATCTGGGTACGAACACGCTCGGGTGGGGCCACTGCCTCAAGCCCTCTGATTTCCGCAGCGACAAATCCTATAGACTCCAGATCCGAAGCACAGTCTTGACAATTATTAATGTGATAGCGCACCGAGTCGGACTCACTCCAGGATAGTTCGTCATCGCAGACACCGGACAAGAATGACTTAACAACCCTGCAGGATAATTGTTTAGGAGCAACTGCTGACATTATGCCGGCACGCACTCTGGAGGGCACTACTTGCTCTTCAAGAGTGGATATTCCGGACACAAGAATCTCATATGCATTGAGCTCCTTGCGGCACGCGTCACAATGGGCAGCGTGTTCCCGCAACTCTGCAAGCTCAACGCCACCCTTGTCCAAGACACCATCCAGTATCATTTGTGCAGCTTTATTACATTCCATAGACCTAAATCCATATTCCAGTATATTCTTTAGCTCAATTTTATTCAGAACTCAACCAGTAAGGTTGGTAGAATAGCATCCGGCTGCGAGAATCATAAATTATTCGATTGCAAACAAAACCAAGCTATAAATGCACAAGATGTCTTCTACTAATATATTTGACAACAGTAATGAACGAAAGTAACTCCTTATTGCGATATTGCCCAAGTATTTCTTGGATAAATCCATAGAAAGTGGAACGAACTCAAACGACCAACGTTAAATATTCAGAAGTAAATGCTTTCAGTATTTACTCACTATGGTGTTTTCAGAAATGAGTTAAGGATACAATTCTAATAATCAGTTATATTATACAGCTTGAGCCCTATAATTTGCACGTGCCCGGGCTTGCTGGTATGATAAGGAGAAGCGACAATGCAAAGTGCTAGCTGCACAATATCGAGACTTGGTGTGAATACCAGCATAAAAGAGCGAAATCCAAACTCAGAGTCAGATATTCTGGTTGTTGAGAAGGTGCTGGCGGGAGACACGGATGCATTCTCAGCATTGGTGCATAAATACCAGAACCGTGTCTACAGCGCAGTGCTTAACTATGTCTATGCTCCGGATGAAGCCCTTGATATCACTCAGGAGACCTTTGTTAAAGCATATACCAGTATTCATCGCTTCAACTCCAGTTCCTCTTTTTACACCTGGATATATAGAATAGCCATAAACACCGCCATTGACTGGCTTAGAAAACGCAAAAACCGCAAGGTCGAAAGTCTGGACGATCTCAAATTCACTGAAATTGGGTTTGAACCCGAATCCAGAGATCCAGACTCTGATCCTGAACGTGTCCTGGATAAGAATGAGACAGAACGGATGTTGCGTGTAGCCATTAGCATGCTCACACACAAACTTCGTGGGGTTCTTGTTCTGCATGATGTGGAAGGACTCTCACAGGAAGAGATTGCAAGTATTCTCAAAATACCAGTTGGAACTGTGAAGTCACGCATATCTCGCGCCAGAGCTGAACTTAAGGGTATTCTTCAAAAGCAGGGGAGTGATGTCTTGTGAACTGCAACGAGTTCAGAAAATATGTGTCGGATTTAATCTGCGAGGATATTGAACAACCCCGGGCACAGGTGTTGTTAAAGCACACTATTGAATGCAATGAATGCGATAAGCTGTTGAAGCAACTGAGAAATATGAGTGCGTTGCTTAAGTCTATTGGTACTAACAGCGTACCGGAAGACTGTTGGCCGGAAGTGAGGTTGCGGATAAAAGAAACGCACGCAAAGCCAGTGTATAGCATTTTTATGTGGAAATATGTCGCAGCGCCTGCTGCTGTTGCCTTATTACTGGCAGGTTATATGTTTATGACACCTCGTGATACTGCTCCCCAGTTCACTGCATCTGTCAACTCTACTGCATATGCAGACTACATCAATATACATGCTGGTGCTGGTGCAAATCAGCCTCTTTCGGATTCAGATATCTATCTGGTTGCTGCCGGTATGCAGGACGTTGGAGACAGGTAATATGGGTGGAGTATTAGTTTGTGTGCTGGCTGGCGTGTATATTGTAGCGCCTATTGCACAACCAAATCCCAGTTCACTTCTGGCAAGGATAGGTAAAGCTCAGCAGTACGTCAGTTATGAGGGAAAGAAAATCAGCAAGACACACTGCGGTATGAATTGTGTATCTGCAGTACTGAAAATAGAGCATCTCAAACCTGCATATACTAGAACGACATTCCTCCAACCAGATCGACTGGTTGGCACTATTATTCTGCGTAGGAATGAAGTTGCATGGCGATTTTCTCCATCTATAAATAGGTGGATGAAGATTGTAGAGAGCAATCCCAGGGTGCACGAAGATGATGAAGCAGTTTTTGGGAACTACAGTTTCAGTATTCTGGGTGAAGCCCAGATTGCAAATCGTAGAACGATAGTTTTACAAGCGTTGCCAAAATCTAATGAAGACCTTTGCAAACGCATATGGGTGGACAAGGAGCACTTTGTAGTAATCAAACAAGAGGCTTTTACGCAGGATGGCAGAATTGTTAACTCAAGTCAGTATACCAGCATTGTATTCAACCCAAAATTTGATCAGAAAATTTTTGAATTACCAAAAAATGTAATTACACATTCAAAATCTACGGACCATTTTAACACTGTATTTCCCAGATACTTGCCAAAAGGATATGTCAAAGTAACCAAAGGCGAAGTTATGGCTGGTGGACACCTGTGTTACCACATGTATTTCTCCAATGGGGTTAGCGGAATATCACTATTTCAAAGACCTTTAGCAAGGGGCGAGGTCCTGCGCAAGATTAAATCCACGCAGGGGGCAAATATCGTTTCCTGGCATCAGCATGGTATGGGATTCGTCCTGGTGGGAGATGTGAGTATACGGGAACTTGATCGTATAGCCGCCTCTCTCAAACCGTAGCTGACATCAATTGGCTATCTTCTATACTTCACCACGTATTATCAGGAAACCATATTCTTCTCAGTAAAGTGAGATGAATGCTGAGTTGCTCATGAATAATGCACACCAAGAAGGTATTCCGCACTCCACAAGCGAATATATTCGTGTGGGTATTGTGGCTTATAGTTGATAGGCAAATCTTAACACGACGCGTTCCGCCTTGCATATGGTGTCTGTTTTTATGTCTGAGGGCTTTGTTCGGAAACTGTTGAGTATATCCTTACTGTTCCAATTAAGTAATAGTTCGAATTATTCAAGACTGACTAATGCTATGTAAAAGTCTTTGAGTCTATTAGTTCGAATAGAATATTGCGGAGGGTCTTGTGATTAGGTATTCCTCATTTTGTGTAGTTTGTGCGGTTATGATTGTATGTGCTGCATTGTCTCCGGTGTATGCTGATACTGTTGCAGGTACGCTGCTATCTCTGTCGCCAGACAGCCGAACTCTGATGATCAAGGACGGTCTTCAGACTCGCAAGGTGACATTGAATGCCGGAGCAAAGGTACTCAGAGGTCAGGTTGGCAAAACACAACAGGAAGTTGCATTCAAGGAACTGGCTCCCGGGGATAGAGTGCTTGCGGTCACTGGAACCGGGAATAGTGTTACTGTTGTAAGGGCCAGTTATGCTGTAGTTGCCGGTATAGTAGACCGAACTACCGATGGGAAGATTGTCCTGAAACAGGGAAAAGCGATATTCTTGCATAAGAATGCACAGATTGCAATGGCCAGCGGCAAGTTTGGACATATGAGCGATGTGAAACCAGGCGCATTTGTTATCTGCCGTCTTGAACCTCTATCGAAAGAGTGTTGGACGGTTGTTGTCAGCGGTAGTCCATCAAATGCGACTGCTCAGACAAATCAAGTGAAAACGACAATACCGAAACCACAGACTACGATTGCACCCAAAGCACCAAACCTGCCAACTACACAAACGCCACAGACTGCTATACGCGAATCAGGCCCAAGGATCAATGGTGTGACCATTCAGGCGTCGCCAAGCCTGGGTTCCGGCGATGTGGTAACTGTTGAGCTGATAGGCACTCCCAAGGGAACTGCAAAAGCCGAGATACGCGGCATAGCAGGTCCTGCAGTTCTCAAGGAAACAACAGCAGGAGTTTACAAGGGAGCTATTCCCATACGGACGACTTCTGTCGTCCGCGATGCTGTTGTAACAGGATATCTTACACTAAATGGAAAAGCTGCCTTTCCGGCACAGGCGAAAAGCCTGGTTAACTTGAATCTCCCTGTAAAGAAAAGACTCCCTTCTCCCGTGGAGATGCCAAAGGTGGACTTGACACCTCCAACGCCACCACCAGCACCTGTTGTAGAACCACCAAAACCTGTGGAACCTCCTAAACCACCTGAGGTTAAACCCATTGTATTGGCAGCACCGTTAGATTTTGCCGATGTAACTGATTCAGTCACTGTTAATGGTATGGCGAATCCGGGTGACAGAGTGCTTGTACAGATATCATACTCTAATGGTCGGACAGGTCTCCTGAACATCTCGGGAGATGTTGCATCGCAGCTGGTGGCTGTGACTGAAACCGGCTCATTCAAATTTGGCCCACTACCTTTATCAGGTGTTCTGCAGACAAAGGGTTTGCAGTTTACGATTGTTGTTCGATATACTGATCACCCGGAGAAGCCTATTGAATCGCGGGTTGTTTACGGGCGCCGTTAGAGATCACATCGGATCGCTGAAAAGTCTGTTCAATGAAGCACTGCGATTCAGTGTCGATGTATATAGTTCGTTCTGCCGGAATCAGGGGACGATGATGGCAGCGGCAATAAGCTGCTACGTCTTCTTGTCCGTGATACCAGTAGTCCTTCTGGCAGTAGCGGGGTGGGGGTATCTGCTTGGGTCTACGCACGACGCGCAGGAAATAGTCTTTTCATATATGAGGGACTTTTCACCGGCTCTTGCAGGTGATAAAGGGGAGACCATAAATCGCCTGGTAAAGGATCTTGTGGCGTTTCGCGGACCTGCGACGTGGGTTGGCACACTGGGGTTGATCTGGGCAGGTACAGGCGTGATTACTGTCCTGGATAAAGCCATCAACCACTCATTCGGAGTTCCGGGATTTCGCGGATTCTTCAAAGAACGCCTGCTCGCTGTTGTGTTACTTCCGTTTATGACACTCCTGTTTGGTCTATCCGTTCTCGGTACTGGATTGCTGAGAACCTTAAAAGCTTTTGATCCCGGTATAGAATGGCTTCGTCCGGCACGATGGACTTTTTTCTGGGCCCTCGATAGTTATGTGTTGCCTCTGCTTATCACCATAATTGCGTTTACAATAATATTTTTCGTTTTACCGCGTAAACACGTGCCTTTTAGAATCGCTTTGGGAGGTGCTCTGTTTACTGCATGTATGTGGGAATGTACCAAACAGGTGTTCAGTTACTACGTGGCAGCTTTTGCAGTCTACAGCAGTATTTATGGAAGCCTGGGTGGACTCATTCTGTGGATGTTCTGGGTCAATGCTTCTTCATTAGTTACGGTGTTAGGAGCAGAAGTGGCGGCTGCTGCGACCAGAAGAGCAGAAGCCAGGCGTATAGCGAATAATATTGAACTTGCCTCATAGTTCCATCATTCTGAACGCAGCGAAGAATCTTTGTAAAAGCAGATTCTTCGCTGCGTTCAGAATGACAAAATGCGTTCAGAATGACAAAATGCGTTCAGAATGACAAAATGCGTTCAGAATGACAAAATGCGTTCAGAATGACAAAATGCGTTCAGAATGAAAGAGTGCGATGAGTTAGGTTTCAGTTGTATCCGGACTGACTGGTTTCTTGAGGATTGTGAGAATAATTATTCCCGCAGCGATCAATGAACCCACTATTACAGTGATCAGACCACCAGTGTTGGAACAAGTTTTCACAGCATCAGGATACCACTTGTTCACCAGGAAGTTGAACCGGCCGATGAATAGCGTCAGTCTGCCCATAATTGTGGCTCCGAATATGGACCCAAAGCCAATCATTAAGAGCCATCTTCCAAGTGAACTGCTGCCCTTTATGAATTTGTTCTTGTGTTCGAAGCTGAAGAAGAAATAGCTCATACAAGAGAGTAGAATCACGTAGAATAGCAGAGTATTTGCTACACCCCAGAAATTACCAGTTACAGGTCGCATAGATGCTCTTAACTGAGGGAAGTATATTTCATAGAACTCCCTGAATATACCACCGGATGCCAGCCCCATGAATACTCCAAATATTATTCGACTGATCCAGAAGTGGCGTTTGCTGTATACAAAGTAGAACATCGAACCGATCACCGCAGCGAATATCCATATCCATTTTCCGCAATTAACTGTAATATGCGCGTGCTGCATCCCATGCCCGAGCAGATAGTAATGAAATTGAAATATCCAAGTCCAGTGTTCTCCACTAACCATTGGTTGCCACCACTTGGGGTAAAGAAGCTCAGACCACGTAATATAGACTCCATAACCAGCAGCAAGACCTATGAACAGATGTTCCATAAAACGGTAAAATTTGTTTTCTCCATACAGAACACTATACATTGCTACAGTGCAGAATGCTCCACACCAGGAAATAATGATACCCGAATTATGTGTAAAGAAATGGTGCATTGTCCTACTTATCTACCTTTCGTTTTCGTACTTGGAAAAAATACAGGACATTTCCAAGCATAATAAGAAGAACAATAAACACGTGTGCTCCGGAAAGAGCCCATGCAGTAGCACTTGCATCGGTGGCTTTGTTTCCCTCACCAATCAGAGTCTCATATTGAGCTGCACCAATAACACCATTCAGCATACCCTGGATCTGCTTTGAGTCTAGATACGGAAATGCTTCAGTCGCCATTACGGCTGTTGGGCAATATATCAGTGGGACATTGTATGGACCGTTAAAATATGCGATCCAGCTCTCAAGGGTCGAGGATGGAGTTACTTCAACTACAGCGCCGATCTCTTTGCTGCCTTTGATGTTTTTTGTTACAGGCAACTCTGAAGTAGGGGTACCATTTCGGTCTTTTGAGAATGTTTTCTGGAAATCCTGGGCCATACTCTTAACTGTGGAGTATATTATCGGAACGCGGTATCCAAAGTGTACCCAGTCTGTTCCGTATTTCATTCCCAGTTCATCTGCAATGCGTTTGCCCATCTCATAAGTAAGAGTACTGCCTGTCGGATCCCAGGCGATTACTGCAAATTTCTTGTGGGACATAAACAGATGTCTATAGATAGCTTCCGTTTGAGGGCCATTCTCCGCCTGTGTTCCCGGTCCCCATATGCAGGAGACAATTACCAGCTTATCTGCAGGCACTTTTTCTAGAGTATCATATGCACTGCGGACTTCAGGGAATATGATGGTTGGATGTGCTTTAGGCTTGATGATCAGAGGCACAATAACCACAGCAGTGATCATCACATACAACCAGCGCCTATCAAGTTTATCCAGCTTATCTAGTATATTCATCTATAACTGCTTGTCAAAGAAGCTACCTTTCTCAAGGCTCAACCAAATCCGTAGGCCCATCGCCAGAGAGCCAACTGCTATTCCAAACGCTATTGCCCGCTGAACTGCCATATTCGGGTTGGCAAGTATCCATGGCCCCATTCTTTCAAGTCGTAGGAAAGCTAAGAATCCAAAGGTTCCTTCAGTGGGTATCCAGTTCGTAATGACTACCCCCAGGGGTACCAGAGACAACATAATAACTACTGCTGCGACCATCATCAGACCGGTCTCAGTAGATTTGATTCTGAATGCTCTGTAGCTTGCAGATACTATATAGAAAGCAACCAGTGAGAACATTGTCGATTGCAGCGATACCAGGAATCCCTGGAAGAAAATATTGAACAGTGCATCACCAGTTTCTTTGACCGCTGTAGCATGCGCGTAGTCTTTTAGAAGTCCAGCAGCAAGTATGGAGAAAAATCCGACGAAGAACGCCAGGGAATTTGGCCAGTTCTCAGCTTTACGCTGGATAGTTTTGCCATGCAGTTGAAAAAGATTGCCAATACCCAGAAACACTGCAAAAGATGCAACCACTACTTGTATATCAGTCATACCTGGCATCCATCTAGTCAATATGGATTCGTGAGGTATCAGGAACTCAATAGAAAAGTAGAGCCCGGCAATAAATGTGGTGCCCATAACTACATATTTGCGCATTCGTGGAGGTACAAGTGTGAGCAAAAACAGGCCGAAGCCACCAAGTGCCCCGCCGAACACTATTCGCAATACCAGCCACCATGTATGTCCAAGATGACTAAGCATATATTTGGATATATCGGTCAACAATTGCTATCCTCCACCAAAATATCCCATGAATGTTTTGTGCAGTGCAGATATTGCGTGTACATGCTTGAACAATTCGTACAGGGTAGCCAAAATGCAACCTAGTATAATAATCCCTATCAGAATAAGCTTCCCATAGTCCTGGCCAACCAGGCTACCAAGCAGGGTAGGTTCTCTGGAAAGATAGGCACTGGCTGCATAATACTCATCGCCGATTATCGTATAGTCGCAGGATGCCAGGAAGAATGGTATCTGTGTTGTCATAGGTGTGCCGGCGACTTGTATTGCGCCGACCATTTGCCCGTTTTCTGCCAGAATAAGGGATTCACCGAAAAAGTTACCAAAGTATAGGCAGGAAGCAACTTTTTCTCTGTGTTGAATACCAACAACGCCAGACACCCACGCGAACTGCTGGTCTGAAAGATAGCGGATATCGTCCTGTATAAATGCTTCAGGCATACCTTCAGATGCACATGCATCTCTGGCGACTTCCTCGGCAAGGGTATACATTATAGGATCAGCTGTAGTAACTATAACCCTGGATTGGTATTTTGCGGATTGTTTTACTACATGAGACAGGATACTCATAGCCTGGAGTCCAACTACATCCAGTCCTGTAATACCGGGAGCGAATATTATCGGTCTGCCCATCTCGGTAGCTCTGCCGATTGCTTCATTGAGGACCGAGAGTCCGGGGATACGGCGGATAAAGAGTTTGGCCCCTTTGCGGGCGCTGAGGATCTTGTAAAGTATTATAAAGACCAATGCACCTTCGATAACCCATACCAATGGATTAGCGAACTTCGAGTCCCAAGGTCCAACCAGCCAATGAAGAAATACAGTCATTGTCTTATGCATGTTCTACACTCTCAGTTCTCTCAGCAGACATTTTTTCGATACGTGTAATGAGAGTTTCGAGCGAATTATGATCACTCAAGAGTCCTGCAGCCTTCTGAAGCTTTTCGTATCCGAATATTGGCGCCAACATGGGGGCACTAAAATAAAGAGACTGTCCCATAACAAATGACAGAGGCTTATTGATCTCCAGAAATAACACGGCAGGTGTTTCCAGGCGTTTTTCGACAATCCATCTGGCTGTGCGTTCCATTACATCATCTACAACATCAGTCATTCTGAAACGCTCCTGATTCTGCGGACGTAATCCAGCACCTCTTCGCGGTTCTGACCATAATGCATTGTAATGCCTCGGAATGAGAAGAGTGGACTGGTTTGGGTGACAGTAGAAACGCGTAACGCCTGATCTGAATATGCACACCCGACTGCCTCGGACCACATAATTCTTTTCGTATTAGTAATTGTGTGTATCTCTGCATATTCCTGGGTCAAGGTGCATCGAACAGGAGCCAGAAACTCGGACAGCGCACCGAGGAGTACCAGAACCGTGATCAAACCGGACAACGGTCCGACAACCAAGAATCCGGAAATACCTGCTATGAGGACGCAAAGTACAACCACGATTGTTCGGCGCGGCTGCAATTTGGCCAGACAGACTGTCCAAGTGAGAAATGGTACTGCTGTAATTTCGTTCACCTTAGATGGTAATTCCATGCTGAGATTGTTCTCATTATATGTGTGAGAATAACGGCTGTCAATGCTGTAACAGATTATTCTATGAGAGTATTTCTGTGTATCTTAGCGAACACGGTTATATTGTCATTCTGAACGTAGAGAAGAATCTGCTTGTATAAATATAGAGTGTCCGAAAAGCAGATTCTTCACTGCATTCAGAATGACACATGTTTGCATTAAGAAATGCAAAGAATAACTTACTATTCGCCGCCAAACTCGGGTCTGGACCAGAAGCCTTCCAGGAACTTGACACCATTCTCTACTGCCGCATCCATTACTATCCTGCCTGTTTCGGCTGTTGCAACGGTGGGTGTGCCATATGTCCCGGATTTACTTCTCTGTAGATACCAGGTTGACCATGTGACCATCTGCTTGCCGGTAAAGCCGTCCCCGGCAACAAAATCGGAATGGTAGTTCATCGTGTCCTCGTCAGTTGCTTTTGACATATCAACCAACTCCGGGTTCACGTGCAGGAGCAGCGATGTCTCCCATTCACAAGCATGGATTGCTCCACCCTGTGGAGATACCCGAATCTTATTAAAAGCTTCGCGTGACATAACTGCCGGGCTCATTACAGCGATTGATTTATCACAAGCATCGCATAGTTCCCTGGATACCGTGCTGAGTGCTCCGGCATGGTGGCCATGACAGTCCAGTAATGCAAGTTTATTGAATCCCATATCCAGTACGCTGCGGCTGATATCGAATATCATATCCATGAAAACGCGACTGCGCAGGATTATAGTTCCAGGCCAATCTTTCATTATCTTCATGGAGTAACCATATCTAATTGTATCCATCAATAGAACCGGCATTTTCTTCGATGCTTCTTCAGCCAGTCTTCTGCCATATGCTTCAGCTATACGGGCATCTGTATCGACCGGCAGATGAGGACCGTGCTCTTCCGTAGTGCCGACAGGTAGAATGAGCAGCGAGTTCTTATCTATGTGGTCCTTTAACTGCAACCAGGACTGTTCTCCAAACATAAGTGATTTCATTGTTTTCCTCTATATTATTGATTGTGAAGTCAACAGACTTCGTGGCTACTTATAAATGATACCCGGTGGGGTATACAAATCAGTGATTTGGCAATTTGATCCAGGTCGATGTCTTGGCAGATTCCTGGACACACGCCAGCATTTTTTCCAGCTGGATTCCTCTCTGCAGGGATGGCTGTGCAGGTGTGCCATCGGCTATAGATTTTAGAAAGCTATACAGACAATGCAGGTGACCGCTCATCCATCCAACTCCAAACTTGGGGTTAGGTAAACCCGCCTGCATTTCATAACGCTGGACAGTAGCGATCTTTTGCCATCCCCGGGTGTTGCCCGACGGCTTGTCAGTATCTCGCAGATCGTAAGCTTCAAGATAATTGATGTCCATCAAGCTGAACCTTATAGCACCCTTTGAACCGTGTATTTCAAATCTCATGTCATCTTCAGAACCTGTTGCTATTTTAGATGCTTCAACAGTTCCCAAAGCTCCAGTGGAAAGTTTTGCCAGCATAATCATATGGTCTTCCACTTCCACATCGACCATTTTACCTGTTGCATCCGGACGCTGCGGATATATGATTCTAGTTTGAGCAAGGACTTCAGATATTGGGCCTATAAGGTGGTCTATAAGATCCAGTATATGCGAACCAAGGTCTTGAAGCACGCCCCCGCCTTCACTCTTTAATTGTTTCCAGCCCATCTTCTTCGTTGCATCAACACTTCCAGAGTGCAGATATATTGCTCTAAAACTGAGAATATCACCCAGAACCCCCTCATCAATCATCTTCTTAGCCAGAAGAGTGGGGGGATAGAAGCGGTATTGAAGTGTCATCTGGAACGTGGCATGGTAATCAGGCATGGCTGCTTCAACCTGCTTGATGGCATCCGATCCGACTACCAGGGGCTTATCGCAGTATATATGTTTACCAGCCTTCATTGCAGCAACAATTTGATCTGTATGCTGGCTGTTGGGAGAGCATATGTTAATGATCTGGATATCATCTCTGTCTATGAGTTCACTCCAATCGTTCGTACCAAAATCAAAACCACCTTGCACACGTGCTTTTTCAGCAGTTTCTTTTCTGGAAGTTGCTACGCCTACAAGCTTGGTTGCTACAGGTGCGGGGTCATAGAAGAGGGGGATGTTAGTATACCCATAGGTGTGGACTTTGCCTATAAAGCCAAATCCGATTACACCGACTCCGAGGGTTTTCAAAGGTGCACCTCAAGTGAAAAATAAAGAAAAGTGTTGTGGGCACCGGGCCGACGCCCGAAACCTATGTTACCAGCAGGAGAGTGGATTGTCAAACGAGGAAGACTGTATATGTAGTATCAATGGGTGTAGAATTATCCCAATTACATTCAGGCAAGTCCACCATTGGTAGTCGTGCCTGAATGCATTATGGATATATCAGATGAGTTACTTATTGACTAGCCAGTAAGAATCCCAAGTGTCATTTCCTGCAGCAGTAGCTTTCATCCACTTGACATGGCCATCGACCCACAGATAGTTGGCCCCATCTGAGTGTCCATCATATCCCCACATGTGTCCAAATCCCCATCCGCTGCCTGGAGTATAAGCTGACCAAGCAGCTCCACCAGGATAACCTCTGGCCCAGAAATAGGTGTTTCCACCATCGGATAAAACAATGGTTTCGGCTGGTTTTGTGACTGCACCCATGGATTGATACCAAGTCATACCGTTAGCCATATAGGAGCACATTGAACCGGCGACTGTGCCATTCGGTGCTTTTCCTTTTGTGGATGGGCAGAGCAAAATATCAGCATTCTTGAGGTAAGGTTTCAGCTGTCCGATCCATGAACCGGAGTCAGGAATTGTTGTATAAGCGATGAAATTTCCATAGAGACTGTTGCCTTCGTTGCCATCTTGACCTGGGAGTGTCTCATCGTAGTCTTGTGTATACTGCATTATTGACAGACCCATCTGTTTGAGGTTGCTGGCACAGGATGATTGCCGGGCTTTTTCGCGAGCTTTAGCAAACACAGGGAACAGTATGGCTGCTAGAATAGCGATAATAGCTATTACAACCAATAATTCAATTAGTGTAAATCCTCTTTTTTGTTGCATGGTTCACCTCTTGTGTGGATGTAGTATTGAGTCATTCTATAGTGCATTATTACATGAATAGTGACTAATGTCAACATGGGCACGTACACAAATGACGGATATGGTATCATCATACATTCTATGAAATATATATCATTCTGATATTACGCATTTAGTAAAAATTCGGTTAATGATACAGTAGAATAGAAAGTAGATGCTGCACGGATAGGCGTATGAAAACAGAGGGGGAATATGAATGCATAATGCAAACATACCGTGAATTTATGTCTACGGTATGTTTGCATCAAACGAAATTACAATTGCCAGAACATGGAGTCGGTTTGTTGTTCCGGTCTCATCCATTTTACATGTCCATCAGCCCAGAGATAGTTACTACCACCACTGTGCAAGTTGGTCCATGTAAAAGGCAATGCTCCTAAATCCCAGGAAATAGGATAGCCTGTAGGAGTTGTATTGGGGTTTGGATATGTTCCAAAGAATGGGCCATTCTCAGTTCGTTCCCATAACATAATTACTTCTGCTGGTGCTTTCATTGAAGCTTCTGCTCTATAATTGCAGAAACGAGGATACAAGTAGGCCATATTATAATCATTGGGGTCGAACCGATCTCTTCGCAGTGCAGATGGACATACGCCGATACCATTTCGATTCTTTATATAAGGTTCAACACCCATATACCAACTGGGAATACCAGCAATCCAGCCGCAGGAATTATATCCTCCATCGGCGTATATTTCTCCAGGATAGGTTTCATCATAATCCTGCATATATTGCATTATCCCCAGCCCTAATTGCTTAAGATTACTGGCACACGATGATTGCCTCGCTTTTTCACGAGCTTTAGCAAATACAGGGAATAGTATAGCTGCAAGTATAGCGATAATGGCTATGACAACCAGCAGTTCAATTAATGTAAATCCTCTTTTACGTTCCATTATTCAACTCTCCATGTGAAAATGAAATTAGATTGTGTATTAATGACAGTATCACATGATTGTTGATGGATGTCAACAAGTGCACGTGCACAGATATAAAGTACATAACCTGTGTGTGATTGTTTCAAAAAAATGCCGTGATTTGAGCATCGGGTAGTTGTCCATTGCCCCTAAAGATCACTCTTAATATTGGGGGGCAACACACCAAGCTATTTGTAAAAATTATATACATTGCAAGAATACTTAATGTTTATTAGCTAAAAGGCTTTACAAACGCTTTCAGGACTGCTATACTATGTATGTCGTTGCGGGGTGGAGCAGTCTGGTAGCTCGTCGGGCTCATAACCCGAAGGCCGTAGGTTCAAATCCTGCCCCCGCTCCCAAGCTTTTCGTTAATCCGAACCATGAACTCCGAGTTCTTCGCAACTGGTGACAGATGCAAAGAAACGGAGTTTTTTTGGTTTATATCCACGCTATCCACAATGCCCTGTAAAAGCTCCTCACGCACCTCTTCCGAAGCATCAGCCCATAGTTCAACAACTTGAGACCATACAGCCTGAACTTGTGCGGCAGTGGGGCGTATGACTTTGGATTGTGCAATATCACGGTCTAATTCATCTATTTGTCTCGTAATGTCATTGAGTTCTTTCTCTCTCTGTTCAATCCTATCGTAAAGAAGCTGTGAACCTCTACCCGCTTCTATACCTTTCATCAGATTTTCAATCTGGACACCAAGGAATTGCTTGTTTTTTCCAAGTTGCCCTCTCAACTCCTTTTTCTGAAGATCAACTCCATTCCAACCTTCAGATTCAGCGATGATTTTGTGCATAACAGTATGGTGATTTGCCGCCCGAGCAATTGCTTTTAGAACGGCATCGTGTAGTGCATCAGCATTTATTCTATTTACTTCACACTTGGTAATGTGTTTCTTTGCATTATGGCACTCGTAATAGTGAACAACACTGATTCGCCCATTTGCAAAGCTATTTGTGTAATTGCATCCACAATGAGGGCATCTGATTTTTCCTCGAAGATAGTAGGTGTATGAATCATCTCTAGCGGAACGAGTCTTACTGGTGCTTAAAGAATCAAGAGTATCCTGCACTTTTTGCCAGGTCTCATTATCAATTATGGGGTCATGAGCATTCGAATTACGCCAACTGCCAAAAACAAGAACTCCTATGTATGCCTCATTTCGCAGCAGTCTTTTTGCCTGGTCAATTGTCCACTTGCGAGTAGTAACAGTTTTTAAATAGTCTCTTACTGATGCGATTGTTCGTTTGCTCAGTAGCATCTGAAAGGCAGACTTTACTATTTCAACACTGTCTTCATCTATAACCATGCGCATCGGTTGTTTTTTTGAGGCGTCAAGTGCATTTATCCCGTTAGCAGGTTCAGATTTATAACCTATTGGAACTGTGTTTCCACAGATGTAACCATTTGCGACCATCTGTTTCATTTTTGCTTTTGTATGGTGGCTTGCATATTTTGGCTGCATTCCATCCATAAAGACTACCATTTCTTGATTCATCTGACCCGCAAAATCATCTGCGAACTGTTCTTGAGTAAGTTCAATTCTTATCCCGCATTTTTTAAGTGTGTCTTCAGCAATGTGGTATGCTTTGCCTCTGGCAATGCGGCTCATGAACGTAGCGCACACAACATCGAACTTCCCTTCCTTGGCATCACGCACCAGTTCTTGCCAGCCAGGACGATCCAGATTAGTGCCAGTTTTGCCTTCATCCGAATACTCCCTAATTAACCGACCTTCTGATTTCGCTATGTAATTGGCTGCATGCTCACGTTGCGCATCAAGAGTCGAGTATCCTTGCTCTGTCTGTTCATCCGTGCTACATCGAAGATATACAACGTATCTGTTTCCTTTTTTCTGCTGTTTGCCCATAATGATTGCTCCCCAATATGATTAGTAATGCATGATCTAATTCTTGTTTACTTATACAGCGTATTGCTGCATTGATAATTGCAATTAACTTATAGAATGAATTATGCGCAGAGATGATTCTTACGCTATCTGCGTCATTGGAATGAGGTTGCATTTTTTTGTGGTGTCAATGCAACCCATTCCACAATTAGATGTAAGTGTCTTAGACAAGTTCATCTCCTATGACCTTTTTCTTTGTCAATCGCCTCTGCTCAGTCAAAAGCAGTGTCTCTGTTGCTTCTCGCCATCTGTCTACACCAAATGAGTCGCTCTCGTCAGAGAAGTTACAATCTACATCAATACTAATAAATCGCTTTACCATTATAATTTTCACCTCCTTTCGTTTTCACAATGTATAACATTTGCTGCTGTATCAAATCTTCTACTGTTCAAAAATCTCATAAATGGAGTCTGGAAAGGTTATAGCAGGTTCTTTCGCAACCCCATTGCATCATTATTAGTTAATGTTGTTTCCTCTTATTCTGCTACACATATATTATTGTGCATTTTTTGCAATTAAAAAAATATTTATTAATATATTTTTGAAATAGTGCAGATTGAGCTTAAAATACTGTAAAAAGGCAATCTATTCATGGCGAAAACCAAGTTAATAATGTTGTCATATGTCCAAAAACCATATATTATCGACTAATGCATGCTTTTGGAGCTAATATTCTTAACATTAATTCCTCCTGTCGTCCAGCATTTAGAGTTGCTGTTATGACTTGAAGGGTTTGTTGTTTCAAACCATTCAAACATTGCAATATTAGTGCCGATTATTATACTTCTACTTTGTAATTCTGCAGTAGATATTTCAAAACACTCACAATTCTCCTGAATATTAGCTCTACCCATATGTCCAGTTTCACGCTTGCCCGTTTTCCACTTCTAATATCCGCTGTTGTCAAGTCCATTCGTGTGCCATTTACCCCTGCTTTCACTATGATTGGTGGTGCTCAAGATTATACTTCTGAATGTGAATTCTGCAGTAGATTTTAGATAAATGAATAAACTGCCAAAAAACTACTGCAGAAATGAGAACTCGAAGTATAAGAATAGGAAGTAAATTGAAACTGCGGATGAGTTCGCAGATATTTCAGGAGGTAGGTTGGGAAAATGTGGGACGCACCATACGTGATATTTTTTGGTGGTTGTATATTGCTAATAGTAATTGCCTATTTTGCAGTTGCGTTTATCGTAGGTATGTCGATAATCGGTCTTTGGGCTTGGTTGCTTCCCAAAATGATAAACCTGATGGGGAGGCATACTACTAATCGATTTACTTGGGAACTTGCCTCTACTTGGATAATTGCGGGACTGCCAATCCCATTTATCCCAATCACCATTATGATTAGTCCGAAGGTCATGTGGATTTTGTTTGGGATAGATTTAGTGCTGTGGCTTCTGCTTGCAGTGTTTTTTACGATCACTAGTTGGAAAGAGCCTTTAAAGCCGTGGGAAGATATGTGATTGAAATCTACTGCAGAATCGAAAATTAGCAGTATAGCAACAAAACATAACTTTGGAGAAGAATCTTATGTCAACAACATATGTAATCAAAACAGACAAAACGGAACGGCACATAGTGGTTGCAGACAGCCCACAAAATGCAAAGCGTATTCTGGCTGAACGCCTTACAGTCCTTTATGGGGAGCGGGAGGCAAATTCATTAGCGGAAAATGCTCTCATTACTAACACCTGGAAAAATGGGGATGGCTTAAAAATGACTTTCTATGCAAACCATTGTTTCCAAAAGGTGGAGCATAAATCTAATGTTCTCGAAGAATAGTTTGGATAGGGCGAGAAATGGCAGGTAGATCCTTGAAATCATTGCAATATACATGAGTAATATCTACTGCAGAATTGAGAGTATCATCGTTATCCCAAATAGGAGAGATATCTAATGGCAACTACATATTTGTTTCAGACAGAGAAAACCGAACACCATTTAGTGGTTGCCGACAGCAAATATAATGCGCAGTATCTGTTAGCTAAACAACTCATGGATTTATTTGGAGATGATGAGGGCAAAAGACTATTTTCCACATCTGAAATAATTGCAGAATGGGAGAACAGAAACGGCTGTAAACTGACATTCTATACCGAGCATTGTATCTGCACTGCCAGTCTGTAGGTTGGAGTTGTCTGATTATCCGATTTGGATGTAATGCTTTTGCTCTTTTTTGCATCAGGCAACAGGAGACATTCAATTCACATAAGGGAGGACTGAAAAGAAGGTTGTTGACATGGTTGAATACGCAATTATTGAGAGGCTCAGAAGGGATGTAGAAAACGCAATCCGACCCAACGTTTTTTTGCCGTGGCTCGCATCACATCAGGATGAAGAGGAATACACTGAGATTCTATATACAGTGAATGAACTGTTGTATGGGACTGAAGAAGAGATAATGATCGAGATGCTGGTGAATTATGACTATGAAAACGAGCTGGATGAGGATGATGAGGACTACGACAATAAACAGTGGGAACGGGCAGGACTTGAGTGCACTCATGACCACATAGGTTTCTATCAGGATGACGGATATATTATCGCCTGGAACTCAACCGCAGATGAACTAATATTCTCGGTTCATTTACCCGAGTGGATTATTGACCTTGATAAATTAGCATTATTTCAGCGGAATGTCATGGGGCGACCTCTGTTCTACTGGCAAGTTCGAGAGTATCTATTTCACAGATGGGGCTTAGAGGATGAAAACTCGTTTCCAATGCCTGGGATGGATCATTGGAATGAATAACAATGTGTATAGGCTTAGATAACTAATATTCACCAGGCAAACTGCAAAAATCTACTGCAGAAATACCGTTCCCAAGTATAGTAATAGATTTGAAAATCGGGGGAACGGAACAATGCGCAAAGGATATCAGAAAATTGTAGATCGGTTAGTTAATGAGATGGAAAAGGGCAAAATTCCGTGGAAGAAACCATGGCATAATCCCATGAACGCTGTATCAAAAAGACCCTATCGGGGAATTAACTACCTAAGTTTAGCTGCTGCTGACTACACTGACCCCAGATACCTGACTTATCTTCAGGCTAAAAATCTTGGAGGCAATGTTAAACAAGGAGCACATGGATTTCCAGTTATCAAGTGGATCATCCCAAGCAAAGAGGATTTACAGAAGAATCCAAACGCAAAACCATGGCTTCAGTGTTATACGGTGTTTAATGTGGAACAGTGTGAGGGACTGGTAAAACTTCCCGCACTGATTTCTGTTGAGCATAATCCTTTGGCAGACGCTCAAGCCATCATAGACAATTGGGCAGGTAAGCCCGTGATTGAAATAGGTGGTTTTGAGGCTGGATATAATTATCGCAAGGATAGGATTATTATGCCTGAAATGGGGAAATTTATGTCGCTTGAGGCATATTACGATACTTTTTTTCACGAACTAATCCACTCAACAGGCGATATAACTCGATTGGACAGAGAGCGAGCACCTAAGTCCATTAAGGACAAATATGCTTATGAGGAATTGATCGCCGAGATCGGCGGGGCTATGTTGTGCTCAGAAGCCCATATTGACAACAGTAGTCTTATAGAGAACAACGCTGCATACCTACAAAGCTGGCTTAAGGCTGTAAATGATGACCCTGGCATGATTGTGAAAGCGGCAAATGAGGCTGCCAGAGCCGTGGATATGATTTTAGGTAGAAATCAGATCCAGGAAGACCTTGAGCCTGATGAAGAAAGTGTCTTGCAGGTTGCTTAAGTGAACATTAGGGGGAAGTGATTTCCACTTCCCTTCATCTTATCCCATTTTATGTGCAGCCACATCCATCTAAGGAATCACGCCGTTTGTGACTCCTTGTGAAGGTACCATTTGTGTAAAATCCGACCTGCCACCCATCATCCAGGGCAAAAAACATGTGTGGCAACAATTAGACATCTTTATTATCCACAACAATTAGTGCCATCAGAAGCCCCAATAATATTCAACTGGCACATCGAGCATGGACAAAAATCTACTGCAGAAATCCCAATTGAAAGTATAAGAGTAGAACTAATATTCACGGAGGGTAAACAAAATGGATATCTATATCGTAACTGTCGAGAAATGTCATATAACCGCTGGAACCATTAAAGTTCTGGCTCATTCTGCTGCAGAAGCCGAGGATATTGTGGACGAAAGAATCTCGATGGGAAATCTGCAGCCATGTTCTGAAGAAATCGACTGGAATGAACCTAAGTATGACGAGGGTTCGCTCTCCACCACTGGCGATGTATCCCGACGCCGTTAACTAATGATTCAAAAATCAACTGCAGAAATCCCCTTTGTAAGCATGGCTGCAGAACTAATATTAAAACTGGAGAAACAAATGCTCTATAAATTACAAAGAATGGATTTTGACGGCACAATCACCGACATCAGTGAATTTCGTCGTGAACATCAGCTAATCGAAGCCCAATCCGAATGTGACTGCAATTATGATCTACATATACTTGCTGTGGAAGGGTTGGGCAAATTAAATGGCAGGATCATCTATCCTGACGAAAATAGACTATTTTCAGATGAAGGGCGTGATGAAGATGATCTAAGGTCGAGAGGTTATGTTTGGATATGTCCATACTGTGGGATTGTGGTCAGAGAAATAGAAGGCACAGGAGAAGTAGATCCTCCTCAGTGTGAGAACGAATAGACATCTGCTATCCCTGAACAGACTGATGGATGATTAACTGCTTGAATGACACTAACACCTGATTACGCCCTGCCTAAGCCCCAACAGGTAGGGCGTTTCTGCATTTGCCCCTGTCTATTTCCTATTTTACACTCACAGCTCTTCATTATAATGCTGGGTCTGGGAACAGCCTGACACAATTCAGTGTGTTCTGGCTGACAATCACAAATATTTATACTGAGGACATTCTAATCTCAGAAAGCCCCGTGAAAATATATTTTGGATCGACAGGTTAATCGATGAGAAATCCTGTATAAATAGAATTGTAGGCACAATTATAAGAATTAGCTCCGTGGTGAGAACTAATTAACAGATAGAATATATCACTTTATAACCTGCTGATTTGAAGCACCACATTCATTTCAGTAGGTTATAATCGTTTCAGGTGGTGCTAATAGCCAGAAAGTATACTCAAATGAATAAGAAAATTACAGACGCTCTTAAACCCAAACTCACAGACCACATTATCCGAGAAGATAAGGACACATGGTATGTTGTATCTTTTGAAAGCTATAACGAGCAATCAGAACTATTTCCTAACCGTGACCCACAAGATTATCATTGTCAGGCTATTATTAAACCACATGCTAAAGCAAGAATGTTAGTTAATCAGTCCTCTGGAGCTGGAATGACACCAGAACAATACGCTGCTCAACGGCATGCTGAAGGCTATTGTGAAACTTATATGCCATATATACAAGACGAAGATTAGTTAATACAGAATTGCGGGGCTAAACAAAAGCTGATCCCTTTTGTGATAAATAGAGTTCTTCTACCTTTTCTATGCCCCGCAGGTAATATAATAGGTAGAGATAATAAAATGGAAGGTAGAATACAATGGATACAAAGTTAGCAGAAATAAGAAACAGGCTTAATACGGACAAAGAATACTACAACGAGCAATTTCAACTATTATTTGTGGCGTTGAAAGCTAATATTCAGAAAAACGACATACAAGTCAACCGAGAAGCGTTTGACGAACTACGCAAGACAGATGCTTTTAAAAGTATTTTGTTAGATTTTATTATAATGCCATATACAAGCCAAAGTAGAATTGACCAAATATTAGACCATATTAGAATTGCCCCGACACCAATACCATCTATTTCAGAAACACCGATATTATCTGAGGAAATAGCCACGCATGAACCAGTAATAGAGGATTTGAACTCTAAGATACTGATGTTTCTCAAAAACCACAAACACGGGGAATATGTCTCATCATATTTACAAAAGGAATTCAACACCGACTATATACACGTAAAAAATGCCTTGAAAGAATTAGTCACTCAACACCTAGTTATTTACACTGAAAAAGATAGCCAATACAACAAGAAAGCAAAATATTATAGATATTGCCCTGAAGCTTACGAACTTGTTAATCCTAAAAGAAAAAGAATTGACGTTGTTTGCAGTGCTATCAAAAATATATTGTTAGACGCACCTGGAATGACGGCACTAAAATTAAGGTCTGAAGTAAAAGCATATCTTGGAATAAACGCAAATGGGATAATAGCTGATGCTCTATATATTATGCAAGAAACTAATTTTCTGACATGGACGCAAGGACCAAGAAACGCAAAATATTTTACCGTTAATGAGAACTATGATGAAAATGAGGCAGCTAAAATTAGACGTGATTTTCTACAATCTAAAAGAGGTGAGAAGTATAATGTTTAGCTATATGCTTAGGACATATAGTTACATAACGGACTATGCCCACGACTATGCCTCCACTGTGCCTAGACTATGCCTACGACTATGCCCTGACTATGCCTAGACTATGCCTACGCTCCTCGTGAGTCGTGCTTAATAGATAAGTATATATATATGGCGTCGCTTCGCTCAGCCAATATATATATATATAGTAATAAGAAATAAAAAAAACCTGATTTTGCTTCCCTTTGGTCGCAATCAGTTTTTTCTTATTTAGAAAAGGGGAAGGGACTTTCTCGCTTTGCTCGAAAGGTTAACGTCCCTTATCTTCTGTTTCTTAAATCTGCATTCTCTCTTAAAAGAAAAGAAGTCCTTGAGTTTTCTTATTACAGATTATCAGATAAAGCCGAAGGCTGCTGGATACACATAAAGGCGGGACTATTCATCCCAGGACTTCTCAAAAGGGAACCCCCCCATTTCGCTCACCCCCCTTTGCCAATTCCTGCTTCAATCGTTCCGAGTATTAACTGACCTAATCTGTTGAGATTTTATGAATGGGACATCCTACCAATTCATAGTAGTTCTGAAGAACTGATTTGTCCGTAGGGGTGATGAATTAAGGTGAGTTCAGGACTTCGTGGGGACTAATTTAGGAGTATCAATATGAGTCAAATGAACTCAGATGAAGGCAATACAACAGTATGGACGCTGATTGTTTGGGACTTTATCTGCTGACACTGCATACCTAACCTATTTCCGCTGATAGAACAGATGTTCTGTATTCAAGCATTAGTCATGGCAGGTGTCAAAATGCCCATTAATCACCAAGCAGATATCCGTTGAGATCAGTCTGCAATCTTCAGCATCAGAGATTGCGTAGGGATTATTAGCTCTACGGTGGCACTTCAGACAATGATGTTCAACAGATACTATAGGCACAGAATTTAATGGGAACAGTGAGAACAGGATTTGCTGAGGAGGAGGCTAATATTCGGTGTGTTCTCACTGTTCCCAGTGATTTGCGAGTATTCAAGCTTATGAAGAGCTTTCGCACTAGCAATTCGGGTTTAGTGTTTTCGGAACGTGTCTTATGCATTATCTCTGACCATTTTTCAACACCGAAGACATCTGTCATAACTAAATATCCAATGATGTACGTATTGACATTGCAATTCGATATGCTAGTTCTGGGGGAACTGCTTCACTTACCAGCCTTATCTGAGCAGACATATTTCCAGTCAATCTATAAGTTTTTGGGAATGATTGCAGCAGCATGGCTTCATAAATACTCAAACGTCTGTTTCCATTTGGATGCACATGCACCTCACGATGTCCATATGCTACAGTCCAACTAGGTTTGTCCCAATATAGGGTTCGGAAACTTCTACCATACATTTGCCCTTCCTCAAGACTAGAGTTTACAAACTTCGATGATCGTGGCACTAAGCACCAATGATTGGGATGTATTGGAAATGTTTGTGGGTCGGCTCCAGGACAATTAAGAACAGGTTCTGGCAAGCCTTCAATAGTTTGACGAACTGTTGGTGATACATCATTAGGTGTGGGTGGGTTCCATACAGTATTGGGATGTAGTTTCCAATTGATACCTACTATGATCACTCTGCGGCGTTCCTGAGGAACGCCAAAGTACTGAGCATCTAAAACATGCTCGTTTATTTCAAATCCTGCATTTTTAAAAAGCTGTTTGAATTTATTGTATCTTTGGCTGTGCTTGCTTCCCAATAATCCTGGAACGTTTTCAAATACAAAAAAGGAAATCGGATTACGTTTATTAAGTTCAGCTAGAAGGGCAGCATATACCTCTGGAAGCTTATGTCTTGGGTCATCATCAGATTGGTGGACATTAGATACACTGAAGCTCTGGCAAGGTGGTCCTCCTATGATACCAATAGGTTTTAGTATACTGCCATATATTGAATCCAATTTATCTATTGTTAACTGAACTATATCTTGTTGTGACACTTTGGCGTATGGATGATTGAGAGAAAATGTATTTACACATTCTTGGTCAATATCTATCGCAACACTCGTTGAAAAGCCAGCATTTTTGAAACCTTCATCTAGACCACCAGGACCGCAAAACAAGCTTAACAGTTCTATCTTTCCTGTTTGAGAGATAGGTTCTGCGGCATTGTTTATCTGCTGCCTAGCTGCTCTTAATAATTCCATACGGCTCCAAGATGCCGTTTGAAGCCCATGTGCTTCCGCAGTTATATCTAGGATTGACTTCTCCTCCTCGGATACTCTAATCATTATTTTCTCTTTTCTCATGGCTGCAATCCTCGTAATGGCTGTTGGTGTCCCAATGATACCCGTTTTGCCATCAAGAGTCAATGACAAAAATTGTGGAATTTGATTTAGGAAGAGGAATATGGTGGCTTGCTATTTAACCAGCCATTATGGAAATCAAAGGACTTGGGCAAATACACTTAAAAATATTAGAAGCTCTAAAGAAAAATCCCGAAGGCATGACCATAAAGGAGATAAGAGAAGCGGTCGGTGTGCCTCCAAATGAACAGGAACTCTTTAGTCGGCGACTAAGAGAGCTGTATCCATATTATAATATCGATCGTATACGAGCAGGTGTCAATACTACCTATAGGTATCTAGGAGAACGTATTAATAATGACTATGACTTTGATGTTATCTCCAAGAAACAACGGGCAAGGGTAATAATTCGCGATGGCGCTAGGTGTCAGATGTGTGGCAAGTCGCCGAAAGATGACAGTGTGAAACTACATATCGATCATAGGATACCTAGAGACTGGGGCGGTAAAACTGAGGATAATAATTTATGGGCATTATGTTCATCGTGTAATGAGGGCAAAGCCAATCTATATGCCACGTTTGAGAATGAGCAAATGAAGAAGATTATGCAATACAAATCTGTGCATAGGCGCATAGCCGAATTGCTTCACGTTAATCAAGGGCAATGGGTTGATTCAGACTTAATCTGTTTTGTGGCTAATGCGGTGAGTTGGCAGCAAGATTGGCAAAAAAGACTTAGGGAATTGCGTTATTTCAGTCTTGATATAGAATCACGAAGAGTTAAGCGTGAAAAGCGAGACGTTAGTGAGTATCGATTAAACAATTGGACAGAGCTTCCAGAGGATATAACAGCTGAAGCAAGAAAATATGAAAAAGCAAGAGCTACAAGAAATAAAGGAAGATATCCCCGAGAACCATGATCTCCCAAATTCGATTGACATTCTTAAGGATAGGCGAAACCAATATAAAGAACAGATTATGAAAATGCTTCCTAAACTGGCTGAACTGCGCCAGCATCCGATGTTTGAGTGGCAGAAGTGCATTCAGGATACTGAGTGGATTCCCACTAGGAAATTATTGTTTTTCTCCATTATGTATGAAGCCCATCTAATTCCTGAACATACCAGAATTTCGAGGTTTACTATTATTTTGGAGAATTACGTCCCCCCTTCAACCACTGAGCCTTCTTTTGGTCAAATATCCGAGTCAGTGTGGCGGGGGGAACCAAATGGGACTCCCTGGGGGGTCTCTCTGGAGAAAAAACACCTGTATAAATGACATAGTCTTGGCTAATCATATAACTCAGCATTGTCTTATAGTTGCCTAATCTCCTCAAGATTGTAGCCATATATCTGATAGCCATTCCTCTTCACTGGTTTTATAACTCCCGTTTCTATTCCACGAGCAATTTCCTCATCAGTAAGCATCTGTTCCTGCTTCAATCCATACATTGTAGTGTATGCATATTTAGCGTTTTTGGTTTCTGACATTGCAATTTCCTCCTGTTGGATCATTAGCTCATCTGAATATTAGCTCCATAATTGTCATTCTGTTCTACGATTACTCACACCTGTTCATGCCGACATTATTACATTGAGAATTTGAAATTGCCCATTATCTGCGAACAGCGTAAATAGTAATCCTCTACCCCCCTAAAATCTACTGCAGAAATGCACAATTGGAGTATAAGCATGCAACACCTACTAAAAATAAAGGAGAATCACACATGCTAATAATCGATTCGTTTCGTAAACCTTACGGCTGGCTCAGCAATTTCTCTAAAGCAGAAATCACATTTGACGGCATAACTTATCCAACATTGGAACATGCTTTCCAAGCAGCAAAAACCGATAACATTGAAGATAAGGTAAAAATCGCTGCAATAGGAAATCCCGTTGTCGTAAAGCGCATGGGAAAGAAAGTGAAAATGAGAGAAGACTGGAATGTGATCAGGCTGGATGTTATGAGAATGTTAGTTGACCTCAAATTCCAAGATGAAACCTTATCAGAGAAGTTGATTGAAACAGGGGATGCAATGCTTGTGGAAGGCAACCATTGGCATGACAATTATTGGGGTGCTTGCAGTTGTGAGAGATGCAGTAGTAAGGAGCGTGACAACTACCTTGGGATGATTTTGATGGAGAAGCGGGAGCAGTTGAAACAGATAGTCTAATGTTCGGCTAAATAGAAGCCTCTGAGTAATATCGGGGGCTTCTTGGGGTTCCACTCATGCTCCTCGAACTTTCACATGGTTATTGAACTCCGCACATTTACAGTAAACGGTAAAAATCTACTGCAGAAATGAAACTGACGAGTATAAGAATGTTAGCTAATTTACACGGAGGCACAAAATGACAATCACCGACGAGGCGAAGAAATCCTTATTGAGCATTAGACCATGCAACAAAATGCGAAAGGTCATTACGAAACTGGCTGAAAAAGCAAATCTGAACCTAAGTCAATTCCAAGCCAGCATGCGAATTGAGAATAAACCATACCAGCGACTTTGCATAGAACAAATTGACACGAACCTAATCTCAGTCGCTCATTATTTTGAAATGAATGGTGATTTGGTTCCAGACCCAGACATGGTGTTTCTGATACTGGATAGTTATTGGTATCCGATCAGCTTCCAAAGTCAGATTATGTATGAGGAGTCAGTAAAGTATGATGCTGATGGGCAAATTGCCACAATTCTGAGCGGTATGAAATCGATGGTGTCGTTCGCATCCACATGGGCTGAAAATATCATTGCCCAAGGTTATCTGGAGGCAGTAAAACCTATCGGTAATGCAGATACTGAGTGAGTAACATCGGGGGCGAAAGCCCCCATGAAATTGTAGTCCTCTCATATAAAATCTACTGCAGAACTGAAATGTGTGAGTATAAGATTGTAAGCAAAATATTTCTGGAGGAAATAATGGGAAACAGTAATGATAGGAACGATGGAGGATGCTTCGGTTGGATTATAGCATTTATAGTGTTCATGGGCTTTGCTTTTCATGTTAAGGGCTGCGGTGGATAACTAATATTCCCCAATAGGAAATAGCACTTGGGATGTAAAACCATCATCATTACCAATCACAGAAAGAACGTGGGGGCGAAAGCCCCTGTAGTTGACTTCTGATCCTTGAAATCTACTGCAGAATATAAAATTAGCTAATATTCACGGAGGCACAACATGGCGACACTGAAAAATCTCAAGAAAGAAGCTATTGAGTCATGTGATTTCCGTGGACATAAAATGAGTTCCTGGGCTGATGGGGCTGATGGCAAAACCTCTCAATGTGAGTGTAGCATTTGTGATGCGTGGGTGGTTGTTGAAACTAATCCTATGGCAAATGGGATCGACGTTGGTGGTAGTGCGGTCGCTGTTGGTTGTGAAGACGGTGAGAACCATATCTTCAAGACATTCAATGATAGCATTCCTGGTGGCAAACCCGTGAAACTGGAAGCAATGACTGTTGGAGTTTATACGGACAGCAATGGGACAGAATGGACTGTATACAAACCAATCTCTATTGAGTGGAATGTATCATCTGGTTTCTGCTAATGGTAGGGAACCTTGGCTCCCAACATGTCTGGATGAACGAAGAATTATTGCAGCATGGGAAGCAATCATTTCACTCAGCCAATGACAGAACTGACTGGCACTAATATTCCAGTCATGCAGCAAGTGAAATCACCCTAAATACCATGCAAATATCGAAGCATTTTGAGCGTGAATTCGCTAATGATAATGACTCTTATCGGTAGCAGGTGAAGACATGAAACTCGTTCCAATAACAACAATAAATAGAGCCATCACTCTCCCCAAAACAGCCAGCGAGGCAGTAATCAGCGGTCAATTATCCAGGAACACTTCCCGTGCTTATGCTGGAGACATTAAATCATTCCTGGTGTTCATAGGCGGGGAGGATAGACTGCAGCATGTCGGCAAGGATTTGGTTGTGGCTTATCGCAACCATCTCTTGGAGGATGGCTACAAACCAGCCACTATAAACCGCAAACTTAGTTCCATCAGACAGTTGTTTTCTGAGGCACAGGAACGCAGAATAATTGAAGCCAATCCAGCAGCTAAAGTTAAGGGGATTAAACAGGACAACAATTACTCCCCAACTGCTGGAATATCCAAAGATGAAGCCAGGAGGATTTTAGATTCCATCGATACTAATATTCTTATAGGCAAGAGAGACTATGCATTATGGGTGCTAATGCTTCGGACTGGACTGCGTAGACAAGAGATTTCAACAAGTCGCACATCATCACTAAGCGAGAGGGATGGACATAAGGTTCTGACTGTCGTTGGCAAAGGCAATAAAACCCGTATGGCTAAACTGCCTGTGGATGTTGTGAGAGCGTTGGACGATTGGCTCTCTGCTGCTGGTATGGAGAATGGAGATTATCCACTCTTCACAGAGGTTAGGAAAACTGGAAGAGGCAAAGATGCCACTTATGTTGTTGTTGAAGCCAAGGGTTTAAGTGTGGATGGCATATGGCATATCATTCGACGCAGAGCGAAGGCGGCTGGAATAACAGCTAATATTACTCCTCACAGCACTCGGGTTTGTTTTATAACTTTGGCTTTGAAAGGAGGAGCTGCCTTGCATAAGGTTCAGTATGCTGCGGGACATGCTGATCCACGGACTACGGAGCGGTATGATAGGGAGCAGGACAATTTGGATGATAATGCAGTTGATTATGTGCGGTTGTGAGGATCGGGATTTTAGAAAGTTTGACATGTTAGGCGATGACGCATACTCCCGATAGCAACCACACATTAGCGTGAACAAGACTACACCCAGTGGTTTTACAAATAATTCTCTGCGCCACGGTAATCTAATGCATATAAGATTGCGATATATAGATCACCTACTGAATAGTGCTTGGTTAGAATACATTCGCTGAAATGACTGCCTTATTGAGCAAAAAAGACCTGCATCATCATGTTAATATCAGCGTTCGCCTGGATTCCACTTATGACCGCACTTCAAGCATGTTATTACAACATCCTTACTCCCAATTAATCCACCTAATAGACCTTTTGGTCCAATCAATATATCACCTATCGCTGCATAACCCAGATTAAACCCTTTGTCATTCGTAGTTAACTGTGTGGATTGGCATCGAACACAATGTATTCGTTTGTCCATTTGTTTGTCCATTTGTTCGTTTATTTGGTCAATCCGATCAGCTTTGTCAAAATCACGTTTGGCATTCAATAAATCACCTTTTTTGTTATACTCATTACCTCTTGCGTTGTAATATAATGCGTTTTTGGGGAAGTAGCTAAGAAATTCAGTGTAATCGGCAATTGCATTATCGGAATCACCTTTTCTGCTATATATATCGGCTCTTAATGCATAAAAGTCGCCGTTTGACATATCTCTCAAACATTGATTTACATAGGCAAAAGCTTTGTCAAGATCTTTTCTCATGTAAAATAGGATCATTACAACGCGATTTTCTATACTACAAGGCTCTAATATGCAGAGCTTGTTGCAATCATCAATGGCTTTGTCAAGATCACCATTTGCTTTGTCAAGATCACCATAATTCTTGTATGCGTACATCCTTTTCCTAAGGTATTCAATATTATTAGGGTCCAGTCTAACAGCGTTGTTCAGGTCATTGATCGATTGCGAAAACTTACGCTTATTGTTAGGGATAGGCTTCGCGTTAGGCAAATCTAAATAGAGACTTGCTCGTTGGTAGTAAACATCTGCGCTTGTTGAGTCTAGTGAAATAGCAGTTGTGTAGTCGGCATAAGATAAGTCTTTCCGTCCAATTACATTGTAATACATTCCTCTTGTAACGTAAGCCTCTACAATTGTTGGGTCTAAATTTATAGATTTGTCTAAAAGGGCTATCTTTTCTACGTCAGTATATCTATAGTGGTGTGATTCTTTTATGTATGATAGTGCTTGTTTAGTTTTATTACCGAAAAACATATCAACCTCTTCCGTTATGTGTAAGACACTTGCTCATAACCGTGTAGTGTGTAGCCCTTTGTGCCAACGTGTATGAGTATAGCAGGCATTTACTAAAGGCACAATTATAAAAGGTGGTGTATGCATAAATACATCGAACTCTCTTTGTTGTGGATCAACAGTCAAATAGTAAATAGGAAGCGTCAGGTAGCCGATGAAGAGATATTCATGAATAGTAGTATCCCTGCTTCAACTTGGGATCAGGAAGATAACACACTCAAGCCATGGGCGTAATTTACGCAGCATGGATACAGACCATACCGAGGACCCCTGTATTTGTTCAAACACCAGAGGCAGGGTGGGGGAATTTAGTCCTGCCGCAATGTTATATGGTTTGGGTAGTATCCAATAATCAAGTTGTTTGACTATGCTTTGCTGATATCTTACAATATGGAATGCCTTGCCGAATAAACTGTTCGGATTTTGCAGTTGTCAAAACAAGAATGAACGATGTAATTCAGAAGAATCTCTGTCCTGGTAGAAAATATTCTGCGTGCTATCTCATTTCTTCTTGCGGTTCAACTTGACATCCACGTCTTGCATATTCAATACAGGGTAATTTATGAGTTCAGAAGGTTCGGAATAAGGTCGTGACCCGCTCCCAGTATATGCACCAATGGCTTCAGGAACTTTGAATTGGATTTCCACTTCCAAAGTATCTGGAGTCATTGTTATTTTATCTACACATGATCTAACCAACTTCTTTTTCTCTGCACACGTCCCATTCGCAATTATCTTCCCAGACAAGCTTCTATACGCCATTGCCTCTTTCACACTTATCTGCGGAGCTTGACCAGTTACTGTAACCTTCTCCGATAGTGTCTCCTTCTCTGCAATCAGTTCTCGCATTCTGGAATACGCCCAGTCAGCATCGGGCATCCCATTTTCTACAGACTTCCGGATATTGGCAATCTTCACATCTATATCTTTGAGCTTTTGTGGGATTGCTGGATCATAGCCCGTAGATTCTTCCCATATCCTGGCAAGTTCCTCATTGACTATCTTTGTGAATCCATTGGCATCAGTACAAACACTCAGCATACCAGCGATCCCAGCCATGACTTCAGACTCCACCTCTGCCTGAGGAACATAAACTGCTGGACCACATCCTAGTCCTCTGCGATGAGGTTGACTTCCGCAGATATAGTAACTGGCTTCGGATGTTTTCCGCATTCCCATCAGATTGCTTCCGCATCGCCCACATGAAAATAGACCACCACTGAGAAGATATGATGAATCTTTGCTTCGACTGTAACCCTTGTCAAAGGACTTTGTTTTGTTTTTCTCTCTTGCAGCTATAATCTGCTGGGCTTCATCTTCGGTAATAATGGCTTCATGGGCATTTTCTACCGTCACCCATTCCGATGCTGGGTTATACCTTTGATTCTTACCTCGTACGTTCCATACTCCGATACCTGCGTATTCCAGCAGACAGTGTGGATGCAGAAGACTGTTCCAAGTTGTGTGCCCCCAATACTGCTGCCTGGGAGCAGGAATGTCGGTCTTGTTACAGAAATCCCTAAGTTCATCCAGAGTAGCGCCTTTGCCTGCCAACTCCACTAAACAGTGTCTGGCCCACTCGTGAACAGGCTTTCCGGCGACGATGGTATCATCGGGAACCCATATAGACTTAATTAATGGTCGTCCCTTTTTGACTTCGCCACGTATTAGTCTTTCTGCTCTATATCCAAACAACGGTTGCCCACCATTCTTGTAGCACCACCCAGTTTCTGTGTCGCGGGTCTGCACATTTGCCCGGCAGCCCTTCGTCGTGTGGAACGCCACCTCACGTGAATAAGCCTCGTTCTTGGCGAACGTGATAGCCTCCAAGTAGACCCCAGCAACCGTATCTGGATCAAATTCCATGTCATTAAGAGATATGACTTTGATGCCGGATTTAGTCAGTTCACGGATCATTGTTTTCGCATCGTGGCTGTCTCGGGAGAAGCGGGAGTAGTCGTGGACAAGTATCGTATTGACAGCTTTATCCGACTTTGCACGTTCAAGCATCTTGTGAAATTCAACGCGCAGGGAAGCCTTCTTGAAGGCACTGGTTGCTTCAGAGTATTCCTCTACGATCTCGATACTGTGGGCTTCGGCATATTCACGGATCTGTCGCAGTTGCTCCGGCATAGACAATCCGCGTTCTTCCTGCATATCAGTCGAGACACGAGCCCAGGCAAGGGCCTTCAGAGAAGCTTTGGGACCGCCTGCGGACTTGTCTTCATATGAACCGATTACCGAATCAAGAAGCACACTCATTATTCATTCTCCCTTGCTAACCCAGATATATTTTGTAGTTCATATGTATTGCGAATTATCAGCTTTACCATTAACATTCCCATATATTTTAACACACTGACAGGGTGTCTATTATAAAACAAAATATCTGTGGACATCCGAATAACAGGCTTTTACAGCAAGCTAGTCGGATGCCCGTTAAGTTCAATATGTGCGGTTGGTTCTTGAGACTATACCAGGAAAAACCGCACTGTGTATACTGTTAACCGTCATTGAACTCACACAAAAACTTCCGCAAGAACTGAAGAAGCTTTTCCATCTTGACCTTCCCCATTTTTATGAACAAACCTTCCTCAGTCTCATTTCCAGGGAAAGCTTTGTTACCTAGACAGTAGTAACTACCACGTTTGGTTACGTGATAACCGAAGAACATCTTAAAACTGGTAACTAGTTCTGTAGTGAAGGGGTTTTCAGATATCTGGCTTTCGAATTCGCATCCAATTTCTGTTGTTCTCCACCAGAATACGGCAACCATTGAACTTGTTGGATAGTTTGGGTCGTCTTTGTCTAGAGGAACTGGCTCAGCTGGATGCAGAGCACTCTGTAGTTCGGTGTAAAGGAAATCGATTGGTACAGCCATTCTTTTGACCATGATTCTATCGGAAGTGCAGCTGGTAGTCTCCAAAAAGAGGACATCACCACAATAGATTGCTCGTGTAGAATCTGTAATGTCGTGTTTACTTATCATGTTCCTAAATCCGTTGTTTACAGGTTTGGATACATATTTACTCATTCTGGGAATACCGCTGCAGTCAATTACTACTTCTCCATTTTCTAGTATCGTTGCATAGCTGTTAGTGAGATCTGATTCATCCATTAAATTACCTCTTCCAATTTGATAGTGTTCAGATAACCCGGAGGTTACCGATATTTGTCATTTGGTTCCGGCGCAAAGTACAACAGCTAATCTCTGTGTTGCTACTCTATAATGCCTTGTGATCCCCCCCTGTTTTACCAGGGGGACATCCATCACACTAAACATATCCAGATATTGCAAGCAAAGCCTATTATCTCCCAGAAGGAAGATGGCTTTGTTCGAGTGGGGTGCCAGGATAATCACAACACTTCTCTACTAAATCGTTCAGCAGGAATAATGCCAGATATACTTTTATGGCACCCATGAACCTTTTCATCAGCTATGCATTTATCTACATATACCGATATCTCGAGGACACTTTTTTTAGCCCACATGATGCGATAACACTTGCTTCCCGGTATTGTTCCCAGAACGGTGAGGCGCAGGCAACCTTCGAAGATGTCCCACGAATATGTGGCATTGCTGTTTCCGTCTATGTTTGGGCCGATGCCTGTTTGATATTGCATAATATCAGTCTCGCCATCATAGTTTTTTAGGTAGTTGGCTATCATTTGCTTATTACGGTGACTAGTGAACAATTGACACACCTTTTGTAAGTCGCGTCCGTTCAAATGGATAACAATATACATCGTGTTAGAGCCATATGTAGACCATGGCACAATCTGGAAGCCGCCGTCTTCGTGAGTAAAAAAGCTTCTGAATTCGTCCATATGAGGACACGCCTCAGTTATCTCCGGTGATTCCGGTTTGTCGAGTTTCACCAAACTTTTTTCATTTCTATTGTTTTTGCTGTTTACTGTCTTTGTGACAGGTTGAACGTTCATTATATGCTCCTATGCTCAATATTGAGCTACCGTTGCAGGATTGTCCTGCGATTTCACAAAGTATTTTTCGATACGGCAAGCCAATGCATCGCCTGTATAACTTGCACAGTTCATCATTGAACCCCAATATCAAAGTTCATTTAGGGTGATGTCGTCCCAGTCCTCAGTGGGACAAGATTCGTATAATGTCTCAACCTCCTTTCCACCATTACAGGCGCTCATATCATCACACTCTGAGACGATTTCAGCTTCATAAGGCTGCATGCTATTTAACTCAGAGTCAAGATCGTCAGTTCCAATGCCAAGAAGGTCGTCCGCATCCAAAAAAAGGTAGTCCTCTTCGTGTATATCCATACCCCGCCGGGTATCGCCAGCCTCATGGGAGACCGGGGTGACCGGGGTGACCGTGTTTTCGTGACTTTTCCCATGAAGAATATTTTCTGAAAAAGTTGTAGAAACTTGGTCACCTTGGTCTCCTTGGTCACCCAATACGCTTGTTTTATCGGGACCACGATCTTCTTTGTCCATTAATCCGATACCATTCCATGCTTTAGCACCAGCATGAAGCCGTCCGTCTTTGATACCAGGTCTTCTGCGAATCTCGTCATTGAACAAACGCTGCGAGTCATACCCATCTTCACCGGTTTCTTTTGTCCAAGTCTGGTATGCATCCCACAGTGACTTTTTGGATACAGAGCAATTCTTAGCGATGACGCAGTAGTCAGCCAGGAACTCCTGGAGAGAATCCTGTTCTTTGCGGTATTCATTGGTAGCATCCAGAATGACATCAGGCTCCTGCAGCCCATCTTTTTGCCACTTCATAAAACCTTCAACAGCCCAATTGAGTATTCCGGGCAATTCCAGGTGCAACTTATCGATAAGATGCTTGTCCTGTTCTGCTTCCGGGATGACGACTGAGAACGGTATCAAGCGAATTCGTGACCAAATCCCCAGATCATTCCCCCTGATCGTAGGCTTGTGGTTGCCATACAACCAGATGTGGAATTTGACTACGAAGTCTCGGGATTGGCAATACAGCTTTCGGGCATCTTGAGTGTCCCCGCCGGTCATGTCTTTAATCAGCGCTTCATTCAGCCTTTGCCCTTCACCAATTTCAGTAGTTGAGACAACACGTTTACCAATTAAATCAGCTTTTGTCTCTGCCGCATTGCGTGATGATTTATTCATCAACAGCTCAGCATCTATCTTCTTGAAGTATTCTCTACCGACTAATGCTTTGAGAATCTCCAAAGTTACGCTCTTACCGTTACGTCCCTCACCATACATGAAAAATACGCAATGCTCGCTTATGTCCCCCGATAATGAGTAACCAAAGCATCGCTGCAGGTATTCCCGTGCTTTAGGATCCGGTTGAACACGTTCCAGAAACTCCATAAATGTGGGACACTGTGCAACAGGATCATAAATGATAGGAGTCTGTTTTGTGATAAGGTGGTCACGCAGAGGAGCCAACAGATATCCTGTTCGCAGGTCCAATGTACCATTCTTAACACACAGCAGGTATTGATCTGTGTCCAGAAGATCGCTGACTATTGCCAGCATTGAGCGTGCTAATGTAAGCATGTTCTGCAATCTCTGTGCAGACTCTGAACTTCTGGCCCATTTTGCCAATTCCTTACGCGTGTCATCATTTTGTGCATTAGCAGCTTCGGCATATATGGAGCGTATTGTGTTCTTTCCAAGCAGTTCTATGTGAAATATTTCATCAAGTGTATAGCGGAATTCATCCCAGTAGATCCATTTATTCCAATCAGCTACATACTTCACATCACGTCCATAGATTGCAATAAATCTCTCTGAATTTCCAAAATCCGTGCAAGGAAATGTAGCAGGGCTGGATTGTTTTGTTGGATTTATCGGCTCCTCAAAAACAGGAGTTTCATCAACAAGCCGCAGTAGTTCATCAATACTTCCGCCCGCATCCAGCCAGTCACTAACATCTCCCTTTTCTGGTAAGTCTGGGAGTTCCAACACTTTAACTTGCTTGGCGTACCCCTGCAGACTTTTCGCAACCCATTCTGCGTGCTGTCTACCAGGTTCATCATTGTCCGGCAGGATAACCACATCCGCGTCACCAAGAGCCTCATTGTAGGAATCTAACCACTTCCCAGCGCCTCCAACATTGCAGGTTGCGCATTGACCGATTCTGGTTAGGGATTCAGCGTCTTTTTCGCCCTCGACAACGAACACTGAGTGATTAGCGGCTATTGCTTTCTTGAGACCCGGAAGGTTGTAGAGGACTCTGTTCTGGCCTTTCATATCCCATATGTATCCACCATTGCCATCCGGTCTGCGCTGCCGAAATGTTTTTGGTTCGTATCGGACAACCTGGAATATCAAGTTGCCGGATGCGTCACAGTAGTCATATGTAGCTGCAACCACACTTTGTTTTCCTGGATTAGGCGAGCAGTCCAATGATCCAGAAGGATACAAATGCTTGAGTTCCAAGCCAAGAGAATTCATGATGCGTTCAGGAGTGCATCCAGCATGACAGTGGATCAAGCATTCACCGTTTGAGCCTTCACGGATCGATAACGATGGTTGCTGATCATTATGTGCCGGGCACAAAGCAGACCAGCCACTTTGCACTTTTTTTGCATCATGAATGCTATTAAGAATTAACTGCGTGGGATTTTCAGACTGCGGAGTCATATATACACCTCCACTCTGTCCCACTAACGAGATTACCCTCAGGGGTATCCGCGTAGCTTTTACTCGTTCTCATCAACTACCTCTTTATTCTTTTCGTCTGAGTGAGGATCGAACAATTCCGAGTGGTCGGCAACAAACGTACGAGCAACCATCTTCGCCAGAATTGTCTCTATTGTCTGCATGTCGCAGACAGAGATAGGCTCTGTTGACTCCATTCGCTTGTAAATGAGTTTCTTCCGCTGCCGGTCCGCCACTCTAAAACGCCTCACATTATCGAGTTAAAACACAAAAACCCTGAAGGACTGCCCAGTGTGGCAACTTTCAGGGTTCTAGATCCGCCGGTTAATTCGGAGGAAGTGATATAGGCATATCGTCACACTGGTATTAATTCGTCCTTAATACCTCTAGCGCGACATTACATGTGGCTACGGCGACATTATTCGATTTTTGGCAATAAATAGTTGGAAATATTTTTAGAGGTCCCAAACGATGGGTGATTTAGGGGTATATTTCACTGTGTAATTGTCACGGTTGATTGATGAATAGAGGTGATCACGTAGTAACGGGAGTTTTTCTGCAATATCTGCATAGGCGCGGTCAAGAGCTTTATACACATTTTTAGAAGCTTTATAGTTTGGATCACTTTTGGGTCTTGATTTACCATCTAATCCATAATACATGGAGATTGCTGCATTAAGAGTAACCAGTTGCTGCTGCAAATCAGCTTTTACGTTCGGGCTAATCCTTGTGTCTCTCAATTCTTTCTCTAGTTCTCTTTTTTCATTCTTGTAATACAAGTAATAATCATGTTCTTCTTTTGCCTCGGTAGAACTGATGTCTTCATCCGTTCGTGCATCATTTATCTTTTCAACACCAAGATCAGAATGTATGACTTTTTCAGCTTCTCGGCGCGAGAAATAAACAAGTGCTTGCAATGCTCGTACAGGTACAGCTTCATCATTATCTAATAGATAATGTATGTAAGCAAGTCCGAGGGAATTGTCCACTTGATTGGATTCGCCTTTGAATGATACCGACCATTTCCTTTTCTTCCCCTCTCCCTCACCCTCGTGTTTGAGTATATATTCAGTTTGAGGCATGGTGTTGATGTCTTCTTTAAGATGTTCACCGCACCCAATCAACTTGAGTAGGGATGTTTTATCTACACCGGCATCCACATACACTTCAGGGCGCGATGCAATTTGTTTGCACAAAATATCCCGTATTGTTGTTGCATGCCTCTTATGCATATCGAATACTGTATTAGTGCTTTCCGTGGTAATCTTCGAAAGAGCAAGAGTGAGAATGTAAGTAGAAAAAAAATCACGTTCGATCATCCTGTTCCATTTACTGGCAAATCTGGTGTAGTGTATTGCTGCATTATGATCGCCATACCGTGATCCTATAAATACATCGTTGAGATAGTTATCAATCGAGTCGTAATCTTCAAGTCCTGTAGCCAGGATAGCCATTCTCCGGTCTATACACTTTTCACAGAGTCCACAATGCCATTTGTTATCTTGTCGATCTGTAGTGTTCTCGCATGAACATGTATACTGTATAAGGCTCTCTGCTATGTTTTCCGCAATACCCTCCAGTACTTCTGTCTGAGTCAATTCTGCAAATGGGTTGTCTACAACAAAGCCATCGTTCTTCATTACGAGCCGATAAAACGCCTGTAGCAGGTTGAGTGTTTCCGGATTGGTAGCTCGCGAAACTGGTGATTCCGAGAAGTGGTTATCGTGTATTAAGTCTAAACTATTCACGCCATTAGAGTAATACTGAAGCCCTTCTGCTTCAAGAGCGTAAGCCACCGCGGCTCCATAAGCTGAAAGCAAAAAAGAATTGGTGCATAGATTGGATTCGCCGTTTTTCAACTGTTTGTTAAACAACACTGGAATGTGCACCATTGATGGGTATGCAAATTTGTTTTTTATGTTGGAATAGAGGTTGCCTATACGATTGTTCTTGTGGGCGGTATGCCTTTGACTGAACAATACTAGTGGTTTCCCGCTAGCAGTAGCTGCAACAGCGCCTGCAAGGGAATCAATTTCGCTCGAGAACAATGTAACACGGTCGATACCTCTGAATTGGTGTAGATTTTTACTTCCTGTCTCGAAAATTGCTACAGAACATGGTTGCGGAAGAAGTTGGCGAAACGTAAATTCAAAAGTGTCGTGCGAAAGAAAGTTAAGGACCTTTTTAAGACTGTCGTAAACATTCTGTCTTTCCCAGAAATCCAAATCTCGGACATCGAATATGAAGTGAAAATTGCGGCGATCATACTCTTCAGTCTCACTTTCAGCAATATTAACATATGTTGCTATCTCAAGGAGATCACGAAACCGGTCCGGCAGTCTATTGGTGAAATCATTTGAAATCTGCGTTATGCTATGTATAGAATTGAGCGGACCTATTTTTACCTCGTTTCGTATGTATAATGGTGGACGGTGTGTTGATACTCCATGGCCAGGTAGTAATGGCCTTTTATCTGGTGCTTTTGCTCCGTTGCAGAGAATGAGTGGAGGCTGATTCACGGTTCATCCTCCTGTTTTTTCAAATCACGGATAAATGTTCTGAGCACTTCAGTTATAAAATCAGATGTATTGCCGTAATCAAATGTGTCTTGATAATGAGCACCGGAAGACCGATTTTGGCACAAATCTGCTGCATTACGCATACTCTGGATGCATTTTGTAATTAGTGCATAATTGAAGTGTGAGATATTGTTTTCGTCTCGGAGACTTAGGCTCCCAAACTCTCTTATTGTCATCTGTATCAAGTGCAAAGTGAGTAACCTAACTGTGAACTTGCTGAGGAAGTTCAACCAAAATCTGGAAGCCCCGGCGGGAGTAGCAAGGTCTTTGATTAGATAACTGATACTCTCATCATTATTGAATAGATTAACTGGCTTATCTACCACGATAGAAGACATTGCGTCTCCAATGGCACGCTGAGCCATTTCGCTTATATCGGTTGAGCTGTAGCCGATATCATCAATGTATTTGTCAATTGCAAGCTGTAATTGACTGGTCAGATCGAATATAGAGGAATTAGGAAATAGAATGTTGTTTTTTAACACACGGTCGCCTAGAAGTGTGTGCCAGCCATCCTTACTGGAGATACAGACTAACATATTAAGGAGATGAAACGTATAACAAAGGCCTACGTCCTCGCCTGCTTTGATAAGTTCGGGAGCAGCAGCATCTAATGTAAGAGCGATAATCTGGTCAGCATCATCGTATGCTGGTTTGCCATATTCCCGGAATCTGTTGACTACGGCATCCCATTTTCGTGTCTTACGAATTGTACCTGATTTTTGGTGGCTCATGTTGTCCTCTGGGAGAAAATCTATAAATAATCTGTATCTGATAAATCTTTCTGTGTTTATAAGAATTTGGAACACGCTCATATGATTTCAGATTGAATGAATTGTAGCATTATATTATCCTCCCTGCAAACAAATCGAATAATTGGCTGGAACAGGCAAGTTCCCATTAATCTGCTTCCTTGGGGGGTATCCAGGTATATACCTGAATCTAATGCATTATGGAAATTGAATATGCCTACTAGCTGCCATCACACTGCTTTTAAGAACCATAATCTGGCGCTGCAAATCTTTGCCAATCTCATTGATAAGTGTATAAGCCTGTTCCAATTTATCTCTGTCCAGCACATGTTGCAAATCATCATCTCCAATACAAACACTAAGGAGGAGACTGCCATCATCCTGTATCCGAAGGCTCGTGGAAACTTCTTCATCAGGTATGGCCTCCTTTCCCGGGGAGCCGGATGTGTTTATGATAAAGCTCTCAGCAGTAGTCCTATCATTATTACTCTGCGGGTACGGATTAGCTGATTTGCCTGGAAACATTGCCTCTCTCACAAAGCCTATAAAACTGCATGTATCCAGTGGAATAATGGAATATTCATAATTGTTTTTGTCGACTTGCCTTATCCGTTGGAAGCAGAGTTTATCGAATCTGTAGCGGATACTGTCGTAAATCTCGGCGTTTGTCTGCAGTGGAGACACATGGATATAATTCATTAAGAGTACCTAATATCATTGCGCAATGGCGGCTGATCAGTAGTTTAGCAGAATGCTCAATCTAGAGCGGTAGGGCAGGGGGTTCCGGCGTCGTGAGTCCGATTCGCATTTCCAATAGAGAAGCTGCTTTAGACTGTTAGGCTGCGATGTGACTTTAGTCCACAGCGGGACCGCATTTTTGGTGGTCCGCATCAGTGAAATAGCCATGCATACCCAAACTATCAGATATGCATGACATATTTGTGGACCTTTATCCGGATGTGGTCGTATCCTCATTCAACCAGGCATCAAATTCTGCCTCTCCAAAGGGTTGAGGAGCATCGGTGTCTGGATTAGAATCCGTAGACTCGCAGGTATCTACATGGTCCATGCTACCGGTGAGGGTGCGTATAATCTCATCTTCTTCCTGTGTATTTATACACGTGTGACGAGGTGACGAGTTTTTAGCGTTTTCCTGAACCTTTTCTAATAAATTATTTTCCATGAGGGAAGATTCTGGAAATGGTAATAACACGTCACTTTGAGCGTAAAGCTCGTCACACTTTGCAGATGATTGGACGAAACCTGTGGTCTTCAGGCCAATACCAGCAAGTGCCCTAGCTCCGCCACCAAACCGATCAGGCTCGATACCATCTCTTTGTGCAAGATTTCTGGTAAATCCTTGTGTCTGGCGAAATGCCATAGGTATCCCCTCAGACTCACACCAGGCCTCATATCTGCGCCACAACAATGTGACTTGTGTTTTCAGACCAGCTTGAATCACACACTGTGTATCAAGAAACTCTGCCAATACATCTTTTTGTCCGAAGATATTTGCCGTCTCTTGCCTTATGGTATTTGGTATCGGCAACCTGCCTTCTTTTTGCCAGAGTAGAGCACCTTCGACCATCCAGCGGAATATGCCATCAACCTCACGCTTCAACTTGTCTACAATATGCAGGTCCTGCACTGGTAGTTGGTTTTCTTCTGGTTCGTAGAACCGTTGCTTGAACGGCACGATCTTTACCCGAGCCTGCATGGCGTAGGACTGTGCCCGAAAATTGGGTATATCATTTGTCGCGAACAATACCTTGAACGTCGGGGTATACGTAAAATAGTCGCGAAATAGAAACCTGCACGTTACCGGGTCTCGACCAGATATGCGCTTTAACAACGACTCATTGAACGCCTGGTTATCCTCAGCCTCTGTGGCTGTTACAAGCCTGGCTCCAAGCAGTGATGCCAGGTCGGCAGTATTTGTGTCGTTGTGCTCCAGAAATGTGCTGAGAGGCGTATCCTTGACATAATCTCCTAAAACATACGTTAGTATCTCAACGAACTTGCTTTTACCGCACCTTCCGCGTCCATACAGTATGTATACGGATTCCTCAGAAGTATCTCCTGTAAGGAAATACCCGCATAGTCGCTGCATGAAATCTATCAGTGCCTGATCGTTGCAGAATACTTCATTAAGAAACTGTATCCAGCCAGTGTAATTGGCATTCGGGTAATACTTTGCCGGTATGATCTTAGTGATATTGTCTTCCTGCCGGTGTGGTTGCAGCACTCCGGTTTTCAGGTTGAAAGTTCCGTTCTGGCAGTTGATGAGATATTGGTCTCTGTCCAGGTTTGCAGCTTGAACTGCGATGCCTTCTCGCGTAGCTCCAAGTGCTACCATAGCATCCAGTCGACTTTTTGCCTGAGACTTCTCTATGTGAGCAAACAATTTCTTGTATTTATCCGGCTCCAAGTTATCCCGTAGTCTGAACATATCACGTATGGATCTACTTGCCATTCGATCGACTTCGAATATATCATCAAGTTTCCAGCACTTGCCTGTCCATATCAACCATTTTTTGTGCTCTACAAAGTATCTGAGTTTCTCGCCATATTGTGCGATAAAATACTCCGCATTTCCCAGGTCTGAAAGGGATGTGAGTTCGGGGAGAAATGGAATAAATGGGTTTCCATCTGCACTGGTAGAGTTAGTTGTTGTCGCAGAAGATGTTGTAGAAGCCGCATCTGGATCTTTCGCAAAGGGTATACCTGGTAAAGGATATTTTGGTGAGGAGTACGTCTCAGTACATCCGGCTACAGCTTTCTCGATGGTCATTTGCCCATATGTCTGTGTTCCACGATACTCGTCCCACTTGCTGCGCATAAGACCGGATTCACGAAAGAGACTGTCTACCCGGCCAGGATCGTTATCTGTCCAGAAAGCCAGCATACAGCAGAGTGCTAAGTCAGCAGAGCTGTGGTCGCCACAGGAGTCAGAGGTATCTCCATCCCAAAGCCGGGTGAACTTGTCACCATTGGAAGCGGACTTTGCTCTCTCGATTAGTTCAGAGTCGGAGACATTGACTGTATGGGTGTTACGCGGTGATACTTTAGGAGTGGGGTTGTCAGGGGTGTCTCCGAACATCTGGGAATAGATTTTGTCTATTGCTGGTTGGGAGTTATTTACGGTGGTTGGAGAGCCTGGGAGAACGTTGCCGGTAAAAACAAGGAATCGTCCATGCTCGTACATCTCAAACTGTGGATTTACTTTGGGTGCTCTACATCGAGGACCGGGTTTCTTGCCACGGGAGATAATATGGATACCCTTACCTGACTGGCTGCGCTCTGCATAGGTACTCAGTTCATCTACCAGGTCCTGAGCCCAGGATTCAATATTGCCGGATTCATCTACCACGTTGTCGAGATCAATACAGATGAAATCATCATTGTCGGTGAAGACAAATCCTATGCCGTCCATGGCAAATTGTTCACAGATCGTTATGGCTTCATTGAATGTGCCCCAGTCGGATTGGTTCTTTACACTGCCATACTGGTTCCGAGAGTTTACTGAGTAGGGGATTTTTGTTTGGTGGTCGTCTCTGGTTTCGAGACGGTAGGGCATCCACTGCTTGAGTGGTTTTAATTCCGACGGTATATCGGAGTAGTTGAAGGAAACGTGTGGAAGCATCTGAGCGTAGTCCTTTTGCTGGAAGGCTCAACCTCTGTCCCTTAGAAAGATTTCTGGGTGGAGAAAAGACTTAAAGGGACCACAGCTTTAATTGCGTCTCTTGTCAGTCAGGGAGGCCAGTCCCCAACCTATCTCCACCATCAATACTCGCTGCGGATGCAACAAGCTAATATGTCTATATCCTTATTATACGGAGGCACTTCAATAGTTTTGGTACGAATCGACTTTTATTCTTTCTGCCTCAATTACTATAGTGGACAGTTCTGATTGGAGGATTGCAGGTAGAATATATTTATTTGTGCACTTAGCCAAACAGGTGCATGATTGGAGACTTTAGGACTCTACTGCAAAGTATAGTGTGGAGGTAATTTTGGATGAAACATCCAGAATTATTGCATTGGATATACTGTTACAACTGCACAAATACTGATGTAATATAGTAACTATAGTGTCTAGACGATTACGCGCGTATTCTAGTTGCACGCAATATTTGCACAGTGTGGGCTATACATAAGAAATATAAACTAATATGCTGATAATACAAGGATATATGTAGTAATATTCAGTGTTTTTGCAGTAATCCGAAGAAAAATGCTATTAACTCCTCGATTTGATCCCCAAAAAGCACAATCACAGTAATTAATCATCTGATTTTCTAATGAATGCTCATTACATGAAACACAAATTTACTACACCACGACAGGCGAAGACCGAAAAATCTCTTCATCCCGATGAACCACTTTTAATCTAATGCTGGGAGTCGATACCAGAGGATAATATATGAGCACATGCCCGTAAATGATTTGGTTATTCTTACAACCGGTCTTTCTTCCAGCAGTTCCACCATAGTTTTCCACCACCCGATATTTATCCTCCGCACCAACTTCACATCCAACTTCAGCATCTCCAATGTCATTACACTCGCCGGAAACATCACATATAGCTACCTCCGGAGAGCCCTAAGGGATCTGAAAACTTTTTTATTTTTTGAAAAGGGTAAGGATATTTACCTTTTCAGTTTTCCGCTCTGGGTGACCCAGGCCCTTTGTGATAGGAGTCGCCGGTGCTATCACTACTGTCAGCACAGAAGTCTACGACCGTCCGTATTTGATCACCATATATAGGCAGAGGGTATAGGGGCTGGTAATGTATATGACCCCATCCCAGTGAGGTTAACACACTGCTGCATTGCCCGAACCAAGGAATTGGCGGGAGATTAAAGTATGCAGCAGACACATGGAGGATTCAGATGAATACAACTTTTCGGGTATGTGATCGATGCTATGAACTAACTTCAGAGAGTGTTCGTGTCTCAGGACAGACTCTCTGCGAAGATTGCCATGACACCAGCATGGTCTTCTGCAGTTTATGTGGTATAGCAGGAGTTGGTGATCCAACACAGGATAGGAACTGCAAGGATTGTATGGACCAGGCAATTCTCGGATTCGACGACTACAAACTGGTTTAGTTCCGTCCATCAAGAACACAATACCGAACTCATGGTCATCAGATTCTCCAATCTGGTGGCTTTTCTACGTACCGGCTAGCTGACTATCTCACCCTGTAACTCGATTGAGCTTCGGGGTATTTTTTGTATCTATTTTTAGGAGGAAACCAAATGTTAGAACTGCAACGAATTCTGAAGGACATAACAAGCTCTACATCGGAGCGGTTACGTTTGAGCGTCCCAGAATCATTGGGAGGCACCATGTCTAAGGCGTTCCTGCCGGGACTCTTGAGAAAGGTTCGCCTGTCCACACCAAAAGACGGGTCAGACCCCAAACCTATCTTCTCAGATTTGCAGAGGAACTTTGGCCGCTTGTTCCTGTCATTGAAGGCATACAAGGAAGAAGCTTCAGATGCCAATAGGAACGCAGCGATCTTTAGCACATCAATGTTCTCTCGCACCGCGTTCCAAAAAGCCCTATGGAAATGCCACATGGCAGCCAATAGCCGGGATTCAGAGTCAACCAGTTCGGCTTATTTGATAGGGCTGCCTCTTGCACAGCTTTGCGGTAAATCGATTCTGCGTTCCTGGGAGATAGGTATAAGTCAGACTACAGCAAGAAGGTTGGGAGTTAAATCCGGGGAGATAATCCAACTCAGAAGATTCCCAGAGACAAACACATTACCAATGATGGTAGTTATAGCAGAGAATGTTGGAGACCATTGCATAGGTTTGCCGGTGGGTAGTCTTATAAACTCCCACCTGAAGATTAAAGACGTGCCCAGCTTGCTCGGAGGAGATGTTGACGGTGATACCTACGTAATCACAGCTTACCACGAAGCATACTATTCCCTTTTCCGGAACCGAAAGAATTATCCGGAGCTCAAGGCACAGATGCAGCGATGCCTGGGTGAACTCCAGATCTGGTTCTCGGAGTATTGGAAAGACATACCTGAGTATCCGACTCCGACAGGAATTGCTTACACCTGGAAAGATGAAGACCCAGCAACATTCAAGCCAAGAAGCGAAATGGATGTATTTGCATCCAAGGTAATGCAGAAAATTTCCATCGGTTCAAGCACCAATTCAACCTTGAGCTTGTGTGTTGCGAAGCTGGTGAAGTATCAGGACTTTGCCGATGTGAGTTGGGAGGACATACGACACGCCGGAGAACGGGCCACAGAAACATGCATGGACATGAAAAAGGACGAAGGTAGAGACCCTCTATGCTTCCACAATATTCTGTGTGGAAATAGACCGTTAGACTCGGAGGCGGCCTTTGAATTGATGGAGTCCGGCTTCAATCTGGATACAGCGACACAAATAGTTGCTGCTCT